>Ga0335073_10000134_pt1 | contig 84651 bp, 62 predicted proteins | sample Lox_Sample_22_FD_207093 | JGI IMG/M metagenome (GOLD analysis project Ga0335073, IMG submission 207093) | Soil microbial communities from Loxahatchee National Wildlife Refuge, Florida, United States - Lox_Sample_2.2 | ecosystem: Environmental > Terrestrial > Soil > Wetlands | place: USA...
AGGTGCGCTCCATGAACTCCTGCAGGTCTTGCGTTCCGTGAAGGCTGTCCTGAATCAGATTCTGGTCGGTGGGCGACAGCCGCGCTTCGCCGGTCAGTCGCTCGACGTAAAAGCGGTAGGCCTGGACCGTAGGCACGCGTCCGGCAGAAGTGTGTGGCTGCTCCAGGAAGCCGGCGTCCGCCAGGTCGGCCATAACATTTCTTATGGAGGCTGCGCTCAGACTTTCGCGATTGCTGCGCGCCAGCGTACGCGAGCCAACCGGCTCGCCCGTGGAGATGTACGTCTCCACGATAGCCGTAAGAATCTCGCGTTCACGCCTGCCGATACCCGCCGGAGAGCCCATGATCACTTCGCCTTAGGACTGTAAGTTGCTGTATCAAAAATATTTATAGCAACAACCAGATACAATCCGACACTTGTATTCTAGGAAGCAAGCAGGAAGGTGTCAAGAATAGCACTCGCGGGGATAGAGTGCCAGGAGCGGGGCGCGCCCGTTACTCCACGCTAACCTTCACGTTGAGTTTGCCGTCGGGTGGCACCTGCACAGTTTGACCGCCCTTCAAATATGGCTGCAGGACCGTAGGGTTAGCCCATTCCAGGTCCCAGCCGTTCGCGAGAGCGATGACGGTGTACTGTCCGGGCGCGACATGGCTGAGGGTGAAGGTCCCATCGCTGTCGCTCTGGTCGCGACGGAACAGGGGCGCGTTGTTGCCGGGATCCTGCGGAACCAGTACGACCATTGCTCCCGAGAATGGCTGCCCTTCCCGTATTACCGTGCCCTCCACCTGGGCTTCTCCGCGCGAGGCGATGATGGCGAGATGCACGTTCCCGGGAGAACCGATTTCGATCGCACGCCCGGCAACTTTGGCTCCGGTCGCGACAAGTTTTTTCAGGTAAAAACTCTCTCCGCCGACAAGTTGGATGGCGTAGCGGCCGGGTCTGACGTCATCGGAGTTAAAGTCGAACTCTCCACCGGTGCTGATGGAGCTGTTAAACCTCTCCCCCGTTTCGGGATTTATCAGCTCGATAAAGGCGTGTTTCGGCACGCGGGAGTTCTCAAAGAGGATCGTTCCCGTCACGGTGACGAAGGCGGCGCCTTCCGCGGCGTTGATATCGGCATCGCCCGTAAGATCGATCTCTCGATACCAGGCTTTGCCGTTGCCCTTGTCATTGATACCGCTGGAGGGCGAAAGCTCGATGACGTAATGGCCGGGCGCAAGTCCGGAGATCTCAAGCACGCCGGGCGCGATCCAGGAATCGGGAGCGTTGAACATCGAATCAATGTAGCCGTCGAAGATGCGCTGCGAAACCCGGGGGAAAATCATTCGGCCAATGACGGCGCCCTGCGATGATGGCGGAGTGTGAATGCGCAAATGCAGCGACGGTACGGCTCGCATCACCACGTCCGCTGTCTCGCGCGCACCGGCGGCAAGCTGGATGGGGCTGGCATTCGCCGAATCGGTAGCGTCGGGGTAAAAGGTCAGGGGATAGGTAACGTCCAGCGCGGCATCTTCCTGCTGGACATCTTCCGCATAGGCGCCGGAACTGTTGAGCCCCCGCGGCGGACGCACGTTCTGCGCATACCAGGGCCGCGCCGAAACCACCAGATAGTAAGCGCCGGGCGCAAGGTGCCCGATGAGATAGTGCCCCTGATCGTCGGTTTGCGCCCCCCTCACCGGCCGGGTTTTTTGCTCTCCACCCTCGGTGCTGGTCTGAAAGAGCCGCACCATCGCGTACTGAACGGGGTCATTGTTTTCATCGGTAACCACCCCTTCGATGGAGGTGTCCGGTTGAAGCCGGAAGACCAGGTGTTCGCTGTCGAGACCGGGACCGACGGCAATAGCCGTGGCATAGACATCATGATGATCGAAGTACTGCAGAGAAAAACCGCGAGCCATCGCCATGAGCGAATACTTTCCCTGTCGGAGTGGGGAAAAAGCGAAGCGCCCATCTGCTGCCGTCACCACGGATTTCGTGACATCGCGCTCGGAGCCTTGCGCCAGAGGAGCAATGGCCACGGACGCTCCGGCAAGAGGCTGCCCGGTGAGTGAGTTCACCGCTATACCGGAGATGCGAAATCCCTGTTGCCCGGGAGCGCTGGATTGCGGAGTGCCGGCGGGACTGGCTGGGGCAGCCGGCGCCTGTTGCGCCGATAGGCCGGCAACCAGAACCATCATGCAGAGAATTCGCGACAGCATCTATTCCCCTTGCCCCAGCTGTATGAGGTTGAGCGTGACCTGGCTCTTCTGGTTAGCACTCAACGTGACGTGTGCAGCTTGTGAAGCGTAAGGCGCCAGCGCGTCGGGGTTGGCATACTCCAGACCGTCTACGCGATCGAAGGCGAAAATCTGGTAATCGCCAGGAGCCAGTCCGCTGACGGTCAGATCGGTCGATACCCCGCGTGCGATACGAGGCGTCGACTTCGCCTGGGGTTGCGAAACAACCACTAACACCACGGGAAGCTTTTGGTTATTGGGGGTTTGCACAACAGCTTCCACGCCGGCACCGTCGTCGCGCAGAGTGACTTCAAGCGGATAACTCAGGCCCGGGGTGACGTTGATGTCGTCGTAGAGAGCATTCGTCTGCCCATAGTTGGCCGACTGCACATACCACGACCCCTGCGGCATGAAGTTCACCGAGTAGGTGCCGGGCTCGATATTCTGGATGCTCATACCGTTATGCCCTGCGCGCGGCTCGATGCTGGAGTAAAGGTTCGCCGCACCTGGCTGGTTCGACAGCAGGGCAACGCTGACCGGGGGACGATTCTCCGTCCAAGGGCCAGCGCTGGGGCTATTGGCGGAAGCGCGCGATTGCATGTGGACGACTACCGGAATCGAGATGGCCGGGGCCAGCGCGACATGAACATTTTCGAGATTCGACGCAACATTGATTCGTTGCTCCGCAGTGAGGCGCTGCGCATCGGAATTCGAAAACGCCTTCAGAAGGTACGATCCGGCGGGAACGTTGTCCAGGCTGAAGGTCCCCAGCTCCAGGTTGTAACTGGCTGACAATGCGAGGTCGTCGCCCGACAAAGTCGTCAAGGTCAGACTGACACCGCGATCAGGCGGTTCGCCGATGACCGATCCTGTGATTTGATAAATGGGAACCGGGCTGAGAGCCAGATCAGCCTCGGCCTGTTGACCGGCGGTCAACTGAATCGGCGACGCCGAACTCAGGTCGGGAACGCCGGCATAGTACATGTGGGGATAGCCGGTGCTTGGCTTCGCGCCTCCGGGAAGAATTTGCCCCTCAGACTCCGCCGGTCCGACGGCAAGATAATAGGTCGCCGGCATGAGATTGCCGAAGCGGAAGTGACCGTCCTCATCGGTCTCAACCATGCCGCGCGGCTCCCACTGTTTGCGGCCCTCATGTAGAGCGTGGCTGGTCAGGCGTACCGGGATGTGCTCAATCGGTTGCCCGGAGACATCGGTGATGCGGCCCCAGATCGCGGCCTGCGGCTCCAGTTTTACAACCTGCGCGCCGGTGCCGGGTCCGATCTGCAGGGAACGTGCCAGGTAGCCGGAGCTATCCTGCTGGGAAAAGTAGCCCGGCTTTTGTGCGGTGAGGATGACCTGCCCGGCCGGCATGTCTTCAAACTGGAAATGTCCTTCGTCATCCGTGAAGGTGGCGCGCGACACCATGCCGTTGGTTCGCACCATGGCGCGAGCAATAGCTTCGCCGGTAACGGAGTTGACGACACTGCCGCTCAGAACGAAGGTCTCGGCGGAGCCCGCTGCTCCGGGTCCCTGCGCATGAGCAAGGTCGATTCCCACCACGAAGACCAGCGCGGCGAGGGCACAGCCGGAGGTAAGCCGACGGCAAGTTCTGCGGAAATGCGACCGATTCGAAGGGTTGCGAAAGAGCGCGCAAAGCCAGACAACCATGGGAGTTTAGACCCCCGCTCGCGTCTCACGATAGCGGGATTTTCCCATGTTAACTCAGCAGAACTCAAAATTGTGCGGCCTGCCAGGCCGGCGGGAATCAGGCCGCGATTTCCGATGCCGCTACCAGCACCGGCCCGGGCAATGGAGGACGCTTCAGCCTATGGCGCTGGGACAATTGGCCGGCCTGCGAGAGTGACTGTCCTATTTGGTATGTCGCTTGGCGGCGCGCGCCAGAAACGCCTCCTGGGCGTTGAAGGCGTTCTTCTTCTGGTAGTTGGGATCGCGGACGTACTTACCTTCGGAGGTCATGTGGCGTGCCTTAGCCTGGTCTTTGAGGTACGTTGCCAGGACCTGGTCGCGTACCTCGCGAATCAGGTTCTTGTCGCCTACCGGGAAATCCACTTCCACGCGGTGGTTGAGATTGCGCGGCATCAGGTCGGCGCTGCCGAGATAGACCTCCTCCTCGCCGCCATTGGCGCAATAGAAGATGCGGCTGTGCTCCAGGAACCGGCCGACGATGCTGGTCACGGTGATGTTTTCGCTTACCCCCGGAATACCGGGAATCAGACAGCAGATGCCGCGCACCAGCAACTCGCATTTCACTCCCGCCTGCGATGCCTGGTAAAGCAGCTTGATCATCTTGCGATCCACCAGCGCGTTCATCTTGAAGATGAGGCGACCGCCGCGGCCAGCCTTCTGGTGCTCGATTTCGCGTTCGACGAGGTGCTCGATTCCGGTGCGCAAATTTACCGGCGACACCAGCAGCTTGCGATAGGAACTCTTGACCGAATATCCGGTGAGAAAGTTGAACAGGTCGGTACAATCGGCACCGATATCCGAGTCGCAGGTGAGCATGCCGAGGTCGGTGTAGAGCTGCGCCGTCACCGCGTTGTAATTGCCGGTAGCGAGATGCGCGTAGCGGCGGATCACGTCGCCTTCCTTGCGCACGATCAGCGCGACCTTGCAATGCACCTTCAGGCCGAGCAGTCCGTACACAACATGGACGCCATATTCTTCCAGCTTGCGCGCCCAGCCGATATTGCTCTCCTCATCAAAACGCGCTTTCAACTCCAGCAGTACCGCGACCTGCTTACCGTTCTCCACCGCTTCCAGCAGCGCGTCGACCACGGGAGCATTTCGGCCGACGCGATAGAGCGTGATTTTGATGGCGAGCACATCGGGATCGCGCGCTGCCTTCTGAATCAGCCCGATCACCGGCTGGAAGGATTCGAAGGGATGTTGCAGGAGAATGTCGCCGCGCCGGATGGTCGCAAAGATATCCTCCGGTTCATCGGAGTCCCTGGCCAGCGCAGCCGGAAGGGCGGGGACAAAGGCCGGGAACTTCAAGTCAGGCCGGTCCAGCTTGGTCAAGGTGCGCACGCGCACCAGAGAAAGCGGGCCGCCACCGATGCGATAGATGTCTTCGGGCTCGAGTTCCATGTTCTTGCTGAGGATGTCGAGCACCAGCTTGGGCATCGCCTCGTCGACTTCGACGCGGACGACGTCGGCAAAGCGGCGCTGCCACACGGCCTCATCAACTGACTCCAGCAGATCGCCGGCTTCCAGGTCCTGGATTTCGCTGTCGGCGTCGCGGGTGACATGGAAGGGATGCGCTTCCTGGATGGTCATGCCGGGAAACAGGTCGGCGAGATTGGCGGTCACCAACTGCTCCAGCCAGACAAAGGTCGCGTCTTTAGGGGGCGGTTTGGTGCGGCCCTTGCGCTTCGGGGCGCCGCTGACCGGCACCAGTTGCGGCAGAGTGTCGGGGATCTTCACGCGCGCGAAATGTTCTTCCCCGTCTGCGCCGCGCAGCAAGACCGCAAGGTTGAGACTCAGATTCGAAATATGCGGGAACGGCCGGCCGGGATCGAAAGCCAGCGGCGTCAGGGTGGGAAACACGGCTTCCTGGAAATACTTGTTGACGGTTGCGCGCTGTTCCTCCGTCAGGTCGGAATAGGTGACGATGTGAATGCCCGCCACATCGAGAGCAGGCACCAGCTCCTTGGTCCAGCAGTCGTGCGCACTGCGAAACAGGCGAATTACCGAGGCGCGGATGGCGCGCATCTCCTCGACCGGCGTCATGCCATCCGGGCCGGTTTCGAGCACACCTTTCTCGATCTGCCGCTTCAGTCCGGCGACGCGGACCATAAAGAACTCATCGAGGTTCGAGCCGACAAAGGACAGGAACATCAGCCGATCAAGCAGGGGATTATTGCCGTCCTGCGCTTCCTCGAGGACGCGCCGCTGAAAATCGATCAGGCTGAGCTCGCGATTGATGTACAGCGCGGGATCGTCAAGGTTCGGAGTTCGCTCCACGCCATTGTGCCGCTCCGCCGCCGTCACCGGGGGATGCGTTTGCGTCCCATGGCTTAACCGCGCAGAAGATCGTCTCCGCCTCGTGGGTGCAGCTTTTGCCGATGTGCTCATAAGAGAGTTGGCCACCGAAGTAGAGGGCTATTGTAAATGCGCGCCCGCTAAGTTGAACATTAAGAGCGACTCGCGACGGCCGAGATTGCCGATTCTTTACTCAATATTCACACCGGTTGAGCCTAAACGCCTTCCAGTTGTTCTTCGGTCATGCCGAAGTAATGGCCGAATTCGTGGATTACGGTGCGGCGAATCTGTTCGCGCACTTGCTCATCGCTTCGGCACACCGCCTCGATGTTCTTCTGATAGAGCACGACGTAATCCGGTCCGACAGGCATTTGGAACACGCTTTTGTGCGTCTGCGGCGTACCGTGAAAGAGGCCAAGCAGAAGGCGGCGCGGTTGGCCCGGTTCCGATGGCGGCTCTTGCGCCGGACGATCCTCGACCAGCACCGCGACATTTTCGATGCGGCGGCGAAACTCGCCAGGTAAGGAATCCAGCGCCTCTGAGACTAGCTGATTAAAATCGTCGCGAGACATGTTCCGGTAATTGGCCGAACGGGATCAGTTGTCAGCTTTCGGCCGTCAGTCTGCCCGAGTATTACACCTCTTGCCGCTCTTTTCTGCGCGCCAGCAGATACGCGCGAATCAACTCGTTGAGGTCGCCATCGAGCACGCGGTCCACGTCGCCAATTTCGACGCGCGTGCGCAGGTCCTTCACCATGCGATACGGCTGCAGCACGTACGAGCGAATCTGCGAGCCGAAGTCGATATCGAGTTTCGAGTCCTCAATCTGCTTGCTCACGGCGCGCTTCTTCTCCAGCTCGTGTTCATACAGGCGCGAGCGCAGGATGCTCATCGCCTTCTCGCGATTCTTGTGCTGCGAGCGCTCATTCTGGCAGGCGACGACGATGCCGGTCGGAATGTGCGTGATGCGGACGGCGGAATCGGTGGTATTGACGTGCTGGCCGCCCTTTCCGCCCGACCGATAAGTGTCGACGCGAATGTCTTCCGGCTTGATCTCGACCTGGATGCTTTCGTCGATCTCCGGCGAGACGAAGACGCTGGCGAAGGAAGTGTGCCGCCGCTTCGCCTGGTCAAAGGGCGAGATACGCACCAGGCGATGCACGCCGATTTCGCTGGTCAACAGGCCGTAAGCGTATTGGCCATTGACGCCGAAGGTCGCCGACTTGATGCCGGCTTCATCTCCGGGCTGGTATTCGTAAAGCGAGGTCTGAAATCCCTGCCGCTCTGCCCAACGAAAATACATACGCATGAGCATCTCGGCCCAATCCTGTGACTCGGTGCCGCCGGCGCCGGGATGGATGGTAACGATCGCGTTGCGGTCGTCATTCTCGCCGGAGAGCAGCGTTTCCGTTTCGAGTTTGCCGACCAGCGCTTTAAGCTCTTCGACCTCGCGCCGCAAGTCGGCGGTAACGTCCTCGCCCTCGTGCGCCAGATCGAAGTAGGCGTTGATATCGGCGGAGCGGCGCGCGAGTTCGTCGTGTGTCGCCAGCCCGCTCTCCAGGCGCTTCTTCTCGCGCATCACTAGCTGCGATTTTTCGGGATTCGACCACAGCGTGGGATCGGCTGTTTGCTTTTCGATCTCGCTCAGCTTTTCGCGGACGCGGGGCGCGTCAAAGATACTCCTGAAGATCGCGAACCTTATCGCGCAGCGCGGAATATTCCTGTTCTAATTCTTCGACCATTATGGTTTCAAACCCTTTGTTCACCACAGAGGCACGGAGGCACAGAGAAGAAAAAGCAGTCAGGAATCGTGAGTAACAGATTGCGCGACAGAAACTCCTCACGCTAAGTACTCACCCAAGATTTCAAAACCTCTGTGTCTCTTTGCCTCTGTGGTTAATTCGATTTCTACGCGGGCTGCGACGCTCCGGCGGGTCCGAAGTAGCGCAACGCCAGTCCCAGCAACGTGATTATCGCACACAGAAACGCGAACCAATCGCCGTGGCGCGTGTAGAAGGTGGTTGAATCTTCCAGTCCGTAAGCTGCCTGCAGAGCGATACGCTCATTGCGCGGCGCTTCGGCGACCACACGGCCGTAAGGATCGACCACCGCGGTGATGCCGCTGTTGGTATCGCGCAGCACCCAGCGATAGTTCTCCACGGCTCGCATCCGCACCATATTGAGATGCTGGCGTGGCGCTCCCGTATCGCCGAACCAGCTGTCGTTGGAGATGTTGACGAAGACCTCGGCGCCTCGCTCGGCGAACCGGCGCACCTCGCCGGGGAAGATCGACTCGTAACAAATGAAGGTTCCGACTTTCATGCCATCGACCGTCACCGGTTCCCGGTGAGCCCCGCGTGAGAAGGTTCCGACTTCGTGCGTCAGGGACTTAGCGAAACCAAGAATCCACTGGAACGGAACGTACTCGCCAAAAGGTACGAGATGGATTTTGTCATAGCGCTGGGTCCAGGCGCCATTGGGCGCAATCACGGAAGCGGAGTTGTAGATGCGCGGCCGCTCATTCATTTCTCCCGTGTGGTCAATGCCGATGGAACCGGCAATGAGGTAAGAGTCGGTCGCGCGGGCGACATCGGCCAGAGTCGCACGCAGATGCAGGTCCGTCACCCAGAAGGGCGCCGGCGACTCCGGCCAGATAATCAGACCTGGGGTTCCCGGCGGCGCGCTTTGGGGCCGCGCACTCAGCGCGGCCAATGAGTTCAGGGTCTTGAGCAGGTAGTCGAGCGACCAGCCGCTGTCGAGAATGGGGATATTGACCTGGACGAGAGTCGCCCCCCGTTCGGTGGGCAGCGCCTCTGGCTTCTCCAGTTTGCCGGCGTGTAATGCAATGGCCGAGGCCAGCGCCGCGGTCAGCAAGAGCTTGCGTCGCGCGTACGGCACCAGAAACGCCGCAGCGAACGCGGTGTTCACCAATGCGATCTCAAATGAAATCCCATACACGCCGGTCACCGTCGCAATGCGGGTAAGCGGGATGTTATCGATCTGCGTGGTGCCAAGCAGATCCCAGGGAAAGCCGGTGATGTAGGTGCGGGCCAGCTCGACCGCGACCCAGATGAACGGAGTAAAGACCAGCGCGCGCAAGCTGAAGCCGTTGCGGCGCGCGGCGATGAGTGCGAGCAGAAGTCCGAACAGGCCGTGATAGAGAGCGAGGTAGAGCGCGAAGCCAACCAGCAACGCAGCCGAAGTTGGCACGTCCAGCCCACCGTAGGAGTGCATCACGTGATACACCCAGTAGCAGCTGCCGAGATACCAGATAATGCCGCTGGCATAGCCCAGCAGAAATCCCTGCCAAGGTGTTGCGGGCGCAAGAAATTGCCCTCCATCGGCCAGGACCATGGTGACATCCTGCTCGCGGCATTTCAGGATGGCGTAGATGAGCGGCGCGAGTGCAACCCAGCCCAAAAGGTAAATGGCAAACTTCGGAAAGATCAGGACCTGAAGAATGCCGGAGGCGCAGGCAAATATCCAGGCTCTCGGTCGGATGCGTGTCACTCGTTCGAGTGTAGCAAAGCAGGGGGCGTCAATATGGGACACCCATTACGACTTGATTACAGGGCCTGGTTTGTGAAAGCGCTTCCAGCGAATGAAGTCTGCGAGACCGCCGAGATCTGGAAATAGTGTCCGCCGTGATATGCCAAGGCTCGCTAGTTCCTCAAATAGAGCGTGCACGTCGCTCGGTTGAAATCTGATCTGTACAATTCGGGATTCTTCGAGTTGGCAATCCCTGCCGCGCTCACGATGTATTTCTTCATCCAGCAGCTCCTGTCGTCGCCCAAAAATGATGAATCGTCCTTCTTGGGCGGCCACACGGGGGTGCATCGCGGGCGGCTCGATAGGCATTGGGATCTCGGGGATCAACTTCTTTGACATGTTTTCTTTTTCGAGCAACTGCTCAAGAGGTGGCACGTAAAGCAACGCGTCTTCAGACCAGGGAAGCAACGGACTCCCCCAATCTTCTGACAAGTGGCTTGCGAGCCAGTAAGCGTCGATCATCCAAACTGCTACGCAGTCATACCTTCGACCGTGCTCCTCGGCGCTCGCTGGGGACTGGTCAGATGATTTGTGCCGAGCGTAGTCGTCAAGTGCGAAGAATAGTGCCGCTAACGCGTTCGTCGTCCAGTCAAGTAGGCGAGTCGGGACGCCGTGATGCTGCATCAGGAAGTACCAGTCGATCTGGTTCTTTGCCTGGCCAACCTGATTCAAAAGGTGGCCGTAGCTTATGAAATCGATTCGAAGCTCGTGTTCAGCGTCTATCAATTCTTGGAAAAGAAAAGGTTCATATTTTTCTGCCCAGCGTTCCTTGGCCCTTGGCTTCAGCACTTCCTCGATAGTGCTTTCTCGGTAGAGCCCCGGCCTGAGACTCAAATCGCAAGTGCGATGGCCCCGGAACCACACCTCTCCAACGAGCTTGGAGTTGTCCAGTATTCGCTCAGCGTCGCCGTCGTAATCTTCCTTGTCTACGGCATGCCACGTGTCGGTTATTGCATGGACAACTCGCACGAAGTCGGCAACCGATGTGATTACCTCCGTCTGCGCAACAAGCTTTCGCAGGTCCTCGGCTTCCGGTTCGCCGCAATCCCGCTCTGGTGAAGTTTCGATCGGCAATTTTCTAGCCTGAAATGTTTTCTCGTTTACAGTGGAACTCTAGCGCCTATAGGTAAGGGCTGCAAGGGGGATTATCCAGACGAATATTATAGAAAAGGCCGCGCCCGGCGCGGCCTAACTAGCTGCTAATTGCCAGTTGCTAGTTGCTATTTAATTGCCACGAGCTTGTTCATCAGCTCCGAGTAATCTTTCTTCTCGACGCCGTGTACCTGGCGGTTGTACTCATCCACCTTAGCGGAGTAGTTCATCGAGCAGAACTTCGGGCCGCACATCGAGCAGAACGCCGCTTCCTTGTAATAGGCATCGGGCAGCGTTTCGTCGTGCATGGCGCGCGCCGTCTCCGGATCGAGCGAGAGGGCGAACTGCTTGTCCCAATCGAAGGTGTAGCGAGCGTAGCTGATTGCGTTATCGCGATCCTGCGCCCCCGGACGATGCCGCGCAACGTCGGCGGCGTGGGCCGCGATCTTGTAGGCGATGATGCCGTCCTTCACGTCTTTGTCGTTGGGCAGGCCAAGGTGCTCTTTCGGGGTGACATAGCAAAGCATCGAGGCGCCGTGCCAGCCGATCAGCGCCGCGCCGATGGCAGATGTAATGTGGTCATAGCCGGGCGCGATATCGATGACCAACGGGCCGAGCGTGTAGAACGGCGCGCCATAACAAAGCTCGACTTCCTTATCGACTTGCTCTTTGATCTTGTCGAGGGGCACGTGGCCGGGGCCTTCGATCATCACCTGCACGTCACGCTCCCAGGCCTTCTTGGTCAGCTCGCCTAAGGTTTTCAATTCCGCAAACTGCGCTTCATCGCTGGCATCCGCAATAGAACCGGGACGCAAGCCATCGCCCAGCGAGTAGCTCACGTCATGCTTGGCCAGAATCTTGGTGATGTCGTCGAAGCGCTCATAGAGGAAGTTCTGCTTGTGGTGGTGTGCCATCCACTGCGCCAGGATCGCGCCGCCGCGACTGACGATGCCGGTGATGCGTTTGGTGATCAGCGGCAAGTACTCGATCAGCACGCCGGCGTGGATGGTCATGTAGTCGACGCCCTGTTCGGCCTGCTCCTCGATGACCTCGAGCATGATGTCGGCATTGAGATCTTCCAGGCGCTTCACGCGCGCGACCGCTTCGTAGATGGGCACGGTGCCGATCGGCACCGGCGAATGCCGCAGGATAGCCTCGCGAATCTCGTGGATGCCGCCGCCCGTGGAAAGATCCATGACCGTGTCGGCACCGTGGTGTACCGACGTGTGCAGCTTCTTCAGCTCCTCCTCGACATCACTGGTCACAGACGAGTTGCCGATATTGGAGTTGATCTTGCACTTCGAGGCGACGCCAATGCACATTGGCTCCAGCTCGGGATGGTTGGCGTTGGCGGGGATAATCATTCGTCCCGCGGCAACTTCGTCGCGCACCAGTTCGGGCGTCAGTTGCTCGCGCTCGGCGACGAAGAGCATTTCTTCGGTGATCACGCCCTTGCGGGCAAAATGCATCTGCGACATGTTGCTGTCGCCGGTGCGAGCCGCTTCTGCACGTCGCCTGGCAATCCACTCCACGCGCGGCTTCAGTGTGGTACCGCCATTACTGCCATTTGTTCCACTCATGAGACGAATCTCCGAAACCAACTTTAATTATATGCGCAGCGGAAAAACAATCCACCCGCAGACCCTGGACCATTGACCAGTCTGCTCTAATCCAGGGCAGGCGTGCGGTGACTCGGATCACAGCCCGTTGCTGATGCGGAACAATAAATTCTAGGTAGAATCCGAATCAGCCGGCCTTCGTCATGCCGGCATTTCGGCGGAGGGTGATAGGCTTATTTGTAAGAAGTCAAAACGGGGGACCGGAGGTCCCCCAAAGCGACAGAGGCGATATCATCCGGTGAGATTCGGGACGGTACGCTGAGGTTGCACTCAAACCGAAATGCCCCAGCCAGCGCAATTGCCCGCAGTGGTTCCCATGGCCCGAATTCAGGGTGCGGAAGAACGTCGGCTCACCATCGAGGGCGTGGGTTGGCGCTATTGGTTCGGCGGCTCGGGGCCGCCGCTGCTGCTCATTCACGGCTTCATGGGTTACTCCTATTCCTGGCGCTTCAACCTGGAGACGCTGGCGCAGCATTTTTCGGTCTACGCCATCGATCTGCCCGGATGCGGCTTTTCGGCTCGAACCAATGCCGCTGAATGCACGCTGACCGCCGACGCCGAACGAGTGCTGGCGTTCATGAAGCAACTCGGTATCGAGAACGCCGATATCGTGGGATCGTCGCGCGGCGGCGGACTAGCCATGATCCTGGCGGCCATCGCGGCGAAGACGAACCAGCTTCACCGCATTCGACGCCTCGTACTGGTCTCGCCTATTAATCCATGGTCAAGCCATGGGAAGGTCTTGACGCGTTTGCTGGCGACGACTCTGGGCGGTCTCTACGTGGTGCATGTGCAGCCGCGCATGCGGATTATCTCCAAGCGATATTTCACCGCGCTATACGGCGATGCCAAGCGCATTGCTCCGGGAACGTTTGACGCATACGCCGCGGGATTGGAGGTGCCCGGCAGCTTCGAGCACCTGCTGAAGATCCTTCGTTCCTGGCATGACGACCTGGCCGCCATTGACGAGTCGATGCGCGAGATCAGTGGTTTACCGGTTCTGCTGCTTTGGGGATCGCGCGACCGCGCCGTGTATCCTTCATCGATTCATCAGCTACAACGCCATTTGAGAAACAGCGCCCTGGTGATGTTTCCGGGGGCTGGACATATGCCGTATGAGGAGGTCCCCGACGAGTTCAATCGTGTGCTGTGCGATTTTCTGCTGCACGACGCGCCTCGCACGCCGTTCGAAATTGCCGCGGACGAAGAAGTGCCGTTACCAAAGCCCAGCGAGCCGATAGGCAAGACGAGACGACCGGGAATTGTCCGCAATTCCTGACCGGAGTTCCTCGCCGGTCCTTATTGCGACTTCATTGTTCTGTCTTCTGCCAGCTTGAGTCGGGATTGTACGCGGCCATGGACTTGGCGAGTTCGGTCGTGTCCGCTCCCAGGTTCTTCTCGTAGACCGTTCCGTTCTGATTCACGATGAACGTCATGACCCCCGTCGAACCATACTCGGCGGGATACGCGACAAAGGCGAACCCACCGGTCATCTTGCCGTTCACGATGTAATCCTTCGCGCCACCGGGTGCATCCGGGCCTTGAGCCTTCAGGATTCGGTAGAGATAGCCGTGGAACGGAGTGTGTTCTCCCGGTGAAGGAAGCCCGGCATGGGCCAACAGCGGCCCGATCTCCGGCTGGCCGTGCTCACTGGAGTGGAACAGCCCATTGTGCTCGCCGGTCTGGGCGACGAAGTACGGCGCATACTGCCCTACTTCGCCCGGATGCGCGCCAGCGTAGTGCTCTTTTTCCGCCGCAACCAGTTCCTGGCAGACTTCGATCGCGGAAAATTCATTCTTGCCGATTCTGCGATACAGGATTTGCTGTTTCCCGGCAGCAGTGTCAAACACCCACGCCCCATTTTGCTCAATCAACGGAATTGGAAACGGCCAGTTTTCCGCGCCAATATACAACGTAACGTCGCCGTCGTGGTTCCTTACCAGACGGTGCACCTGCTGGTATTTCTCGACGAAGGTCTGGCGGTTATGAGCGTCCTGCTCAGCATCACCGGAGTTGATCAGAATTTCGCTTCCCGGACCGAACAGGTGCTGCAGCTCAGACTGATTATCAGCTTTGACTGCCACGAACAGTGCATGCACTGCTTGTCCCGGCGAGGTGAAGGTTTGCTGCGCTCCGGCCTGCGAGGCGGCAAATGCCGCTCCGCAGACGGAGGTAGCAAACAGTGAAAGCAATAGAAGCGTCTGCGATCGTTGGAAGGCGTATTTCATGTTTGTCCCATGCTCGGCGAATCAGCCGGAAAAAAGTCAGGTTCAGTGATGTCCACCGCCGGCGTGCCCGCCGCCGTGGAACCCTCCACCACCATGGAACCCTCCGCCACCACGGAATCCGCCCATGCTACTCATCCCACGCGCTGCGTAGGCATGCGTGGCGCCGCCATGCGCGTAGCCGCTGAAGGCTCCGGTGTGAACTCCGCTTTGTCCATAACCAAAGCCGCGCCCCACGGGAGGTTCAACCGCGCGCGGCGTGGCAGCGCGGTAACTCGGCGCTCCGGCGCGATAAGCGGGGGATGCTCCGCGATAGCTGGGCGGCACTCCACGGTAAGCTGGTGGTGCCCCACGATAGGCGGGCGCTGCTCCACGGAAAGGCGCGCCGTGTCCTACGCCGGCACGATAGACGGGCGGCCCGCCTCGGTAGAAGAACGCCGGGCCATGCGGAACCCAGGGCGCCCGGTTGTAATACAGCTGCCGAGCGTGCCAATTGAGTCCCCACGCCGGCCAGCCCCAGCCAAATCCGCGCCAGAATCCGACGTTGATTCCGAAGCCGAAGCCGAAGAACGGATGACCGACCCAAACCGATCCGAAGACGAAACCGGGCCAGAGGGCAATTCCAGGACCATAGATGGTCCACGGGTCGTAGATCGGTACATAGACAACATTAGGGTTCGCCGGCGCGATGGCAATATCCCCGCCGTTATCCGTCACCACCTGTTGTGGCGTGTTTTGTAAGTTTCCTGCCGCTTGTGCTTTCTGCCGCATGTCTTGAATGGCATTCATCACGTCCTGCGGCTGGTTGTAGTAGGCGTCGCCCAGCGATTGCGTCCACGACAGATTCTGGTTCATGTTCTCCAGCACCGACGGGAACTGCACCAGCGCCTTTACGCTGGGATCCCAAGGTTGGCTGTTAACGGCGTCGGCCAGTGCCTGCCCCTGCAGGCCGGAGTTCGCTTGCAGCCAGCGCTCGGCTTCGACAATCTGCGTTGGATAGGTAGAGGCGGCGAGAATCTGCGCCACCAACGAATCCGGATAAAGCGCGATAGGCGCAACCAATTGGTCTAATTGCGCGGGACTCATCGGTGGCGCCGGGACCGGAGCCGCTTCCGGCGGCTCGGCGGGCTGCTGATACTGCGCGGCGGCCAAGCCCGGAGCGCCTACCATGCACAACAGAATTACAAACAAAGTTGCCGTTTTCATAAAGTTGACCACAAATTTATTTGTTCTTCATCTCTATGGATGCGGCACGGTGATGACTTTATGTCTGATTGCAACGTTCTTAACTTTCTGCAACAACTCTTAACATCGCTTTGGGCATCCAACGTGCGACTTTCGGGAGTCTGTAGTACTTTGATTTGCGGCTGCCAGAAGCTCGCCAGCCGGTAAGACATTGGCGTTTTGACACAAGACGAAAAAACCGTAAAACCACCAGATGATGCCCACGTTCCGCCGGACCACCGGCTGCCAGCCCAAACCACGCACAAGCGACGGTGGTGGATCTGGTTCCTGGTTCTTCTCGTATTCGCCGTACTGTTCTGGGTGGTGTGGTTCCGTCCCTCGGGCAAACCGGCGACCGCGAATCGAAAAATGCTGGGCGGAGTCGTACCGGTCACGACGGCGACGGCAAAGCTAGGCAGCATCGGCGTCTACCTTGAGGCTATCGGCACCGTCACGCCTGAAAATACCGACTCCATCACCGCGCAAGTCACCGGCGTAATCACTTCGGTGCATTACCGCCAGGGGGAGTATGTGCATCAGGGAGATCCCTTGATCGACATCGATGCCCGCCCGTATCAAGCGCAGGTCATCGAGGCCGAAGGCGCTCTGGAGCGCGACAGGAACCTGCTGGCCGAAGCCCAGATGGACCTGGAGCGCTATCAAAAGGCCTGGGCACGTAACGCAATCCCGCAACAGACGCTGCAGGATCAGGAAAAGCTGGTACTGCAATATCAGGGCACGGTCAAAGTCGACGAAGGAACGCTGCAATATAACCAGGTGCAGGTGGCCTACTGCCACATCACCTCACCGATCGATGGCCGCGTGGGGTTGCGTCTGGTCGATCCGGGCAACCTGGTGACCGCGAATGCGACCACCGCCCTGCTGGTCATCACACAGATGCGGCCGATGACCGTCGTCTTCACCATCGCGCAAGACAATCTGGACGAGGTCCGGGCCGAACTACGGCAAGGGATGAAGCTGCCGGTGGAAGCCTGGGACCGGCAGATGTCGAAGCAAATCGCGACCGGTCAACTCACCACGCTCGACAATCAGGTTGATACCGCGACTGGGACCGTCAAGTTGCGCGCCACTTTTGCTAACCAGAACGACGAGCTGTTTCCCAATCAGTTCGTCAACACGCGCCTGCGGGTGAAGGTGCTGACCAATCAGATCCTGATTCCGTCTTCCGCCGTCCAGCACAACGGCGACACGGCTTTCGTTTACCTGATCGAGAACGGCGTAGCGAAGATGACGACCGTGAAGGCCGGGGTCTCGGAGTCTGGCCAGACCGCAGTGACCGGTATCAAGGCAGGCGATGTGGTGGCCGATAGCAGCTTTGAGAAGTTGCAAAACGGCTCCAGGGTCACCGTGTCTACCATGCAACTTCCCTCCACCTCGAATCAGGACAACACGCCGTGAGTCCGTCTCGCCCATTCATTTTGCGGCCGGTGGCGACTTCGCTGCTGATGGTCGCGATTGTGCTGGCGGGAATTGTTGCCTACACCCAGCTGCCGGTTTCCGCATTGCCGCAGGTGGACTACCCCACAATCCAGGTGGTCACGTCCTATCCGGGCGCCAGTCCGGACGTGATGGCGAGCACCGTGACGGCGCCGCTGGAGCGTCAGTTCGGCGAGATGCAGGGCCTCAGCCAGATGACCTCGAGTAGCTCGACCGGCGTTTCGGTTATCGTGCTGGAATTCGATCTGTCGCTGGGCATCGACGTTGCCGAAGAGGAGGTTCAGTCCGCCATCAACGGGTCGCAGACGTATCTGCCGGCTAATCTGCCGAGCCCGCCGATCTACAGCAAAACCAACCCTGCCGACGCTCCGGTGCTCACGCTGGCGATCACCTCGAACTCGCTGCCGCTGCCGCAGGTGGAAGATCTGGTCGATACGCGGCTGGCGCCGAAGATCTCACAATTGAGTGGAGTCGGGCTGGTCAGCATCAGCGGCGGACAAAAGCCGGCGATCCGCATCAACGTCAATCCGGTGGCGCTGTCCGCCTACGGGATCAATCTGGAAGATGTGCGCACGGCGCTGGTCAACACCAGCGTCAACGCGGCGAAGGGTAATTTCGACGGCCCGCGCCAGGATTGGCAGATCGATTCCAACGACCAGATCACCGTCGCCGACGACTACAAGAATGTCGTCATCGCCTTCCGCAACAATGCGCCGGTTTTCGTGAAGGATGTCGCCGACGTCGTAAATGGCACGGAAAACTCCAAGCAGGCGGCGTGGATGAACAACACCCCTGCCATCATCCTCAACATTCAGCGTCAGCCCGGCGCCAATACCATTACCGTCGTTAAAGCGATCAAGCAAATCCTGCCGCAGCTGGAGGCGAATCTTCCGGCGTCCATTCGAATCACCGTGCTGACCGATTTGACGACTGCAATTCAGGCTTCGATCAACGACGTCGAATTCGAGCTGATGCTCACCATCGCCCTGGTCGTGCTGGTGATCTTCCTCTTTCTGCGCAGCCTTTACGCCACCATCATCCCCAGCGTCGCGGTCCCGGTTTCACTGGTCGGCACCTTTGCAGTGATGTATTTCCTAGGTTACAGCCTCGATAACCTCTCGCTCATGGCGCTCACCATTTCGACCGGCTTCGTGGTCGATGACGCCATTGTGATGATCGAGAACATCTCGCGTTTCATCGAAGACGGCGATCCGCCGCTACAGGCTGCGCTCAAAGGCGCCGAGCAGATCGGCTTCACAATTCTCTCCCTCACGGTTTCGCTGATCGCCGTGCTCATCCCGCTGCTGTTTATGGGGGATGTGGTGGGGCGGCTGTTCCGCGAATTCGCTGTGACCCTGGCTGCCACCATCGTCATCTCCGCCGTCGTCTCGCTCACGCTGACGCCGATGATGTCGGCACGCATTCTGCGCTACCGTCCCGAAGAGCAACAAGGCCGGCTGTATCGCATATCGGAACACGCCTTCGAAAAGATGATCGCGTTCTACGGGCGCACGCTGAAGGTGGTGCTGCGGCATCAGGTCCTGACCTTAATTATCGCGGCGGCAACTCTGGTCCTCACCGTATTTCTGTACATCATCATTCCGAAGGGGTTCTTCCCAGTGCAGGACACGGGAGTGGTCCAGGGCATTTCGCAGGCGCCGGAGTCGATTTCTTTTGCGGCCATGTCACAAAAGCAACAGCAATTGGCAAGCGTGATCCTGAAGGACCCGGCGGTCGAGAGCCTGTCTTCGTTTATCGGAGCGGACCCGACGAACCTCACCTTGAACAGCGGTCGCATGCTGATCAATCTGAAGCCGCTCAGCCAGCGCAGCCTGAGCGCCTCTGACGTCATTCGCCGCCTGAGCAAGAACCTGCAACAGGTGCATGGCATCGTCCTCTACATGCAGCCGGTCCAGGACATCACCGTAAACGACCGCGTCACGCGTACGCTGTACCAGTACACGCTGGAAGATCCCGATACCAACGAACTGAATGAATGGACGAACAAGTTCGTGGCCAAGCTGAAGGCCCTCAAGGAAATTGAGGACGTCGCTACGGACCAGCAGACCAACGCCCCGGCTTTGTTCCTGTCGATCGATCGCGTGACCGCATCGCGGCTGGGTATCGCGCCTTACACCGTCGATAACACTCTGTACGACGCCTACGGACAGCGGCAGATCAACACCCTGTACACGCAGCTGAATCAGTATCACGTGATTTTGGAGACTCAGCCCAACTGGCGCGAGCATCCGTCGAACCTGGGCTATCTCTACATTCAGTCGAACGCCTCGTCGGGAACCAGCGGAGCGAGTGCGGCTTCCTCGTACTCGTCAACCGCCTCAGCTGCGGCTGGGTCTAACGCTCTAACGACGTCGGTGCTGTACACGCCATCGCAGCCGACGCTGACACCGCCGGCGAACGCGTTGAGCCCCGCGGCGGCAACCCCCGCGGCAAACATGTTATCGACCGCGTCTCCAGCTAACGCGGTTCCGCTGAATACGTTTACCAGTCTAAAGAAAACCACCGAGGCGCTCACCATCAACCACCAGGGTCAGTTCCCTTCGGTCACGGTTTCGTTCAACTTGTCGCCCAATGGTTCACTGGGCGGCGCGATTTCGGCCATCGATGGTGTGGTCAGCGAGCTGCATTTCCCCGCCAGCCTGCAAAGCGATTTTCAGGGAACCGCGGCGGCTTTTAAGAACTCGCTGACTAACGAGCCGTTGCTGATCCTGGCTGCGCTGGTCGTCGTCTATATCGTGCTCGGGGTGTTGTATGAGAGCTTTATCCACCCGATCACAATTTTGTCGACCCTGCCATCGGCCGGCGTGGGCGCGTTGCTGGCATTGATTCTGTTCGGGCAAAGTTTGAACGTGGTGGCCATCATCGGCATCATCCTGCTGATCGGTATCGTCAAGAAGAATGGAATTCTGATCGTCGATTTTGCGCTGGAAGCCGAACGCGAAGAAGGCAAAAACTCGACCGACGCCATCTATGAAGCGAGCCTGCTGCGCTTCCGCCCCATCATGATGACCACCATGGCGGCGCTCCTCGGCGGACTTCCGCTGGCGCTTGGCCGCGGCCTGGGATCGGAGCTGCGCCGGCCGCTGGGAATCGCGATTGTCGGCGGCTTGCTCGTCAGCCAGGTGCTGACACTCTACACCACCCCGGTCATCTACATCTTCTTCGACAAGCTGGGCCAGCGGCTCACCGGCAGAAAACCGAGCGCAGTTGCCGGCGAGCACGCGCCCACGCCGGCGCCGGAGAGAGCATGAGCATCTCCTCGCCATTCATTCACCGGCCGGTCGCGACGACGCTCCTAACCGCCGCCGTCATTATTGCCGGCGCAGTCGCCTTCATCGAGCTACCGGTGGCACCGCTTCCACAGGTGGATTTTCCGACCATTTCGGTGAGTGCCAGCCTGCCGGGCGCCAGCGCGCAGATCATGGCATCGTCGGTGGCCACACCGCTGGAACGGCAGCTGGGACAAATCGCCGGGGTCACCGAGATGACGTCCTCCAGTTCACTCGGCAGCACTTCGGTCACTCTGCAGTTCGATCTGAGCCGCAACATTGACGGCGCAGCCCGGGATGTAGAGGCGGCGATTAATGCGTCGCGTACGTATCTTCCGACCAACCTTCCGCAAAACCCGTCGTACCGCAAGGTGAATCCGGCCGACTCGCCGATCATGGTGCTGAGCCTTACCTCGGATAAATACGACGTACCGAAGTTATATGACGAAGCGTCGACGGTTTTGGAGCAAAAGCTTTCACAAATTCAGGGAGTGGGGCAGGTATTCGTCGGCGGAGGCGCGACTCCTGCGGTGCGGGTCGAAGTAGATCCAACCAAGCTGGAAAGCTTCGGCCTCACCTTAGCCAATGTTCGCTCGGTTCTAAGCGTGCAGAACACGTTGCAGCCGCGCGGACAATTGTCGAATAGCCAGGCGACTTACGACATCATCACGAACGATCAGATTTCACAGGCCGACGACTACAAGCCCCTGATTGTCGGATATCACAACGGCAATGCAGTTCGGCTGTCGGATGTGGCCGACGTTGTGAACAGCGCCCAGAACATCCGCGCGGTTGGATACTTCGATGGCGTTACATCGGTGACGGTCATCATCTTCCGTCAGCCGGGCGCGAACATCATTCAAACCGTCGAAGGCATCTACGCGCAGCTGCCGTTTCTGGAAGCGGTGCTGCCGCAGGGGATCAAAACCACGGTCGTGCTCGACCGCACCACCACAATCCGCGCCTCCGTACACGATACGGAAGCCACGCTGATCACCGCGATCTGCCTGGTGATTGTGATTGTGTTTATTTTTCTGCGCAGCCCCCGCGCCACCCTGATTCCGGCGGTGGCTGTGCCCGTGTCGCTGGTCGGCACCTTTGCGGGAATGTATTTGTTCGGCTACACCCTGGACAATCTCTCGTTGATGGCACTGACGATCGCAACCGGCTTCGTGGTGGACGACGCGATCGTGGTGATGGAAGACATCTCGCGCCATCTCGAGAATGGCATGCCGCCGCTCGCCGCTGCGCTGAAAGGCGCCCAGGAGATCGGCTTCACCGTCTTCAGCATCAGCATTTCACTGATCGCGGTTTTTATTCCCATCCTGATGATGGGCGGCATTGTTGGACGGCTGTTCCGGGAATTTGCGGTCACACTTTCCACCGCCATTCTGGTCTCAATGGTGGTGTCGCTGACCACCACGCCGACGATGTGCGCGCACCTGTTGAAGGCGCGCGCTCCCGGCGAGAAACACAACTGGTTCTACCGGACCAGCGAAAGGTCTTTCGATGCAATGCTGAGGGTTTACCGGCATTCATTGACATGGGTACTGGCCAATCCTGGACTGATGCTAATCGTTCTGGCATTGACCATCGCATTGAATGTGCTGGTCATCGTAAAGATCCCGAAGGGATTTTTCCCGCAGCAGGACACGGGCGTTCTGGTAGGAGGAGTACAAGGACCACAGGATGCGTCCTTCCCTTTCATGAACTACTCCATCCTGCAGTTGGTGAAGGTCATTAAAGCCGACCCCGCGGTAGAACATGTCAATGCGTATACCGGTGGAAACGGCGCCAGCAATGGCGGATTTATCTTTGTCGCGTTAAAACCTCTGGCCGATCGCAAAGTGAGTGCCATGCAGGTCATCAACCGTCTGCGTCCAAAGCTTAACCACCTGCCCGTCGCTTCGGCATTTCTTCAGCCTGTGCAGGACGTGCGTATCGGGGGGCGCATCAGCAATGCGCTGTACCAGTACACGGTTCAATCCGACAACATCCCCGATCTCGCGCACTGGGGACCGATTCTTTTCGCAAACATGAAGAAGCTACCCGGCTTAGAAGACGTGAATACCGATCAACAGAACGGAGGATTGGAAGAGTACCTGACCTATGACCGGGTAACTGCGGCGCGCCTGGGGCAGACTTCGTCGTCGCTCGATTCTCTTCTCTACTCGGCTTTCGGGCAATCGGAAGTTTCCGTAATCTATACCCCGCTGAATCAGTACTACGTGGTATTGGAAGCTGCGCCACCTTATTGGCAATCACCCGCCGGACTAAAGAGTATCTACCTCAATCCTCTCGGGCCGGCGTCCTCGACAGGTACCGCCGGCGTGAGTAATATCGCGTCACTGGCAACAGTGGCTTCGACCCAGACCGGGACCACGCCGTTGCAGGTGAACCATACCGGCCTGTTCCCGTCTGTAACTGTTTCTTTCAATCTGGCGCCAGGCGTATCCCTGAGCCAGGCCACGCTGGAAGTGCAGCAGATGGAAGATCGTCTGGGGTTACCTTCTACAGTACGCGGCTTTTTCTCGGGTACGCTGGAAGCTTATCAGCAGTCGCTTTCCAGCGAACCCGTCCTGATCATTACCGCGCTTCTGGCGGTGTACGTCGTTCTGGGTATTTTGTACGAGAGCCTGGTTCATCCCTTGACCATCATTTCGACCCTGCCTTCGGCCAGTGTTGGTGCGATGCTGGCGCTGATGCTGTTCCACCTGGATCTAAATGTTATTTCCATCATTGGCATCGTGCTCCTGATCGGAATCGTCAAGAAAAATGCCATTATGATGATCGACTTCGCTCTTATGGCCGAGCGCGTTGAAGGAAAGGCCACTTCCGATGCCATTTTTGAGGCCTGCATGCTGCGATTTCGTCCTATCCTGATGACGACGATGGCGGCCATCTTCGGCGCTCTTCCACTCGCTTTCGGAACAGGCATGGGCTATGAACTGCGGCGTCCGCTGGGGGTTACGATTGTCGGCGGCCTGCTACTTAGCCAATTAATTACCCTTTACACTACGCCGGTCGTCTATCTCACCCTGGATCGCATTCGCCTGCGCCTCCAGCATAAGAGTCACGACAATTTCAATCCCCAGGCGCAGCAGGTCCCATCATGAGCAATGAAGCTATGTCCCCTCGCTGCCCCAGAATATCCGCTGAAGATAATGGGCGGCCGCTGGTGTGTGTAGTGCTTGTAGCGGCAATCCTGATTACCTCGGGATGCGTTGTAGGTCCCAAGTATCATCCTCCGAGTGTTCCCACTGCTACTGCACCCAACTACAAGGAAGCGCCGGCTAATTTTAAGGATACCGAAGGCTGGAAGGTCGCGAATCCGCAGGAAGGCATGCTCCGCGGTAAGTGGTGGGAGATATTTCACGATCCTGAGCTCAATACTCTTGAAACTCAATTGGAGATCAATAACCAAAATATAAGGCTATATTTTCAGAATCTTATGGAAGCACGCGCGCTGGTCGCGGAAGCGCATTCTTTATACTGGCCGGTCGTAACTACTGGTCCCTCCTGGAACCGCGCTAAGACATCGGGCACTCTCACCAATTCGACCTATGCGAATACCGGTCAGACCAGCACGATTGTTTCCTTCCCCGTCGACGTTTCGTGGACTCCGGACTTCTGGGGAAAGATCCGTAATGAAGTACGCGAAGAACAGTATGCCGCGCAAGTCAGCGCTGCTGATCTTGAAGTGGAAAAACTGACCGAGGAATCGGCCCTGGCACAGTACTATTTCGAGATTCGCGGGCAAGATGCCCTGGAGCAGATCCTCCAACAAACTGTGGACGCTGATCAGAAGCTGCTGGACTTGACGCAGACCCTGTATGACACGGGGATCGATGACTATTACTCGGTGGTCGCGGCGCGAACCACATTGCAAAGTGTCCAGGCGAATCTGATTAATGTGGGCGTGGCGCGGGCGCAGTATGAACACGCGATTGCGGTATTGCTGGGGAAGGTCGCTACCGATTTTTCGGTGCCGAAGAAACCATTGCTTACAACTCCTCCGCCGGTCCCTATAGGGATGCCATCGGAACTGTTGCAACGTCGGCCGGACGTGGCTGCGGCGGAGCGAACTCTGGCCGAAGCCAACGCTACCATTGGGATTGGTTATGGGGCATTCTTTCCTGACGTGACGTTATCGGCGTCGGGCGGGTTTGAGAGTTCTACCTTTGCACGGTGGTTCAATTGGCCGAGCCGATTCTGGGCGATCGGGCCATCTATCTCGCAAACGCTTTTCAACGGGGGACTATATCGAGCGGAACTGCATCAGTATCAGGCTGTTTACAACGCCGATGTCGCGAATTACCGCCAGACCGTCCTCACAGCATTTCAACAGGTGGAGGACTATCTCGCCGGGGTTCGTATTTATTACAAGGAACTGCAAAGCCAGCAGGCGGCGGTAAACTCGGCGGAGGAATTATTGCATCTTGAGGTGGGCCGCTACGAAACCGGCATCGACCCCTATCTCGATGTACTCACGGCCCAGACCACCCTGCTTTCCGATCAGGAAACCCTAGTTACCGTGCATATCGATGTCATGGTTTCGGCGGTACAGTTGGTACAAGCTCTCGGCGGCGGCTGGGACATCACCCAGCTTCCAACTCCATCGCAGGTGTCGCAAAAGGTGCCGTCCAGCGATTACAACATGCAGCGTTAAAGCCGCAGGGCGTCATCCGTGCAAGCCAATGCTTTGCAGGAACTTCGAAAATCGAGGATCACGCTCGAGGTTCTTCAGCAGAGGGTCGCCGTTGACGGCAGCGACTCCGGCGTCCTTGTGGTCACGCGCTACGGCAAGCCACTGCATCGCCGAATCGGGTTCGTTACGATAGGCGTAAATCTCGGCGAGTTGGAACGCCGCCTGGTCGCGATAGTCGGCGAGCAGTTGATGCAGGGCGGCGTCGGCTTCGCGTTCGCGGCCTAAGGCATCATAGGCCAGCGCTTCTCCCACCGTGCGCTCGCTGCCTAAGGAATCTCGTTCGAACTCGGCCAGCGCCAGCTGCGGCCGTGACGTTTCCAGGTAAACCAACCCCAGTAGATAATGTGCCGCCGGTGCGCTGGGACTGATCGCGAGCGCTTTCTGAAAGGCGTCGACTGCCAGTTCGGGGCGTCCAGCGTAGTAAGCATGCATTCCCAGGGAGAGATGCGCAACGACGCTCAACGGATCAATCTCTATGGCGCGACGGTTAAGATCGAGCGCTCCTTCGAAGTTACCCAAGCTCGCCTGCAGGCTTGAGGCACCCAGCAGGACGACGGAATTCTGGGGCTCCAGCGCCAGCGCCTTCTGAAATGCAACGTTCGCTCCAGCCCAGTCCCAATCGTAGCTGCGCTTGATGCGCCCGACTGCGGCCAGCGCTTCCGCCAGACTCGGATCCAGTTGCAACGCCCGTTCTGCCGCGCCCATTGCATCGCGATAGCCTTGCTCGAAAGACGGCCCATTTTCAGCGCGGGCAATCGCGGCCCAGGCGAGCCCCGACCATGCCTGCGCATAGTTCGGATCTATTTTCACCGCCTGCTGAAAGAACTCGTAGGCGCGATCGATATCATGGGGGGTCCGGCGCTCGTAAAAGTATCGACCTTGCAAATAGGCGTTATAGGCCGCCGGGTCGATGGCTGGCTGCGGAGTGCTTTCCGCATTCGAGTTAAGCAGGCGGACCTTCAACTCACCGGTAATCGCGCGAGCGATCTCGTCCTGCACGGCGAAAATATCGTTCAGGTGGCGATCGTACTTGCCCGACCACAGCTGGAAACCGTCGTCCGCTTTTACCAATTCGGCCGAGATGCGAACCCGGTCGCCATCCTTCTGAACGCTTCCCTCCAGGATGGTGGCCACTCCCAGCTTCTTCCCCACTTCAGCCGAGTCGACGCCCTTGTCACGAAACTGGAATGACGAGGTGCGCGCGGCCACGCGCAGGCCCGGGGTCTTCGCCAAATCGTTAAGCAAATCCTCGGCGAGACCGTCAGAAAAATAATTCTGGTTTCTGTCGGGGCTGATGTCGGCAAACGGCAGCACGGCAATCGAAGACGCCAGGGGAGCGGAACGTACCGAGGTCGGGGTTTTCCATAGCAGCAAGCCGGCCACGGTAAGGAAGACGAAGGTCGCAGCGATTGCGATGGCAGGCCACGCCCGCGTTGCCCACCAGCTTTGCGGCACAGGAGTTTGCAGCGCTTCCGTCCGGCCCGGCTCGGTCGCGACGTGCTCGCGAACTTTCGAGACCGGAAGCGCGGTTTCTACGAACTCAGTGTTTCCAATGAAGCGATAGCCCCTGCGGGGAACGGTCTCGATATAGATCGGACTCTGGGCTTCGTCGTTCAACGCCTCGCGCAGGCGCCGGACCGCGACGTTCAGGCTCGATTCGAATTCGACGAATGTGTTCTCCGGCCAGAGACGCGCCTTCAAATCCTCACGGGTAACCATCTCGCCGGGCGCTTCCAATAGCGCCTGGAGGACCAGGAAAGACTTAGGCTGAAGTTTGATCCGGTAACCGAATTTTCGCAAATCTCCCGACTGGAGATTCAGCGTGTACTGCCCAAAGTGCACAGCCGTTGCCGTAGTCGGTGGCGCGGATGGCACGCCGACAGCCAACGAATCGCTCAATTGCAGGGCGCCGGACATTGGTGGGCTGGAATCTTATCACATTCCGGGCTCGCAGAGGGTGCGAGGCGACCTCATTATTCACTTTGTTATCAAACCGTTACACCGTAAGGTCGAATTCATTTGACTTCGAGTACAAGAGAGAGGAAATACTGTGAGCAGATTGCGCTGCCTGCGTCTTCATGCCATGACAAGCCCAGCCTACACACCTGCGACATTAAGGTCGAACTTGCGTTTGCAGGGGCGACTTCGGTAACGGCGTCGGCGCCTTCGATGGCGATCGTGGCATCGAGGACGCGAAGAGGCACGCGGATATCTGGCGTGGTAGAGTATGGGGATTCCTGCTGTGAAAATCTTTCCGACATGCTTGGGCCGCAGTTGCGCGATCGGCGTACTCGGGTTGCTGTTCGCGCTCGCCAGCCCCGTTGCGCGGGCGCAAACCTTCAGTGTCATTCATAACTTCAGCGGCGGCGGGGATGGGGCCACGCCGATGGCCGGGCTCACCATAGACAGTGCCGGCGAGTTGTATGGCACCGCCAACTACGGCGGCAACATGAGCGGGAGCTGTGCCCCCAAGGGATGCGGCGTTGTCTATCGCCTTTCCAGCCATAACTCCGGATGGGTCTTGATTCCGCTTTATAGCTTTGTTGGGGGAAATGATGGAATGAATCCGCAAATAGCCAACGTCGTAATCGGTACCGATGGCGAGGTTTATAGCAGTACCTATTATGGCGGAGGGACGTGCAACGGCAATAACCGAGGTTGCGGCACTGTTTTCAAGTTACAGCCTTCCCCAAATGCCTGCCACAGCGTAACGTGTCCCTGGAGCGAAACGATCCTGCACAGTTTTAACGGTGACGATGGAGCGGGTCCCGTCGGAGCCGTCGTGTTTGACCAGAGTGGCAATTTGGACGGCGCCACGAATACTGGCAGTCTGCGAGGCGGTGGCACAGTCTACCAGCTGAGCGCATCCGGCTGGATCGAGACTGTACTGTTTCATCCTTACGGTTATCCCGGAAGCGGGGTGACGATGGATCATGCCGGAAATCTCTACGGTTCGACTTTCATCGGCATGAGCAGCCCAGGAACGATTTACGAACTGACGCAATCGGGCCAGCATTGGATGGGCACGGAAATCTACAACTTCAGCAATGGAGATGACGGATATTATCCGCAGGCAGGCTTAATCCTGGATCAGGAGGGTAACCTTTACGGCGCAACCACGACGGGAGGCTCGGGACAGGGCGGAACAGTATTTGAGTTGAGCCCCTCAAATGGCGGCTGGACCTACAATGTTCTCTATTCCTTTACGGGCCCGAACAACGGAATTATTGTCGCCGGACCAATCGGTAACCTTGTAATGGACGCTGCCGGAAACTTATACGGTACGACATTCGCTGACGGAGAATTCGGCTATGGTGCCGCCTTCAAACTAAGTCTCACGGATTCCGGGTGGGCCTACACTTCTCTGCATGACTTTACCAACGGATCGGACGGTGGTTACCCATACAGTAATCTGGTATTCGACGATTCCGGAAATATTTATGGCACCGCATCGAGCGGCGGCTCTTCCGGAAACGGTGTCGTTTTCAGGCTTAGCCCCTAGGCACGCAGAAGCCTGATGTCGGTAACTTTGCCGCTGCCGCATCCTAAATCGAGCACGCGTTCGCGCCCGGGTCAAGTCCAAGAGCGACAGAACCTCAGCCGCCATCGCATCCTGAAGCCCGGCTATTCGCGAGTATTCTGAGGCATTCCATTCGGTCATTGTGCTCTTAGATTGAGGCAAGCAGTCAACCGATGCTGAGAGATGGTGGCCCGCCACAGCTGCTGGGCGCAGGCGTAGCGGAGATGTAGTACACCGTCGTTCCCTGATTTGAACAGAACGCTAAGTCACCGAATTTTCTGAGGCTGATCGCTGGCGTGGTGCTGAATCTTTTGCCGCTGAGACGATCTCTTATCAGTAGCAACGCCGATAGGTTCGTCGGCGGTTCATCCTCTAGGAGAGAACGATGGAATACGTGAGACTCGGGCGGTCTGGCTTGCAGGTATCGCGGATCTGTCTCGGCTGTATGAGCTACGGCGCGCCTGCAACCGGTGCCCTGCGACCTGGCAGTCACGCCTGGGCACTCAATGAAGCCGAGAGTCAGCCATATTTTCGGCAGGCGCTTGATCTCGGAATCAATTTTTTCGATACGGCGAACGTTTACTCAGCCGGAACCAGCGAAGAAGTTCTCGGCCGATTTTTAAAGGCGAATACCCGGCGCGAAGCCGTCGTCATCGCGACCAAGGTTCACGGTGCGATGCGGGATGAGCCAAACGGGCGCGGGCTCTCTCGCAAGGAAATTTTTTACGAGCTCGATCAGAGTCTTCGCCGGCTGCAAACCGATTATGTTGATTTGTACCAGATTCATCGCTGGGATTACGACACACCCATCGAGGAGACTCTGGAAGCGCTGCACGACGTAGTAAAAGCAGGCAAGGTGCGGTACATCGGGGCGTCGTCGATGTACGCCTGGCAGTTCACACAGGCGCTCTACCTGGCCGATCTTCACGGCTGGACGCGGTTCGTCTCAATGCAGAACCACTACAACCTGCTCTACCGCGAAGAGGAACGCGAGATGCTGCCGCTGTGCGCGGCCGAGGGCATTGGCGTGATCCCCTGGAGTCCGCTGGCGCGTGGCCGCCTCGCGCGCCCGTGGCAGAGTGAGCACACCAAGCGCTTCGACACCGATCGGTTCGGCACCAGAATGTATTCCCAGACCGAGGAAGCAGATCAGCGCGTGGTGGAGCGTCTGGGGGAAATTTCAGAAAAACGCGGAGTGCCTCGCGTGCAAATCGCGCTCGCGTGGCTTCTGAGCAAACCAGGGGTAGCGGCGCCGATCGTGGGAGCGACGAAACCAAGTCACTTGCCCGAAGCGGTCAAGGCCCTCGAACTGCCCCTGAGCGCTGACGAAATCGCCTCGCTTGAAGAGCCGTATATTCCGCACCCGGTACTTGGGTTCAGTTGATTCATCGCTCTTATTGGGGTTGGCTGCTGTCACCTGGATTCAGCTCACGTGCCGCTGATCGGGGAGTGCATCTTATGGATATGACCGCGACTTTGTGCTTGATACCGGGTCTATAATGGATGCCGTAGCTGTCTGCCGCGGTGGGGATTCTTGGTAGCGAACGCTACCGGGGAGGAATTATGAATCGAACGAGCCTATTGCGAGTTCTGTCTCTCGGCGTGGTCTGCTTCTCTCTGGGGATGATTCCTCAGAACGCATTTGCCGGTGCTCACGGCGGAGGCGGCGGTGGATTCCATGGCGGCGGGGGCGGCTTTCATGGCGGCGGCGGTGGCTTTCATGGCGGGGGCGGCTTCGGCCACAGCGCGTATCGCGGCGGCTATGGTGGCAGCTACGGTGGTTATCACGGTGGCTATGGCGGCGGCTACGGATATCGCGGCGGCTACGGATACCGCGGTGGTTGGGGCGGCTACGGATACCGCGGTGGTTATGGATACGGCTGGCGTGGCGGCTGGGGTTATCCCGGCTGGGGCGGCTATTGGGGTTATCCCGGCTGGGGCTGGGGCGGCTGGGGTTTCGGGATAGGAATCGGCTTTAACTTTGGCTGGGGGTACCCGTATTATTACGGCTATCCGTACTACCCCAACTACTACCCCTATTATCCGTACTCCTACCCGTACTATCCTTACGCTCCGACCGCTGTTCAGCCGGCCTACCCGGGTCCCGGACCTTATGGCCAGGCCAACGGTGTGTATGCTCAGCCTGGCGGAAGCTACGGCAATTATCAGAGCTACCAGAATTATCAGACGGCAGCGCCGAGAACGCCTGAGTCGAGTCCGACTTCGAATCAGCTGAAGCTTTACGATGCGGTCTATTCTCCAAGCGGGGCAAGCTACGGCTCCGTCACGGCTGCGCATCAGCTGCAGCAGATGCGTCCCGAAGTACAAAATGTCGTGCGCGCATTACGTGCGATGCCGCCGGCGGCCCGAGAGCGGCAGCTCGAATCTGCCCGATACAGCAATCTATCGCCGCAGGAGCTGAACCTCGTGAGATATGCCGCGAATATGCCGCAACCGTAAACCGCTCGACGGCCATATCTGAAGTTGTCGCAACACGCCAGGACTGATCTTCTGGCGTGTTGCCGTTTTTAAACAAGCCTCAGCAGAAGATCACAGAGCGCCGCCGGGGATCCGCGTCGACAGCAAAGAATTCGCTTGCGCCCGTTCGCGAGGCGGCACACAATTGCGGGACGTTGTGGTGCGTTCGCTGCACACGAGCATCCTCTATGCAGCTTTCCGTTATCGTGCCTATTTATAACGAGCGGCAGACGCTGCGGGCTGTGATTCGCCAGATCCTCGCGATGTGGCCTGACGCCGAACTGCTTTGCATCGATGACGGTTCCACTGATGGCTCAAGGGAGATATTGCTGGAGATGGCCGCGGAATGTCCGCGCCTTCGCCTCCATCTGCAGCCGCGTAACCTGGGCAAAGGTGCAGCCCTTCAACTGGGCATTCCATTGGCGACGGGTGACTTCATCATTATTCAAGATGCGGATTTAGAGTACGACCCTTCCGAATATAGCTGTCTGCTAGAACCATTGCTGGCGGGCAAAGCGGATGTCGTCTACGGATCCAGATTTATGGGAGGGCGGCCCCACCGTGTGCTCTATTTCTGGCACTCAGTCGGTAATCGCTTTCTTACCCTGCTGTCCAATGTAGTCACCAATCTGAATCTCACCGACATGGAAACCTGCTATAAGGCATTTCGCCGGGAGATACTTCAATCCATACCCCTGCAAGAGAAGCGGTTCGGTTTTGAGCCGGAGATCACGGTAAAGATTGCGCGACGGCGGTTACGGGTATACGAAGTGGGAATCAGTTATTCCGGACGCACCTATGCCGAGGGCAAGAAAGTAGACTGGAAGGACGGCTTCGGAGCAGTCTGGTCTCTCCTGAAGTATTCCGTTACTGTGCCCTGGTCGGAGTATCCCGTGTCGCAGGTGAATTTGCCGGTGCAGGCATTGCGCGGACCTGAACAACAAGTGGTGCAGTGCGACGAACCGATTGTGCCCCGGCAGCAAGCATCTTGAGGTGAGCGGCCTTCAGCGGACTGGGCCGGTCGCTTTCCGGCGCGATTCTACGCGATTCATGATCAACGACGCCAGACTCGTCACCAGATAGGCGCCGGCAACAAAAGTTGCCCACAAGACAGGATGCCGATACCGTGGATCAAACTGGATTACGAAATAGATTGGCGGAAAACACACGAGCCATAGACCGAGCGCCGCGGCGGCATAACGGTTGGTTCGCCACAGTAATACCAACCCGGGAATACTCAGCACCGTAAAGAGGTCAGTTACCCATTCCCATTCACCGGTTTGTTGGATCGGGCCACCAAGAGTTCCGGGAAACCAGAACGCCATAAAGCGTTGCCCGGTCATGGTCATGAATCGTGAGGGATTATCGCTGATCCATCGCAGCGCTTCTCGCAGACGCATGCGGTTATAGGCCGGCTCTCCCATCGATCTGACCAGCAAGGCCTGGCCGAGATTCTCATTTGGATGGTTTCGCGCGAAGCAGCCGCCGGGCGCGTCGTTCAGCACGAAGGAAAAAGACGCGCAAGCATTATTGGAAACGGCAAGTTCCAGACCCAAGTTATCACGCAGAAACACTGGTGTACGGAAGACGACATAGTTGCGTACCAGCCAGGGAGAGATGACGAACAGCGAGAGGATGGCCAGCCAGGCAATGGTTCTTAGCGGTTGAAATCGGAAAATTAATAAGACCAGCAGCCAGCCAAAGAGAACCGCCGCCGGCACCGGATTCATCATCAGGGCCAAGCCCCAAAGCACGCCTGCATAGGTTACTTCTTTGGCGGACAGCACAGTTCGGAAGGCCTTGTACATGGGGAAGGTGAGCAGGATCGCGACAAGTGCTACAAAGTCAACTTCCCAGGGAACAAACGTGAACCGGCAGAAGATCCATCCCGTGGCGGCTACGACTCCAGTCACCGGAAGCAGCCCGAGATAGTCGGCCAGTACGGGTAACAATGAAAGCTGAACAGCGACTACCAAATTTGTCAGCCAGCCGAGTGCGAAGGCGCCCGCCGGGCCGGCGCCGAACAGTTTGATAATGCCTGCCATCAGAAAAGGGTAGGCTGGGGCAAGGTGTGCCGAAGGACCGGTGGCTAGCGGATAGAATGGATTCGAAAATGTACCGTGAAAAGCCAGCGCATTTGCGAGGCTTATCGACTCGGCACTCGGTCGCAAGCCGCCATCGGGGCGCCAAGCGATCCGATACAGCAGCATTACTCCCACAAAAATATAAAGAGAGAGCTGCCAGCTGCGGCGAATGGAAGATCCAACCGTTGGCACGACGGCGATGCCTTTGGCTTGCCTTGGCGCGGCTCGTTGGGGCGAAGCCTGCATCTAGTTTGCAGACTCGCAGCGGGGTGCAATACGAACAATGTGCTGCAAAGTTTCGGGCCATTCGGCAAGAAGCACGCTGCCTCGGGAGCTTTCTGTTTTCATGACATGCTGTTGGAGTAAATCCCGCACCGAACTTTGCTCACCCGCACTCCAGTCCGCCAACGGAGAGGCTTCCACGAATTCAGGATGAAACATGCGGTGCCCAACGAAAATCCCTTCCGGGTCCCAAACGTACGCGACTCCACCGGTCATGCCTGCTCCAAAGTTTCTCCCAATCGAGCCGATAATAAATACCACACCACCTGTCATGTACTCGCATCCGTGCTCGCCGATGCCTTCGACCACGGCTGTCGCGCCGGAATTGCGAATGGCGAAACGCTCTCCGGCCCTTCCTGCGGCGAACATGCTTCCCGCAGTCGCTCCATAAAGCGCCACATTACCGAGCAGAACCTGGGGTGCCGTGGCCATTGCCAGCTTGCCCAGCGGTCGTAGAATCAGTTCGCCGCCGGAAAGGCATTTGCCGACATAGTCATTGGCCTGGCCTTTCAAAATGAGCGACATGCCTTCATTTGCAAAGGCGCCAAAAGATTGCCCCGCGGTGCCGCGCATCGCAATGCTTACAGCAGGCGCGCGTGCCGCGTGGCGATAGCGCAGCAGGGCCAATTCTCCCGCCAGGCGGCCGCCGAGCGTACGGTCCTCGTTCTTCACTTCGACGTCGCATTGAAATGGCTTGCCCTCCAGCGTGGCGACAAGCGCCGGCTTTATCCACGCATCGTCAACAGGAGTGTGCTCCTCGGGCCGCGTGTTACGCTCGCCCTGCCAATGCCGGGGAGCATCTCCCGCTGACCCCAGCAAGGATTCGAGGTTGAGGCTACCCTCGTGCCGCACCTGCCGCAGCAAATCGGTTCGTCCGATTGCCGATTCCAGCGTCGGTAGGCCAAGTTCAGCCAACAGCTTTCGCAGATCCTCGGCAACGTTCGTAAAGAACCGGACAACGTTCTCCGGCTTGCCGCGAAACTTCGCGCGCAACTCTGGGCGTTGCGTCGCGATTCCCGTCGGACAGGTATTGAGATGGCATTGCCTTGCCATGTCGCAGCCCAGCGAGATCAGGACGGCGGTGCCGAACGAGAACTCGTCGGCCCCCAATAACGCGGCGAGCAAAACATCGTGCGCGGTCGACAAACCCCCGTCGACGCGGAGCCGCACGCGACCGCGCAGCCCGTTGTGCCGCAACACCTGCTGCGCTTCGGCCAGGCCAAGCTCCCACGGATTGCCCGCATACTTGATGCTGCTTAGCGGTGAGGCTCCCGTGCCTCCGCTATGACCGGCAATATGGATGTAATCCGCGTAAGCCTTCGCAATTCCTGCCACCACTGCGCCGACACCCAACTGCGCTACCACCTTCACTCCAATCGCCGCCCGCGGATTGATGCGCTTCAGGTCATAAATGAGCTGGGCAAGGTCTTCGATGCTGTAAATGTCGTGGTGCGGCGGCGGGCTGATCAGCGAGATTCCCGGCTGCGCGTGACGCAAGCGGGCAATCAATTCGGTGACCTTGTGTCCGGGAAGCTGTCCGCCTTCGCCGGGCTTCGAGCCCTGCGCGATCTTGATTTCCAACTCCTCGGCGTGCGCCAGATATTCTGCTGTGACGCCAAAGCGTCCCGACGCCACCTGCTTGATTTTGTTATTGCGCGGCAGATAGTCCGCGGTGGTGTAAAGCTCGCGTGTATAGGCGATCGGATCTTCACCGCCCTCGCCAGTGTTGGAGCGCGCACCCAGTTGGTTCATCGCGATGGTGACGGTCTGATGCGCTTCGGGGCTGAGAGAGCCTAATGACATCGCGCTCGAGACAAAACGCGGCAAAAGCCTGGAGGTCGGTTCTACTGAGGCGAGCGACAGTGGCGCTGCGTCAGGGATGGTCTCGAGCAAGTCACGGATCAGGATCGGCTCGCGCTGTTCGCGGCTTGCGCTGTAGACCGACCATGCCTCCTCCAACGCCGGAGCAGTCGCGGCGGCTGCCGGCGTGCTCCGGGCCGCGCCCACGGCCAGTTGCAGCTGCCGGGTACGTTGCGGCTCCCACATGTGCTCCTCGGCGCGGTCATCGCGACGAAAGCGGACCCAGCCATAGTCGGGCAGTTCACTTCCCACCTCTCTCCACCATGATCTCAGCGCCGATTCGACTTCCGCGAACCCCCATCCGCCTAATGGCGAAGAACTGCCCACGAAGCACCGATCAACCACCGCAGTGTCGAGGCCGAGAATGTCGAACAGTTGTGCCGCCCGATAGCTGTCCAACACGGAAATGCCCATCTTCGACATGACTTTGGCCAAGCCGGACTGTATGGCTTTGATCAGCGAGGACTCGCCTCGTTCTCCCGCCAGGGAGCGCGCCGTCTCCAATGCCAGCCACGGGCAGACTGCACCCGCACCATACCCCAGCAGCACGGCAACGTGATGCACATCGCGACAATCGCCGGCCTCAACGGCAATCCCGACCGCGGTGCGCAGGCCCGCCGTGACCAAAGCGTGATGTACGGCGCCCGTCGCCATTGCCATCGGGATCGGCAGATTTTGCGGAGAAGCCGCGCGGTCCGTGAGTATGAGAATGCGGGAGCCTGCTCGGACCAGCTGAACTGCCCGTCGCTGCAAATACTCGATTGCCGGCTCCAGACGCTCGTCGGAGGGGAACGTACAATCTACGGTCGCTCGCGGCAACTGTTGACACAATACATAGCTTTCCCGATGCAGTGCTGCCATTTGTCCCGGCGACAACAAGGGCGACGGCAACACAAGTCCGGGGAGCGGAGCGTGCTTGTCCAGCAGATGTGGCCACGGGCCCAGACGCGTGCGCAGCGAAATGACGCACGCTTCCCGCAACGGATCAATTGCCGGATTCGTGACCTGAGCGAATCGCTGACGGAAGAATCCGTAGAGCGGGCGTGGGCTGCGCGCCAGCGGTGCGATCGGCGTGTCATCTCCCATCGACCAGGTGGCTTCTCTCGCTTCCAGAGCCATGGGAGCGATCACCAGCTTCAGGTCCTCTCGGCTGTAACCGAAACCGCGCTGGAGCCGCATGAGTTCGTCTTGCGCGAGCGGCGCAGGCGCTTCGGGTTCCGGCTCGAGGGGAATATCGTCGATCAGGGCGCGGTATGGAGTTAACTCGTCGAAGTAGCGGTCCAGTGCCTCGCCTTCGAGGAGTCGGCCGGCGGCCAGATCCAGCAGAATCATCTGTCCGGGTCCCAAACGTCCGCTGCGGACCAGCGAATCGGGATTGACATCTGCCAGTCCAACTTCCGAGCCCGCGATAATCAGCCCGGAGTCGGTGATCACATAACGGCAGGGCCGAAGGCCGTTGCGATCCAGCGCCGCACCCAAAAGACGGCCATCACTGAAGACCAGGGCCGACGGACCGTCCCACGGCTCCATGCAATCGGCGTGATAGCGGTGGAAGAGCGTCTCCTTGTCGCTCGGGGCCGGCGGCAGAAGCATGCGCGTCGCCTCGGCAATGTTGCGATCGTAGTTCGCCAGCAACTCGGCGACCTCGTCGAGGCTCATGGAGTCGGACGCTTCGCGACTCAGAAACGGCTCGCACTCCCGCGGCAGTGTGGCACGACGGCTCTCCATGTGCGCGCGATTGCCCCACACGGTATTGATCTCGCCATTATGTGCCAGCATGCGGAGCGGCTGTGCGCGATGCCAGGACGGCAACACGTTCGTTGCGTACCGCTGGTGAAAGATCGCGAAAGGAGTGACGAAGTCATCCGCGTGCAGGTCAGGGTAAAACTCGTCCAGCACGCGGCCGGCACAAAGTGCCTTGTAGACAATCGTGCGCGCCGACAGCGAGCAGATGTAGCTGTCCGTGTTTTGCCGTTCGAAGGCCTTCCGCGCCAGAAACAGCCGATGCTCGAGCTCAGCTTCCGTGCACTTCCCTTCGCCGGGACCGGCGACTAAGGCCTGATAAATGATTGGCATCGAGCTGGAAGCGATTTCACCCAGAATCCGGGGCTGAATCGGTACCTGACGCCACCCCAGCCACTGCAGGCGTTCGCCCGCGACGCACTGCTCCAGGAGCAGTTTCGCTTGGGTTACGCAAGTTTCATCCTGCGGAAAAAACACCATGCCCACTCCGAGCAGCTGTTCCTCCGGCAAGGAAATTGACGATTGTTTCAGCAGAAAACTGCGGGGAATGGCGGTCAGGATGCCGACGCCGTCGCTACTCACATGATCAGCTGCAACGGCGCCACGATGCGCCAGGCGACCCAATGCCGTCAATGCAAGCCGTAGAATGTCGTGGGTCGATCCGCCGCGCAGGCTGGCTACGAATCCTACGCCGCAGGATTCATGATCAAAGCGGGAGTCGATGAGGGTCGCCCGCCCGGAAGCACTCGCGCTAGACGCCATGTCTGAGTATAGATGGCGCAGAGTTGCCGATCAGCAAAAAACGCGGATGCCGTCGAAGAACAAACGTTCGATTTCCGCAGTCTCAAATCGCGGAACTTAGCGAGTCAAAAATAAACCGGCCAATTGCGGCCGGTAAGAAGGGCAAACAGAAAGTTCGGCTAGTGTTTAGCCAGCTCCTGCAAGCGCTGATTTGCCATCTGCGCGACCATGGTGCCGGGCGATTCCTTCTGCATCTGCTCATACAGATGCTTGGCCTGATCGGGCTGCGCGGTCGATTCGTACAACGAAGCCAAGGCAAACTGCGCCGTGCTCTTGCCGACGGAGACCGTCGGGTGCTCGATCAGCTGCTTGTACAAGTCGATTGCCTGCTGATTGCGCCCCGTATCGTGATACACCGCAGCCAAGGCGAGCTTCGCCAGACTTGCGATCTGCGGGTAATGGCTTTCCGAGACCTCTTGAAGGTATTTTTCTGCCGACGCCTGGTCGCCCATGTCACGCGCGGTAATGCCGGCAAAGTAGCGAGCTACCGCCGCGGACTGAGTGTGCGAATACTTGTCGGCGATCGCAGTGAAATCCGCGTTTGTAACCTTGGCTCGCTCCTGGCCGGAACCGAAACTTGGCACATCCGGCGTCGCCGGAACTCCGGGCGGGCGGATTGGTTCGTTGTACTTTTTGATCGCGGACGCCAGTTGCGCTTGGGCCTGCTGATCGCGGTAGCCGAGGTACGCCCACGTCCCGCCGACGATAGCCACGACAAGAACCAGGATGGTTCCGGCCAAGACGACGAGGGAACGATGTTCCACCGCCCATGAGATAGTATCGGCTGTGGAAGTGGTGAAGGCGTCCTGTTTAAGTTGATGTCTAGCGTAACTGCGCACGGATGGTCCTTAATCGGGTTGTCACAAGGTGGGAAAAAGCTAGTGTACCAGCCGGTTGTAGGAGGGTCAAACGAGAGGGGATTGAATCGTCTGCCGATTCTCACCCTGCTTCCGAGACCAGGGGCGCCCGCTTAACCCGCGGGAGTCAGAGGATCTTCTACGCTCTGTGAAAATCGCCGTTCGCTCTAGTATTTTCCAATCCGGATGCTGCCGTCGCCGGTACTGATCTCCAGCAGCGGGCCGCCGCCGTTGAGCTTGCCGCGGATGCGCGTGTGCTCGATCGAACCGCTCACCAGTACGGGAAGATCCAGTTGGATGTGGCCGTCGCCGGTGTGCGCGTAAAGTTCGGCAGTCAGGTCCTCCGGGATGCGCGCGTCCACCCCGCCATCGCTGGTGTGGATGAACCAGCTACCGCTCATCTTCGAGCCGGGGTGGACCGTGAGGTTGACGTGTCCGTCGCCAGTGCGCAGATTCAGATCCGTAAACACCCCGTCAATGGTCATGGAGCCGTCTCCGGTGTGGCCTTGGAGAGCACCGGTGAAATTCTGCACCGTGATATGGCCATCCCCGGTATCAGCGCGCGCCTGTCCGGAGATGCCGTCCACGAGAATGTGTCCGTCGCCGGAATGTAGGTCGAGCGCGGCCTGCTGCGGCACCTGCACCTCGACGCGTACGCTCTGATGGAAGTTGAAGTGGATTCCCCACTGATTCGGGATGTGGACCTGCATCTCTACTTTGTCGCCGTCCTGGCGCTCGGTGATGCGCACGCCGGAGTCGCCGATTTTGTAGCCATCGGCGATGACGCGGGCCACAATCGAATTCCCGCCCCCGCGCGAAACCTCGATCGCAGCATCGTTGGTATCTACGTGCAGGCTGGGGTTGTTGCCGACCTGGTAGGTCTTGTTCCACTCGTCCGCAAAAGCCGAGAGGCTGAAGGTAAGAAGGCAGAGCAGGAAAATAAGGGATTTGTGACTCACAGTGCTCCTCCTCGTCCTATGTTACGAGAAGGAGCATCTGTAAGTTCCGTTGCGAATGAGGAGAATAAGAGGGCAATCTGCGGTGCCCGGGGCATGCGATCTAGCGGAGTGGAACGTCCCGCATGCCCCTCTGAGCATCGCTCCCTGCTTGCTGAGATAGACGAGGCTGGGAAAAAAGGGTTATCAAGCCACGGGCGGTGTAACACTTCTTCACATTTATCAGCTGCTTACGGAAAAACCGCCTGCGAATGCCCTGGTAACTCCTCACCGGGTGTACCGGTTCTCCTTCTTCTCCCCGTGACGCTCCAGGCCTAACTGGATGAGCCGGTCCATGAGTTCGGAATAGGAAATACCTGACGCCTCCCACATTTTTGGATACATGCTGATCGAGGTGAAGCCGGGCATCGTATTGATCTCGTTGACGTACATCTTTCCGGAGCGCGGGTCCATGAGGAAATCGACGCGCGCCAGTCCGCAACAATCCACTGCCTGAAAAGCCGCAATCGCAAGTTTTTGTATTTCCTTCTGCTTTGCCTTCGGCATTTTGGCTGGGATGATGCTCTCCGAGCCTTCCACCAGGTACTTCGCGCTGTAGTCGTAAAACTCTTTGATCGGCACGATTTCACCGGGTACGGAAGCAATGGGCTTATCGTTACCCAGTACTGAGCATTCGATCTCGCGCGCTTTTCCTTTCTTGCCGCCGACGCCTTGTTCGATGACGAGCTTACGATCGAAGCGCGCTGCCTCGTCCATAGCCGCGGTGAGTTCGCCGGCGTTGTGAACTTTGCTGATGCCGACAGAGGACCCCAGATTTGCCGGCTTTACGAAGACGGGATATTTCAACACGCTTTCGATTTGACGGCGAATTTTCTTGGGCTCTTCGCGCCAGTCGTTACGCAGAACTGTGACGTGCTTGACGATCGGCAGGCCGGCGTCGCGGAACAGGCGCTTCATCACGTCTTTATCCATACCGGCCGCGGAGCCGAGCACGCCCGCTCCAACGTAGGCTATGTCAGCCAGTTCGAGCAGGCCCTGAATCGTGCCGTCTTCGCCGAAGGTCCCGTGCAGCACGGGAAAGATCACGTCCACATCGACCGGGTTGACCGCAGCGCGCAACTCGTGAGCGCTGGTCTCGAATGGCACGAGCGCCGAGTGGTTCTCACCGGGTACGGGAGGTACGACGACTCCCTCGCCGCGGGCGAGCACGGCGGCCGCAGCCGTGGTCTGCGGATCGCCGGCCCGAAGATGTCGCGCCTTGGCAACCTCGGCCTTACCCTTCAGCAGGCGTTCGGCATGGGCCGCAGTCACCCAGCGGCCAGCTTTTGTGATCCCGATCGGAAGAACGTCATACTTGTTCTTATCGATGGCATCGAGGACCGATGCCGCCGACAGCAGCGACACCTCGTGCTCCCCGCTGCGCCCGCCAAACAGGACGCCCACCCGCAATTTCTTCATGTTTCGATCTTAATCGCTTTGCGCTGGCTGGCTAGTGATCAGCCATGAACGTGCTCGCTGTGCCGCACCGTCCCCCTCTCGCGTTGGCAGCGCGGGTTAATTTTTGTTGAATCTTGATCCGGGGTAATTGACGCTCCCCCAGGTGTCCTCTACGATCCCATGCCTATGGAAAATCCATCCTTAGATGAACTGCAGCAGGCCTATAAGCAGGCCACGAATCGCTGGGTCGATGCTATTCGCGCCGAAGAATCCCTGGCTACTGACAATCACTCCGAAACCGCCATGGAAAAATGGGACCGCGCCGACTTCACAGTACAAGACGCCCAAAAACAGGCGAAAGAAGCACGCGACAATTACAAGCAAGGACTGCGCAAGCTGCACTACGGCATATAGCACCGCGTTTGGATTCTGCGACCAGATTTGCTGTCGGACATCTACGTATTATGGTTCCTGTCCTGCCTGCCGCCCGAGTGGAAGTCGACTCCGGTCGCCGTTACATCGCCGTCAACGAGGCGGCCTGCGAATTGCTGGGCTACAGCCGTGAAGAGCTGCTCGGTATGAGCATTGATGACATCAGCTTTCCCTCCCGGGCTCACGTTCAACCGATGTTTGCGAAGTTTGTTCGAGAGGGAGAGATGAGCGGCATCTTCGCTTTGCGGCGCAAGACCGGGGAAGGCATTATGGTGCGATTCGAATCGCAAATGAGCGCAGGACGCTCCATCGCCATCTGGACGCACTATTCACTGCTGGGCCCAGCCCAAGAGGAAGAATAACCCTGTCGCCCCCTCCTGCTGGCCTCATTCCGGCTTGGGCGAAGCGGAGCTGAAGTGGTTGACCGCCTTTTGCAGGGATGCTTCATCCTCGACATTGAAGCTGGTCGCGGAGCGTTCAATCTGCTTGATCAGCCCGCAGAGCACTTTGCCGGGACCAACCTCGACGAACTCCCGAACGCCCTTCGCAAGAAGTTCTCGCATTGATTTGTCCCACTGCACCGCGCCCGTCACCTGACGTTTCAGGGCATCACGCGCCTGTTCTGCCGAGGTGACCAGGACCGCGTCGACGTTGCACATCACTGGAATCTCGGGTGCGTGGAAGGTGAGTGCGTCGAGATCGGCGGCCAATTGGTCCTGTGCCGGCTGCATCAACGGGCAATGAAAGGGCGCGCTAACGGGCAGAATGATCGCGCGCTTCGCGCCGGCTTTCTTGGCGAGCTCGGCCGCGCGCTCGACGGCTGCTTTGTTACCGGAAATCACCGTCTGATCCGGCGAATTGAGATTGGCCGCGCAGCAGACCTCGCCCTGGCCGGCTGCCTGGCAGACCTCACGAATCTTGTCCGCCGACAGTGCCAACACCGCAGCCATGGCGCCCACGCCCACCGGCACAGCCTGTTGCATGTATTGCCCGCGCTTGCGCACGGTTTTCACCGCATCAGCGAACGATAACGTGCCCGCAGCCACATGGGCGGAATATTCCCCCAGGCTGTGACCGGCAACGTAGGAAGGCGTGATGCCTTTCGACTGCAGCACCCGCCAGCAGGCAACTGACATGGTGAGGATTGCCGGCTGCGTAATTTCGGTGAGCTTTAATTGATCTTCAGGTCCTTCAAAGCAGAGCTTCGACAACTTGTAATCGAGCGCCGCGTCGGCTTCCTCGAAGGTCTCCTGCGCCACCGGATACAACGCTGCGAGTTCGCGGCCCATGCCCACCGATTGTGAACCTTGTCCGGGAAAGAGAAATGCCACAGCAGAATGAGAGCTCATCTTGTTGGTTCAAAACATGAAGGCAGACATACTGTCATACACGAAGAGCTGCCGCGAGGTCTAGCGCGGCGGGCAAACTGACCTTTTCAATGCGGATTTCTCAGGCGATCGCTGGCCTGATATTGCTGCCAACGCGTTCGAAAATACGGGATGATTGCATTCCACCAGTCTCCTCGCCAATGAATCACACCTGGAATCGGCGGCGGCGATGCTCCCACGTGCATCGACTCCTGATAGCACGCCTTCGCGCGGGCCTCATCGCCCAAACTGGCATAAGCGTGTCCCATATTCACCCATGAGTCTTTCTTCTGTTCATCGTCGGTCAATCCTGGGAGGGCCTTGTTGTAGTAAAGAATCGCATTCCGAAGATTGCCGGAGCGATGCTCGAGCATGGCAATGCGCAGGTAAATGCCGGCTTCCTCCGGATGGTCGTTCGCGGCGCGATAGAGATGAGTAAGGGCATCCTGCCGATGCCCCTGGCTGTCCTCGTATGCGGCCAAATTGAATTCTGCCACCCAGTTGTGCGGCATCACATCGAGCGCATGTGCCCATAGCGCCCCGCTATTCCTCCAGTAGCCGACCTGCTGCCAAGTTGACAGAAAAAGCCCCAACATCACCACCGCGCATACGGCTGGAAGCAATTTGCGTGAGCGCTGCCATCGCTGCGCCAAATCGGCCACTCCCCAGCAGAGGATAAGATAGAGGCCGATGAATGCCGTGTAGGCGTAGCGATCGGCAACCGACTCAAGGTCGGGCTGCACCACCAGGCCGATCATCGGAAGCAGGCTGCCGAGAAACCACAACCAGCCGACGAGCGGATAACGCCGCCTCCAGGCCAGTCCAACGGCAACCGAGATGAACAACAGGAGCAACGAAGCTGTAAAGATTTCCAGCCTGCTCAGCGAGTTGCCCGGATACAAGTATTCCAGAGCCAGTCGCCTGGGCCAAACGGCTTTGTAGACATACTGCGCATAGCCAACAATGGCGTTTTCGACACGAACAGGCAATGCGTACGGCCATTTGCGCGCATTGAGTTCATGCTGAGCAACGACCGTCAGCACCGCATCAATGGCTGCAATCGCAAACAGCGGCAGCTTCTCCAGGATTAACGAACGTAGCTTCGCCGGTGGCTTCACTTTCCGCGAATCGACGTTTGCCACGACAAGCTCCGCAGCAGGAAACATCCGCCGCAGCGGCCAGTAATCCCATAGGAGCAGCAAAACCGGCAGCGTTATCACCTGCGGCTTGGCCAGCAATCCAAGGCCGTAATAGCCGGCCACCAGCGCCATGCGCCAACGTTTGGGATCGAGCGCATACCTGTAGTAGGCATCCAGCGCGAGAAGAAAGAACACGGTGCTGAGCAGAGTTTTGCGCTCGGCTATCCAGGCCACGTTCTCTACATTGATGGGGTGCAGGGCAAATAGCGCTGCAACCATGAAGCTGCGGCCGGCACAACCTGTCGCTCTCTTCAGTACCCAAAACAACAGCACTGAGTTCAGCATATGCAGCAACAGGTTAACGTCGTGATGCCGGCCGGCATTCAAGTGAAACAGTCGCACGTCAAGGCTGTGCGACAAGAACGTCAGCGGATCGTAGTTGAGCACGAAGGAATGGGTAAAAGCCCAGCGTACGGCGGACAGGTTCAGCGGTCCCAGGACATGCGGATTGTTATAGACGTAGGCCTGGTCATCCAGATTGATGAAGGGGTAGCTGTGAATCGGGAAGTAAGCCGCGAACGTCAGCGCCAACAGGCCCAGCAAAGCCAGGAGCAGGATGCGCTTTCGGCCGGCGTTGCTATCGCAGACAGGAATCACCAGGTATCCAACCTAAGCCAACGGAATGTTAGTTGATCCAATGGAATCCGCGGTTGATCAGTAGAAACTTCGTGGGATCGGAGAGATCCATGCGCCGGAGCTTCGCCTCGACTCCATGCCCAGCGATCTGTGCCGCCACAACCATCTGGTCAGGCTGAATACTCTCGATGGTCACCTCACCCTTTTTGGAATGGTCCGCCTTGTCCCACAGCGACCCGTGCGTTTCCTGCCCATTCCACTGCACCCAAAACTGCTGCTGGGTGTCGTCCATGAACTGAATCGTAAGCTCATCCGGGCGATCGAGGACCAGGCGCCGCCAGCGTGCCGTGTCCGTCAACACTGGCGACCGTGGCAATCCATCGTAGTTGAACTGATCAACTTCCCAAATTCCGCGCTGGGGCGCTTCCATCCGCAAAGCCCGGCGCGCCGAGTCCACATAGGAGGTGTGCGCGCAATAGAGAACCATCGCGGCGCCGATTGCCAGCTGAAAGAACAATGCGGCTCTGTCGAATGTCTTGTCCTGAAACAACCCGCCGGAAGCAGGCAACTGCTCGCTCCGATGCAGCACGAAGAACCCGAAAAGGCGTCGGAGGTCCGGCCACAGCAGGAACAGACACATCATCAGAAGATGAATACACAGGATCTTCCGGGGCACATCATAAAAGAAGTTCAGCATGGAAACGTTGCTCACCATGGCTAGCGTGATGAGGGCTCCCAGCGTGGTTAACCCGGGCACTACAAGGAGAATGCCTCCGGCAACTTCGCCAAGACCGCCGAAGAAGGAATACGGTCGGGAGTACTGCATAAACGCCCACAGCAGGCCGGTCGGAGACGATTGGCCATAGGTGTCAACGAGCTTTGCCAGGGACAGCTCAGGAAATTGGGCTCGGAAGATTTTGCCCATGCCGTAATCGATCATGACAAGCGCCAGGACCAACCGCCCCAGCACCCGCAGCCACTCATAAAGCGTCTCGTATTGCTTGCGATTACGATCCAGAACGGACCAGACAATCGCCGCGACGACCGCGGTGACGAAGATACACAGCCACAGAATGTAGTCGCATAATTGGTCCCCGCTCTCCTTGAAGGGCGCGGCGGTAAACGGGCCGGACAAATGCAGCAGGTTTGCGCCGACCCAGGGAACCACGTGGTCCCACATCTTCCGCACCACGTTGTTCTGGTCCTGCTGGCTACCGCGCCACCCAAGAATGCTGGGGTAGATACAAAGAATGAAGTAGGAGAATCCGAAGCGGAAAGCGAATCGGACTGGCAGTGACCACTCCGCCAAGCGTTCCGCAGACCTGGCTTGATTTTCAGCTTTAACAACTGCTGAGCCCGAACCGCTCAATGTGCAACTCCCAAAAGTGCGCCGAGTATACGATAGGCCGCCGCAGAACGCCAGACGATATGCGTCACCGGAGCGCTGCCGTTCAGTAAACCTGCTTGGGTTGCAGGCTATTATCCGACGGCAGCTCTTGCGCCTGCTCCGCGTACAGGCGCGCCTGCGACGCATCGCCGAGCGCGGTGTAAGCTCGCGCGAGATTGGTTAAAGCAAACTGCCGGTTTCCCGTTGTGATGTCGGACGCGTTAAGCGCGCGCTTGTAGTGCTCAACCGCCTCGCTGAGATCGCCACGGGTCTGCTGGATCAAGCCCACTTCCAGATTATTCATGGGGTCATTGGGCCGGAGCTGAAGAGCCTTCAGCAGGTAAGGCATGGCTTCTGCCTGATGACCCTGTCTCATGAGCACATACCCAAGACTCCCTTCTGCAATGAAATTGTTGGAAGGGGTCACCTGGAGTGAGCGCGTCCAAAGCGTCACGCTGTTCGACCAGTAGCGCGTCTGGTTGCGGGCCACGATTGCCAGCGAGAGCAGGACAATAGCGGCCAGGCCGGCCGTTACTCCAGCAGGCAAATGCAAGCGCTGTGTGCATTCCGCCCAGCCCCAACATGCCATGACGAAAAGCCCAATGAAAGACTGATACGCGTAGCGATCTGCCATGCCTTGCTCCCAGACCTGAACCAGTCCGATCATTGGCAGCAGCGCGATGAGGAACCACAGCCAACCGACCACCAGATAGCGATGCCGGCGACCGACAAAAACCAAGCCACTGATCAGCAGCAGCAGTGCCAAGGCCGAGGAAACCTGAAATATCGTTAACGAATTTCCCGGGTGCGGATAAAAGGGTGCGAGTCGGGCCGGCCATAGCGCCTTCCCAATGTACTTGGCGTAGGAGACGACCGCATTCTCCAGCCTCACCCACAGGCTGAACCGCAGGTGCTCCGGCGAACCTACCTCCTGCGCCGACATGGTCATAAGGGCCGCGCCGGCGCCGATCACCAGCAGGGGAATCTTTTCTCCCAACAGCTTCCAAAACTGCCGTTGCGGAAAGTCTTCCAGTGGGCGCTCGGTTGCTTGTTCGCGCGTCACAACGCGCTGCAGCGGCCAATAATCCCACAGCAGCAACAGCAAAGGCAGCGCGATCACCTGCGGCTTCGCCATTAATCCCAATATGTAAAGGAATGCGACCAGAGCATAGCGCGCGTCTGTCGGCTTTCGCGCATAACGGCGATAGGCTTCGAAGGCCAGGAGAAAGAATGGCATGCTGAGCACGGTTTTGCGCTCCGAGATCCATGCCACCGATTCGACGTTGATCGGGTGCAGCGCAAACAGCGCCGCTACCATGAAGCTGCGCCCGGTGTATCCGGTGGCGCGCCGCAGGACCCAGAACAGCAGCACCGCATCCAGAGCGTGCAACACGACGTTCACTTCATGATGAGCCCCGGCATCCAGCCCGAACATCTGGATGTCGGCCGCGTGTGAGACCCACGTTAGCGGATGCCAGTTGTGGCAGTATTCGTGTTCCAGCAACGCCCATCGCAAAGAGGTCCCCGTCAACCCGTCCTGGATGTGAGGATTCTCTGCCACATACCACGGGTCGTCGTAGTTGACGAACGGATAATGACGCACCGGGGCGTAAACCAGAACGACGGATACGATCAGCAGAAGGTCGAGCAGCGTGAGACGAGCGCGAGAGGACCAGGCATCCTTCCGCACACCCGATGTGTTTGGATTTACGTGGGTTGCTGCAGAAGCCATCCGCCCTCGCCGCCGATGAGTATACCCGAACTCGCGGCGGCGCCTGGCACGCGATTACAGTAATCCCGTTTCTACAGGTCCGGCTTGAGCGATTTCAGGAGTGTGGTGATTGAGGTTGCGGCTGGCTTCGGCGATGCGCTCCTCGATGGTGCGATTCAGTTTGCTGTTGGCGAATTCCATGGCGACACGAACGGCGTTCTTGATCGCGTTGGAATTTGACGAGCCATGGCTGACGATGCAAACGCCCTTGATGCCCAACAGCGGAGCACCGCCGTACTCGGAATAATCAAGGCGCTTCTTGAAGTCGGCGAAGGCCTTGCGCGACAGCAGAAATCCCACCTGGCTGGTGATGGTCGCCTGCAACGATTGCTTCAGCAGGAAGCGCACCGTCTCCACCATTCCCTCCGAGATCTTCAGCGCAACATTGCCGACGAAGCCGTCGCAGACCAGCACGTCAGCTTTGCCGTTATACAGATCGCGACCTTCCACGTTGCCGACGAAGTTCATAGGCAGCTCTTTGATGAGCTTGTACGCTTCGCGCGTGAGATCGTTCCCCTTGCTCTCTTCCTCGCCGATCGACAACACGCCTACGCGCGGGTGATCGGCAGTAGAAAACCTTCCGGCGAAAATGGTGCGGAAGTAAACATCGCCCATGATGGCAAACTGCTGGAGATTCTGTGGCTTCGAATCGACGTTCGCGCCGACGTCGATGAGGATCGTAGCCGTGCCTTGCGCGGTGGGAAAAACCGCGGCTAAGGCGGGACGATCTACCCCCTTGATAGCGCCCAGCACCATCTTGGCCGTCGCCATCGCGGCTCCGGTGTTGCCGGCCGTAACGAAGCCGTCCGCTTTACCGTCGCGCACCAAACGAAGGCCGACATGCATCGAGGAATTGCGTTTCGCACGCACCGCCTCAATCTTGTCCCGCATGGTGATGGCTTCGCGCGCATTGACAATGCTGATAGGCAGCTTGCGCCAGAGCCGATGGCTCTCCAGCTCTACCCGGATGACTTCTTCTTTGCCAACCAGCACCACCTCCACGTCATAATGACGCGCGGCCCAAATGGCGCCTTCGACTTCGGGTTTGGGCGCGCGATCAGCGCCCATAGCATCAACAGCGATGATGGTTGGCATGCTGACCTGTCAGGCGCACCTCGATTTCCGCTGAGCTACGTAGAGGCCAAGGATAGCGAGCGAGAGTGGCTCGCGCAAGGTGAGGAGATGGAATGTTGCTCAGGCGAACCCGCGCCGTTAGCTGCCCGCCTCTTCGATCTCAATCACCTCGCGGCCCTTGTAGTAACCGCACTTCGGACATGCACGATGCGGCATCTTGCGCTCGTGGCAATTGGGACATTCGGACAGCGACTGCGCCGTCAGATGATCGTGTGCGCGGCGCTTGGATGTGCGCGCCTTGGAATGGCGCCGTTTCGGATTTGGCATGAAAACCTCTTCTGCATCGGCGCCAGGGCGCCGCTTTCACCAGATTGATTAGCTTTGCAGCTTGTTTTTGATCTCGTTCAACGCATCCCAGCGCGGATCGCTGACATGCTGTTCACAATGGCACTGCTCGACGTTCAGGTTACGTCCGCACTGCGGGCACAAACCTTTGCAATCCTCCCGGCACAGTGCTCGAACCGGAGTCGCCAGCAGCACTTGCTCACGCAAAGCATCTTCCAGCAACAAGCCCTCACCTTGATAATAACCGATCTCGGTCTCCGCTTCGCTGATCGCTACCTCATCGCCGCGGCGGTCTACCCCCTGCGGCCGGAAGAGGAGATCAAAGTTCTTATCGATATCGTGCGCCACAGACTCCAGACAACGCGCACAGCTGAATTCCAGGTGCGCCTTTACATTGCCCACCAGTCGAATGTCTTCCACATCCTGATGGTGCCCGCGATGTTCGACGATCAGTTCGGCACGGCCATCGCTATGCAGCTGGCCGATTTGACGGAACTCGGCGCCAAACTGGATTTCACCGGGCTCATAATTCTCGTTGAACTCCAGTTTGCGGAGTTCCAATTCGCGTACACGAATCAGCATGGAAGCACCGGCTAACCCTATTGCGGCGACCTGATCCGCCTGCGTTCGCTCAGCCATAACCCAAGTTCCACGGAATCGCTTTCTCCGCGGTTGCAAGGCCAAGCTCCTGACGGGAAACGCTGGCAGAAACAGACAGGCGGGGATCGACGCTAAGGCAAGGAACTAGAATAAAGTCACGGTAAAAAAGTGTCAAGAAGCTCACCTGGGTTCCGCAACAGTTTGCGATTATGATCGAAAGCGTCGAGTCAGATTTTTGGCTCGATAAATAGGGGCCATGAGTAGCCTGCGAACCATCAAGCGCGCTCTGCTGCCGGGCAACGGCTCGGGGTTGTCGCGTGCCATCGCGCGCAGCAACTGGCGAAACCAGCGACTGCTGATCCTCTGCTATCACGGCATTGCCATGGGCGAGGAGCACGGATCGCATCCGGAGATGTTCCTGCCTCCGGAGACATTTACCCGCCGCATGGAGGTTCTCGCGCAGCTGAACGCTACGGTACTCGGGCTCGGCGAAGCTTTGCATTTATTGCAAGACGGCAAGCTTCCACCGAACAGCGTGGCGATCACGTTTGACGACGGTTGGGCCGATTTTCGGGCCGAAGCCTTCCCCATCCTGCAAAAGTACGGCTTCCCCGCAACCGTCTATCTCACCACGTACTATTGCCGCTTCAATCGACCCATCTTTCGTTTTGCCCTGTCGTACATGATGTGGAAGCGGCGCGGTGACGTGATCGAGAACTCTGGATTCGAGTGGTTGCCGCGATCGCTCGATTTCCGCACGGATGCAACCCGCAGTGACTTGCTGAAACAGATTGACGATCACGCCAAGCAACAAAGTCTCTCCGGCCAGCAGAAAGACGAACTTGCAGCAGCATTCGCAGAAGCCATCGGCTTCGATTATGCACAACTGCGTCGGGAGCGGCTTTTTCATCTCATGACTCCGGACGAGGTCGCCGAGGTGTCGCGCGCTGGCGTCGATATTCAGCTGCATACGCATCGGCATCGCACCCCGCTGGACCGCGAGCGGTTCATCGGCGAGATTGTGGAGAATCGAAGATTCGTTGAGGAGGTAACGGGAGCGAGCGGCCGCGTGCACTTCTGCTATCCCAGCGGAGCCGTGCGTCCGGAGTTCGTGTCATGGCTCAGGGCAGCGGGCGTCGAATCGGCAACGACTTGTATCCATGGCCTGGCAAAACGCGGTGACGACCGGCTTATGCTTCCGCGCTTACTCGATCAATACGGTCTCACCGATGACGAGTTCGGCTCATGGATCACCGGACTGGCAGAGTTTATGCCAAAGAGAAAAATGGTGCCTCTGGACGCAGCGCCGGAATAACCGGCGGCAGTCGCCGCTTACGGCTCGGTTAGCACCGTGTGATAGGGATCGAGCACAACCTCGGTCACCCCGGCTGGCGCAGGCAGGGAGAAGCGGGTTTCCGCGCCCTCGGCAAACACCCGCCCCAGGTAGATCTGGCGATCTCCCGCCAGGCCGTAAACCGGAACACTGGTGACGAGGTCAAACGGCGCGCCATTCTGCACAATCGTCCCACCAGCCGCTCCGCCAGCGACCTTACCACCGGATAACTCGATCTGCGGGAAAGCTGTGCCGTTCACCCAGCCATCAAAGAACCAGTCCAGCGACTTGCGATTTTCAAACCACAACGAACGGGGCAGCACCGCTTCCACCGCTTCCTCGAAATCGGCATTGGTGATTTCTTTTCCGCGATATTGCTGCACCAGGTTGCGCAGCAATCCCAGGAACACGGTGTCGTCACCATCAGGGTTGCTCGCTGTGCGCGAAGCATCGCGCAGCATCCAGCGCAGCATGTGAATCAGCCACGTGCCGCGCCCATAGGTGATGATTTCGTACCCATCGGGAAAATGCGACGACGCCAGCCGGCTGCCGAGCGTGACCGGCCCCGCTTCCACGATGCGGCGGCCCTCCCGCGAACGGCTCGCCAGAATCTGCCGGTAGTTCTCCAGCGTAAGCTGAACATCGGCCGGCTGCGTCTTTTCCAGAAGCAGCAGCGAGACGTAATTCGCCAGTCCTTCCATCAGCCACTGCTCGTGATAGCTGGCCCACGACACCTGGTCGCCGAACCACTGGTGCGCCAGTTCGTGCGGCATCATGACCTCGCTGTAAATAATCGCGTCGGGCTGTGACAAGTTCATCGCTCGCAACTGCTCCGGTTGCAGGTACGCATAGCTGGAAAGGAAGATCAGTCCCGGCCAGCCCTGACTCTCCGCGCTGGGGTTCTCCGTCAGCGAAAGAGCGTTGAACGGATACGGGCCGAGCATCTGCGATTCGGCGGCCAGGGTTTGCGCGGCGCGGTCGGCCAATGACTGGTCCGTGTCAGCAGGATTCTGCAGCGCCGGCGGCAAGGGCACCGGCTCGACCGTCCCCGGCGCGTGGGGCGAAAGCAGCGGCGACACATTGTTGCGCGCGTTCGGAGCAGAACGCTGATCCTCGGTTCCCCGCGCAGCGTAGGCGTCTACTTCGATGTTCTGCATCTTGGCAGTGTTCTCGACATACTCGCCAAGGTTGAAGCCGGCAATCGGTATCGGCTGCTCGCTGACCCAATGCCCGACGAAGCCGCCGCCTTCGCGCTCCAGAGAAACCTGCTTCCCGGTCGCAACCAGCGTCCACGGTTGTGGAAAGTGAAAGGTTAGATCGTAGTTCGCCATCGCGATGCCGCGGTTGGGATACCAGGTTCCACGCGCACCCACGTAGAGCAACCCGCCTCCCGCATCCGACAACACCGAACCCGCATAGGTGAACCGCAGCGGAAAGTGCACTCCCGGCTGCAGCGGTGTGGGGAACACCACGGCAATGGTGTCATTCCCCCGGCGTGACAATTCGCTGCCCTCGACCGCCTGGTTCTGAATAAACTCCAGCGGCTGCCCCTGATACTCGATGCGGGAGACTTGCAGATAGCGCGAGAGCTCGAACAGCACGATACGCGTGCCGCCCTGCTTCACGTCGATGTCCAACGTGGCATCGGCGGAAATGTTCCGCGCCTGGTCGATGGTGGCGTTGATGGTGTATTTCCCGATCGACAGGACGTGTGGTGTCCACAGTGGGCCGCTCGGGCCGCCGAAGCGCGCATCGGAAAGCGACGCCTTGCGCAGCGAGCGCATGGGAAAGCTCATCCAGAGATCGTAGTAAGTCACGTTCTCGTGGATCGAGGCGTTCCCCACCACGACCTGCTCCGGACTGCGGGTGTCGAACAGCACATCAAAGACGCCGTAGTGTTCACCGGCAACTCGAACGTGCAGGAGGCGATCGGGAATGGGCGGAGGCTCTCCCGGGGCTGCTGTCGCTGGCGTGCTGGTGAATGAGATGCACAGCCGCATGGCATCCATCACCGCCAGGTCGCGCGCTTTTTCGTCGTTGCGGGTAACGAAATCCGCAGCATCTTCCGGCGGCCGCAGATACTGCCGCAGCTCATTCGCCGTGTCATCGTTGAAGCGCAGATACGCCGAAGAAAACTTCTCCTCCAGAACCCCGGCATTGATGAACAGTCCCAGCGAGGCGCGTTCCATGCGGTCCGGCGGACGTATCAACACCTCGCCGTCGCCTTCGAAATACGCGCCGGTCACGTGTCCATCGACCGCTTGCGTAAACGCGATGGTCCCATCGTTCAGCCACAGGTGTACGTCCTCGCGATCGATCTCCGCCTCGCGAATGGTAAAGACCTTCTGCGGATCCAATCCGACCTGCCGCAATGCATTAAACAGCGGCAACACGGGACCGGAAACCAGGGGCGGAGGGTTCTCACCCCATTGCGCCACAGACGTGTGCAGTGGGGACTCCGAATTCGCCGCTTGTAATTGTGGACGAGGAGGAAGAGCTTTCTCCTGCGCGGTCAGAGCAGCGGCCGATAACAAAATCAGGTTAAACACAACGCGGCGCATCACACCGCGCCTAAAACGCAGGTGCGCCCCGTGTGGATTCGAATTGCAATGGGCGATCGCCGGAAATCCCATGTACTACGTCTAAGAATGCTACGGAAAAGCGAGGTTTGTCACCTGAAGTGGGACGGGGTGCGGCTAGTCCGAGACCGATGCCGATGTGGAGTTTTCCGCGACCACCAGCTTTTCCTCCAGTTCGGCAACATGCTCCATCAGGTAATGATCGTAGCCCTTGAAATTACGCAACCGGTAGAGGAATTCCCCCAGTATCAACAACCGGCAGCAGACAACCACGATAAAGACCAGGGCCAGCGAGATGTCCAGGTTGGCATGGAAGCGGCTGTAGGCGTTATCGAGGGAAAGGTTGATTGCGCGATTGGCAGAACGAATGGACACGATCTCCAGAAAAATCCCGCCGAGGAAAAGTCCCATCAGGACAAGCACGAACAATAACGCCCGCATCACATAGACGATGGTCGCAAACGCATTGTTGTGGCATTCGCAGAGATTGAAAAGCTTCGAATTCACCGACAGCAGCCGCGCCTTCAGCACCCACGTGCTCAACCGTTGCGGCGGCAAGGAAAAGAAATGCCGGAAAGTATCGGCGTAGAGCGCAAACACACCGCTGGAAATGACGACCAGCACCTCCAAGGGGAAGGCGTGATTGTGCAGCCACCAAAGGAAGGAATTCAGCATCTGAGCGCAACTATAGCACGGCAAGGCACGATTTTGGCATGAGGCCCGGGCCTCGAACAACGCCCCCCACACTGCCATTCTACGGTCGCGGCTATGCCTTACGAAGGGTGGCTACGTCAAGGCTCTTAGTACCGTTTCGGGGCATGCCGGCGCCATCCCGATAATTTCGATGCCGCGGATCGAATTCTTTTGTTACCCTCAGATGACCCAGTCGCGCTGCTTCTGTTTTGCCGATGAAAATCCTCATCCTCACGATCGATCAGGAATTGGCTCTGCTGCGCCAACGCGTGCTCGAAGCGGCAGGTCACGACGTTGCTGTGGCCAGCACCGAGCAGCAAGCGGTTGAGGCCGCGGAAAAACAGGTCCCCTTTGACGTTGCCCTGCTTTGTCATCGCATGCCGGCGGCCACGGCACGCAAACTGATTCGCATGTTTCGCGATGATAAGCGAGAAGGCGCCGTCGTCTACATCGGGCACATATACGGCGAGTGGCCGGAGGTCGAAGCTGATCGATATGTTGTCGGCGCCGACGGCCCGGATGCCTTGATCAGAATTGTCGCCGAAAGCGCACCGCCGAGCGCCGGCTAGCTCGTTTCCAGCCAGGGGTTCCTAGTACTTGCGTAATACGCCGATCACTCTTCCTTGCACCTGTACCGAGGCTGCCGGAACGATGATCGGCTGCATGGTTGCGTTCGAGGGCTGGAGGCGAACCTTGGCGCCCTCCAGGTAAATCCGCTTTAGGGTCGCGTCGCTGCCATCCACCAAGGCAACTACAATCTCGCCATCGCGAGCCGAATCCGATTTCTCCACCAGCACATAGTCGCCGTCCAGGATCGCCTCGTCCTGCATGCTTTGCCCCTTCACCTGGAGCACATAAACTTCCTTCGACCGAGTGAAGTCCGCGAGCGAAATTGACTCGGGATTCTCCACCGCCTCCAGCGGCTGGCCGGCTGCAATGCGGCCCAGCAGCGGCAGGCTCATGCTGATCTCCGCCGCCACGGCCAGCGATTGCTTCATGCGCCCGCGTGGCTTCAGCAGATCAATCGAGCGCGAGCGGTTATAGTCGCGGCGCAAAAGCTGCTTGTCTTCCAAATTGGAGATATGCTTATGGACCGTGGCCAATGAGTTCAGGCCAAGCCCATCGGCGATTTCTTCGTAGGATGGTGAGTATCCATGACGATCCACAAATCCTGAGATGAAGTCATACACCTGTTTCTGGCGGCGCGTGAGAGCCATGTGTGACTGACCTCCGCTGACATTGTTAGCGAATAAAAGGCGAATGTCAACGTTTCTGGTGTAGCATTTTGTGGTTCCGGTATCGCGAACCATCACCCGCGCGCCGGACAGAGGACGACAGCAATGAGATTTTGCCGCACCCTAGCGATCATGGTCCTGGCGTGCACGGCTCCCCTGTTTCTGCGGGCCGACGTAGCCGACCAGGCGCCCAATGGTTTCACCATTCGCATCTCCACGGTCATTCGTGCCGCTCCCGAAGATGTTTACGACAAACTCGTCCACCACGTCGGCGATTGGTGGAGCTCCGCTCATACCTTCTCCAACGATTCGCATAACCTGAGCCTCGACGACAAAGTAATGGGCTGTTTCTGTGAAAAAATTCCCGGGGGCGGCGCCGCGCGTCATGCGGAGGTCATCATGGTGATGCCCAACAAGATGCTGGTAATGAAGGGCACGCTGGGACCGCTGCAGCAGTTTGGCGCAACCGGCACCATGACGATCGTCCTGGAACCGATGCACAAAGACACCCGCGTGCGGCTGATCTATGCCGTCGGCGGCTATCTTCCCGATGGCCTGAATACCTGGGCGGCGCCGGTCGACAAGGTCCTGACCGAGCAACTCCTGCGCCTGCGCAGTTATGTGGAAACGGGCAATCCGCAGCCCACCGCGATGGAGAAAACGCCGTAGCTTACATCGCAGCTATGCGCTTACTTTCATCTCACTCAGGATCTGGTCCACCGCGGCAATCGCGCTGGTGATCTCTTCCTCGGTGTTGTAGAAGTGCGGCGAGAAGCGCACCCCGGCCTTTGGACGGTAATCGACCAGGATCTCGCGCTTGAGCAGTTCGGCGCACACCTGCTGCGCGTTCGGCATATCGATGGAAACGGTTCCCGCGCGGCGCTCGGGATCGCTTGGCGTATTTACGCGCCAACCGCGTCGTGCCGCCAGTTCCATCAGCAGGGCCGTTTGGCGCTTCGACTTCTCGCGAATCCGCTCGACTCCTGCGTCGCGAATGATTTTCAGTCCCGGCTGCGCCACTTTAAGCGCGGGAATATTCGGAGTGCCCTGCGTGAAGCGGTAAATCGTCGGCGTGTAGCGGGTCGCACCAATCTCGAAACCGAAAGGGTTTTCATGGCCGATCCAGCCAGTGAAAGCGGGCTCCAGCCTTTTCGCCAAATCCGGGCGAACATAGAGGTACGCCGTGCCCGGTCCGCCGCATAGCCACTTCAGAACTCCTCCGGTGCAGAAGTCCACGTTGAGCTTCTGCACATCAAACGGCAATGTTCCCGTCGCCTGAAACGAGTCCAGCAGGACGTACGCGCCGACGCGGTGCGCCTTCTCGACGATCGCCTCGACGTCCTGAATGAATGCGCTGCGGAAGATCACGTGCGAGATCGGCACCAGCAACGTATCGTCGTCGATCGCATCCAGCAGACGCTCGGTATTGACGTGAATGGTGTCGTCATTGCGTACCATTTCCACGCGTGCGCCGCGCGGACGTTGCGCCTCCCAGAAGTACATGACGGAGGGGAAGTTCAGATCGCTATAGACGACTTTGTTGCGGCGGCCGCTAAAGTCGAAGCATGAGGCCACCGTCGCCTGGCAGGTGGTGACATTTTGCAGGCAAGCCACGGTTCCGGCAGGAGCGTTGAAGAGTCCGCCAATCGCATCCCCTACCTCCGCCGCCAGCATCCACCACTCTTCCTCCCATGCGCGCACTCCGCGGGTATTCCAAATATTCGTGTATTCGTGGAGCGAGTCCTCCACCCCGCGCGGCATGGCGCCCAGCGAATTGCTGATCAGGTAGGTCGTACTCTCGAGGATGGGAAATTCCGAGCGGTAACGCAACATTAGATCGGACATGACGGCTATTGTAGAGCACTCAGCAGCCGGACTCAGGCGCAGACGGCACGGGCGTCGAGCCGACCGGGCGACACACGATTTTGCCAAACGCGCAACTGCTGGGCCGGAGCCGGGTTAGTGGGCTATGGCATGGCCCCGAGCTGAAATCAGGTAAAATGTCGGGGATTTTAATTTCACTTAGAGCAAAATATGCGTGGCTTATACCTGTTGTTTGCAGTTCCCCTCCTTGCCGTAGTCACCAGTTGTGGCGGCAACAACAATTATCCGAACAACTATGGCCTGTACGGCGACTGGAACATTGCGATGTATCAGAACGGATCGCAAGCTGCCGTATATGTTTTTGGACTGGCCATGTCGCAGGAAGGCGCCAACTACTCTGGCTCTTCCATCGCCTACAACGGCAGCGTGCCTGTCCCCAGCAATATGTGCATCAATGCCAACTCGCTGCGGGCAACGGCCACCACGTCAGGCAACACCTACACCATGACGATCACCGACACCAGCAGCAACACGGTAATCACCGTAACCGGCCAGTTGGAGTCGAACGGATCGACGACCGTGACCGGCAATTACAACAACGCCGCCAGCCCGACCTGTCCTGCTTCGAGCGGAACCATGGACATGGTGCCGCAGTAAAAATCTTCGGGTGTAGTTGGCGCTGATCATCGGGCTCCTCGTCTAGAATATTGGTACGGGTGAGGAGTCCCAGGTTCATGCGCAACGCTGTTTTTGGCTCCGCGCTGTTATTGTTGGCCGGAATCACACTCCAAGCACAACAGATTCGCGGCGACTATATCGAGTCCCGCTCGACCGACGTGTACGTTGCGCAGTGTTTCGCCAATGGCGAAGCCGGGCTGACTGGCAATCAGGCGCTCCTGGCTTGGCACGTCGAGGCCGGCTCCTGGAACGGCATCCGGCTCGACGGCCTAACCGTAGCAGCCGCAGTTCGCGCCCGCGCAACTCTTGGCGATCCTTACGGTAATCCCTATCCGGCGCAGGCCGTACTCATGGTCGATGACGCCGCCGACCCTTCTCAGCGACAGGCGCTGGTTGCATTCGCCCAGCATGAGGGCGGCAAACTGCTGGAGAACATCGCGCGCGTCGAGTATGTTCCCGTGATCCTGGATGTGCCGCAGGATCCCCTCGAAGGCCACGCTGTTCTGCGCGCCGGCCATCTGGCGACCATCATTACTCGACCGCTGAACCATCAGGACCACATCTGCGGCAACGAAGTGAACTTCTATCCGCCCTTGACGCACGTGGAGCACGCGACATCGGCGGTCGCGCTTACCGATAAATTTCAGGGCGACGGTCTAGATGCAGAGTGGAGTAACCATGGGCGCCGCAGCGTCTACCTCGCCAGTTTCAGTGAGGGCGGCGTGATGAGGGCCGCAGCGCAACCGCCTCGCTGACACTCTGTAATTGGCATCGGAGCCTGGATTCGGGCAGTAATCTGTTTTCCGTGCTTTGTATTCAGGGCAAGTTGAGATGAATCTTGACGACGTCCGCACTCTCTTCGCTTACAATCTCTGGGCAAATCGCCGCCTGTTCACCGCGCTGGAGAAACTAAGCCCTGAAGCTTTTACTGCTCCCATGCAAAGTAGCTTTCCTTCAATCCATCAATCGGCTCTGCACATTTTGGGAGCGGAATGGCTCTGGCTGAAACGCTGGAAAGGGATTTTTCCGCGCGCGACCGGACCCTATACAACTTCCACGATTGCGAATCTTGTGAGCACCTACGGTGTGCCTGCCGAGACGGTGTCGACGCTAGACGGGCTGCGCAGCTTCAGTGAGTCCATTCACGAGGAGCGGCGGCAGTTTATCGACGATCTCAGCGAAGAGCGCTTGCACGCCCCTCTGACCTTTAACGATATGTCGGGGAAGACTTTCTCCGATCCTCTCGTGTTGCTGATGCAGCACGTCGTGAACCACGGCACCTATCACCGCGGACAGGTGACGACGCTGCTGCGCCAGATCGGTGCAGAAACCGTGTCCCTCGATATGCTGTATTTCTTCCGAGAGACAGAGCTGCTCCCACAGCTTAGGATGTCGATGCCTGAATCAGGTTTGTCTCACCGACGCGTTTGACCCTAACTTCCCGGCCTTATCCGCAGCCCCATGTCCTCGGTGTCGTTGCAGCGCTCGTGGTCGATGCTCATGCCGGTGTAGTGGAAGGTCGCACCGGCCGACGCCGGAGTCGGCTTGCCGACGTTGGCCGAATCTCCGGCCGGGCTGTTTACCGGGCAGGAGGCAAACGGACAACTGGAGAAATCAATCTGAAACTGCGAGAGGTCGCCGGTGGCTCCCTGGAAAATTACCGGTTGGTCGGCCGTCACCTCCACCACGCCGCTGGTGCCGTTTTGCTGGCATGCGCCGTTGTTGAAGGTGAGCATCACATATTGCGGTTCGAAGCTTTCGGCATGACGATGACACCCCGCCAGCAACAGAAGAGGCACCATCGTAACCACGACTGTCCAGCGGCCTGCACTCACGCGTTTTCTCCGTTCCTCAAACGAACAAACAGTAGCCACGATAGAAGAAGCTGTCAAGGAGTACCCTGGTTGGCCGCGGCGACGCAATTGCTCCGGCGGTTACTCCTCGTTTTCCTTCTTAAGCTCCGACTTAATGTTCAAGTTGCGAATGAGGCGGTGAAGATAGTTGGGATGAACCCCGAGAATCTTGGCGGCTTCGGTGTAGCTTCCCTTGGTCTGTTTCACGGCATCGGCAATCATCTTCTTCTTCAGCTGATTAATGCGGTCGTGATATTTAATTCCGGCGCCCTCGGGCGGCTGCACCTCCAGCAGCGCGTCCGGCAGATCCTCGAGCACGATTTCATCGCCGATGCCCAGTACGATCGCCCGCTCGATGGCATTTTCCAGTTCGCGCACGTTGCCCGGCCAGCTGTAGTTCAGCAATAGCGCTCGCGCCTCGGAGGAAATTCCCTTCAGCGGGTGCTTGCAGCGCTCCGAATACTTGGACGAAAAGTACATCGCCAGCAGGGCAATATCATCGGGACGGTCGCGCAGCGGAGGCACCGTCACCGACACGACATTCAGCCGATAGTACAGGTCCTGGCGAAACTGTCCCGCCTTGATGGCATCCTCCAGGTGCTTGTTGGTGGCAGCGATCACTCGCGCGTTCAGCTTCAAGGTGCGGGTTGCGCCCACGCGCTCGAATTCATGCTCCTGCAAAGCGCGCAGCAGTTTTGCCTGGAGCATCGGAGCGAGTTCCCCAATTTCATCAAGGAACACAGTCCCTCCCTCGGCAACCTCCAGCTTGCCTTTTTTTAGGGCGACCGCTCCGGTAAACGCGCCTTTCTCGTGGCCGAAAAGCTCGCTTTCCAATAATGCTTCGGGAATGGCGGCGCAGTTGATCGCGACAAACGGTTTGTCGGCGCGCTCGCTGTTGCGATGAATCGCGCGCGCGACCAACTCCTTGCCGGTGCCGCTTTCGCCGCGAATCAGCACCGTGGAGTCGCTCTTCGATACGCGTGCGATGAAGTTCTGCACATGCCGCATTGCCTTGCTTTCGCCGATGATGACGCCTTCCAGATCGAGCTCGGCCTGGAGGCGGCGGTTCTCATTGCGCAAGGCCTCGGTCGCGAGAACATTTTCCAGCGTAACCGCAGCAATTCCCGCCACCGACGTCAGAAAATGCACGTGATCGTCTTCGAAGCTGCGCGACGAATCCGTGCCATTGCAGATCATGTACAGCACACCGAGGGCGCGCTCTACGCCCACCAGGGGAACACAAAGAATGCCTTCACCATTTTTGCCGCCGCCCTGGGTAAGTAGCGGCGTACGCTCCCACAAGACCTGCTGGATCAGCTCGCGGCGAATTTGAATCTGTGCCTTCTCGTTCTGCCGCCGGTGCCACACGCAACTCGAGGTCGGCTCCTCGTCGGCATGCCGCAGCATAACGATCGCGCCGGAATCGGCGGGAATGACCTCGCCGATCAGTTCCAGCAGCCGATGCTGCAGGGGCGCCATTTCGCGAATGGAGTTGATGGAGTTGGCGATCTTGAAAAGCGCGTTCAGGTCGCGAGCCATGCGGCCAACATCGGTTCCCTGATGAGGCGCGGGGCGATACGCCCGCACGTTGGTCGTGGTCAACAGGTCCACGCTTTGCTCGTCGCGGAACTGGAGCGGCTCGTGTACCTGCTCTTCGTCCTCGGTGATCAGAAAGACCAGTTCGCAGCGTCCCACGCGAATCGTATCGCCGTGTGACAGGAGTTTGCGACGAACCGGGATTCCATTGACAAATGTGCCGTTATGACTCTCCAGGTCGACGAGATGGAAGGCGACGTCGGTTTTGCTGATGGTGAAATGACGACGCGAGACCGCGCGATCGCGCAGGCAGAGATGATTGGCCGAATCTCGCCCCACGGAAAGCTGTTCGCCTTTCAGGCGAACGACACTACCCTTCGATGGCCCCGACACGACTACCAGCCTGGAATCCAAGCTCGCCCTCCCATCCAGCAACCGCGTGACTGAGAGTAATGCGAAACCCGCGATGACGTCCAGCTAACCCCACCATCCCCGCTCCCGGCAAACGACAAACCGAAAGGATAGTACCCCCTAACAATTCGGATAGTCAGCGGGATGTAAGTCTCGATTTTTTCGAATGTTAACAATTCGTATCTTGTTGCAAGTGCAAGTGTACTCTTACATCCGAAACCACCAGTGAGTATGGCAACTTTCGTGCTACGTAGTTTGTATTCGCTGCTGGCCAAACCTGGTGCGGATTGGCAATCTGAAACTTGGCAGGTTCAGAGAACAGCGGGAAGCAGTTTCTCCGATGGCCCGGAGACCGTGGTCGTAGCTATAAAGACCCGCTACATCACGCGCTTGGAAGACCCGGAGTGGGAGCGCTCCGGGTCTTCTTTTGCTTACGGCCGCCAGCAATCTGCGCCGATCCTTTCCTATTTTGTGACCTTTCTCACAGACCCTCTGCATTTCTCGAAATATGTTGAGAGTCAGGCCGCCTGGCGGCTCTCTTAACCGGAAGGTATTTCGCATGGCCAGTTCCACCGTCTCCGCCCCATCTCGCGTCCTCAACTCCAACCTCGTCAATCGCATCATGAGCGCTGAAGACGCCGCTGCGCTCATTCAGCACGGAAACCAGATTGGGATGAGCGGCTTTACCGGCTCGGGCTATCCCAAGGCCGTGCCCATGGCGCTGGCCCGGCGCATCGCCGACGCGACGCTTCGCGGACAGAAATTCCAGGTGAGCATCTTCACCGGCGCCTCCACGGGTCCGGAACTCGATGGCGCCCTGGCTATGGCTGGTGGCATTCATTTGCGGCTGCCTTATCAATCCGATCCCGAGACGCGCAAACGCATTAACGCCGGTGAGATGGAATACATGGACATCCATCTCAGCCACGTCGCCCAGTTCGTCGAGTACGGTTTCCTCGGCAAGCTCGATCTGGCGCTCATTGAAGTAACCGCCGTGCTGGAAGACGGGCGCATCGTGCCGAGCTCCTCGCTCGGCAACAACAAGACATGGATTGAGCAGGCCGAGCGGGTCATCATCGAGGTGAATGCCTGGCAGCCGTCCGAACTCGAAGGCATGCACGATATTTTCTACGGGCTCCAGCCGCCGCCCAATCGCGGACCGATTCCGCTGACCCATACCGGTCAGCGCATCGGCAGCCCGTATCTCGAGGTACCGCCGGAAAAGGTGGTCGCCGTCGTGCTCACCGATTCACCCGACCGCAACAGCCCGTTCAAGGCTCCGGACGAGAACTCGCGGCGCATCGCCGGACACATCCTCGAATTCCTTGCCTGGGAGGTGAAGAAAGGCCGCATGCCTTCGACCCTCCTGCCGCTGCAATCCGGCGTCGGTAATATCGCCAACGCGGTGCTGTTCGGCTTGGAAGAGGGCCCGTTCGAGGGATTGACTTCGTACACCGAAGTCATTCAGGACGGCATGATTCGCCTGTTGAAGTCCGGCAAGCTAACTGCGGCGTCGGCAACAGCGTTTTCTCTGAGTCCGGAAATGCTGACCGAAGTCAATGCCGAAATGGCGAGCTATCGTCAGAAGATCGTGCTGCGGCCACAGGAAATCTCGAATCACCCGGAGATCATTCGCCGTCTCGGCGTGATCGCAATGAACGGCATGATCGAGGCCGATATCTATGGCAACGTGAACTCGACGCACGTCATGGGCTCGCGCATCCAGAACGGCATCGGCGGCTCGGGCGACTTCGCACGCAATGGGTATCTGTCTATCTTCATGGCCCCCTCCACTGCGCAAAAGGGCAGCATATCGACGATTGTTCCCATGGCCTCGCACATCGACCACACCGAGCACGACGTTTCGGTCATCGTGACCGAACGGGGATTGGCCGATTTGCGTGGCTTGTCGCCGAAGCAGCGGGCACAGTTGATCATCGAGAAGTGCGCCGCCCCCGAATACAAAGGCGCGTTGCTGGACTATCTGAACCGTTCCGAGCGCCTGTCGTATGGGCGACACACGCCCCATCTGCTGGGTGAAGCGCTCGGCTGGCACAATCGCTATCTGCGCACCGGCCACATGAAACCACGCACGGACGATTGATTCGATTGGACTGCATTGCGTCTGAACCTTCACCAATAAAATCTGAACCTTCACCAATAAAAAAAGCCGTCTCACGCAGGCGGCTTTGGCGGTTGCAATTGGGAAGTGTCTTACGTGCTGCTGTGCTCGAGCATTCCCTTTTCCAGCTTTTCCTGGCATTCGATGCAGTGGCGTGTCCAGGGCACAGCTTCCAGGCGCTTGGGGTTGATTTCATTTCCACAGGAGATGCACTCGCCGAAACTTCCCTCCCGAATGCGTTCAAGAGCCGCATCGACCATCTGCAACAGCTGGCGATCGGTATTGCTCTGGTGAAAGAGAAATTCCTTGTTGTACGAATTGGCGGCGCGGTCGGCAACATCCTGCGCCGACTCCAGGTCGGCATCCCGTCCGTCCTGCGCGGACCGGGCCATAGCGTTTCGCAATTCCCGCTGGCGCTCCTCCAACCGCTTCTTGAATACCTCGAGTTTCTTCTTTTCCATAGCTACTGTCCCTGATCCCTTGACCATTGTGGAAACTCCAGCCCACGTTCACATTGCAGGGGGTGAACGGGAATGATATGCGTCCGGCGGAAGGCTCGTCAACCCGCCCTAGAGCAGTTTGGATGCCAGAAACATGCTCGCTGGCTCTCCGGCGGAAAATCACTTCCTTACAAAAAAGCGGCCCGAGGGCCGCTTTTCGAAAGAGGCGAACAGGAAGGGATCTTAATCAGGGAAGGCGATGCAAGGCGCTGCCCCACGTTGCGGGACAACCATAGAGATGTCGAGACAGACGGAAGAGGGTCGACTTCAAGGTTATGTGCCTCTTTGATTGGCTAATGGTATTGCACTCGAACTTCCAAAAACTGTTACCGTTCCTTAACTACTCACAAGTTGCTGAATAATTTATAGATATTCTGGAAGGGATTGCGATTTCCTGTTCGCTGGCAGGCGGAGACAACGTGAGACTGTGGTATTGCGGTACAAACCTTAGGCGCTGAGGTTCTTATTCTGGCTTGCGTTCTGCTCTTCGATGATCTTGAGTTTATTCAGCAGCGCCTTGTAGCTGATCTTGAGGATCTTTGCCGCCTGCCGCCGGTTCCAGCGTGTCTGGGTCAGCACGCGCTCGATCGCCTCGCGCTCGGCCACCATCGCCGCACGTCGGCCAATCTCCAGCAATGAAGGCGATTCGCCATCGGAGCCGGCTTTGCCGGTGGTAATTGGAATCGCGGTACTCGGCGAACGTTCGGCCGCCGCTTTCTCATCCTTGACCGGCGAAGGGGCAAGCCCACTGAACGAACTCACAATCGGCTTGTGGGTAGAGAGCTCTCGCGTAATCTGCGCCTCGTTCCCCACAATCACGTAGCGCTTCACCAGATTCTCCAATTCGCGGATATTGCCCGGCCAGGTGTATTCCAACATTCGAGCCATCGCATAGTCGCTGAACGGAGGTGGTTGCTTGCCGTAGAACTCGCTGTACTTCCGCAGAAAAAAGTCGAGAAAAACCGCGATCTCCTCCCGGCGCTCGCGCAGGGGTGGGATGTGGATGGTGATGACGTTCAGCCGGTAGAAGAGATCTTCGCGGAAGGTCCCCTCCTGCACCGCATGCTCGAGTGGCTTGTTGGTCGCAGCCAAAACTCGTACGTCGACCGAGATGTCGCGCTTGCCGCCCAGGCGAGAGAACTCACCGTCCTGCAATACATGCAGCAGCTTGGCTTGCAGCGCGGGATGCATCTCGCTGACTTCATCCAGGAAGAGTGTGCCCGTGTTCGCCAGGTCGAATTTACCCAGTTTCTGCTTATTGGCGCCGGTGAATGCTCCCGGCTCGTAACCGAAAAGCTCACTCTCCAACAGTTCGTGCGGAATCGCCGCGCAGTTTACCTTCACGAACGGCTTATCCATGCGGCTGGAATGGGCGTAGATCATGCGCGCGACAACTTCCTTGCCGGTACCACTCTCGCCGCGAACCAGCACCGTGGCCGTGGTGTCGGCCACCTGCTCGATGGTGTTCTTCACCTCTTCCATGCGAGGACTGGTGCCGAACAATGCGGCGAAATCGTGATTGCGCCGCACTTGATCGCGCAACTCCGGGAGCTCGCCATTGTTGCGCTGCTTCTCCAAAGCGCGGCTGATGCGAACCTCGAGATCCCTCGCCTCAAACGGTTTGGCCAGGAAATCGTCGGCGCCGAGTTTGGAGGCATTGAAAATGGTGTCGGTATCCTGGCGCGCAGAGAGCGCTACCACCAGCGTTCCGGGCTTGGTTTGCTTGACCCGAGCCAGCACATCGGCCGCACCTGGAGTCGCGATATCCAACAGCAGCAATCCCGGGGTGGAGTGGCGAAGCAACCGGAGAGCCTCCTCTCCGCTACTGGCGTTGCTCACATCAAATCCCCGGCGCAGCATTTGAGCAGCGAGCGCTCGTCCCTCAGCATGATCGCGGTCGACGACGAGTACACGCAACTTTTGCGTTGGAATCACTCTCCACTCCTGGTGTTCAGCGCAGCCGCGAGGGTATTTCCCGCCCCATACAGGGAAAACACCGCTCCAATGTGAGAATCCGGATACCAACATCCGGGTTGTACCCGCACCGGAAACCGGCAGCTCCCCACGAGCGTCTCCGCCGGGCAGTAATTGCACTGGAACGTTGGCTGATTCTAACTCGCCGGCGAGCGGTTTGGAGCTAAATCGGAGGAGATTTTGTGGCCGGAAACCAACAGGCAAAAGGAAAAGGCGGCCCACTGGGGACCGCCGGCCCGCTGGGACTGGTTAGTTTCCGCCGGAGACTGTTCGCAGCTTCCCGGGCATGAAGTGATACGGCGGCCAAGGACCTGTGATCGTCACATGGCAGTCCTTGAAGTGCCGCGTGGCTGTGTCGTAACGGTTCTGATATTTGGCGACGGAAGTCGAGTCGATCAGGTGGGCAAAGTCGATGAGCATGCCACCCGAATCCGTGCGCTTGCAGATGATATCTTCTTCCAGCGGGGAGAAAAGCTTGTGCACCTGCATGGAGATGGCACGCGCCTTGGTCTGCCGTTCCCTCTCGCGCGAGGCCTGTTCCCGTAGCTTGCGGAGATACTCGCCTCCAACGCCGTTGGGCAACTCGGATACCGCCTCTTCCAGCGCGCCATCCTTCACCAGGAGTTTGAAATGCATTTCGGCCTTGCCGCGCAGGCGAGCCACCGTCTCCAGAAAGGTCTTGCGGTTGGCGCGAACCGCTCGGCGCAACGCCTCGTCGGAATCGAAGATGGTTCCAAAGCGGAAGGGCAGCACCGTCAACGTCCGGAAGCATTCGCTAACGACTCGGGCGTGTTCCACGATGGATTGCTGGGTGAGGGTATGTGCGGGAGAGTGGTCGCTGACTACGACGGCGAATTCCCCGCTGGGGTAGGCCAGTATCGGAGCACCGTTCACACCCCGAAGGTTTTCTAGCGCAAAAGGGCGGCGGGACCGGATGCCATTCTGAAGGCCCTGCTGCTCGGTAATGCAATACGCGTACCACGCCATCTTAGTCTCTCCTGGGAGTACTCGCACACACGTTGAGGCATCTTGTGCATGAGGGATTACTGACTGTCGAACGTGGAACTGCAGAAACAGGCTAATTGGGAACGGACGAGGAACCCTCCCCAACAACAACTATCCTAAAACGAGGACTGTGGAAATCGCAACCTTGAACTCGCGCTGGAGGCGATTTTTCTGTGAGTATCCCCGGCTGGGCGGCGGGCCGGCAGATGCGGCCTGAGGGGCGGGATGGCGCCGCCCTCGGGGAACAAAACACGAAAGACCTTTGCCCGCTCGCTGCTTACGCGATTGCGCTTAAACTGCTCGTCGTGGCCGGAGAGGGCGTACTGGGCGTTGTCTCCGCCGAACCCATGGCCTGGAAGCTCTGCTCCAGAGTAGCGAAGGCCTGCTGCGCCGCGCTCAGATTGCCCGACTGCAGCGCCTGCCCCAGTTGGTTCAGCATCTGGCTGAGACCGGCGCCCGCGTGATGCGCGTGCGAGTGGTGTGACACCGCGTTGGGACCGACTAATCCCGCCGGCAAGGTTGAAAATGCCTGCTGTGCTGAACTCAGATCGCCTGACTGCAGCGCTTGTCCGATCGTACTGAGCGTCTTGCTGATCGCACTGTTGCTGCCAAACTGGCTCGACGCGGCCTGCGACAGGGTCACAAAATCGGTCTGCGCCTGGGTTAGATTCCCCGCCGACAAATCCTGGCCCAACTGCGAGAAATCGGTGCGCAGTTGCTGAAAACTGGTCTGCAAGCTGGAGAGCTGCATAGAATTCGTGGTGCCCGCAATTGACATGTCTCCTCCCAAGCCACTGCCCCGCAACAGCCCAACCTTGAAAAGCACGGTGGCAACGGCGCTATCGCACCCATACCTCGCAATCGGAACGCCGCAGAAGATTAGAGTGGCTTCAGGCTTCGCTGCGACCGAACCTGCCCGGACGGCCGAACGTCGTGTTTGCCCCAATCGACGACCCATCTCAGCTGTTTTCGTCCTGGCCGCATCGTATCTTCGGGTAATTTGATAAATTCCTAACTGGGGCCTTGGCGCCCCGTACTACCAGCGGACACGCACAATCGCTCAGGAGGGTGATGAACCCGAGTTCCTCTGCCGTTGCGCTCCGCTCTACCTTATGTCTTCTCAGCTCGAGAATCTGCAGCGACCGGCGGTAAAAGTCTTCGTCGCCACGTCAGTCATGCTGACGTTCATCTCCTTCTGGCGGGCGGCGGCCATCGTCCTGTCGGATCTTGCCTCTTCGGCCTATTACGTCGGCGGCGACGCTGAGAAGGTCATCGGCAAGAGTGCTCCCTGGTTCGTGCTGGCGGTCATGCTGTTCAGCTACGCCGTGCGCGCAGTCTATATCGAATCCAGCGCCATGTTCGTCCGCGGCGGCGTCTACCGTGTGGTCAAGCAGGCCATGGGCGGTACCCTGGCCAAGCTCTCGGTTTCTGCTCTGCTGTTCGATTACATTCTGACCGGGCCCATCAGTTCGGTCGCAGCCGGGCAATATGCCGCCGGCCTGATCGACGACACCTTCCAGCATCTGGGCTATCACATCCATATCCCCGACAATGCCTTCGCCGCGTTTTTCGCGATCCTGGTGACGCTGTATTTCTGGTGGCAGAACATTCAGGGCATCCACGAGTCCAGCGAACGCGCCATGCAGATCATGAAGATCACCACGGTGATGGTGATCACGCTCATCGTGTGGTGCCTGATTACGCTGGTGAAGCATCCGTCGCCGCTGCCGCCGCTGCCCTCGCCGGCCAGCATGCACCACAGTAAAGACTCGCTCGGCTGGCTCTTCCACACCTGGGCTGCGCGCATTCCATTAGTCATGTTGCTGGTGGGTTTCGGCCATTCGGTCCTGGCCATGAGCGGCGAGGAGACTCTGGCCCAGGTCAACCGCGAAATCGAGCATCCCAAGCTGAAGAACCTGGAGAAAACCGGGCTGGTGATCTTCCTCTACAGCCTGCTGTTCACCTCCCTGGTCTCGTTCTTCGCGGTGATGATTATCCCCGACCACATCCGGCCCGACTACTTTGCCAACCTGATCAGTGGCCTGGCCATGAACGTGGTCGGGCCCTACACCCTGCGCCTGCTCTTTCAGGCATTCGTGGTGATTGTGGGCGCGCTGATCCTTTCCGGCGCGGTGAACACGGCGATCGTCGGCGCCAACGGCGTGCTGAATCGCATGGTTGAGGACGGCGTGCTCACCACCTGGTTCAAGCGGCCGCACCGCCGCTTCGGTACCAGCTATCGCGTCATCAACATGATCGTGGTGCTGCAGGTGCTGACCATCGTCGCCAGTCGCGGCGACGTTTACCTGCTCGCCGCCCTGTATGCCTTTGGCGTGATCTGGAGCTTCTCCTTCATGTCGCTGGCCGTGATCGTGCTGCGCTACACCAGTCCGCAAAAGCGCGAGTGGAAGGTGCCGGGGAATATCCGGATCGGCGGAGTCGAGATTCCCATCGGACTTGGCATCATCGCCTTGATTCTGTTTTCCACCGCCGTGGTCAACCTTTTCACCAAGGAACTGGCGACCATCGCCGGCGTGAGCTTCAGCCTGGTCTTCTTCGCCGTCTTGACCGTCTCCGAGCGTAAGACCGCACACGAGCATGCCAGCGGCGCCTCTGAACTGGAACAGTTCAATGTCGCTGCCGACCGCGAGCTGAGCGGCGAGGCCATCGATGTCCGGCCCGGCAATATCCTGGTCGCGGTCCGGGATCCTCATAACCTTTATTACCTGCAAAAAGTGCTGGAGAAGACCGACACCACCAAAACCGACGTGGTGGTCATGACCTCACGCATTTATCACCGTGAGCCCTCCTTCGGCGCGGGGGAGCAGGTGGAAACGGCCGAAGTCTTCCGCAAATACGAGCAGGAGTTGTTCACCGCCGTGGTGAACGTCGCCGAGAAGCTGGGCAAGCACGTCTCGCTGGTGGTGGTGCCGACCAATGACATTTTCGAGAGCATTGTGGTGACCGCGCAGCGGTTACATTCCTCTGTCATCGTCTGCGGCAAGTCCAACAAGCTGACCGCCGACGAGCAGGGCAAGCTCACCGGCGACGCCTGGGAGCGGCTGCCGGAGCCGCGTCCGCGCTTGCGACTCGTGGTCTACGAACCTGACGAGAATCGGCACCTGTACATGCTCGGACCTCACACTCCACGCATGCGTCAGGAAGATGTGGACCTGCTCCACGGGCTTTGGAAAGAAGTCACCAGCGATCCGAAGTATCGCGAACTCCATCACTATCACGTTCTGAACGTGGCCTTGCAGGAGATGAAGGCGCGCATGCACGACGGCGATCGCAAGGACGACGTCATGACCGACATCTTTGACGAGATGAATCGCCACAGCGACGAACCGATCGCCGAAGACGACGCTCAGCAGACCCCGCCAACCTAAGTGAGGCACCAGGAATCAATCGTTACGCCGCCAGAAAGTCCAGCGATCAGCAACCCGGGCGAGGGTCCCGCTCAACCAGCGCGAGGAAAGGGCACCATGGCACACAAGCAGGTTCGTAAAGCAGTTTTCCCCGCTGCCGGTTTGGGCACGCGCTTTCTGCCGGCATCGAAGGCCATCCCCAAGGAGATGCTCCCGCTCGTCGACAAGCCCGTCATCCAGTATGGCGTCGAAGAGGCGCTGGGCTCAGGCTGCGACCAGATCATCATCGTCACCAGCCGGGGCAAGAGCCCGATGGAAGACCACTTCGACATCAGCTTCGAGCTGGAGAAAACGCTGGAGGCGCGCGGCAAAAAAGAATTGCTGGCGATGGTCCGGCAGATCGGCGAGATGGCCAAAATTTCCTATGCGCGGCAGAGCGAGGCCAAAGGACTCGGTCACGCCGTGTTCATGGCGCGTGAACTGGTCGGCGATGAGCCGTTCGCCGTGCTCCTGCCGGATGACATTATCGACGCCACGGTCCCCTGCACAAAACAGATGATCGAGGTTTACAACGAGACTGGCGCTTCTGTCATCGCTACCCAAGTGGTCGAGGGCAAAGCTATCTCAGCCTATGGAGTGCTCGACGCAAAGCCGGTTGAAGGCAAGTGGAAGGATCGGCTGTTTGAAGTTCGCGACCTGGTCGAAAAGCCGAAGCTGGAGGATGCCCCTTCCAACCTGGCGATCATCGGCCGCTACATTCTTACCCCTGGAATTTTCCAGGCGCTGGCGTCAATCAAGCCCGGCGCTCTGGGCGAACTGCAACTCACCGATGGCATGAAGGGCCTGTTGCAAAAGGAGAAGATCTACGGCTATGTCTTCGAAGGCAAGCGCCACGACGTGGGCGACAAGCTGGGATTCCTGAAAGCCACGGTCGAGTTCGCGCTCAAGCGCGAGGACCTGGAAAAAGAATTTCGCGAATATCTGAAGGGCCTGAAGCTGTAGGGGACGGCGCGGTTGACGCCGCGCCGCTCGATCACAGCGTGTCCTGCTTGCCGTGCGTCTGCACCAGCACGGTTCCAAAGCGCGTGCCCGCTCCGTGCGGCTCGATCGAGACCAGGTGTTCATCGTCGCTCGTGCCCGCCTTGATCTCCCAGCCATCGCCATGCGTGTCTGAGCAGCTCAGCTTTTTGTCCTTGTCGCTGGGCGTCGTAATCTGCACGTCTGACCCGCCGCTGTGCCCATTGCAGACCAGGACGTCACCGAACCGCTTCATCTTCTGTTCGTAAAACGCCTTCACTTTGTCCGGCGAGTCGTCGGTCTCATACTCGGCCGCGATGACCTTCAACCCAAATCCGGCCGCACCCATGTTGATATTGGCCGAGTGGCTGTCGCCATTCTCCGCCGGGCGCAGGTGCGCACCGGGATAAATGGGAATACCGTTGTCGGCGGCCTTCTCGCTGCTGTCTACCTTCAGGTTGGCAAACGGGGTTTGAATATCGACCTTGCCTTGCCCGTTCTTCTGATCCTTGTCGTCGACGCTGACACTGCACGCACTGAGCAGCGCGACCAGGCTGCCCGCGAAGAAAAGGATGAGGAATCTTCGAATCGCCTGATTTTTCATGATGCTCTCGCGACCCGGCCCGAAGTCCAGACGAGCAAACGCCGCGACCCTCCATGCACAAGCATACGCAAGACCGGCCGGATTAGTTCCCCTGTTTTGAAAGAGCCGCTTACGCGTGCCGCAGTGAATTCCGCTTGCTCTTTCATCCTGAAACGAATCGCCAATTGCTCAACTGGGGCGGGACAGCTCTATCGCGACAAGCCCAAGCGCCTGGCGGGCGATCTCGGGGTCGTCGCCGAAACCCTCCAGCCAGCGCACTTCCGGCTCGCGGCGAAACCACGTCATTTGCCGCTTGGCGTAATTGCGATGGCCCTGTTGCGCGGCGGCAACCGCCTGTTCCCGGCTCAGTTCGCCGCGCAAAACCTGCCGCGCCTGTCGATAGCCAAGCGAATTCAACGGCGTCACCGCCTCAGCATCGCCATAACGCGTGAGCAGCGACTCGGTCTCCTCCACCAGCCCACTGCCGAACATCTGCCCGGCCCGCACATTGAGTCGCTCGTAGAGCTTCTCGCGCGCGGGATTCAGTCCGATCCGCAGGATGCGAAAGCCGATGAGCGGATCGCGCCCGCGCTGCTGCCAGAGCTCGCTCATCCGTGCCCTCGCGGTCAGGCAAACTTCAATCGCCCGGATCAGCTTGGGCGTGTCATGGGCATGAATCTTCGCCGCCGCCGAAGGATCGAGCCGAACCAGCACGCTGTGCAGGTAATGCGGGCCGCGATCGCGGGCGCGCTCGCGTAACCGCTCCCGCAACTCCTCCCGCCGCTGCGGTCCGGCAAACAAGCCTTCCAGCAGCGCGCGCAAGTAAAGTCCCGTCCCGCCGACGACGATCGGCAGCTTGCCTCGTCCGCTGATCTCCGCAATCGCGGCCCTCGCCGCACGTGAGTAGTCGCCCGCGGTGAACGGCTCGTCCGGCGCGGCTACGTCCACCAGGTGGTGCGGCACGAGCGCCCGCTGCTCCCGCGTCGGCTTCGCCGTTCCGATATCGAGGTCGCGATAAACCGCAACCGAATCGCAACTGATGATCTCACCCGAAAAGCGCTGCGCAAGGCTGATGGCCAGCGCCGATTTGCCCGAGCCGGTCGGACCCAGAATCACGACCAGCAGCGGCTGCTGCTGAGGCTTGGAATTCATACCACCGAAGCGTTTATCGCGCACCCCAGGGAATCGTCCGCCCGAATCGCAGAAAGAGGAGCGCGAGGATCAGGATCGCAATCGCCAGCACTCCGATGACCTTGCGGCGTTCGCGCGTGACCCAGCGCCGCTGCAATTCAAGCTCGCGCTCTTCCGGACGAATCGCGTTGGCGCGGTGCTGGCTCAAACCCCAATTCTACGCGAGCGGCACACCCCACCGGCCAACGCAGGTGAAGTTGAGAAATTTCCCGATCTGCATCGCTGAAGCAGCGCTTCTCCCGCAACGCCGGGAGTTGGTTAGCTCACTGCTGATGGCTGAATGCCAATTGCCGTTTTCAGTCCAGATCGCCCTTGCCGGGGTTGTAGTAGAAGTGGAAGCGTAAGCCGAGATACTGCCCGTGAAATTCGCTCGGTAGCGGCTGAAATGGGGCTGAGGCCGTGATGCCGCCCCAGGCCGCGCGATCGAGAGCCACATCGCCTGAAGGTCCGCGCAGCGTCATGCCCGCAATTGTGCCGTCCTTCTTGATGACGAACTCGATCGAGACCTTGCCCTTCTTCAGCAGCGGCGGCCGCGCTTCTTCGGGAATGAGGTTGTACCAGTTCCTGCGCACGGCATCCAGCACGCGCGACAGGTAGGGACCGAAGTCCACGCCCTGGGTATCGGTCAGGACCTCCAGATTGCCCATCACACGGGCATTGGTCCCTCCGGGGCCGGCGCCGTAGTCGCCGCCGCCGCCAAACCTTCCGCCGCCGCGGTTCTCAGCCACGGCGCGGGCGGCCTGCTCAATCGACGACCCTGGCGACATGATGCCGCCCCAGTTCGCCGGAAACTTGGGCGTTCCCTGTTGCGGCGCTTGCAGCCGCGGATTCACCTCGGGCATGATCGGCTGCATTTGGGCCATCTGCTGGCCCTGCGACGGGCTCTGTTGCTGCTGCGGAGCCCGCTGCGCCGGCGCACTCTGCGCCTCTTGCTGCACCGGAGCCGCGGGCGCGTGCGGAGCCCCGGCGCGCTTCAACTCTTCCAGCGTCTTTTTGTCCAGCGTGGGGTGGCGGCTCTCGGCAATGCGGTTCTTATCCGACATCACATTGGTCTTAGGCGCGACCTTCGGCGTCTTCTGCATGTCCGGAGGCAGATCCAGATAGGTCATCTGCTGATTGCGCATCAGGTCTTCCGGCGAGATCAGCACAATTCCCTTGGTTCGCGGAAAAATTCGCGGCGACATAAACAGGAAAATCACCACCATCAGGTGGACGACCACCGAAATCCAGAAGGCCTCGCGGGTGCGCGAGCGCTCCAAATCGTCTTCCAGCTGAATCAGCAGGTGTGGCGTAACCGGCATACCCCCAGGCTCGCCGCTGCTCCACAATGCGAGTTGCCTGTCTTCACCGCTGGGAACAGGGGTAGGAGTCTCTGGTGGTGTGAAAATTGAAGCCATCCGATTGGATCAAGTACGCCTGGAGTTCAGATAGATTAGACGCCCCTCGACCCTTCGAAAGCAAAAACTTCTTGGGGTATGGCGCAACCGTAGTAAACCCGGTAGGCTCTCGTGAGTTTTACCCTTTCTATTTTCGCACACCTCTGCCGTATAGGTAATTCGCCTCGCGCGGCATCGAGAGTTCCACGAAATGCTCCGGTAAACTGTGGGGATGAAGGCCGTCATCGTCGGCACCGCCGGACATATCGACCATGGAAAAAGCGCCCTGGTCCGCGCCTTGACCGGCAGCGATCCCGACCGCCTGGAAGAGGAAAAACGGCGCGGCATCACCATCGATATCGGCTTCGCCAACCTCGACCTCAGTGGCCTGACCACTGTCGCCGGAGGTCAAGGCACGGGCCCGGAGCCGATTCGCATCGGCTTCGTCGACGTCCCCGGCCACGAGCGCTTCGTGCGCAACATGCTGGCCGGAATCGGCGGCATCGACCTGGTTCTGCTCGTCATTGCCGCTGATGAATCCATTAAGCCGCAAACCCGCGAACACTTCGACATCTGCCGCCTGCTTGCCGTGCAGCGTGGAATAACCGTCCTGACCAAGGCCGATCTGGTCGATCCCGAGACGTTGCAGGTGGTGCGAATGGAAGTTGCCGAATTTCTACGCGGCTCGTTCCTCGATCCGGCGAATTCGCCCCTGGTTGCCGTCAGCTCCAAAACCGGCGCCGGGCTGGAGGAACTGAAACGCGAGCTGGCGCGAATCGCCGGCGAAGTTCCCACGAAGGATTCCACCGCGGCTTTTCGCCTGCCCATCGATCGCGTTTTCACCATAAAAGGCTTCGGCACGGTCGTAACCGGGACCCTGATCTCCGGGACGGTAAAGAAGGACGAGGAGCTACAGGTCCACCCCAGTGGCAGGCGCGTACGCGTTCGTGGCGTGCAGGTCCACGGATCGGCCGCGGACCGGGCCATCGCCGGCCAACGAACGGCGCTCAATCTCGCGGGCGTGGAGACCTCGGATCTGGCGCGCGGCATGATGCTGACGAAGCCGGAGATGTTTCGCCCCACATCCCGCGTCAGTGTGATGATCGATCTGCTACGGCCGAATCCGGGGCCCCCAACGGCCGCCAGTTTTGCGGTTGTTGGGGTGAGGGACCGAGCCCGTGTGCACTTTCACTCGTTCACGGCAGAAACCATCGCCCAAGTAAGCCTGCTCGGCGCCAAGCAGATACAGCCTGGACGATCGGGACTGGCGCAACTCAAGCTCGCCGAGCCATTGCTGCTACTGCCGGGCGATCGCTTCATCATTCGCCAGTTCTCCCCGGTGATCACCATTGGCGGCGGCCGCATTCTGGATGCCCTTCCGGGACCCAGGCGCGTGAAGGCCGCAGAGAAAATCGCATTCCTGCAGACCATCGCCAATGCCAGTCCGGAAGATTCTTTGCAGGCGCGCGTTGCCCGTCGCGACCGGGACGGACTGACCATCCCTGAGGCGGTCGCTGAAACCGGCTGGTTGCCGCCACTGGTCGAAAAGCTCTCCGCGAACCTGATCAACGCCGGCAAACTGGTCCGCTTCGAAGATCGATTGGTTACTTCGGTAACTGCGGAGCGGACGGGAACCGCGATGCGAAACCGGGTCGAGAGCTTCCATCAGGCGAATCCCCTTGTCGCCGGAATCAGTCAGGAAGAGCTGCGAGAGTCATTATCGCTATCGCCGGAAACGTTTCGCGGCGTCCTGAACACGCTGGTTGCGCAAAAAAAGCTGCAAGTCAGCGGCGAGGCTGTCCATGTCTTCGGCAAAGGCGTGGTGTTGCGGGATGAGGAAGCGGAATCGAAGGCAAAGATCGAGCAGGCCTTCGCCAGTGCCGGTTTGAAGGTCCCGCTGCTGAAAGATGTGCTGGGTTCGCTTCCCATCGACAAACTTCGCGCACAAAAGATCGTCACGCTCCTGCTGCGCGATCGCGTGCTGGTGAAGCTTTCTGACGAGCTCGTGTTTCATCGCGACGCTTTGCAGGCGCTGCGCAATCAAATCGCCGCGCAAAAATCGAAGACCCCCAAGCTCAACGTCGGCAACTTCAAAGACCTCTTCGGGATCACCCGCAAGCATGCAATTCCCCTGCTGGAGTATCTCGACCGCGAGCGGGTGACGCGTCGCGTCGGCGACGAGCGCATCATCCTGTGACTAAGGCCTCGTATCCGCCACGGTGATCGCGCGGAACATATAAGGCAGCGCCTCCGACACGATCATTGCTACCACGATCAGCGCGCCGCCCAGCGCCTGCTGCGGCGTCATCGGCTCCTTCAACCAAAACACGCTCAACAGTGCCGCCGTGACCGGTTCGATGCAGAACAGCACCGCGGCTTCCGCCGGGCCAAGCTGTGTCTGCGCAGTCGCCTGCGCCCAGAAGGCGAACACGGTAGATAAGACTGCCAGATAAATCGTCGGACCGAGAACGCTCGTCAGTGATAGAGCCTGCAGAGCGTGCTGATAGCCATAGGGCGCGGGCAAGAACGCGGTGGCTACCGCCGATATAACTCCGGCGACGATGACTTGCGTTCCCGCCAGCAGCCACGCGTCCGTACGCCGCGCGAAGATACCCATCAACACCAGGTGCACGGCGCAGAGGATCGCGCACACCAGCGTCTCCAGGTCACCGCGATTCCATCCCGCCCACCACGCGCCCGGCAGATGCACCAGCAGGTAAAGCCCGAAGCTCGCAATCAGCGCTCCCATCGCGGAAGTCAGCTTGATGCGCTGGCCGGCAGCAACGGCGATCAGCGGCGTAAACAGAACGTACAGGCCGGTGATAAATCCTGATTTCGCGGTGGTGGTGAAGCGCATGCCGTCGGTCTGTGACCAGAACAGCACTGCGAGTATCACACCCAGCCAGATGCCGTCGATGACGCCCCTGCGCACAATCGGAATTCGGCGGGCGCGCAGGATGATCACCATCAGCACCCCGGCAAGCAGAAAGCGCGCCGTCATCAGGGCGCCCGCTGAAATGCCGCCTTCCAGCGCGAAGCGCGTCATGGGAAAGCCAAAGCCCCAGATGCCGGCAGCACCCGCAATCAGGAGTATGGCGGTCGCGTGCGAGACCGGTGTGATTGGCCTCCGCGACGGGATTGAGTTTGGCAGGAGTGTGCCCGGCTCGCCCATGCCTCAATGCTACAGGGAATGTGCGGTCAAAAGGCTCCGCTGCTTCCTGTATTGATATCCGGGACTATGCGGCACAGAGTTAACAGTTCGCTTTTGCTTTTGCTTTTGCTTTTGCTTTTGCTTTTGCTTTTGCTTTTGCTTCCGGCATCGAAGTACGGCTCCGTCGCCGGGAGCATTCGCGGCACTTACGTCTTCATAGTAACTGAATCATCAGTTACTTTCGTGTAGCAGTTACCTGGTTTCTACTGGGTAGCCCACCAATACCGAATCCATACTTCAAATAATTCTACTGTCCTTAATTTCGCCGGTAGGCGCCTCCTCGCGAGTCTAGGGACAGCTGTGATCGCGGAAGGAGATCTCGAACAATGAGAGACCCAAAACTCAACGGTCTGTACCTTCGCACTTCTACTCTTCCCAGACAACATACCTGGCTGTTCCTCATAACCTGTCTGGCCGGGATCTTATTTGCACCACCGGCCTCGGCCACGATCGATTCCGGTCAAATTATTCCCGGCAGTGTATCAGCGACAGTGGGAACCACGTTCGATCCGGTCAATGGAGTTTCCGTAACCTTCCAATGGCAGACCATTAATCCCGGAAATTCAATCGTCATCATCGAGAATCCGTTCGATTACTATGCAAACAATAACGAGCCTACCCGGCAAATCGTACAAAATGATTTCACGACGAACCATGTGGTCGTGGTCGATCACTTTCCGGCTTACAGCCAATACGCAACCTGGGGATACTATGTCGCCAGCAATGTGAACTTTACTCGTTGCACGGCAAGGTCGGCGGTTTGCCATGTTCTGGCCACATACCCCGGACCCGCGACGCTGGGCTGCGGGTCGCCTCCGTCCTACGGCTGCGGTGGCTATTACCTGACATTCACGATGCCGACCATGCCCACCAACCCCAACGGGCAGCTCGTATTCACCATGTGGCCGATCGGAGGTCAGAACGTTTACCAGGGAGATCCGACCCAGTCGCCGGCGTGCAGTCCTACTTCGAAAAACTCGCGCGAGTGCAACGACCTCTATGTAGCTTTGCAGCCTAATTTACTAAGTGGACCACCCAGTGATGTCGTGCAGATGCAAAATGCGACGATTACAAACCTCGACACCGGGCAAATTGTTACGGACAACAGCGTCACGGCGCAGTACCTATGCGACCTGCTTGCACCTTCGAATCCGCCGCCCAGTAACTGGGATGGCGACTACTATCCCAACAATACCTGCTACAACGGCACGCTTTACAGCAATAACAGTACCGCCCGACTCAGGGTGAATTCTCAAGCTGTTCCCGGACATTATCAGTTCACGGCAAACTTTCAGGCCCAGGATCTGAATGGAAATAATCAGGGTAATCCGGTGAACCTTGCCTACAACTTTACGGTCCTGCCCACCGCTTCCTTCACGGCTACGCCGCCGGCGAATTTTCCGCCGATACCGGGGCTTTCCACCTGGCAGACGAACATGGTCAACCCTACGCCAAACTATGCCTCGGGCGAGTATTGGTGTACGAATAACAACGATGTCGATCCCTGGTTCAGCCTCGACAATGGAAATTTTTCCGGCTACTTTGATCTGCCCTCGGGAATTTACTTTGAGGCATGGAACTACGATGGCGGTCGCGTCTATCAGCAGATCGCCGACTACGATTACTACGTACAAGGCATGCCGGGATATCTGCAGGATTCGGTGCGAGAGCATTGGAAGCGCTGTGCCGAGTTGGCCATGGAGCCTTACAAGGACATGACGATTGGCACCCAGGCCGGCTTCGTGGTTGAGCCCAACCAGTTCCCTTATGGCATGGCGATGAACTACATGCGAACGGGAGATGCGACCAATCAGACTGCGGTCGACCTTCTCGCGCACAACCCGCTCTGGAACCTGTACTTCAGCGGAAGCGCTTACGCGCAAAGCGCCAGAGTCACCGCATACCTCATGGATAACCGGTTAGCCGATGAGATGCTAGGCCAACCGCGCGACCCGGCCTTTCTCCTGCGCACGGTCGACATGTTGCTCGGATATCTCGACCAAAGCTATAACCTGTCCTTGAGCAATCCTAATCAGCAGCATTACGATATTCACCCATTTATCCTCGGCCTCGACATGGAAACCCTGATCACCTATTACCAACTGGATGTTGCCGAGGGAAATACTCCTGATGCAAGAATACCGCTCGAGATAAAGAAGGTATTGGACTGGCTGGAGGCAACGCAGTATGTTCCGGCGACGCACGCATTCGAATATCAGCCTTATGACCTGCCTAAGGACCCCAGATTGGGGGATTATGGCGAAACTTCGCTGAACGACCTCGTTGCCCCTGCCTATGCCTGGTACTGGTATATGAGCGGGAACAACACCTACTTGACTGAAGGTGACGACCTGTTTGCCAACAACTTCAACGACGGCGGCAGCGGACTGGCCGGCTATGGCGGTTGGAGCTGGTCGGTGAAAGAGTTCAACCAGGTCTACAAGTGGAGCTTCGACTATGTCCGCTGGAGATCGGGACAGAATCCGGATGGCTCGCAGCCTCCCGTCGCGTCGGTGCTTCCCGCTGCCAATCCCTGCGAAAACAATACCAGTCCCTGCAATGCTCCCTGGACCGACTACACCGCGCCGGTACAATTCGAGTGGTGGCCAGGCAATGGCAACGGTATCCCGATGATTTATCCCACGACGATTCCCGCGCCCGTGGTTACCGCCACGACGGCGTACTTCTGGATCAACGTCTTCAAGCCAAACACGAGTTTGACGGTTTACTACGGCACATCAGCGCCGGGCACCTGCGATATCTGGGACCCGCTGCCGCCAAATTGCATGCAGCCGTTCCCCAACTTCGGCTTCCTGCAAATGCTGACGGCCAACTATCCCTACCAATCCCAGACCATTGTGGGAGTACAGGATCAAACCGCTCTATCCATGGGAATCACGAATATCTACGACGAAAGCTTGACCATCACCGGCCTGCAGCCCGGCACGACGTATCACTTCCGCCCCCTGATGACGGACCAGAACGGCAACATGACCGCCTTCTACGACCAAACGTTTACCACTGCTGCCCAGTAGCGATCCCGGTTATGCGCCACTTCGCTACTTTGGCTTAGCAAAAGACCCGGCCAAGTGCCGGGTCTTTTTTGTCCTTGCGCTGGTCAGAAGTCGACCGCCGGTTACCCCAGTAACCGTGCCGCATCCTTGGCGAAGTAGGTCAGCGTGATGGAAGCTCCAGCGCGCTGGATGCACAACAGCGACTCCATCATCACCCGCTCATAGTCGATCCAGTTGTTCAGCGCGGCCGCTTTGATCATGGCGTATTCGCCGCTCACCTGATACGCCGCCATGGGCACATCGAAGCGCTGGCGGGCTTCATGCAACACGTCGAGGTACGGCATCGCCGGCTTCACCATAATCATGTCGGCGCCCTCGGCAAGATCGAGTTCGATCTCGCGCATGGCCTCGCGCAGATTAGCTGGATCCATCTGGTAGGAGCGCCGATCCCCGAAGTGCGGCGCCGAGTCGGCGGCTTCGCGGAACGGGCCGTAGAAGCCGCTGGCGAACTTCGCCGCGTACGATAAAACGGGAATGTTCTGGAAGCCGTTCTCGTCGAGCGCGGTGCGGATCGCCTTCACCCGGCCATCCATCATGTCCGAGGGCGCGATGATATCCATGCCCGCCTTCGCCTGCGAGACCGCGGTCCGTGCCAGCAGCTCCAGCGTGGGATCGTTGAGGATCTCGTACTCCTCGGCCGCGCCCGTCATAATCCCCGTCCCTGCCACCGCCGCAGCAGCGCCCACCGACTGCGCCGTGATGACTACTTTGCCCTTCGACTTCAACTCGTCGACAAACTCCAGCGCCTCGCGCCGCGCCCGGGCGTTCGGATCGGAAGTATCCACCAGGCCGCAGTGACCATGCGACATGTACTCGCACAGGCAGACGTCACCCATCAGGAGCAGACCGGGAACCTCACGCTTGATGGCGCGTGCCGCTTTTTGCACGATGCCGTCGTCGGCCCACGCGCCTGTGGCGACCTCGTCCTTCGTCTCCGGCAGCCCAAACAGAATGACGCTGGGAATGCCCAGCGACTTCACCTCGGCGCACTCCTTCACCGCCTCATCAATCGACAGGTTGTACACCCCAGGCATGGAGCGAACTTCTTTGCGGATGCCTTCGCCCGGACAAACAAACAAGGGATAAACAAATCCCTCAGGCGTAAGACGCGTCTCACGAACGAAAGAGCGCATCGCCTCAGTGCGACGCAGGCGGCGGGGACGATCGGTTGGGAAAGCCATAACTAAAAATTCTAGCACCGGGTGAAAGCGCGCCGCAGGCTGCACTCGCTACCACTTACGGAGTATTCGCGCCCTCCGCGCGACTATCTTGAATGATAGGAAACGCTATCGTCGAAGATAGCGAAACTCCGGTTGCAACCCGTTCCCACCGTGGGGAGACCGCTCTTGCCTGGCCTTCGCGGCGTAATAGCTGAATCCCTTCAACAACTTCGCTCGCGAAAGAACTTCCGGGTTGCCGATCCAGCGTTTGGCACAGCGGGTGCTTTTACTCCGGCAACGTCTGTTCCCGGAGGATTTATGAAATCGCTTAGCCTGCTTGCTCTCGCACTCACGCTCGGCCTCGGTTCTGCCATGGCGCAGCAGGAGGTCGATCCCGATCACTTCGATCCGCCGGCCTCGAAGGCGGCAGCGCAGCCGGCGCACCACTCGAGCTCGCATCGTGCCCATCAGCGCAGCCACGCCAAGCTGGCCAGCAAGCACGCTAACCGGATACATCATCGTTCCCGCGTCTCGGCCTAGCGGGTCTTGAGGCGCGTCACGGCGCTCAGCCCAGCTCGATGGCCAGTACGGCGTTCTGATGATGAAGCATTCTGCCAAACCAATCGCCCAGCTTCTTCAGCAGTCCGTACTTGTCTCGCAGCAACTGTTGCCCGTGGCGCGCCTCGTCGGGGCCGCAGATTCGCGCCCGGGCGTCCACCCACTCGCCTTGCAGGCGGCCGCGAAAATTGCACGGCGCAACCCGCACATGGGAATTATTGCGAATGCGTTTGATCTTCCCGGCATCGGCCTCCGAGTAGGCGTACAGCAGCGGACGGCCGGGCTCCTGCGCGAACCACACCGGCGTTTGAACCCCAACGCCGCTCTTGCGGAAGCTTTCCAGGTTCAGGTATTTCGCATGGGCGAACTGCGCTGTCGCATCGGGCATGTCGCGCCTCCAGCTACATGGAGATGATTCCGCAGCAGGCTTGGGTGCAGGGCCGCGCCAACCGGCCGGCCCAGCTTCACCCCGGTGCTATAGAAACTCAAGTCCCGCTTGTACATAATGTCCCTACCGTTGTTTGAGCTCCACCGCACCCTGTGCCGACGAGGCGCTGAGGAGGAAGCATGCCTGATCTCGCACTGACACTGACTTCGCTCAACGGATTTTTGAATACCGCCCGTGTGGAGTCGCAGTCGGAAATACTGAAGTGGTTTCTGCGCATGATCGTACTGGGCAAAGATCACGATGGCGCGGACCTGTGCGAATCGGGCTCCGTGATGGTGTACCGGCCCGACGGCAAGCTGCACGTTTTCAACGACGACAATTTTCTCTTCGAGGAAGGCCTGCTCGATAAGGCCAAGTTCAAGAAGATGGTCTTCGAGAAGTACGAAGGCATGGCAGGCCGCGCCTTCACCCAGAAGGCGATCCAGTACAGTGCCGACGTCAAGGGAAACCCCAGCTTCGTCAATGAAGGCGAGCCGATCCGCTGCATGCTCTGCGCGCCCATCGTTCTGCCGTCGCGGCCCAATCGTCCCTTCGGCGTCGCCTCATTCCACAACGGACCGGGATCGGAAGAGTTTACCCAGGAAACGCGGGTGGCGATGGAACTGGCGGTCAACAATCTCGCATTTGCCTTAGACCTGGCGGCTCGCATGCCGTCGAACGCCGTATTCATCGTGCATGGACGCGACACCGCGGCGCTCAACGCGCTCAAGGTCATCCTGATTGAACGCGGCATTCGCCCGAAGATCCTGGCCGAGCAGCCCGGCCGGGGCA
>Ga0335073_10000135_pt1 | contig 84611 bp, 83 predicted proteins | sample Lox_Sample_22_FD_207093 | JGI IMG/M metagenome (GOLD analysis project Ga0335073, IMG submission 207093) | Soil microbial communities from Loxahatchee National Wildlife Refuge, Florida, United States - Lox_Sample_2.2 | ecosystem: Environmental > Terrestrial > Soil > Wetlands | place: USA...
TGCGGCGACCTCATCGATGATGCGCGAGAGGTGGGTCTTCGCCTCATGGATATTAATTACCTTACTCATAGGTCTTTCTCATTATGGACTAGACTAAGTTTAACTAAGTAGGGCCGGGATGACAATTGGTTCGGCCATCTCGAGGAGAAGGCCGCCGACCTTTCCCAGGGCAGTGGGCCGACCGGGGATCAGCATCCGCGATTGGACGCGTCCACAGACTCAAACGCCAACTCCCTGGTTCCAAGACATCGGATGGGCATGGGAAAGGCGGCTCGAGCCATCGACTCTACGAGTTCCCGGCCAGGCCATTGCATCATCGTCACAGTTTGGAACAGACTCATGCCGTAGTTCGAAGATACACCGGGAGTGCCGCTTGCGTTTGACCGCCCTCGAGATGATCGGACGCAGCGCGGAACCTCAAATCTATCGATGGACCGACCGCGATTATCTGCTGTATGCACTCGCGCTGGGTCTCGGCAGTGATACGCAAAACGGCTCTGCACTGTCGTTCGCTTACGAAGAGGGCCTCAGAGTCGTGCCTACGTTCCCGACGGTGCTTGCGTGGATTGCCGAGCCCACGTTCGCAAGTCTCGGTGCCCATCCGGATTTCGCCCTGCACGCGGGTCAATCCATCGAGCTGCATCGGGTTCTGGACCGGCCCGAGACGGTGACGGTGTCGGGGCGGGTGGTGGCGGTCCACGACAAGGGCCGCGAGCGCGGTGCGCTGATCGTCATGCGGCAGGAGATCGTCCGCGCGTCCGATGGTGCGCCGATCGCGACGCTTTTGACGAGTTGCTTCGCGCGCGATGCCGGCGGATGCGGCAGCGCCGGGGAGCCGCCCGCCGCACCCCGCACAGTGCCCGATCGACCTGCGGACCACAGGGTCATCTACGCGGTGCGCAACGACGCCGCGCTTCTCTATCGCCTGACGGGAGATCGCAATCCGCTGCATGCCGACCCCAGAGCGGCGCAAGCCGCCGGATTCGATCGCCCGATCCTTCATGGCCTTTGCAGTTTCGGCATGACCTGCAGAGCCGTGCTCGAATGCATCGCGGAGTGGCGCCCGGAACGCATCATCGGTCACTCGGCGCGGTTTTCTGCGCCGGTTTATCCCGGCGAGCGCCTCGAGGTGTCCTTGTGGCGCGCGGGGCGCGAGGTGTGCTTCGAGGCTCACGTGGTCGAGCGCCGTGCGGCGGTCATCACGGACGGCCGGGCGCTGCTGGGGTAGCGGGCAATCATGGTTTGCTGAGCGTCTTGTCAGATCAAGTTGGGCGGTACGGCGGTCTGGCTCAGCCCCAGACGCATCGCTCCGTAGACCTCGTAGCCGAAATCCGGCAGATAAATCGCGTGACGGGCCGCCATGTTGAAGTCGCGCCAAAATCGCTGCAGATCGTTCGACCGCGCAAACGCGGACGAGCCGCCGATGAACATGATCTTATCGATCGCGGTGCCCAGAAGCTCGATGACCAGCGCACACGCGGCCTTTTGGCGTCCGCGCTCCGGCAGTGTGAGGGACCGGCCGGCGAGGGCGGCCCGGTCCTGTTCATCGCACAGCGAGTTCGCGATCGAGGAAGCCGCGTCGATCTTGGCGGCGGCCTCGCCGAGATTGCGCTGAACCACGGGGGAGTTCATCTGCCGGCTGTAGGTGGTGTTCGGAACGGGTTTGCGCTGCGCTCCCTCCAAGGCCAGTTCCAGGGCTGCCTCCACGGCGCCGACCAGCTGACCCAGACCGGCCGCACGAATCAGCGGAAATACCACCCAATTGTCCGAAGGAGCGCCCACGTGCTTTTTGCCCGGCTCGCGATAGCCGAAGGTGCGCTCGGCCGACACGAAGCGATACTCGGGTACGAAGAGATTGTTGACGGTCGCGGAATCCGAGCTCGTGCCCTGCATCCCGACCGTGAACCACGTGTCGACGATCGTCACTTCGCTCATGGGGATGTACACGAAATTGCCCGGCGAGACAGTGCCGTCGTCGCGCTGCAGATTGACGAGATACTGACCCCAGCTCGCCTGCCGGCTGCCCGAGTTGTACGGCCAGTTGCCGTCGACGGCGTATCCGCCCGCCACCGGCTTGGCGCTGCCGGCGGTCGCGAAGGAGCTGCAGAAACGGGGAACACCCGAGCCGAAAAGCTCTTCCTGCAAGCGATCCGAGGTGAGGCTCGCGATCCAGGTACAGCCGTTGATGATCTGCACGACCCAGGCGACCGAGGGGTCGCCCTTGGCCACTTCGCGGTTCACCCGACTGAACGCGGCCGACGACAGGCCCCGGCCGCCCCATCGCGCGGGCAGCAGCAACGACCATAACCCCAGGCGATCCAGCGCCAGCACGACCTCGTCGGTCATCGAGCGCTGCTGTTCCGCGAGCGGCGCATTTCGCCGCAGCAGCGAGCGGCTCTCCCGAACCGCTGCGATCAGATCGTCCTCGACACCAGCCGCGAACGCGGGGTGATCGCCGCTCTGTGCGCTGCGCATCTTCAAGCCTCCTCGAGAATCAAATCCGCCGCGCGCCAAGCCACCGCCATCGCCGGAGCGTTGGTATTGCCGGATATCGTGGTCGGCATGACCGAGCAATCCACGACACGCAGTCCCTGCGTGCCCCGCACGCGCAAGCGGGCGTCGACGACTGCATGCAGATCACGATCGAGTCCCATTTTGCAGGTGCCGACAGCGTGATATCCGGACACACCCAAGCGGTGCCAGGCGTCGAGAATCTCCTCGTCGGTGATCGCTTGAGGCCCCGGGGTAGTTTCCCCTGCCAAATAAGGCTTTAGAGGCTCCTGGGCTGCCAGGCGTCGAATCAGACGAACGGCGTCGATCGCGGTGCGCCGGTCGCCGTCGGTAGCGAGATAGCAAGGACGGATGAGCGGCGTGTCGGCGACCCTCGCAGACTTGATTGCGATCGTGCCGCTGCTTTCCGGGCGAGTGGGATAGACGAGTATGTTCGCCCCGTGGCCGCGTTCGAATCGGGTCTTCGAGTCGACCGTGCTCAGATCCAGCGAATAGGGCGCGGCATGCATTTGCACATCGGGGCGATCAAGCCCCGGTTTCGTCTTGAGGAATCCATTGATATCGTGAGAGCTGCTGGCCATGATTCCCTCGCGTGTCAACATGTAGCGCAGCAAATTCTTGATCAGCCGCAAGCCCGAAAACTCGCGGTTGTACGAGAGTGGACGGATCATACGGTAATTCATCCACATGGCCCAATGCTCACGAAGGTTCCGGCCAACACCCGGCAGGTCGACGACCACGGGAACGTGATGCGCTCGCAGAAGCGCCGCCGGGCCTAATCCCGAAAGCTGAAGTATTTGAGGAGACTGCAGCGTTCCGGCGCAAATGATGACTTCGCGCGCAGCGCGGTAAGCTCGGGCAGCCGCCTGCGGAGTGGCGCTGGGGCCGCATTCAACGCCCACGGCGCGTCTGTTCTCGAACAGCACACGATGCGCGATCGAGTCCGTAAGGACGCGCAGGTTCTGTCGGCGACTGGCAGGTTTCAGGAAGGCGACCGCCGCACTTTGGCGCCGTCCATCCTTGATGGTCCGGCACATGTAGCCCAGAGCGAATTGGTCGGGCCGGTTCTGATCGTCATTATGAGGAACGCCGATGCACTCGCCCGCCGCAATGAACGCGTCACTCACCGGATGGCGCTGCAGATGAGGCGATACGTGCAAGGGGCCGCCGACTCCACGCACGCCATCATCGCCCAGTGCGTGGTCCTCGATGGCGCGAAACGCAGCACCCATCTGCCGCCATCCCCAGCCGTGCAAGCCCAGCTCGGTTTCCCATCCGTTGTAATCCTCGGGCTGACCGCGAACATAGCTCATACCGTTGATGCTGCTCGAGCCGCCGAGCATCTTGCCGCGCGCCCACTTTTCCGTTCGGAATCCGTTGCCCGCGTGCGGCTGCGCTTCGAACTGCCACGCGTGCTTGGGATCGTGGATCAAGGCGCCGAAGCCCTTGGGCATGTGAATCAGCGGGCTCTTGTCGGGAGGTCCCGCTTCCACCAGAAGTACGCGATTGTCCCGGTCCGCGCTCAGTCGGTTAGCCAGCACACAACCCGCCGAGCCGGCGCCGACAATGATGTAGTCGTACGAATCCCCATCCATCGACACAGACTTCTCCGCTCTCGGCTCCGTCGACCGCCTCTCAATCATCGGCGGTGCTCTGCCATGGATGCGGCAGGCCCGTATCGGTCTGCACGATGAAGCGCCGCATCAGATGCTTCAGCGCCATCGCCTCTCCCGGCTCCATGCGTCCGAGCAAATCGGCCTCTATCGATCGTGAAGCGGCGTGAATCAGCAGCGTAGCCGCGCGGCCCTCCGCCGTCAGGCGGATCTCCCTGCCCGCGGGCCCATCGGCGGAAGTGAGAAACCCGCGTGCGCTCAACGCACCGAGGAGTGCGTCGATGCTCGACGCTGCGGGCAGGGGCAGGCCGGCGGCGAGTTGCTTCGGGGAACGCGGATCACGATGCAGCAGCATCGCCAACACCATGAATGTGTCGGGATCCAGGCCCTGCGCCTGCATGTGAACGGTGACGCGACTTTGAAAATGCTGCGCGGCGCGCCACAGTAGATAACCGAGGAAATCCTCCCCGAAGCTGACGTCGGAATCCCTTGGCGAGGTTCCGGACAGCACCGCCGGCTCGGTCTTGCGCGCTGCAAGTGCGTATTTTCCTCCGTGAAACACCAGCGGCGCGACGTCGCGGCGGTCGAAGCTCAGCACCTCCCCGACGAATATGACGTGATCCCCGCCCTCGTACTTGAAAGCGGTCCTGCACTGCAAGCGGGTCGCGTAGTCCTTCAGCAATGGGACGCCGCCGATGCCGGTCTCGATCTCCAGGCCGGCGAACTTGTCGGCGGCGCTCTTGGCGAAGTGGTTCGAGAGATGGTCCTGGTCAGCGGCCAGGATATGCACCGCCCAGTATTGCGCCAGCTCGAACGTGGCAAGGCTGCGGGAATTTCTGGCGAGACTCCACAGGATCATGGGCGGGTCGAGCGACACCGAATTGAAGCTGTTGGCGGTGACGCCGGCTCGGGATCCATCAGGTGCGGCCGCGGTCACGACCGTCACTCCGGTGGCAAACGCACCAAGCGCGTTGCGGAACTCCCGGGCATCGAATTCCCGACCGTCACTCATCGATTCATTATCCCGCTTCTGCGGGAAAGGCGGCCTATCTTTTGGCAGGCGACCGGACCGACACGAATCTGAGCTTTATTGCAGCGAACTCCGCGCGATCGTGAAATCGCGGCGCAAACGTCGTTGGGGGGCGTGGCTTGCAGTCAATCAGGCCCTGAGCAGCAGGGCGCCGCGGACGGCCGACTGAGCGGCGTCGTCGACGCCGCTCGAACAAAAGTAGCGCTCGATGGATCCCCAGCGACGCTCGACTTCTTGCAGCGCCGCTCGAAGGAATTCGCGCTCCGTTCCGATGAGCAAGCCGATCACCGGTTCGGGTGGTACGAACCCGAAAGTCTTGCGAAATCCCGCCTCGACGGTGCCGGCCATGCGCATGTTTTCACCGAATCTGTCCGATTTGGCGTAATCGGCGACGATTTCTTCGGGCGGGATCTGCAAGAGCTCCAGCAGCAACGCGACGGCTACGCCGGTGCGGTCTTTGCCGGCCGTACAATGCATGATGAGCGGCATTTCGCCCGCCACTATCGCGCGGGTAATCAGCGGCCAGTGCGGAGACAAGGCCGCCGGCATGACGGTGTACGCTTGCATCATGACGCGCCGCGTGTTCTCGGGACTCGGGTCCGACCGAAAGGACTCCCATGCGGCGTCGTCGCGTGCACGCAAATCCGCGTTTATGCTCAAGTGCAGCACGCGGCATGCGGGTCCGCACCAGTCGTTCGGATCCGCCGATCGCTCCGCCTCCGAGCGCAAATCGCAGACGGTCCTTATGCCGAGCGCGGCGAGCTCATCGCGATGCTCAGCGGTGTAATTGGCCGGGCCTTCCGAACGGAAAATGAGGCCTTTCCTGATGACGTGGCCGCTCCTCGTCCGCAGGCCCCCCAGATCGCGGAAATTCAATTTTGAAAGTTCGGTCGTCACGACACCGCTCTTTGCTTGAGTCTCCAACCATCTATTACCATGACTCGACACTCCTCGCATGGCAAGAATTGGGCTGTAGACGCGCGAGCAAGGTCGAGGACTGGACTTTGGTGAAATGATGTGATTGTCGAACGCACATTGCTATCTTTCGGCAGGTGTGGATGTCGTCCAGAACTTTTATCGTCGTGAGAAGCTAGACTCCGCGATCGGGGGCTCCGTGTCGCAACTCGCGCTCATCGACATCGAGGATCTGCGCAGTCCCATGTTGACTCCGATCCAGCAGCGGGCGCTGGCGGGAGCGGCGTCCTGCCCCGTGCAGTTCACGCGAGCGGCGATTCTCGAGACCGCGCGCGCCGAAACTGGATTGGGGGATTTCGGCGCTACCGATTTCATCGAACGGCTCGACGTTTGGTTACAGGCAATCGAGGAGGATGCCGATGCATCGGACATCACTCGACTCAATCTGCATCAAATGTGCGTCCGTTACGCCGCAACACGGCTGCGCATCGAGGACATGATCCGCCGGCATCCCGAGATTGAGCGCCTGCAGATCGATCGGCCGATCGTAGTGGCGGGACTTCCTAGATCGGGCACGACTCACCTCTTGGGGCTGATCAGCGCGGACGCGCGCCTGCGCTCCTTGCCCTGGTGGGAAGCGATCGCGCCGGTGCCCGCTGCAGGAGAGCCGCCGACTCGAGACGAGTCCGACCCACGCTGGACCCGAGCCGCTCAGGGATGGCAGGGATACGATGCGCTTCTGCCGTACATGAAGCTGATGCACGAGTTCTCCGCCGACCACATCAGCGAGGATATCGAGCTGCAGGCTCCGAATTTTTCATCCTACTTGATTGAGTGGCTAGCGCACGTGCCGCGCTGGCGCGACTATTATTTATCGCACGACCAGAGCGGTACGTATGCTTACTTGAAGCGCGCGCTGCAGGCGTTGACGTGGCTGCATGGGCCCAACCGTTGGGTGCTGAAGTGCCCTCAGCACATGGAGCAGCTGCCCCTCCTCAAGAACACCTTCCCGGACGCCACGTTCGTGATCACTCACCGGGACCCCGTGGCGTCGATTCAGTCCGCCATCACAATGTCCTGTTATGCGGCGCGCGTATTCAGGCGGCGTATCGACGCGGAGGGCACCCGGGACTATTGGATCGACCGCTATCAACGGTTGCTGCGCCGCTGCGTGGCGGACCGAGACTGTTTGCCCGAAGCGCAGACCCTGGATGTCTTCTTCCATGAATGGACCCGCGATCCGGATGGGATTCTGCGCGAGATCTACCGTCGCGCCGCCATGCCGCTGGACGATGACGCGTTGGCGCAGCTGCACGCGTATTTGAGGGCCCATGAGCATGGCGCGCAGGGCAAGATCGTCTACAATCTCGAACGCGACTTTGCAGTGTCCGCCGCGGACATCCGCGCGAGCTTCGATTTCTACTTCGATCGATTCCCGGTCGTTGCGGAAGTGCGCTGACGTCTCAGTGAGGCGCGCCGGGCGCGCAGGAACAGGAACGACGGCAGGAGCCCTGCGAGAGCGAGCGCCGCGATCGCATGGGGTAGGGCACGCCGGTCCGCGGTGCGTTGCAGCAGATCGCTCAGCCACCCGATTATCTGCGGCCCGAGTCCCGCGCCCACCAGATTGCAGGCGATGACCACGATCGCAGACAGCGTCGCGCGCATACGGGGTGCCGCGACGGTCAAGTACGAGCTATGGCCGGGCCCGCATAGGCGCATCAGTTGATCGTTCCGCGCACCGAAGCGGGTGCAGATCGAGCCTGCGGCGATCGATCCGAGCGCGCCGGGAACGCCCGCCACGAGTCCCGTGATCAATCCGGCCTCGGCCAGCGGGAGGCCGTAGACGCGCACCAGCAATACCGAGCTCCAACTGGCCACACCAATCGAAACCACGCTGGCCGCTACCATGGCAAGAATCGTGTCGCGCATGCCGCCGCGGGCGGCTGCGAAGCGAAGCACTTCCCGCACTCCTGCAGACGCGAGCCTTGTCTCGGGCGGATCGGACGCACCGCGCTCGGGCTCGCGCAGGGTCGCGAGGATCAGGACGGCGATCAGCAAGCCCGGTACGGATGCGATGAAGAATGCGCCGCGCCAGCCGAATCTCGCCGCCGCTACGCCGCCAAGAGTCAATCCGATCAACAGCCCGACGAACGGACCCATAAAGAAGAACGACATCGCAGCGGGACGGGACTTCGTCGGAAACGCATCAGCGAAAATGGACATGATGGCGGTCGGTGCGCCGGATTCGGCGGCGCGCGCGACGATCAGTCCCGACAGGCTACGCGCAAGGCCCGACAGGGCGGTGAATCCGCTCCAGATCACGAGCAGAATGGCGATCAGGCGCGTTCGGTTGATCCGGTCGGCGAGCGCGCCCAGAGGAATGCCCGCGAGCGCGAAGGGCAGGGCATAGCCGATTCCGGTGAGCAATCCGAGCTGGCTGTCGCTCAACCGGAACTCCTTGCGGATCGGTTCCTGCAAGAGAAGAAGCACGTTGCGATCCAGGTGATGGACGACGTACACCAGAAAGAGCAAGCCGGCCATGTAGAGCCGACGGGCGCTGCTGGATCTCATGCGCCAGGCTGCTCTCTGACAAGGGCCGCTACCCCGGCTTCTGCTATCGTACAGTGCCCACCCAGGCCCATCGCGAGGCGCACGCGACCATGCTGAAGCTCTTCTACACGCCCGGCGCATGTTCGCTGGTTCGCACGGCGAGCAGTACACGGCGTCGGACCCTTACTTGTTCGTGTTTGCGAGCTACCTGAGCCTCGGCGATCGAGGCGATCCGGGACGCCTGCCGGCAGTGATGGCGCATCGATCGCGCGTGCGCGCGCGGCCAGCCGTCGAGCGGGTCCTGCGGCACGAGGGTCTGGCCGAGAGCAAATGCTTCAGGGCGAGCGCCTCACCCGGCTTGCCAGCTTGCCCGTTCGCAACAGCGCCGAGCGCGTGACGAAATTCTCGGGCCCCGCATTCCCGTTGCTCGTCCATCGTCTCATTGTCCCTTGCCGGGGCGCGATGGGCACACTATCTTTCGGCAGGCGACCGGGCGCGAGCCGGTCTGGAATGCTGCGTGGAGCGAAACTCCGCTGGAGAGTGCGAAATGAGTGTGATCGTGACGGGAGCCGCGAGCGGCATCGGGCGCGCCACGGCATTGCGGCTCGCTCGTGACGCGGCAAGCCGCGGCGGCAAGCCGGCCAAAATCCTGTTGGCCGACATCGCCAAAGACAAGCTCGAGGAGGTCGCCTCATTGCTGCGCGCCGAAGGGGCGCATGCGGAGGTCTGCGTGTCCGATCTCACTGACCCTTCCGCTCCGGCAGGCGTGGTCGAGGCGGCGCACCGCGCCTTCGGCGGCCTCGATGGGCTGGTGAGCAACGCAGGCATCATAGGGCGAGCGAGCTTGCTCGATCTGACGCTCACGGATTACGAGAGATCCTTCGCCATCAACACCCGCGCGACGTGGCTGCTGGCGAGGGCGGCGCATCCGTTGCTCGCCGCCTCGAAGGGCAGCATCGTCGCGACCGCGTCCATTTCCGCGCACGAGCCCACGCCGCCGCTCGGCGCCTACAGCGCGAGCAAGGCTGCGCTCATCATGCTGGTGCGGCAAATGGCGGTGGAATGGGGACCGGACGGCATACGCTGCAACACCGTGTCGCCGGGCTCGACGCACACGGCGATGACCGATGCCCGCTATTCCGATCCGGTGCAACGCGCGGCCGCTGCTCAGCGCAGTCCGTTGCGCACGGTCGGCCTGCCGGACAACCAGGCGGCCGCGATCGCCTTCCTGCTGAGCCCCGACGCCGCGTATATCACCGGGGCCGATCTTCTCGTCGATGGAGGTCTTTCCACGATGCTGATGCCCGCTTCCGGTTTTGGCGATCCGTGGCGCCGATGAGCGGGGGAGTCTGCGTCTTCGGCGGCTCCGGCGGGCTCGGTCGGGCCATATGCCGCCGTTTGGCATCGGAGTGGAGCGCCGTGACATTCACCTATCGCTCGCGGCGCGAGCAGGCCGAGACGCTGGAGCGCGAGCTGTCCGCGCGCTGCCGGACCGCGGCGATCCATGCCGATCTTCGCGACGATGAATCTGTGGGATCGGTTTTGCGTACCGCACAGGAGCGTTTTGGCGGCGTGGACTGCGTGGTCTTTGCGACCGGGGCGAACATCCTTCAGCCCTACGTATCCGAGATCGCCGCGCAGCAGTGGGATGAGGTCGTCCAGGTCGAGCTCATCGGCTTCACGCGCGTGGTTCGCGCCGCCTTGCCGCTGATGCGCGCGCAGGGCGGCGGTACGATCGTTGCGCTTGGTTCCTTCGCGACCTACAGCTTCCCGCCGGGCGACGCTCTATCGGCCGTACCAAAGGCCGCGATCGAGATGTTGTGCCGCGCCGTAGCGCGGGAAGAGGGGCGTTACGGCATCCGCGCGAATGCGGTCGCGCCGGGCATCATCAACGCCGGACTCGGCGAGCAGTTCCAGCAACAGCTGTTCTCGCCGGAGGTTTGGGAGGCACAACGCAAGCGCGTGCCCCTCAGGCGATTCGGCGAGGCCGAGGAGGTTGCCGAAGCGGTTGCATTTCTGGCGTCGAGGCGATCGGCCTACGTCACCGGCCAGACCCTGATCGTCGACGGCGGGTTGAGGCTCTAGAGCGGAGAACTGGTATGGACTTTAACTTGACCGATGAACAGCAGGCCTTTCGCGACGCAGTGCGCCGCTGGGTCGATGCGGAAGCGCCCAAGAGCTGGGCACGCGAGCTGGAGCGGTGCGAAGAGGAGTACCCGTTCGAGCTGTGGGACAAGCTCGCTGCCGGGGGCTTTTTCGGCGTGGGGATCGATGAGGAATTCGGCGGCCAGGGCGGGGACATCGTCATTCAGATGATATTTGCGCGCGAGCTGGCAAGAACGTTGTCGGGGTTGGTGTGGACCTGGGGACTCACCTCGTTTGCCGGCGCCAAATCCGTCGGCCTGTACGGCTCCGAGGCGCAGAAGCGCAAGTTCCTGCCCGCGATCGCGGCGGGCAAGTGCCGCGTATCGATCGGATTCACGGAGCCTGGCGGCGGCACGGACGTGCTGGGCGCCATGCAGACCCGCGCCGAGCGCGCCAGCGGGGGTTGGGTGCTCAACGGTCAGAAGATGTGGTGCACGGCGGCGCGCGTGGCGGATTACATCCTGCTCTTGGCGCGCAGCGACAAGAACGTGAAGAAGCGCCACCACGGGTTGACGCTGTTCCTGCTGCCGGCGCAGCAGAAAGGCGTCAAGGCGACGCTGCTGCCGAAGCTCGGCATGCGCGCGATGGGCTCCTGTTCGGTCATGATCGACGATGTGTTTGTGCCCGATGAGCTGGTCCTGGGCGAGCCCGGCAACGCCTGGTACATGCTGCTGCCCACCCTCAACAACGAGCGCATCATGGTGGGCGCGCAATGCCTGGGCGCGCTCGACGGGATCCTGGAGGATGCCATCGATTATGCGAAGCAGCGCAAGGCGTTCGGCAAGACGATCGGCGAGTTCCAGATCATTCAGCATTACATCGCAGACATCGCCACCTGGCGCCAGCAGGCCGAGCTCATGCTTTATTACACCGCCTCGCTCCAGGCCGCCGGGAAGGAATGCGGAGTGCAGGCAAACATGCTCAAGATGATCTCATCCGAATATGCGGTCAAAGCCGCCGATCTCGGCATTCAAATCATGGGCGGCATGGGCTACTCGGCCGAGACCGACATGCAGCGCTACTGGCGCGATCATCGGATTTTGCGCATCAGTCCCATTTCCAACGAGATGGTGCGAAATTCCATCGCCGAAAGCCTAGGGCTGCCGCGTTCGTATTGATGCGGGCGATCGGCCGCGGCTTCACTCAGGCGGAGCGCGCCTTCGCAGGAATTCCAGCACCACGGCGTTGAACAGGTCGTTGCGGTCGCCGGCGATCATGTGCGCGGCGTCCGCGACATCGACATACTCGGCGTGCGGAATCGATTCGCGGAAGTGCCGGACGCTGTCCGGCGTCACCAGCTCGCTCTTCGATCCGCGCACCAGCAGTACGGGCGCCCTGACTCGCCTGGCCGCCGCCGTGTAACGTTGCGCCGCGATTTCGTGGTCGGGCTCGAAGCTGTCGAAAAAGAGCGGATCCCAGTGCCAGTGCCAACGCCCATCGGCACCGCGGCGCAGATTGCGATGCAGACCCGACAAGTCCTTCGGCCGCGGCCGGTGCGGCAAGTAGGCGGCAATCGCGTCCGCCGCCTCCTCGATGGATGCAAAGCCGTCCGGGCGCTCGCGCATGAACCCGAGGATGCGCGCGCGGCCCGCCGCGTCGACTCGCGGCGTGACGTCGACGAGCACCAGACAGCGGATGGGCAGGTCGGGCGACTCCCCCGCCACGCTCAGCGATATCAACCCGCCCATGGACGCTCCGATCAGCGCCGGCGGTCTGCTCAGCCCGCGGATCACGGCGCGAATATCGGCGATGTGCGCATCGAGCGTGTAGTCGGCGTCGGCTGCCCAGCCGCTATCCCCGTGGCCGCGCAGATCGAGCGCCACGGCGTAATAGCCTTGCGCCGACAACTCGATCGCCGCTCGCCCCCACGAGTGGCGCGTCTGGCCTCCTCCGTGCAGCAACAGAATCGGCTGGGCGCGCGGATCGCCGCCGACGTCCGCCGTCAAGGCCAGGCCTGCCGATGCGACGAATCTGCCCGCCGAGAGCTTGCCGGCCTGCCGAGCGGGGCTCATCTTTCTCCGCCGCGTTTCCCGAGGGCACGATGCACCCCGGCAATATCGCAACAATGACCCGCCGGGAGCGTCTATCTTTGGATAGGTGCCGCGACGGTGCCGTGCGGCGATTCTTCGGCGCAAGGCCGCACTCACGACACGATCCCAATCAGGGCCGGATTCCGCGACGGCGTGCAACGGCGATCATCATCCGCCGCGAGCTGCATGTGCCGGCGTCGACGATGCGCGGTCCGCCGCGCTTTCAACAGAGGTTTACGTGATGACCGATGCCTTCATCTACGACCACGTGCGCACTCCGCGCGGACGGGGCCGCCCCGATGGTTCGTTGCACGAGATCAGCTCCGTGGAGCTCACCGCTCAGGTGCTGAGAGCTCTCGCGGAGCGCAACCAGCTCGACACTGCGCTCATCGACGACGTGATCATGGGCTGCGCACAGCCGGTGGGCGAGCAGGGCGGAAACATCGCGCGGGCCGCGCTACTCCTCGCCGGCTATGCGCAGACAGTCGCGGGTCAGCAAGTGCATCGGTTCTGTGCTTCGGCGCTCGAGGCGGTGAATGCGGCGGCCGCTCAGATCATGACCGGTCAGCACGAAGCCGCCATCGGCGGCGGCGTGGAGTCGATGTCGCGCACCGTGATGGGCGCGGACAGCGGCGCCTGGTCGGCGGATCCTTGGGTCGCGTACCACAACTACTTTGCCCCCCAGGGCATCGGCGCGGACGTGATCGCGACGCTCGACGGCTACACGCGCAGCGACGTCGACGGCTTTGCGGTGGAGAGCCAGCGCCGCGCGGCAAGTGCATGGCAGCAGGGATATTTCCGCGGCTCGATCGTTCCCGTGCGCGATGTGCTCGGGGAGGTCGTTCTGGATCGGGACGAGTTCATGCGTCCGGACACGACGCTCGAAGGCCTGGCCAAGCTGAAACCCTCATTCGTCGCCCTGGGACAGGCGGGCTTCGATACGGTCGCCCTGCACAAATACCCTCGGATCGAAGCCATCGAGCACGTGCATACCGGCGGGAATTCCAGCGGCATCGTCGACGGTTCGGCGGCCGTGCTGCTCGGTAACCGGGCGTTCGGCAAGACGATCGGGAAAGCGCCGCGTGCGAGGGTCAAGGCTTTCGTGTCCATGGGGTCGGAGCCCACCATCATGCTGAGCGCGCCCGCGCCGACCACCCGCAAGCTGTTGAAGCGCTGTGGCATGGCGCTCGAAGACATCGATCTGTTCGAGATCAACGAGGCGTTCGCGGCCGTGGTGCTGCGCTTTACCCGAGAGCTTGGCCTTGACCCGAGCAAGGTGAACGTCAATGGCGGCGCGATCGCCATGGGCCATCCGCTCGGCGCCACCGGCGCCATGATCCTGGGAACGGTGCTCGATGAGCTCGAGCGGCGGAACTTGACCACCGCACTCATCACGTTGTGCGCCGGCAACGGACTCGGTACTGCGACGATCATCGAAAGAGTTTGAGAAAGAGCCCCACATGAAAACCTTGGCTTTGCAAGTCGACGCTGACGGGATCGCGATCGTCACTCTGAACGATCTAGCCAAGCCGATGAACGTCGTTTCGCCGGAGTGGATCGATGAATTCATCGAGGCGATCGAGCGGATCGCGACGGATCCCGCCGTGCGAGGCGCGGTGATCACCTCGGCGAAGCCCGCATTCATGGCGGGCGCGGATCTCAAGCATATCTGCCCGCTCACGGGCGGCGCGATCACGCCGCAGCAGGCTTTCGAGTTCAGCGAAAAGCCTTCGATGCGCATGCACCGCCGCCTGGAGACGTGCGGCAAGCCGTTCGTGGCGGCCATCAACGGCCTGGCGCTGGGCGGCGGCTACGAGCTCGCACTGGCCTGCCACCATCGCATCATCGCCGATGACCCGAAGGCCGTGGTGGGCTTGCCCGAAGTGACGGTGGGATTGATGCCCGGGTCCGGCGGCACCCAACGGTTGCCGAGAATGATCGGCATGGAGAAATCGCTCCCCGTGCTGCTCGAAGGTAAGCCGGTGGCGCCCGCCGAGGCATTGAAGCTCGGTATGGTGGACGCCGTGGTGCCGGCAGCGTCGCTTCTGCAGGCGGCGCGGCGCTGGATCCTCGAGTCCGCGGATCCGGTTCGCGCCTGGGACAAGAAGGGCTATCGAAGCAGCGGCGGATTGTTGAACCCTGCAATTGCGAATGTGATGACTTTTCAGCCGGCCGCGATCGGCGCCAAGACACAGTACAACTACCCGGCGCCGATCGCGATACTCGACTGCGTTTTCGAGGGCACCATGCTGCCCTTCGACAAGGCGCTGCGCCTCGAGTCGAAGTACTTCGCGAAGCTCTTCTGCGATCCCGTCTCGCGCAACCTCATCCGCACGACGTTCATCAACAAGGGCGAAGCGATGAAGCTTGCGCGCCGTCCCAAGGACGTGCCGAGCTCTAAGGTGAGGAAGCTTGGCGTCCTCGGCGCCGGCATGATGGGCGCGGGCATTGCGCATGTGGCGGCCGCCGCCGGTATCGACGTGGCACTGCTCGACAGCACGGCCGAGCTCGCCGAGAGGGGCAAAGCCGCCGCGTCGAGATTGCTGAAGAAGGCCGTGGAGAAGGGTCAGAAGAGCGCATCGGCGGCGGAGGAAACGCTGGCGCGGATCAGGCCGACGGCCGAGTATTCCGATCTCAAGGGATGCGATCTGGTCATCGAGGCCGTCTTCGAGGATACCGCCATCAAGGCCGATGTCACCCGCAAGGCGCAAGCCGTGATATCGCAGCAGGCGACATTCGCGAGCAATACATCCACTTTGCCGATCACCGGCCTGGCAAGTGCATTCTCGAGGCCCGCCCAGTTCGTCGGATTGCATTTCTTCTCGCCCGTGGAGCGGATGCCGATCGTGGAGGTCATCATGGGCGCCGAGACCAGCCAGGAGACGCTGGCAAGAGCGCTCGACTTCGTCGCGCAGCTCAGGATGGCGCCGATCATCGTGCGCGATTCGCGCGGCTTCTACACCAGCCGCGTATTTCAGACCTTCATTCACGAGGGCATGCGGATGCTCGAGGATGGAGTGGCTCCCGCGCTGATCGAGAATGCGGCCAAGTTCGCCGGTTTCCCGGTGGGGCCGCTCGCGCTGGTCGACGAGGTCACGCTCGAGCTGCCGTGGAAGATCGTCGAGGAGGCGCAAGCGGCACTGGGTGAGAAGTTCATCAAGCCCTGCGCCCACGAGGTTATGCGTCGCATGCTCGAGGAGTACAAGCGGCCCGGCAAGCGCTACGGCAAGGGCTTTTACGAGTACCCGGAGGGCGGTGCCAAGCGCCTGTGGAGCGGCCTCGGGGAGGCGTTCCCGCCGGCCGCGACGCAACCCCCGATCGAGGAGCTCAAGCGCCGCATCCTCTACATTCAAGCCCTCGAGGCCGCGCGCTGCCTCGAGGAGGGGGTGGTCATGCATCCCGCTGACGCGGACGTCGGGTCACTGCTGGCATGGGGCTTCCCATCGTGGACGGGCGGCCCGCTGTCGTTGATCGATACGATCGGCATTGAGGACTTCGTCGCCCAGTGCTTGGGTCTGGCCGAGCGCTACGGACCCAGGTTCGCACCATCGACGTGGCTCAAAGCACGGGCGGCGCGGGACGAGGCGTTCTATCCGGCCTGAGGGGCGCACCGCGCCATCCACGCCAGCTCTACAATGCGCCGCCTCATCTTCGAATCCGAGCACGACGAGTTCCGCACTTCGGCCAGCCGCTTCTTCCAGAACGAGATCGCGCCGCACGCGGAAAAATGGCGCGAGCAAGGGTTCGTCGATCGGTGGGCCTTTACCAAAGCCGGGGCACAGGGTTTTCTGCTGATGTGGGCCGACGAGAAATACGGTGCCGCCGGCGTGCCCGATTTTCGCTTCGAGCAAATCGTCTACGAGGAGAATATCCGCTACGGGGAGCCGGGATTCTACCTGCAGCTGCATTCGGGTCTGGTGGCGCCGTACATCGGCAAATTGGGCAACGAGGAGCAGAAGGCGCGATGGCTGCCTGCCTGCGTACGCGGCGAGAAGATTCTGGCGATCGCCATGACCGAGCCCGGCTCGGGCAGCGATCTCGCAGGTATGAGGAGCAGCGCGCAGGACCGCGGCGACCATTGGCTGCTGAATGGCTCCAAGACCTACATCTCGAACGGTCAGCTCGCGGATCTCGTGATCGTCGCGGCGCGCTCGGTCCCGGCCGCGCGATATGGAATCGGCTTGTTCGTGGTCGAGGCGGACATGCCGGGCTTCAAGCGCGGCGGACGGTTGCGCAAGATGGGTCTGGACGCTCAGGACACCTCGGAGCTGTTCTTCGAGAACGTGAAAGTGCCGAAATCCAACGTATTGGGCGATGCCGCCAAGGGATTCGGTTACTTGAGCCAATTTCTCTGCGGCGAGCGGCTGATCTCATCCATCGAGGCCGTCGCGCTGGCACAGACCGCGTTCGATCTGACGCTCGACTACGCCATCCAGCGCAAGGCGTTCGACCGTCCCATCGGCACCTTCCAGCACAACCGATTCGTGCTCGCGGAGATGCGCGCGCAAATCGACTCGATCCAGACCTTCGTCGATCAGTGCGTGCTCGAATACAACGCGGGGCGCTTGACCGCGGACCTGGCAGCCGAGTCGAAGTTGCTCTCGACGGAGTTGGCGGGACGAGTAGTGGATGCGTGCGTGCAGATGCACGGAGGCGCCGGCTACATGGAAGAGTACCGGATCAGCCGGCTCTACCGCGATGCCCGCGTCATGCGCATCTTCGCGGGCTCATCCGAAATCATGAAAGAGATCATCGGGCGCAGTCTCGGCCTCGATGATCGCAAGCTCAAGTGACGGGTCCTCTCGCCGGCGTCAGGGTCATCGAGATTGCCGGGCTCGGCGCGGCGCCGTACGGCTGCATGATGCTTGGCGACATGGGCGCGGAGGTGGTGCGCATCGAGCGCGCGAGCGGCGGCGGCGACACTCCCGAAAACTCCCCGCTCCTGCGCAATCGCCGCTCGATGACTCTCGATCTCAAGCAGCCGCACGGCCGCGACACGGTACTCGCGATGGCCGAGAAGGCCGATATACTCGTCGAGGGGTTTCGTCCGGGCGTCGCCGAGCGGTTGGGCATCGGTCCGGATGCTTGCCTTGCGCGCAACGCGCGACTCGTTTATGGACGCATGACCGGTTGGGGACAGACAGGTCCGCTTGCCCAATCGGCCGGACACGACCTCAACTACATCGGACTCACCGGGCTCCTGCACCAGATCGGCCCGACCGGGGGCAAACCGGTGGTTCCGCTCAACGTGATCGGAGACTTTGGCGGCGGCGGGCTGCTGCTGGCATTCGGCGTGGTCTGCGCCCTGTACGAGGCCCGTGCGTCAGGCCGAGGTCAGGTGGTCGACGCGGCCATGGTGGACGGGGCGCTCTCCTTCATGGCGATGTTCTTCGGCTATCGGGCGATCGGCCAGTTCGCCGACCGCACGGGGGCGCATTTTCTCGGCGGCGGCGCGCACTACTACGACACTTACGAGACGAAGGACGGCCGGCATCTCGCCGTTGCGCCGATCGAGCCGCAATTTCAAGCCGCATTCCTGCGCGCGATGAACCTCGAGGGCGATCGCTGGCTGCGGGCCGCCTATCCCGCATACGATGAGCGAGTCATCGAGGGGGATTGGCCGCGCCTGAAGCTCGAGTTGTGCAGGAGGTTCAAGACCAAGACGCGCGATGAGTGGTGCGAGATCTTCGCCGGCACCGATGCTTGTGTGACACCGGTGCTCACGTTGGCCGAGGCGGCCGAGCATCCGCACAACCAGGCGCGGCGGGCTTTCGTCGATGTCGACGGCATCCAGCAAAATGCGCCCGCTCCGCGTTTTTCTCGCACGGTTGCCGGTCGTCCAACCGCGCCCCCGAAGCGAGGCTCGGACACGCAAGGCGTGCTCGCCGATTGGGGCATAGACGGCGCGCGAATAGGGAGGACGTATGGACTTTGAATTGTCCGAAGAGCACCAGGCCTTCAGAGACATGGTTCGCAAATGGGTCGACCGGGAGGCTCCCAAGAGCTGGGCGCGCGAGCTGGAGAGAGACGAGCACAACTATCCGTTCGCCTTGTGGGATAAGTTCACCGAGGCCGGATTTCACGGCGTCGGCATCGCGGAGGAGTTCGGCGGCCAAGGCGGCGATGTCGTGATGCAGATGATTCTCGGCCGGGAGCTGGCCCGCACGCTGGGAGGGCTCGCCTGGATCTGGGGAATCACCTCGTTCGCGGGCAGCAAGTCCATCGGCATTTACGGCACCGACTCGCAAAAGAAGCAGTTTCTGCCGCTGATCGCTGCCGGCAAATTGCGCGCGGCAATCTCGTTCACGGAGCCCGGCGGAGGCACCGACGTGCTTGGCGCCCTGCGTACGGAGGCGGTGAAGGCGCAAGGCGGCTGGGTGCTTCGCGGGGAGAAGATCTGGAGCTCTTCGGCGCATGTCGCCGACTATCTGCTGGTGCTGGTGCGGACGGAGAAGCAGACGGCAAAACGTCACCAGGGCGTGAGCCTGTTCTGGGTTCCAGCGAAGTCGCCCGGCGTGGAGGTAACGCCCCTGCCCAAGCTCGGCATGCGATCGATGGGCTCTTGCACGGTGCACTTCGACGAGGTGTTCGTGCCCGATGAGCTCGTGCTGGGGGAGCCCGGCAGGGCCTGGTACATGCTGCTGCCGACGTTGAACAACGAAAGGATCATGGTCGCGGCGTTTTGCATGGGCGTGCTCGACGGCGTGCTCGAGGACGCGCTCGACTACATGAAGCAGCGCAAGGCGTTCGGCAAGACGATCGGCGAATTCCAAGTTCTGCAGCACTACGTTGCCGACATGGCGATCTGGCGTCAAGCGGGCGAGTTGATGCTGCATCACGCGGCAGACCTGCAATCCAAAGGCAAGCCATGTCACACGGAATCGAGCATGCTCAAGGTGCTCACATCGGAATATGCGGTACAGGCCGCAGACCTCGGAATTCAGATCCTGGGCGGCATGGGGTACTCGGGCGAGACCGATATGCAGCGCTACTGGCGCGACGCGCGGTTGTGGCGCATCGGACCGATCACCAACGAGATGGCGCGAAACGGCATCGCGGAGAGCCTGGGATTGCCGCGCTCTTTCTAGTTCTCCATCGGGCGCGGCCCGGCCCCGACGAGAATCGAGGCGCAACACCGGCGCCTATCTTTTGACAGGTGTTAAGCCGAGCCGGCCGCCTACCATCGCAGGCAACAGTCAACCGGGAAATCCGTGCTAGCGTGGCCAAGATAACATTCGTCAAACCGGACGGAACTCAAACGGCGATCGATGCCAAGATCGGTGCCACTCTCATGCAGGCGGGAATCGACGGCGGCATCAACGGCATCGTGGCGGAATGCGGCGGCTGCTGTCAGTGCGCGACCTGCCATGTCTATGTCGCTGCCGAATGGCAAAGCCGCCTGCCACCCATTGGCGAATCGGAGGATGCGATGCTGGACAACACCGTATCCGACAGGCTGCCCGAGAGCCGCTTGAGCTGCGAGATCAAGGTCACCGCGGAGCTCGACGGTCTCATCGTGCGTCTTCCGGCGCGGCAGGTTTGATGTCCGCGTCAACCGTCGCCATCGTCGGCGCTGGCTTGGCGGGCTTCCAGGTGGCAAGCTCACTGCGCGAGCATGGCTACCAAGGCCGCGTGATCCTCATCGGCGAGGAATCGCATCGTCCCTATCATCGGCCGCCGCTCTCGAAGGGCTATCTCCTGGGCTCGCCCGATGAATCCGGGCTCGCCATGCGTCCCGACGAGTATTTCGTCGACAAGAAGATCGAGTTCCTGCCCTCCACGCGTGCCGTCTCCATCGATCGAGCTCACCGCAAGCTCGCTCTCGACAACGGCGCCGTGGTGGAGTTCGAGCATCTGGTCCTGGCGGTCGGCGCGCGCAATCGGCCGCTGCACGTCCCGGGCTACGATCTGAACGGTGTTTTCCTTCTGCGCCACCTGGACGAGGCGCGCGCGCTGCGGCTCAGGCTCGAGAAGGCGCGGCGCGCGGTGGTCATCGGTGCGGGCTTCATCGGCCTCGAGTTCGCTGCGACGGCCTTGAAATTCGGCGTGGACGTCACGGTGCTCGAGGTCGCCGATCGGCCGATGTCGCGAGCACTGACCCCGATCATGGCTGAGGTTTTCACCCGCGAGCACAGCAGAGCCGGCGTACGATTTCTGTTCAATACCCAGGTCAAGCGTTTGCTCGCCGACGAGGGCCGAGTGGCGTCTGTCGAAACGGTGGAAGGCGTGTCGACCGATGCCGAGCTCGTGCTGATCGGCATCGGCGTGATTCCGAACGTCGAGCTCGCAGCGACCTGCAATCTCGAGGTGCGCAACGGCATTCTGGTCGATGCGCTGCTCGCGACGTCGGACCCGCACATCAGCGCGGTCGGCGATTGCGCCTGCTATCCGAGCCGATACGCCGCGGACAAGATGGTGCGTCTCGAGTCGGTGCAGAACGCCACCGACCAGGCGCGCTGCGTGGCAACGCGCATCCTCGGGAAAGCGATGCCGTACGCGGCGGTACCGTGGTTCTGGAGCGATCAGGGTGCGTTGAAGCTGCAAATCGCGGGTCTCACGGCCGGCCATGACCAGACCATCGTGCGCGGCGATCCCGCGGGAACCTCATGTTCGGTCTTTTGCTTCCGTCAGGGCCGGCTGCTGGGCGTCGAGTCCGTCAATCGGCCCGGCGATCACATATCCGCGCGCAAGCTCCTGGGCAATAATGTCAATCTGACGCCGGCGCAGGCGGCGGACGAGACCCTCGACCTCAAGCGGCTCGCGGCAGGCGCCGCGGCGGCCTGAGGACCGATCAGCCGAGACTTGCCTGGCCTTTGCCGATCGGCGCCTCGGCGGCCACACGCAGCTCGGGCGCCGCTTTCGCGCTGGGCGCCTTTGCGTCTGGGGCCGCGAGTGCCTCGAGCAGAATGCGCGTGGTGAGGTTCAGGTGCGCGGTCATGAGCTCGACGGCGCGATCGGCGTCGCGGGCGATCGCGGCATCCATGAGATCTCGATGCTCCTGGTTTCGATCGCGGTCGCGGCGCGCCAGTGGAACGGATAGCGCCACGTAGCGCGCGGATTGCGCAAACAGGATGTGCCGAATGCGGTGCAGCCACGTGCTGGCGCATGCCGAGACCAGCGCCTGGTGAAACTCTGCATGCGCGGCGGCGAAGTCATCGTTGAGACGCTGCGGATCGTCCGGCGCGTTGTGCGGAGTTCTCGACAGCCGGTGGTACGCTGCGACGATGCGCGACTCCCACGCGAGATCGCCCTCGGCAATGGCTTGGCGCAGGCACAGCCCTTCGATTTCGGTGCGCACCATGGTCAAGTCCTGCAGGTCGGACGTAGAGATCGGCGCGACGCGAAATCCCAGCTGCGGTTCCGCCGATACCAGGCCTTCGGAGGTGAGCCTCGACAAGGCTTCGCGCACGGCACCGAGGCTCACCGAAAGCCTCTTGCAGAGATCGTTGATCCGCAGGCGTTCGCCTGGTTTCAACCGGCACGCCAGCAAGTCGGCGCGTACCCGTTCGTAGGCATCCTGCGTCAGGCTGAATTTTTGCGTCATGGATCGTGACTTCGGCGTGGCCCTACGCACTTTACAGAGGTTGTCTGATGTGGGCAACATTAAATATATTTCGTGTTGACAAATAAATTATTGGCGGCAAGATGAGGCGGCCGGACAATTTGGAGTGAGCGACGCCATGCGGTTTCTAACATTCAAATCCAATGGGGAGCAGGGAACGGGCGTCGTCGACCCATCCGGGGCGGTGCGCGGACTGCTTGCCGGCGACAGACGGTATCCGGGCAGCCTCGATCAGCTGGTCGCTGCCGGTGCGCAAGCGCTCGGCGCCGCGGGAAAGGTCCTCGCCGCGGGGTCTGAATTCGATCCGCGGCAGCTGCAGCCTCTGCCCCCCTTGATGGCCTCTCCGAAGATCATCTGCATCGGCCTTAACTATTCGGCGCACGCCGGCGAAGGGGGATTCCAGCCACCGGACTATCCCGCCGTTTTCGCACGGTTCAATTCGAGCTTGATCGGGGATCGGGCTGCGCTGGTGCGTCCGAAAGTCTCGGACAAGTTCGACTACGAGGGTGAGCTCGTGGTGGTGATCGGCCGCGGCGGCCGCGCGATATCCAAGGAGGCCGCTCTCTCGCACGTGATCGGCTATTCGATATTCAATGATGCGTCGGTCCGCGACTACCAGATGAAATCCACCCAATGGACCATCGGCAAGAATTTCGATGGCACCGGGGCCTTCGGACCGCATCTCGTCACGGCCGACGAGCTTCCTTCCGGGGCGACCGGGTTGCGATTGCAGACGCGCCTGAACGGCAAGGTCGTGCAGGAGGCGAGCACCGCGGAGTTGATCTTCGACGTCAAGACGCTGATCTCGATATTGAGCGAGGCATTCACGCTCGAGAGCGGCGATATCATCGTGAGCGGCACGCCGTCGGGCGTGGGGTTCGCGCGCAAACCACCGCTGTGGATGAAGGCGGGCGACGTGTGCGAGGTGGAGATCGAGGGCGTCGGCACGCTCGTCAATCCCGTGGCCGACGAAGGCTAATCGAGCCCTGGGAGCGGCAGATGCAACGAACCAGTCAGAACAGGCGCATGGATCTGCTCGGTGTGCACTCCGTGGATCATTTCTGCTTGGCGGTGCCCGATCTTTCCAAGGCACGGGACTTTTACGCGGCATTTGGACTTGCCCCTGCCGCCCAGAGCGGCGAGCTTGCGCTGTTCGATGCCACCCGCAAGCACCGCTGGGGACGCCTGATCGAGGGACCCCGCAAGCAGCTTCAGTATCTGAGCCTCGGAGCGTTCGCGGACGATTTGCCCCGCTTCGCCGCGCGACTGAAGGAGCTCGGGATCGAGCGGCTCCGGGCGCCGCCGGGTCTGGATGATGATTCGATCTGGCTGCGAAGTCCGCAGGGCCACCTGGTCGAGATCCGTGCCGCCGACAAGGTGTCGCCGAACGAGCCATCCGCGTTCGTCGCCGATCCCCCCGCATCGAGCACCCGCGGCACCGTTCGCCGCAGCGAGGCTCCGCGGGTGTATCCCAGGCGCCTGTCGCACGTGGCGCTCCATACCCCGGACGTCGGCGCCAGCATCGATTTCTTTCGTGACGTGCTGGGTCTGCGCTTGTCCGATCGCTCGCTGAACATTGTCGCTTTCATGCACGGCGTGCATGGGAGCGATCACCACCTCGTTGCGCTCGTCACCTCACCGGGTCCGGGCTTTCATCACTGCAGCTGGGACGTGGGCTCCGTGCAGGAGGTCGGTCTCGGCGCTGCGCACATGGCGTCCAGCGGCCACACGGCCGGCTGGGGATGCGGCCGCCACGTGCTCGGCTCGAATTATTTTCATTACGTACGCGATCCCTGGGGCAGCTATTGCGAGTACTCCGCGGGAATGGACTACGTGCCTTGCGGCACGGACTGGCAGGCCACCGACTCGCCTCCGGAGGACTCCATGTTTCTTTGGGGACCGGCACCGCCGCAGGATTTCATTACCAACTTCGAGATCTGACGGCAGGGGGGATCCGGTGTCTGAAACAGGCGACGAGCTGCGAGATCGGGTCGCGCTGGTCACGGGCGCGGGCGGCGAGGGCGGCATCGGTGCATGCACCGCGCGACTCCTGGCGCAGGCCGGCGCGCGCGTGGTGCTCGCCGATCTGGCAAGTTCCAAGCTGCAGCAGACGGCCGCTTCCCTCAAGCGCGATGGCTACGAGGTCGCGCACTGCGTGGCCGACATCTCCGATGAGGCGAGCGTCGAGTCGCTCATGCGATTCACGCAGCGAACGTATGGGCGGCTCGACATTCTCGACAACAACGCCGCGAGCCAGGGACAGCCCGAGGATCGGGATGTGGCCTCGATGCCGGTCGAGCTCTGGGATCACATCATGGGGGTGAATGCGCGCGGCACGATGCTTGCTTGCAAGCATGCGCTGCCGCTCATGATCTCCGGCGGCGGCGGGTCGATCATCAACATCAGTTCCGGGACATCGACGGCGGGCGATTTCTTTGCTACCGCCTACGCGGCCTCCAAGGGAGCCATCAACACATTCACCCGTTACGTCGCCACCCAGTATGGATCTCGCGGGATTCGCTGCAATGCGCTGGTGCTCGGGCTGATCGCGACTCCCGTGCTCAAGGCGGTGATGCCGGAGCCGCTGCGGGAAATCTTTCGGGAGAACAAATTGACCGGCCGGCTGGGCGAGCCGCGCGATGTCGCCGAGATGGTGGTGTTCCTGGCATCCGATCGGTCACGCTTCATCACCGGACAACTGTTGCCGGTCGACGGAGGGTTCTACGCCCACACTCCCACCACGGTGCCGATGAATGCGCTGCTCGCAAAAATGCGCTCGTAGCAGCGCGGTCGATTACTTGCCGCGGCCGCACGAAGCCGCCGGCCCCGGGCCCTTTGGGCGGAGGTACAGATGAAGGCACTGGTGTTGGAAGCCACCGACGGACCGCAGTGCGCCGCCGTCAAGAACGTCGAGACGGCCGCGCCGAAAGCCGGTGAGGTATTGGTCGCGGTGAAAGCCGCGGCTCTCAATCATCGGGAGTTGTGGATCACGCGCGGACAGTATCCCGGCATGATCGCCCCGCCATTCACGCTGGGATGCGACGGGGCGGGCATCATCGAGGCCACCGGCGAGGGCGTCGAGCGCAGCTTGATCGGCCAGGCGGTCGTGCTGTATCCCGGATTGAACTGGGGAGCAGACTTGCGCTTTCCCGCGGCGAGCTTCGGGCTGCTCGGGATGCCCGGACCGGGCACGATCGCCGAGAAGGTGATCGTCCCGGCCTCGAGCGCGTTGTCCAAGCCGGCCCATTTGAGCTTCCCGCAGGCTGCGGCCCTTGCGCTCGCAGGTCTCACCGCATGGCGCGGCTTGGTCACGAAGGGCGCTTTGCGGGCGGGTGAGAAGCTGCTGGTGACGGGCGTCGGCGGCGGGGTGGCGGTGACCGCGCTGCAACTCGCGCACGCGCTGGGCGCGCAGGTCTACGTGACCAGCGGATCGGAAGACACCCTCGCGCGTGCCCTCGCTCTCGGAGCCAGGGCGGGTTTCAACTACAAGGACGAGGGTTGGCGCAAAGCGTTGCCGAAGGCAAGCGGGGGGATCGATCTGGTGTTCGACGGAGCGCCGGCCGCTTCCTACGCGAGCTATGGTCGCGCCCTCAACACGGGCGCACGCGTCGTGATCTACGGCTCGACGGGCGGAGTGCAGTTTCCCGTGAACGCCCCGGAGCTGTTCCTCAAGAACGTCACCGTCATGGGGACGAATGTCGGTAACCTGGAGGACTTCAAGGCCATGCTCGCCTTCGTGTCCGAGCGCAGGCTCGAGCCGGTGATCGAGCGCTCCTTTCCCCTGGACGAGGCTGCGCAGGCGCTCGCCTTTCTCCAGGAGAAGCATCGGCTCGGCAAGATCGTGATCACGCCGTAGCGCACCGGCATGTCCACCCTGTTCCGATTGGACGGAAAAACCGCACTCGTCACCGGGGGTGCCCAGGGCATGGGCCGCATGATCGCCGCCGGACTCATCGAAGCCGGCGCCAAGGTCTACATCACCTCGCGAAAACGCGACGTTTGCGAGGCGGCTGCGCGCGAGCTGGGCTTCAGCGGCGAATGCGTGGCGCTTGCCGCCGATCTCTCGACGCCGGAGGCTGCGGCGGGCCTCGCCGCCGAATTGAAAGGGCGCGAGCCCAAGCTGCACATCCTCCTCAACAATGCCGGACGCACCTGGGGCGCGCCGCTGGAGAGCTTTCCCGACAAAGCCTGGGCCGGCGTGATGGCGGTGAATGTGCAGGGTCCGTTCACGCTGGTACGCGAATTGCTGCCGCTGCTGGCAGCAGGGGCTGTGCACGAGGATCCGGCCCGAGTGATCAATATCGGGTCGCTCGCGGGCCTGCGCGCGGAGCCCTTGTCGGCTTACTCGTACGCGGCGAGCAAAGCCGCGATTCACCAGCTCTCGCGCGTCCTGGCAAAGGATCTCGCCGCGCGGCACATCACGGTCAACTCGGTCATACCGGGCTATTTCCCCACTCAAATGACCGCTCACATCCGCGGTCAGGACGCGGAGCTCAGCAGGCTGCTCGAGCGGATACCGCTGGCGCGGCTCGGAGAGCCCGATGACATCGTGGGAGCCTGCATCTATCTCGCCTCCCGCGCCGGGCGTTACGTCACCGGCGCCGACATCGTCGTCGACGGCGGCATGGCAGGCTGCAGCTAGGCGCGGCCGGCTAGGCGCCGGCGGGCTAGGCGCCGGCGGGCTCCGCCACCACCTTGAGCGCGCTCTGCGGACAGGCGGCCGCGCCTTCCTTGGCCCTGGCCTCCAAGCCTTCGGGAACGATGTCCACCTTGAGCTTCACGATCCCGATGTCATCGACCTGAAAGATCTCGGGGCAGATCTCGGCGCACACCCCGTAGCCGCAACAAGCGCCGCGATCGGCGATGACGCGCAGTCGGGTCGGAGCCGGCGGAGCAGATTCTGTAGCGGACATGGCTGATCTCCTCTGCTGACCGCAAAAACGAACGAGTCGCCTTCGAAACGTAGCCAGGGAAAGAAACGAATGGTACAAAAATCGATTATATTGTATCATATTCCAATTCGCATCGGTTGGCTGAACAATAGAGGTGAGGCAAATGCTCAACGAATCCAAACCGACGCTCTCGGATGGCACGCGCATCGAGGATCTGATCAACGTGCAAACTCGCGAGGTGTCGCTGCGCCTGCTTTCCGACCATGAGATCTACCGGCTCGAGATGGATCGGATTTTCGCCAAGACCTGGCTCCTCCTTGGGCACGAGACGGAGGTTCCGAACTCGGGCGATTTCGTGGTCCGCGACATGGGCGAGGACCAAGTCATCGTATCGCGGGATCGCAAGGGGGACGTGCACGTGCTGCTGAACGTCTGCCCGCACCGCGGCATGCGCGTGTGCATGGCCGAGGTCGGCAATGCGCCCATGCACCGTTGTGTCTATCACGGTTGGGCGTTCCGTCCGGACGGCAGTTTCATTGGCGCTCCGATCGAGCGCGAGCAGATGCACGGGGACATATTTCCCAAGGAACAGCTGGGCCTGAAGAGGGCGCGCGTGCAGCTCTACGGCGGCCTCATTTTCGCGACCTGGAACATCGACGGGCCCTCGCTCGAGGAATTCCTCGGCGATTCAAAGTTCTATTTCGATCTGTTGTTCTGCCGCACGGACGGCGGCCTGGAGGTCTTGGGGCCGCCACAGAAGTTCATCGTGCCCGCCAACTGGAAGGCCGCCGCCGAGCAATCCGCCTCGGACGGCTTCCACACGCTCACGCTGCACCGCTCGCTCATGGAGACGGGCCAGTACGGGCGCGCGACGGCCGACGATATCTACGCGAACGCCCCCGCCATGTACGGCGTCGACATCAGCTGCCACCAGGGCCATTCGCTTCGCTGCATCCCGGCGGAAGTGACCTTCACGATGTTCATGACCATGGATGAGCTCAAGAAGCTCAGCCCCGAGCAGCGTCTCGAGGTTTTGCCCCCGCCGGGAATCACCAAGGAAATGCTTCCCGAGCTCAAGCGCCACATGAGTCCGGAAGGACTGAGGCTCATGGCGAAGGCCCCGCCGCAGGTGGGCGGCATGTTCCCGAACGTGCTGGTGCTCTTCATCTACGCGCCTCGAACCGACGGCAAATACAGCGGCGCGCTGGCTCTGCACACCTACGTGCCGCGCGGACCGGATCACGTGGAGTTCACCAACTGGATCTTCGCCGAAAAGAGCGCGAGCCCGGAAATGAAGCGCGACATGATGGCGAACGCGGTTCGCCAGGCCGGCACCTCGGGCACGATCGAGCAGGATGATTCGGACACCTGGCCGCACATGAGCCGCAATGCGCGCGGCGCGATCGGCCGCACCCAGACCTTGAAGTACGGAGCGCTGCTCGGCGAGAAGAAGCCGGCGGACTGGCCGGGCGGCGGCTACGTGTATGACGGCTTCACCAAGGATGACACGCAGTGGAACTGGTGGCTGTACTACCGCGAACTGATGACCGCCAAGGCCTAAAGCGAGGAGACCGACATCATGACGACAGCAACGGCAAGCAGGGGGATGGAGCGCACCGATCCGCTGCCGGTGACGGGCAAGCGCATCGCCACCGGATCCGCGCTTTATAACGAGGTGCTCGAGTTCATTTACGACGAGGCGGCGCTGCTCGATGAGCAGAAGTTCGACACCTGGGCGCAGGTGCTTGCCGAGGATATTTCCTATACGGCGCCGCTGCGCATCACGCGTCAGGGACCTGACCGTCTCAACACCATCGTGCGTACCACGCTGCATTTCGACGACGACTACGGTTCGCTCATGGGACGGCTACAGCGCCTCGGTACGAAGAGCGCTTGGGCGGAGGATCCTCCGTCGCGTACGCGCCGCCTGGTAACCAACCTCCGAGTATGGGAGACCGCGAAGCCGAACGAGCTCGAGGCGCACAGCTATCTGCTGCTGTCGCGCAGCCGCTACGAGCAATCCCAGCTGCAGATGATGAGCTGCGTGCGCCACGACTTGCTGCGCCGCTCCGGACCGGGCGTCTTCAAGCTCGCGCGGCGCGAGATCATTCTCGACCAATCGGTGCTCGGCATGGCCAATCTGGCCGTGTTTCTATAAGGCCAACTCAGCGGCGCGGAGAACTCGTCAGTGGGAGCATTGGACGGAAGGGTGGCCTTGATCACCGGCGCAGGTGCCGGGATCGGGCGCGGTATCGCCCGGCGCTATGCGCGCGAGGGCGCGAGCGTCGCCGTGATCGAGATCGACGCGGACAACGGGCGGCGCGTCGCGGCCGAGCTCGAGTCCCTGGGGGCGCGCAGCTTGTTCGTGCGCACCGACGTGTCCAGGAAGAGCGACGTCGAGGCCGCCTTTGCGGCGACCATCGAGCGATTCGGACGCCTCGACGTGCTGGTGAACAACGCGAGCAAGCTGTCGCCGAACGTGCTGCTCGAGCAAAAGACCGACGAGATGCTGCAAGCGACGTTGGGCGCGGGCGCATGGGCGACGTGGTGGTTCATGCAGCTCGCCATGCCCGTCATGCGCGAGCAGGGCGGCGGCCGTATCGTCAACTTCGTCTCGGTCGATGCGGAGGCGGGCGCCTGGCTGCACGCCGACTACAACATGAGCAAGGGTGCGATCGAGGCGCTGACGCGCAGTGCGGCGATGGAATGGGGGCGATTCAAGATCCTGGTGAATGCGATCGCGCCGGTCGCGGCCGGCACGGTCTACGAGCAGCTGGTGCGCGCCATTCCGGGATTCGATCAGATGGCCGCCTCCATGAACCCTCTCGGCCGCGTCGGCGATCCCGAAGAGGACATTGCGCCGGTCGCCGTTTTCCTGGGCTCCGAAGAATGCCGCTACGTGACCGGCGAGGTTGTTCACGTGGACGGCGGGATGCACGTGCCGCGCTATCAATCCAAGCCCCAAGATCTGGCCACCCTCACGAAGGCCTGAAACGATGTCCTTCAACGCCCGCGCAACGGAACCCGGCAAGCGGACTCCACCCGTCTCGAGTGAGCGGGCACCCAAGCGCAGCTCATCGCCGCAGCGCCGGCATCCCGCCGCGAACGGCCGCAGCCTCGAGCGCATTCTCGACGGCGCGATCGCGGTTCTATCGCGCCGCGGCGCGGCGCAGCTGTCCATGAGCGCGGTATGCGAAGCCGCGGGCGTCTCGCGCGCCACGCTGTATCGATATTTCGCGCGCAAGGAGGATTTGCTCGAGGCGGTGGGCGAGCACGTTTCGCGCAATTTCGTGCAGGGAATCAACAAGGCCGTCGCGGAGAGCCGCACCCCGGCGGAGCGGCTGCGGCTCGTGCTCGATTTCTTCATACGCTACACCGCGCAGGTGAAGAGCGATCGTATGCTGGAGATCGAGCCGACCTTCGTGCTGAAGTTCCTGCAATCGCATTTTCCGCAGCACTTGGCCATCTTCAATGACGCGCTCGCGCCCGTGTACGATGACATCGAGGCGCATCTCGGCATTCCCGTGAACCGCGCGCTGGTGAGCGAGGTCCTGTTGCGCGCCGAGCAGAGCACGGTCGTGGTTCCGGCCGGCGGCTCCTGGGACGCGCTGCCGGCAGCCCTGTCGCGCATGCTCGAACAGCTGTATCGGGCCAATCAAGGCACGGGCAAGCGGGGCAAGAAACCGCGATAAGTCCCCGCGTGCCGCAGGCGCCGGCAAGTCTCGCGCTCAACCTATCGAAGGGCAGGATACGCCTCATTCCGGCGGGTGTTCAATGCGGGCGCAATCGACGCGGGGTGACAGGCATGGAATGGGATGTGATCGTCGTTGGTTCGGGAGCATCGGGTCTGACGGCAGCAGTGCGTGCCGCGCACTCCGGCCTCAAGGTGATCGTGCTCGAGAAGGCCGCGCAATTCGGCGGCACGACCGCCGTGTCCGGGGGAGGCATCTGGATCCCGAACAATCCGCAAGCGGCCGCGGCGGGGGTGGCGGAGCCGGCCGATGCGGCACGACAGTACGTGCTGCGCGTGATCGGCGACACGGCGCGCACGGACCTTCTGGATGCATATCTCTCGGCCGGGCCCGCGATGGTTCGCTGGTTGAGCGAGCATACCGCGGTCGAGTTCGTGCTTTCACCGCCGACCAGCGATTGGTATCCGGACACCGCCGGCGCCACGCGCTTTGGGCGCCTGCTGAGTCCCAAGGAATACGACGGCAAGGTGCTGGGCGGGCACTTCGCGCAGCTGCGCACGCCGCGCGCAGAGTTCAACGCGCCGGGCGGGTTCATGATCGATCTGTTCGATCTGCCGTATCTTGCGAACATCGGCTCGCCGAGATCGCTCGCTCATCTCGGAAAGCTGGCTGTGCGCTTCGCGCTCGACAAGTTGCGCGGTTACCCGCGCGGGACCCGCCTCACCATGGGCAACGCCTTGGTGGCGCGACTGCTGCGCTCGGCGCTGGACGCGGGTGTCACGCTGCGCAGCGGGGTGAGCGCGAAAGCGCTGATCACGGAGGGCAAGCAGGTCGGCGGCATCAGTGCGGCCGTCGGCGAGCGCACCGAGGTCATGCGCGCGCGACACGGCGTGGTATTGGCCGCGGGCGGCTTCTCTGCCGACGAGCGGCTGCGCCAGATCTACATGCCCTATCCGGCGCAGCACATATCACTGCTGCCGTACGAGAACACCGGCGATGGAATCAACATGGCGCTCGCGGCGGGAGCCCGGATGGAGGAGGGAAATTTCTACAACGGCGTCTGGGCCGTGGTCTCGACCCTCGCCCGCGCCGACGGCTACGTCGCGCGCTACGCGCACTTGATCGACATGTCGAAGCCCGGCTGCATCGCCGTGAATGAGCGCGGCGAGCGGTTTGGCAATGAAGCCTCCGTGAGCTTCGTCGATGCGATGCACGCCACTGGCGCGGTTCCCGCACACATCGTCGCCGATGCCCGCTTCGTCAAGAAATACGGATTTGGCATGGTGTTTCCGGGCGCAGGCAACTTGAAGAAGCTGGTGCAAAGCGGCTACGTGATCGAGGCGCCCTCGCTGCGCGAGCTGGCGGCGCGGATCGACGTCGACCCGGATGGACTCGAGAAGAGCGCCGCCACCATCAACCGTTATGCGCTCTCGGGCACGGACCCGGATTTCCACAAGGGAGACCGGGAGATCGATCGCGAGATCGGTGACCCCAAGCACGGCCCCAATCCGTGTCTTGGACCGGTCGAGACGGCGCCGTACTACGCCATCAAGATCTTTCCGGGAGACGGCTCCACCACGGTGGGCGTGGCCATCGATGCGACCTGCCGAGTCCTGGATGCTGGCGCAGCGCCCATTCCCGGTCTGTACGCCGCGGGCCTCGACGCCAACTCCATCTGGCGCGGCAAGTCGCCGGCGCACGGCTGCAATGTCGGGCCGGCGATGGTGCTCGGCTTCATCGCCGGATCGACTCTGGCGGCACGGTCCGTGCGCGCCCAGCAGGCGGATTAGGCGATCACTCGGGTCAGGCGATCACGCCGAACTGCCGGGCGCGCTCCACGGCCTGCAGGCGTCGTCTCGTGCCCACCTTGTCATACACCTGCTGCATGTACCACTTCACGGAGCCCTCGGTCATGCCGAGCTTCATGGCCACCTCGCGATTGCGCATCCCGGTGCTCACGAGGGCGAGGATCTCGCGCTCCTTGACGCTCAGCTTTCCGTACAGCCCTTCGGGCGCTCCGCGCTGGGGCATGGCATACAAGGCGGATTTGCGCTTCGAGGACTTGTCGAAGGCCTCCAGCAATTCCGCAGCGAAGGCGTCGGTCGGATGCAGCACATCGAGATCGGCCTCATAGGTGCTCGCAAGCAGCGTGCGGATGATGGAGCCCTCGTCGAGAAACGTGCGTATCGCTCTGCTGGAGGCCGCGTGCCCGATGGCCTCGCGCAAGGAGCGCTGGGCCGCGCGCACATCGGCGCTCACGAAAAGCGCCTGGGCGAGCAGCAGATCCCAGCGAATCAACGACCGGATGGCGCCGCGTGCGGCGCAGAAATTGCGCCAGTGCTTGCCGACGGAGAGTGCCTCCTGCATACGGCCCTCGCAAACCGCAATGCGGAACCAGGCGACGGCGCGCCACTCATCGCGCGTAGTCACGCCGCGCTTCGGCAGCATGTGCGCGCAGGATTGAGGGATACCGGCCGAGCGCGCAAAACGCACCGCCTGTTCGGTGCGCCCGTCCTGCAGCAGGAATTTCACACGTTCGGCGACGACGGCCAAGCGCAGCCGCTCGAGCTTGCGCGCCATGGCGACGCCCATACCCTCGTCGAGGATGTGCTGAGCACCGGCCAGATCGCCGCGCGCGTGCTTGAGACGCGCGCTGGTGATGTAGCCCGACATCAGCTGATCGACGAAACCCAGCTCATTGGCGAAGGGCATCGCGGCATTGATCAACTCCTGCGCGCGGTCGAGGTCGTTGCATTCGTACAGCACCTCGCTCATCGGCAACGCCGGCAGCGCTGCGAGGGCAGAGCTGCGCTCGGCGAAGCGCGCGCTCTCCGACAGACCTTTTTCGAGCGCGCTCAGCGCAGCATCGGTACGTCCCGCGAAAAATAGCGAGGGCCCGATGCTCGACTGCAGTGCGATGGACGCAAAGCTGAAGCTCGAGCGCGCCAGAATTCCCTGCGCGGTGGCGGCGAGACGATCGAGATCGGCGAGCTGATACTGCTCGCGCTGCGCGTACAGCAATTGCGCCGTAATGTTCCCCGCGAGATAAGGGTGCCTCTGCTCAGGAAACGCTTCGAGCAAATGCCGGCAATCGTGCTCGACGCGCGGCGCATCGTCCTCCGCCACGGCCAGGATCATCTGCCGGTGCTGCAGCAGGTAGTCGAGGCCGCGCAGCTCCTCGGTGCCGATTGCCGCCGTCGATGCAAGTACCTGCAGGTGCTCAGCGGCAAGACTCAAATTCCGGCGGGCTTCCTCGAGACGCAAGTTGAGCGTCAGCATCCAGGACACGCTCAGCAACACACGTGGGAAGCGACGCAGCACCTGCTCGGGAATGCGGGTGGCGAATTGGCAGACCAGCTGCAGCCTGCCCGTGTATGTCATGTCGAGGCATCGCGACTCGAGCAGCCGCGCGGCGTGCTCGAGGTCGCCGCTGCGCAAGGCATGCTCCACTGCCTCGACCGGAAGATCGTGCGCCCAGAACCAGCCGCTCGCCCTCGCGTGCAGCTCGCGCTCATCGGTGCGCTCATCGACGCGCCGCCTGTGGAGAAATTCCGCGAACAGGGGGTGATATCGGTACCAGTTTCGCTCCTCGTCGAGCGGCATCAGAAACAGCCCGGAACGGCCGATGTAGCTCAGGACCTCGCGACCGTCGCTGCGGCGAGTCACGGCGTCGCACAGTGGCGGCGAGAGCCGCTCCAGTACCGAGCTCTGCAGCAGGAACTCGCGCAGGTCGGGAGGCAACGCGGCGAGCACCTCTTCGGCGAAGAAATCCGCGACGGCGCACCGGCTGCCGGTCAACGAGGCGAGCATCTCGTCCGGGCTCGCGCGCTTCAACATGCCACTCGCGAGCCTGATACCGGTGATCCAGCCGTCCGTGCGCTCGAGGAGCTGGAGCAACTGAGCGTCGCTCAAGGGGACTTGCGCGGCCTGCGCGAGAAATTCTTGCGCCTCCGGAGCCGTGAACTTGAGCTCTTCCGCGCCGAGCTCCTGGAGCTGTCCGCGGGCGCGCATGCGCGCAAGAGGCATATTCGGGATGGCCCTGGAGGCCAGTACGAATCCGATGCCGGGGGGCGAGCGATCGATGAACTGGCAAAGCGCATCGAGAGCGGCGGGGTCCAGCAAATGGATGTCGTCGATGAACAGGCGGCAATTGCCTTGTCTCTGCAGGGCATTGACGAGCGGCGCGATGCCGGCCGCAGCGGGCAGCTCGTGCGCGCCCGCCATCGTGGTCGCGATGGCCGCGGCGACATACTCGAGCAGCGCATCGGCACCGCCGTCCGCTCCGTCCACCGACAGCCACGCGACATGTTCGCGCGCAGCTCGCAGTGCGCGGAACCACTGGGACATGAGCGTGGTCTTGCCATAGCCGGCAGGCGCTTGCAGAAGAGCGACCCGAGTGCGACCCTCGTCGAGCTTGCTCACCAGGCGGCCGCGGGCGATGAGATCGCCCAGCGCCAACGGCGGATCGAGTTTCGTTCTGACTAGCTCCACGGTGCTCCTCCTGGTGCCCAGAGCACCAAAACCCACCATTTACACGCCTGCGCCGACAATGTATTTTATTGTTAGTTGTATATTATTTATTCGATAGTAGCTCAATTTGCGGCCCGGGGGAATAAGCAAGGAGAATTCGATGGCGACATATGTCCTGATGCACGGTGGCGCCGCGGGCTCTTGGATCTGGAGGGACTGCGCGCTCGCGCTGCGGCGCAGCGGGCATGATGTTCATGCGGTCACGTTCACCGGTTTTGCCGAGCGCCGGCATCTGATCAGTCGCGACTGCACGGTCGAGACGCATGTGGTCGATGTACTGAATACATTGGAGTTCGAGGACGTCGCGGACGGCGTGCTGGTTGCACATAGCTATTCCGGATCGGTCGCGCCGGGCGTGGTCGTCGCGGCGCCGCAGAGGATCCGCCGGGTGATCTACCTCGATGCCTTGGTCGTTGGCGCCGGCGAGTCGGTCTCCGAGGCGATGGGTTACATGGGTGCGCAGCAGGCACACGCCATCGCCGCGGCCGTGCGCAGCGGCGCCGCGCCGATTTATTCGCCGGTCGCCGAGCAGCAGCGCGAGGAGGCCAAGAAAAAGCCCTTCGCGATGAGCGCCGAGCGCCAGGAGTGGCTGCTTTCCCACCTCTCCAATATGCCGACCGCCTGCGCGGTGAACCCGGTCAAGGTGGGTGCCGACGCCATCGAGAAGCCCGTCGATTACATCGCCGTCTCCGACACGATCATGAAGCCCATGCATCAGCGTGCGCGCGCGCTCAACTGGAGGGTCCACGAAGTCGAGGGCGATCATGCAATTCTGGTCGGCGATCCGGCCACGACCGTGCGCTTGCTCGAGAAATTCGGGTGAGCGGGCACGCCGGTTAGCGGGCGGCAATAAATTTCATGCGCCTGCAGGGCAAGATAGCGGTGATCACCGGGGCGGCCTCGGGCATGGGCCGCTCGATGGCGCTGCGTTTCGCTGCCGAAGGCGCAAGCCTCGTAGTCGGGGACCGGCACGTGCAGCGGTTGGCCGAGGTCGTTGCGCAGATTCGCGGCAGCGGCGCCGCGATCGCCGGCGCGGTAGGCGACATCGGCGAGCAGGCAGCCGCGGAAGGGCTGGTGGATCTGGCAATCTCGACCCACGGCCGGATCGACGTGCTGGTCAACAATGCCGGCATCATGGACCATTTCCAGGGCGCGGGCGAGCTCAGCAACGAGATCTGGCGGCGGGTGCTCGCGACCAACCTCGATGGTCCCATGTTCACCACGCGCCGCGCCCTCGGCTACATGTTGAAGCAGGACTGCGGCTCGATCGTGAACATCGCATCGCTCTCGAGCTACAGCGGCGCCTCGGCCGGGGCCGCGTATACCGCATCCAAGCACGCGCTGCTCGGTCTGACGCGCAACACCGCGTGGCGCTATGCGAAGGAGGGCATCCGGTGCAACGCGATTTGCCCGGGGGCGGTCAAGACCAACATCGAGGAGGGCATGCCGGAAGCGGAGGTTGATGCCGTAGGCATGGCGCGCGCGGTGCATTTCTTCGGCATAGGCCATGCCTACTTCGATCCGGCCGAGATCGCATCCGCGGCGCTGTACCTCGCGTCGGACGAGTCGCGCTACGTGAACGGCGCCATGATCTGCGTCGACGGTGGTATGTGCGCGACTTGAAGATCTGAAGATCGGTCGCTGACCGCTTACCGGTGCCGTTGCGACAAGTGGACGCCAGCAGCTTCTGTCCGTGTTCTGCGATGGCGCCTGACGGTTGCCCGCACTGAGCGAGTCGGTGGCCAGCACGGCGCTGCGGTGAGCCCGCACCCGCACGGCGCCGCGCGGAGTGGCGATGATTGCACCCGTGACGCGGCCGTCGCTGCACGTGAGCTCCGCGATACCGACGGCAGCGCCCGTTGCGCGGCGAGCATAGCCTGCTACGCGCGGCGCTGAGCATCGGTTGAAACCATTGACTTGGCAGACCCCTCGCTAACCGTTGCACAACAGCAACACAATGATCTGCTTGCGGCAACAGGATCCAGCGTGTAAGCTCGCGCCCATAAAATGTATTTTCTGTTAACAAGTACATAGTTGATGAACAAAACGCCCGGCGCATCAACCCGGGACGGGGTTTAGGAGGCTGGCAGCGGCATGGGCGACCAAAACATGCATTTTGCACCCAGGGGCGCTGGGGCCTGTAGGCAGAAATAAAAGCAAATTCCGATCATTCAAGCCGCGAGGGGGATCTTCCAATGGCTTCGGGTATACAACATCGATCAACACTGGCGCCCATTGCGTTCGCGCTTTGCGTTTGTGCAACAGCTCCGGCATGGGCGGATACGGCGGCGACCGGCGCAGCGGATACCGCGACCGAGTCGACATCGAGCGGAGGTCTCGAAGAGATCGTGGTCACCGCCCGCAAGGAATCGGAGCCCTTGCAAACGACGCCCGTGGCCGTGACCGCGGTGAGCCAGACGGCGCTGCTGCAGAACCAAGTCGTGGAGGTGGCCGACCTGCAGACCGTCACGCCGGATTTGGCCATCGGCGGCGCCGGCACTGGCCCGAGCAGCATCGTGTACCTCGCGATTCGCGGCGAGGCGCAAAACAGCCCGAACTCCGCGTCGGACAACTCAGTCGGCATCTACGTCGACGGCGTCTACCTCGCCCGCCCGATCATCGGCAATCAAGGATTTCTCGACGTCAATCAGGTTGAGGTTCTGCGCGGCCCACAAGGCACCCTGTTCGGACGCAACACCACCGGCGGCGCGCTCAACATCACCACCAACCAGCCCACCGACACTTTCGAGGGCTATGTCAAGGGCGGCTACGGCGACTACAATTCCAAGCTTGGTGAAGCGGTGGTGAACCTGCCGGTGATATCCGGCACGCTCGATTCGCGCTTCGCGGTACGCTTCGACGATCACAGCGCTTACTATACGAACCCGCTCAATTCAGAATTCGACCCTGCCGACCTCAAGCACGACTGGGAGGCGCGCGGGTCCCTCAAGTGGACGCCGAGCGGGGTGCCGCTGAGCATCGTCTGGTCATACGACTACTCGGAAGAGGCCGACACCGGCACGCCGACGGCGCTCACCGCCGTGAACACCTCATCGACGCTGGGCGGCGCGCTGCCCTATCCGATTGGGGCGCTGCTCGGCCTCGTCGGGGTGAATCCAAGCAGGTACTTGGTCAATCCCAACAGCAATTCGAATCCCAATTACCGATTCTCCTTCGGCGGTGTTCCCACCAATGCCGATAACCCTGATCCGAACATCAACAATCCCTTCAATGAAAACCGCGACTCGGGACTCGCGCAGAATCTCGATCTCGATGTCGGTGCGGTGCACGTCAAGTCGATCACCGCTTACCGGCAGTCGGACAGCGGCAACGCCGAAAGCCTCAGCGGCATGCCGGTCAACTACTACGCATTCGTGAGCCAGTATCTGCAGCATCAGTTCAGCGAGGAGCTGCAGCTCTCCGGCAAAGCCGGCAAATTCGACTGGATCGGCGGCGCCTACTACTTCACGGAGAGCGGCTCCGAGCGCTCGGACGATCAGGCGTTCGGATTTCTGACCCCGATCTTCAATGGGTTCGGCGTGCCCATCCCGCCACAGCCCGTCGATGAAGATTTCGCGTTCTTCAATGCGCGTTCACTTGCGCTCTTCGGTCAGACCAACTACCACATCACCGACACAGTGCGCGCCACGATCGGCTACCGCTACACCTGGGATCAGCGCGGCATCGACCAGATGGGGCGCAGCGACATCTATGCAGCGAACCCTGCGGATAACGTCTGCGCGGTCGGTGTCACTGTCGGTACGGCGCTTGCCGCATATCCGAATGCCTGCAGCAATCCCTACTCGGCGAACTTCAGCTACCCCGCGTGGACTGCAGGGCTCGACTGGGAGGTCGCGCCCGATACCTTCGTGTACTTGAAGACCGACAAGGCCTACATGGCGGGGGGCTTCAACACGCGGCCGGTGCCCTCGACGGTGTCCCCCGCCTTTCAGCCCGAATCGAACATGGACGTCGAGGGCGGCTTGAAGAGCGAAATGCTCGATCATCGCCTGCGCACGAACCTAGCGCTGTTCCATGGCTGGCAGGACAACGTGCAGCGCATCGTGAACAACGTGGTCATCGAGGATGGCGTGCCGACGGGGACGCAGTATGTGCAGAACGCCGGGGAGACGCGAACCTACGGCGCGGAGCTCGAGATCAAAGCCATCCCGTGGACCGGCATGGAGGTGAGCGCGACGGGCGCGTACCTGCACGCCGCGTACGTGGCCGGCACCTTCCATGAAAAGCAGGTGCTGCCGGACGGCGATATCGTCACCGTGGACCGCAGCAACGAGCCGGTCCCGCAGGCGCCGATGTTCACTTACAGCCTGGCGGGCACTCAAACCGTGGGACTGCCGATGGGGAACCTTACGTTCCATCTGGACTACGCTTGGAGAGACAAAGTGGTCTACACGGTCGATACTGCGTCGCCCCTCCAGCCCGCCGCCGTCCAGGCGCAATACGCGGAGCAGAATGCGCTCGGGGTCCTTCCGAGCTACGGCTTGCTGAACGGACGCATTGCTCTGAATTTGAACAATCCCAATGTCGAGGTCGCGCTGTGGGGACGCAACCTCTCGAACAAAGAGTATTACCAGCAGCAATTCGACATCTACGCCGCGCTCGGCATTTCGGAGAACTTCCAGGGCGATCCGCGCACCTTCGGCGTGACGTTCACTTACCGATTCAAGCAATAGGTCCAGACGCTCGACACATGATCTCGGGTGAAGCGAATGGCCACATCGGAACCGGGTGCGCAAGCACTGTTTGAGAAAATCGGCACCTACATTCTTCCCGGCCGCGTGAGCGATCCCGTTCGCGGACTGTCGGAGGCGGTGGAGGCGGAACGCATCGGTCTGGGGGCGGTGTGGATTTCCGAGCGTTACGCGACCAAGGAGCCGGCCGTCATGAGCGGCGCCGTCAGCCAGCTCACCAAGCGCGTCGATATCTGCGGCACGATGTACGTCACGGTGCGAAATCCGGTGGTCACCGCGAGTGTCTGCAACCTGATGCAGGCACTGTCCGGCGGGCGGTTCCGTCTGCTGCTCGCGCGCGGCGTCGCCGCGCATCTCGCGACCATCGGGTCGCCGCCGATTACCTTCTCACGCCTCGAGGATTTCATTGGACTCATGCGCCGCCTCTGGGCGGGCGAGACCGTTCAATATCAGGGGATACTCGGCAATTTCCCCGCGATGCAATTGACGGATCGTCATGTCGGCGCACCCCCACCGATCCTGCTGACGGCGATGGGGCCCAAAGCGCTGAAGTTCGCGGGCGAGCATTGCGATGGCGTGCTGTTGCATCCCTTCCTGACCACGGACGGCGTGCGTAAGTCGGCGAGATTGGTGCGTCAAGCGGCGGAACGCGCGGGGCGCGATCCCAGCGCAGTGCGCGTTTGTCACAACATCATCGTCGCGCCCGACTTGCCGCCGGATGAGGAGGAGGCCGTGGTCGGCGGCCGCGCAATCACTTATTTTCAAGTTCCCGGCTACGGCGAAATGATCACCGAGATCAACGGCTGGGACCCGAGCCCGCTGCAGCGGATGCGCGCGCATCCGCAGATTGCGGCGTTGGGCGGCAAGCTGGCCGACCAATCGTTCACGCGTGCCGAGCTCGTGGAAGTGAGCCGAGCGCTGCCGAAGTTCTGGTATCAACAGGGTGCGGCGATCGGCAGCGCCGCGCGATGTGCCGCCACGCTCGGCGAGTTCCTCGATGCCGGCGCCGACGAGCTCGTGTTGCATGGCAGTGCGCCCAGGCAGATGGGACCGCTCACCGCCGGGCTCCGCAAGCTCCTGTCAGCGCGCGCCGCGTGACGCGCCGCGTGGCACCAAGGCGTGGAAGGACACAATTAGGAATACACACCATGATCATGTCGCTACAAGAGTTGTCGGATCGCCAAGAGATTCAAGACCTCATGGTTGCTTACTGCTACGCGATCGACCGCAGGAACTGGGATGAGCTCGACGAGGTGTTCACACCCGACGCGCTCATCGACTACAGCGAAATGGTCGGGTTTCGCGGCAATCTTGCCGAGACCAAGGCGTTTCTCGTGCAGGGCTTGAGTCAGCTCAAGTCCTACCAGCACTCCATCTCGACCAGCCAGATTCGCATCCAGGGGGACACCGCGCACGGGCGGACTCTGTGCTCGAATCCGATGGTCATCGAGGTGAACGGCGCCAAACAAACCATGTTCGTGGGGCTCTGGTACCGCGACCTTTTCGTGCGCACCGCCAAGGGGTGGCGAATCAAGGAACGCTACGAGGAGCGCTGCTACACGCACAACGTTCCAACGGGGCTCCTGCCTGAGTGAATACCACACCCGCGAGGGCGCCGCTGTACTTTACCAGCCGTGCCGATGAGCTGAGCCTGGAGCTCCTGGCGGCCGTCGTTCGCACACGCTATCCGGCGGCGGTGCTCTTGGGATTCGATCTGCTGGACAGCCGGCACTATGGTCAGACGGTGTCTACCTCGGGGCGCGCGACGCTCCAGCTGCATTTCGCCGAAGGCACGGCAGGCGATCTACCCGACCGCGTGGTGTGCAAGCTCGCGCTCGGCGCCGACACGGTGATGGCGGCTTTCTATGAGAACGAAGTGCAGGTCTACACGCACCTGCGCCCGGATCTTCTGATCGAAGCACCACGCTCGCTCGGGGCGCTGTATGATTCGAAGAGCGCTCAGTTCGTGCTGATGCTCGAAGATCTGTCACAGCGCGGTGCGCACTTTCCCAACGTTACCCAGGATGTGCCCTTGACGGCGGTGCAGGCGCTGCTCGATACGCTCGCGACGCTGCACGCGAGCCACTGGGAAAGCGCGCGCTTTGCGGCAGACCTGGCCTGGCTGCAGAGCCACCTGAAAGGACGAGTCGCGCATTTGATGAACGAATTGGCGCCGCCGCTGATCCAGCGGGAAATCGATACGCAGGCCTTCAAGCGCGAGCTGGTGCAGCGGCTGCGAAGCACCGGACCTGGGCTTTTGGCGAGTGTCCAGCGCCTGCAGCGCCATCAGGCGCGGCTTGCCCAGACGCTGCTGCACGGCGACGCACATCTCGGAAACACGTATTTGCTGCCGCGGGGAAAAGCAGGCCTTCTGGATTGGCAGCTGTGCGTGCGCGGCTACTGCATGCACGACGTGAGCTACTTGATCGCGACCGGCCTGCCGATCGCGCTCCGCCGCGAGCACGAGCGATCCTTGCTGAGGCGCTACCGAGAACGACTCGCGGCGCTGGGCATCGACGCGCCGAGCGCCGGCGAGATCTGGGATGAATATCGGCGCGCCATGGTGTGGGGCGTGTACATCGGATGGCTGACGACCCCGGTTGCCAACTACGGCTGGGAGATCAACGTCGTCAATCATTTGCGCCTCACCACGGCCTACGAGGACCTGGGTACGGCCCGGCTCGTGGCGGAGGTCGACGCGTGACGAACCTGCACCGAGCTGCGAGGCGCGCCCCGGCGCCCCCGGACGGGTTAGCCGCGGATCTGCGCGACCAACACGTCGGCCGAACGACGCATGTGCTCTGCGAGCAGCCGGCAGGCGCGATCGACCTCGCGCGCGATGACAGCCTCCATCAACTCGCGCAATTCGCCGATCAGATCTCGCTCACCTGGCGCCGGCGGCAGAGAACGCCCGTGGTAGCGCATTTCCTGCACCTGGAGCATGCCGCGCACCCGCCCAAGCCACAAGCTGTCGCAGCTCGACACCAAATCATCGAAGAACGAATGATGAAGGGCAACAAAGCGGCGGTCGAAGCGCCGCTGGGCGCCGGGCGCCACGGGCGAAGTCCGCGACAGTTGATGAAACGCGGCGATGATGCGCGCTTCCCAGCGCACATCTCCTGCGGCGATGGCGTGGCTCAGGCAGAGCGTCTCGATTTCGATGCGAGCCTGCGTCAAATCGCGCAAGTCCTCGGCGGAAATGGGCGTGACGCGAAAGCCCCTTTGCGGTCGCGCCTGTACCAAGCCCTCGGACGTCAGGCGAGACAGGGCCTCGCGGATCGCTCCCTGACTGGCCTTAAATTGCTTGCACAGCTCGCCGATGCGCAGCGGCTCGCCGGGCTCGAAACGACAGTCGAGCAACGCATCGCGAAGCTCATTGTAGGCTCGCTCCGTAAGGCTCGCTTCCGTGCCGGTACTGCGCTGCAGTGCCATCGATATGGGCGAATTAGACGAAATGGCAGATCTCCTCGGCGTGCGCCATGTGGTAAAAGTATATATTGAAACAGAAAGTATACAAGAGTAATTTACTGGAGTAGAGGTAGGAATCCTGGATTCCCGAGGGAAAGGCCGATGCTGGACAAACGCCGATTTGGCGATGAGCGCGTCGAGGAATTGGTAGCTGCGGCGAAGGCGATGCGACCTTATCTGCTCGAGATGGCGCCGAAACATGAACAGAAACGTCGACTCGACCCGTCCGTCATCGACAAGCTGATGGCAGCCGATATGTTCAAGGTCGCCGTGCCGAGACGCTGGGGCGGATTGTGTTTTTCCGCTCACGGCATGGCTCAAGTCGCCGTGGAGCTCGCCAAGGGTTGCCCGTCCACCGGCTGGGTCTACTGTATCAGCAACTCCGCGAGTTGGGTCGCGAGCCTCGCCCCCGATGCCGTGCAAGACGACGTGTTTGCCGGCGGCGTGCCCATCATGTGCAGCGCCGTCAATCCGCCCGGCACTTTCACGAAGGTAGAGGGCGGTTATAAAGTCACCGGCGCCTTCCCGTATGCCTCGGGATGCTTCGATTCGACCTGGGGAATGTTTGCGATCGCCAGCAAGAATGCCGACGGCCGCCTCGTTCCGGCAGGCCAGTTCTACGCGCCGATGTCTGATGCCACGATCAGCGACACATGGTTCGTGTCCGGCTTGAAGGGCACGGGCTCGAACACGGTGGTTTTCAACGACGTGTTCGTCCCCGAGCATCGCGTGGTGCCGCCGGCGCCCCCCGGCCACCCGCCTGGCAAGAAGCACCTCGGTGAACCCTCGGATTACTTCGCGTTGCTGCCGCATTTGCGTTCCGTGATGCTGGGCGTCCTCGTCGGTATGGCTGAAGCGGCGCTCGAGCTGGTCAGCGGCGCGACCTCCAAACGCGGCATCGTGTACACGACGTACATGCACCAGACGGATTCGCACGTGGTCCAAAAAGAGATCGGCGAGGCTGCCACCATGATCCACACCGGGCGCCTGTTGATGGATGCGGCCAACAAGCTCATCGATGACGCGGCCCTTGCCGAGCGTCCGATCAGCTACCTGGAGCAGACCCGCAACAAGGGAGAGACCGTGTTCGCCACCGACCTCATGGTGAAGGCGGTGGAGAAGCTCATGTATGTGTCGGGCTCTTCCGGCTTTTCGGAGAATACGCCGCTGCAACGCTACTGGCGGGACCTCAACATGGCGGCGCGCCATGCGGCCAACGTGCCGCACGTGGGATACGAAATGTACGGACGCGCGCTGATGGGCGTCGAGCCGAACATCGCCCCGCATCCTTCGTTCATTTGATGGCGAGCGCCCCGCAGACCCCCGGGCGCGCGGTTCGCTCGAGCGCGCGTGACATGGTCGAGGAGAGCCTGAGCAAGGTAGAGCTCGACGCGCACGATGTGCGAGGAGTTCGGCCCGGCCTTCAGGCGCTGGCCGACGCGCTGGTGCGCGAGACCGGTCTCACGGCGGATGGCTTTCAGCGCGCTCGCGACGGAATCGACGACAGCCTGCGGCGCCTGGCGGCGATCCGCGCCGACCGGCAACGCTATCCGGACATCGAGCGCGTGAACATCGCGCCGCAAATCTTCATCCTGGGGATGCCCCGCTGCGGGACCAGTATCCTGCACGCCCTGCTGGCATCGGATCCGCAATTCCGAGCGCCGCTCATGTGGGAAGTTGCGGCACCTTCACCGCCGCCCGAAGCGGCGACGTTCGATCACGACCCGCGCGTGCAGGCGTTCGATGACTATGTGCGCGCCGCTTTCGCGGGTGAATGGCAGGATGTGCTCAAGGCGCATCCGATCGGTGCCCGGGTGCCTCAGGAATGCGGAATGATGCTCGAGACCGCTTTCTGCAGCGCCAATCCGGCGATGCTGTTTCGCGTGCCCTCGTTCTTCGACTGGTTTCTCGGTGCGGATACGACCTTCGGCTACGAAGTGCACCGCCTGTGGCTCGCGCATTTGCAGTGGCGCCATCCGCGACCGCGCTGGGTTTTGAAGGTGCAAGAGCACATGTACCACATGCCCGAGCTCACGGCGGCCTATCCGGGCGCGATGATAGTGCAGCCGCATCGCGACCCGGTGGCCGTCATCGCGTCCATATCGCGACTCATCCAGGTGATCCGCAGCAACAGCTTCTCGGCGCAGGATCCGGTGGCGCTCGGCCGCGAGATGCTCGCGCTTTGGAACCATGGCCAGGAGCGCTTGATGCAGTATCGCGCGGCCCACCCCGAGCTCGATGTATACGATCTGAGTTACCGCGAGCTCGCGGCCGATCCGGTCAAGGCCGTGCGCGGAATCTACGAGCACTTCGGGATCGATTTCAATCCGCAGTCCGAATCCGGCATTCGTGATTGGCTCGCGAACAATCCCGCGGACAAGCACGGACGTCATACCTACCGGCTCGAGGACTACGGGCTGAGCGAGCGCGACGTGAAGGATGTGTACGAACCTTACATCGAGGCATATCGCGACTACATGTAGGGGACATCTGCGAGGCGGGCTGGGGGGACAATGAGGGCAAGGGGCGGCGAGGCACAATGGGCCGACTATCTGCAGCTGATGGCAGGTGCCGGAGATCTGGCTGCGCTTCTGCGCGACCCCGAGGATTCGCAGGCGCGCCAGGAGCTGAACAGGCTGTTGTTCCTCAGCCTGGGCACGGGTTTCATGACCACTTTCGCCGATGCCGAGGCGCCGGATTTCGTGTCGCCGGTGAGTAGTGTCTTCAATGCGAGCTCTACCAATCCGGACTTCCTCTACTTGCAAGCCTCGGTCGACGGCGCGGGCGCCTACCGCATCAGCGGCTATCGGGGAACGACGCTGTTCGTGCACGGCGATATCGTCGCCGGCGGCCTCGGGGTGATGCAGGATCCCGGGCCTTCGGTCGGACACTTCGATCTGGATGCCCTGGAGATCGAGAGCGACGGTTCCTTCGATCTGCTGCTCTCCGGCGAGCGTCCCGAGCATCACGGCGGCAATTGGCTGCGCCTCGATCCGCGCGCGTGCTCGATCGTGTTACGTCAGGCGTCGTACGACTGGGGGCGCGAAATCGATGCGCGCATCGCGATCGAGCGCGTGGACATCCCCATGCGGCCGCGGCGTCCGAGCGCGGCGGATATCGAGCATCGCCTGCGGCGGCTCGCCGAGTATCCGCAGCGCTACACCGCCTTGTGGCTGAAGCACATGGCCGGCATGCGCTCGCGAGGTCTGGTGAACCGATTCGAGGTCGACGACTGGGCCGGCCGCGGAGGGACGATCGGTCAATACTATTATCAGGGCTTGTTCGAGTTGCAGCCGGGCACCGCGCTGATCCTCGAGTCGGACGTACCCGACCGCTGTCTGTACTGGAACGTTCAGCTATCAGATCCTCTGTGGAACTCCATCGATTGGCTCAATCGGCAAAGCAGTCTCAACGGCAGGCAGGCGCGCATCGACGCAGATGGACGACTACGCGCGGTGATCGCGCTCGAGGATCCGGGCGTGCCGAATTGGCTGGACCCGGGCGGCTTCAACGAGGGCTCCGTGATGATTCGCTGGAATCGCGCGAGCTCGGGGCCGGTCCCGTCGCTGCGCAGCGTTCCGATCGCGGAGTTGCGTCGGCATCTTCCCGTCGATACGCCCGCCGTCACAGCGGCGCAGCGTGACGAGGCGCTGCGGGCGCGCCGCCGCGGCGTGCAATGGCGGCGCCGGTGGTAGTCGCCGAGCAGACCCTCGCCGGCGAGGCGGGGGGAACAACGACGACGATCTCATCCGGCGCGGTGCGCCGCGAGTTCGCGTTGAGCGATAGTCAGCTGGGTGTCTTGAACGGATTCGCCTTCGGTCTCATGTTCGCCCTCGCGGGGATCCCCATCGGCCTCTTGGTGGACCGTGTCAACCGATGCCGGCTGCTGGCGACCATGGTGTTCCTGTGGAGCAGCGCGACGGCGGGCTGTGCTCTCGCGCGAGATTACCTGGGGCTATTGATCGGCCGCACGGCCGTCGGAGCCGCCGAGTCCGGCGGGGCGCCCACGAGCTTCTCGCTGATATCGGATTATTTTCCGCCGCGCCTGCGCTCCTCCGCTGTAGGGTTTTACTATCTGGGCGGCGCTATCGGCGGTTTGATGTGCTACCGGGTTGGAAGCCAGGTGGCCGCCCACTTTGGCTGGCGAGCCGCTTTGCTGGCATCGTCCATCCCGGGAGTCATGCTTGCGGTCTTGGGGCTTTTCACGCTGCGCGAGCCTTCCCGCGGCGCCACCGATCCGGGCAGCCGCGCCGCCAGTATGCTGACCCTGACCGCGCCGCCAGTATGCTGACCCTGGCCGCGCCGAGCGAGGAGTCACTTCCGCGACCATGCAAGGCATGTGCAATTTACTGGGCTACGGACTCGGCCCGTTGGCGGTCGGGATGTTGAGCGACAGGATCGGCGGACCGAGCTCCCTGCGCTATGCTCTCGCCATCGTGTCGTCGGCGTGCTGTCTGGGGGCGGCGCTGTGCTTCCTCTTGGCACGCAGCTCGATACGAGCGGGCCGCGGCAGCACGGTCGCCTTGACCGGTACGCCGCCGCTCGAGGACGAGGAGGAAGCATGACGGGCAACATCTTCGATCTCACCGGAAAAGTGGCGCTCGTCACCGGCGCCAACTCCGGCATCGGCTTCGCGTTCGCATCCGGACTCGCGCGGGCAGGGGCGGACGTCGTGATCTGGGGCCGGCGTGAGCAGAACAATCGAGCCGCCCTGCACAAGCTCAAGGAGCACGGCCGGCGGGTGGCCTCGCGTGTCGTGGATGTTTCCTCGGAAGGCGAGGTGGTGGAGGGCGTGCGCGCTGCGGTGGCCGAGATGGGCCGCCTCGACTGTGTGGTGGCCAACGCCGGAATCGTGAGCCAGGCGCCCATCACCGAGATGACCGGGGAGATCTATCATAAGCTCCTCAGCGTGAATCAGCACGGCGCGTTCTACACGCTCCGGGAGGCGGCAAAACATATGGTCGCTCGAGCGCAGGCCGGTGATCGCGGCGGCTCCCTGATCATCTGCGGGAGCGGTTCCATCTTCCAGGGCGTACCCACCATGGCGCATTACGGCATGGCGAAGGGCGCGCTCAACTCGCTCGCCAAAGCCCTGGCAGCGGAGCTGGGGCCCCATGGAATCCGCGCCAACGTGATCGCACCCGGCTTCATCATCACGGAAATGACACAGGCCGATCCGAAATTGGGGGCGCAGATTGCGGCTCTGGTGGCGGCCAGGGCGCCGCTGCGCCGCGCCGGGCGCCCGGAGGATCTGGAAGGGGCGGTAGTCTATCTGGCGAGCGATGCTTCGTGCTACCACACGGGTGATACGCTGGTGATCGACGGCGGCAAAGTGGCGGCGAACTGACATGTTCGCCGTTCCCAATGCCCGCCACTCCCAGATCGCCTATGTCACGAACAATTTGGACGCGGCGGCGGCTCTGTTCGAGCGAGAATACGCCACCCCGGGTTTCTACAAGTTCGACACCATGCAAAGCGGGGTGGCCAAACCCGGCGATCCGCACTTGCGCATCGGGCTGGCGCGCGTCGGCGGGGTCGAGATCGAGCTCATCGAGCCGCTGGGATCAACGGCGCCTCTTTTCTCTCGATACTTACCCGAGGACGGAACCGACCTTGCGATCCGTTTTCATCATGTGGCGATCCGCATCGAAGGGTCGCTGCAGGACTGGGAACGGCACCGGGCCGCGATCGATACCCAGCGCCATCCGATCGAATATCAAGGCGCCTTAGGCGATATGCTGCGGTTCTTCTATACGGATGAGCGCAAGAGCCTCGGCCATTATGTCGAGCACGTGTGGATGAGCCCAGAGTTGCTTCAGCAGTTGAGCGCGGCAGTGCCGAGCTACCCGCCGCAACGCTGACGCCCGCTCACAGCAGGCGCCGGCTCGAGCTACCAAACCAGGGGCAGCTCGTCGACGTGAATGATGTTACTGAGGAAGAAAGGCACGTCAAAGCCGGGTTTGAGCTTGAATTGCGGAATCGCGCGAAACATTTCGGTGAGGGCGATTTGCAGCTCCCGTCTCGCCAAGTGAGATCCCAGACAGCGATGCAGTCCGTGGCCGAAAGTCAGGTGCGCGGGACGCCGGTCGAGCCGCACTTCGGTGGGCGCCTCGAAAGCCTCCGGATCGTTCGAGCCGAGCGGCGTCGGCATGGCGACGCGATCACCGGGCTTGATGGTGATGCCGTGAATGGTCATTTCCTTCGCGCAGATGCGCAGCGTGGTGACTGCCGAATAGGCGCGCAGCAGCTCCGACAGGCCGATTTCGAGTTTCGAGGGATCATTGCGCAACTCGCGCTGATGTTCGGGATGAGTCGCGAGATGATAAAAGTGCAGACCGACATTGGCCGAGACGGTGTCGAGACCGCCGAGGAACAGGTTGAAGCAGTGACCGAATATCTCCTCATCGCTCCAAGACCGGCCATCGACTTGCATGTTGAGCGTATTGCTGATGAGGTCATTGCCGGGATCGGCGCGGCGCTTCTGAATCTCGTCGAGCAGCAGCCTCTTGACGGCGCGAATTGCCGCGATGCGCGCGCCCATGTCATTGGTGTGCAGGAGCGAGAACTCCCATTGGAGAAACTGCGCCATTCGCTCCTGCGGTAGGCCGAGCAGATCCAGAAAAATGGACACCGGATAGGGGATCGCGAACTCCTTGACGAAGTCGACCTCGCCGCGGTCCTTGAATTTGGCGATGTAGCTCTGCGCGCGCTCGGTTACCAGCGCATCGAGCGCCGCCATGTTCTTGGGCGAGAACACCGGGTTCAGCGCCTTGCGGAACGCGGTATGACGGGGCGGATCGAGCTCGGTTGGAATCACATCCCAGCTCTCCCCGATCATGGATGCATATTGGCCGTTCCCCTTCTTGATGAACTCGACCGTATTGTCGTACACCGCCTTGAGATCCTCGGCCCGGCGGATCACCCAGCCGCCCCCGCCGGGCCCCGGAAAGATGTCGGTGCCGTAGAAGATTGCGGGCCCGCGATGCAGCTCAGGAATGATCTCGGTGTAGGGATTGCGGTAGACCGTTTTCCTCGGCGTCAGCGCGAAAGGCCGGGCGAGTTCTGGGGGAACATGATCGGGCAGCGCAGGCGCTGGCATATTCATCGGCTACTCCGGGAGCGCAACTCAGTTGACTGACAGCTACCTTTCGATAGGTTGCAGGACGGGGCACTTAAGACAACATATGTATCATACTACTCCATGGGAGTGTGCATGCCCATTGCAAGCAACGACGATCGTCCGTATCCGCAGCGCACCGAAAAGCTCCCCGAACGGGTGGAACAGGTCAATGCCGCATGGTTGACGCGGCTGCTGCAAAATCGTTATCCCGGCCTGGTCATCGAGAACATCGAGGTCTTGAAGCTGATCAATACGCACACGACGAAAATGCGCTTGGCGCTCGAGGTCAACCAGGTCGGCCGCGACGCCGGCATCCCGCGGCAGATCTGCCTGAAGGCCAACTGGTCCGGGAACTTCCGCAACGTCGACATCACCGCGCTCGAGGCCCGCTTCTACCATTTCGTTCGTGACTCGCTCAACATCCCGACGCCTGCCTGTTATTACGCCGACTGGGATCCGGAGGACGGTGAGGGCATCGTCGTCATGGAGGATCTGGAGCTCAGGGGCGGGGAGTTCGGGCAAAGTCTGCAGCATATCGGCGTGGACGGCGTCGCGAGCGCGCTGGAGGGCCTCGCGCGTCTGCACGGCGCCTGGTGGGCAAGTCCGAAACTCGACAGCCAGCCATGGTTGCCGACCTCGATGCAGACCCGGGTCGACAGCGACCAGCTCGAGATCATGTGGGCATATGCCCAGACGAACATGGCCGATCCCGCCTTCCGCAAGGTGATCTCTCAATGGGTTCTCGATGATCCGCAACGTTTCCTGAGAGCGTTCAAGGCACTCGGTCGTTTCGAGCGGTCGCAAACCGGTCCGCTCTGCATCGTTCATGGCGATTGCCATCTCGGCAACAGCTATCGGCGCGCGGACGGCGAGCGCATCTGGCTCGACTGGCAGCTCGTGCGCAAGGGTCGCCCCTGGCGCGATCTGACTTATTTCATGATCGGTTCGCTGACCATCGAGGAGCGGCGCCAATCCGAGCGGGCGCTGCACAAGCATTACCGCGACGCACTGGTGGCGACCGGGGCGCAGGACGTCGCCCCGCTCGATGAGATCTTCGAGAACTACCGCCGCTGGATCATTTACGGACAGCAGGCCTGGGTCGCCAATATGGACCATTGGGGGCAGAACGGTCTTCCGATGAACCAGCGCTTCTTCACCGCGGGCGAAGATCTGGAAACCCTCAAGGCGCTGGAAAGTTAGCGCCGCCCTCGAGATCCCGCGCATGAAACTCATGAGCAAAGACGGCATTGAAATGATGGACGTGAGCTCGCTCGAGCGCGTCGGCGACGTGCTGGTGGTCAAGGGCAAGATCATGCGCTCGATGCCGGCGACCATTCATTTGCGCCCCGAGGATTTGTGGCAGGCGTTCTCGCTGTTCAGCTGGCCGGTCCTGCTGCGGCTACCCTGGCTGATGCTCAAGGGCCTCAGGCGTTCGCGGCAAGCAGCACGGCAAACGAATACGTAGCGTGAGGAGAGTGTGGTGGCTGTAGGGTTTATCGGGCTTGGCAACATCGGCAAGCCGATGGCGATGCACTGGGCGCGAGGCACTGAGCCGCTCGTGGTGTTCGATGTCGTGCCGCAGGCCACCACGGATCTGGTGGCAGCCGGTGCGAAGGCCGCGAAGTCCGTCGCGGACTTGGCCGGCGAATCGCGCATCATCGGCATTTGCGTACGGGACGACAAGGAAGTGGAGCAGCTTCTGTACGGATCCGGCGGGATCCTCGAGAACGCGCGGCCCGATACGGTGGTCGCGATTCACAGCACGGTGACGCAGGAGTCGATATTCGCATGGCATGAGCGAGGCAAGTCGAATTCCGTTCACATCATCGATGTCAGCGTCACCCGGGCGACGGAGCCCGGCAAGTTTTGCTACATGCTCGGCGGATCGGAGGCGCTTCTCGAGCGGTGCCGCCCGCTGCTCGTCACGGGAGGCAACTCCGTGGTCCATGCCGGCCCGGTCGGGTCGGCCATCGCTCTGAAGCTGTGCAACAACATGATGACCTACGCGGAGTTCATCGCCATACACGAGGCGTCGAAGCTGGCCCGGGCGTTCGGTCTGGACCCTGACCTGCTGCACCAAGTCAGCAAGGTGAACGGCGCCGTTACGCCCAGCATGGCGACGCTCATGCGGCTGCGCGAGGAGCTGGCCAAGCAGGGCGATGCAGTGCTGCAAGGCGCCTTTGGCCCGCATGGAGCGCTCGGGAAGAAGGATATGGCGGCAGCGCTGAAGAGCGCGAAGGAGCTGAAGGTGCCTCTGCCGGGCGCGGAGAAGACGGCGGAGCTGATCGCCGATGTGTTCGTCAATCGGTACTAGCGGGATCTTCCGCGGTTGGCGGTCATGCGGTCCGGGGCCATGACGATGCAGCCCTTGATGAACCGCGGACAGCCGTCACGAACCGGCCGCTTGCCGCTCACATTCGCGGGCTTCGACGCCGATTGGCTGACGGATCGTTTGCGGCCGCGCTACCCGGGCGCCGTGATCCACGCGATCGAGCTCATCGCTGAAGTCTACGGCCACACCTCCAAGGCGCGCTACAAGCTCGATCGCAACGCGGCGGCAATCGAGGCGGGAATTCCAGCGCAAGTGTGCGTCAAGGCGAACTGGACCGGCGATCCCCTGAGCAGCATGGTGTGCGTCAACGAGGCGCGCTTCTATTGGTTGCTACGCGACCAACTCGATCTTCCGGCCCCCCATTGTCTGGTCGCTGATTGGGACGATGATGCGCAGGGTATGCAGGGCTTCGTCCTGATGGAAGATCTCGTGCCGCTCGGCGGAACATTCGGCGGCTCGGGCCAGTTCGTCAGCCTCGACGAAATGGCCTCTTCGCTCGCTCAGCTGGCGCGGTTGCACGGCAACACTTGGAACGTACCGGAACTGTACGATCACGGCTGGCTGCAGACGGCCATGGCGCCCGACACCTTCACTGATGACTATTGGGCGCTGATGCATGATTACGTGCCCCGCCACAACGCGCGGGCGGAGCATCTGAAGCGATTGCCAGATTGGGCCGCGGAGGACCCGAATCGTCTCCATCAGGCATTCCGAAAGCTATGCTCGCAAGAGATGGCTGACTCCGGACCGCTTTGTCTGGTGCACGGCGACGCTCATCTGGGCAACAGCTACCGCCCCCGCGACGGAAATCGAATCTGGTTTGACTGGCAGATCGTGCGCAAAGGACGACCCTGGCGCGATGTGTCTTATTTTGTCGCAGGCTCGCTGACAGTCGAGCAGCGCCGGCGAGCGGAGCGTGACCTCATCTGTCATTACTGCGACGAGATGGCGAAGTACGGCGTCGCGCTCGATCTCGACACCGCCTGGATCGATTATCGCCGCTGGATTCTCTGGGGCGTGATCGCCTGGCACCTCAACATCAATCCGAACGAGGACACGCTGCTCGTCCTCGAACGGTTCGGGCAGGCCGCACGGGATCACGAATTGGGCGGGATCTACGGCTTCTGACCGGCGGTCGGCCCCTCTCGGGTGGGCCGCGCGGATCTAGCGATAGATCTCCATGTGGCCGCCGTCGACTTTCAGGTGTTGACCCGTGATCATAGGTGAGGCTCCATCCAGATCCCCCTTCACAGGTGTGTGAGTCGCGCTTAGGCATTGAACGCCAGGCGCAAACCAGGCCGGGGCCACCGGGCGCGGTACAGACGGCCGGTCATCCCGGCGGTAATCCAGGCGTCCTTCAGATCGGGTCCACCGAAGCAAATATTGGTGACCAACGGATCGGCGATCGCATGATGCGTCATCGCTCCGCTGCTTTCGATCACGGTGATGCCGCCGTTGATGACCGTTGCCGCGCACACGTTGCCGTTGGCTTCGACGGCAAGGCTGTCGAGCTGCTGGAATCCGGGCAGGGTATACGCCGCGATCCCGACCATGAACGGGGAGGGCGGTTGTGCCAGCACTCCGGGGCTTGCGATCGCGCACACCCAGACGCGCGCCGTCATCGAATCGGCCCAATAGAGCCGATCCTCCGCGGCGTTGAGTCCGATGCCGTTGGGCGACAGCTGCTGATCGAGGCAGCGCGCGATGTGCGAGCCATCGGGCTGGCAATAATAAATGCCCCCGAATTCGCGGCCGCTCGGCGTGGCTCGGCCATAGTCCGTAAACCACAGTCCGCCGTGGCGATCGAAAACCAGATCGTTCGGCGCCAGCAGCGGCCGCCTCTCGCAAGCCGTGTACAGCGTGTTGATTGCACCGCTGCCGAGGTCTACGCGCTCGATCGAGCCGCCGCGATACGATTCGGGCGCAAACCCGATGTGCAGCATCTCGTCGCCAGGACGCGCCTGAATGCCGCCGCCGTTGTTGCAGACGTACAACGCGCCGTCGGGACCGATCGCCAAGCCGTTTGGGCCGCCGCCGAGCTCCGCAACGACAGCGACCGTACCGGAGGCGCTCACGCGAGTGACAGTCCCGCGCGCCACTTCGGTGACCAACACCGAGCCATCGGCCATGGCGACGGGGCCCTCTGGCAAAAGCAGTCCTTCGGCCACGGGCGTGAATTCGATGTTCGATGTGGTGATGGGCGCGGCATGTTGAGTGTTCATAGGCTGCGCGCCGAGCTCGGTCAAATCGCATTGCTCCCAACTGTCCTCCTTGACCATTTGGAAACGGCCGACCCGCGAGTGCACCTGTCTTTCGACAGGCGCTCTTGAGCCCGGTCCATCTTAATGTCTACCGCCTGGCAGGCGTCTGTGGGCTTTGCTGCGCCAGTGCCAGGTGATCGCCGGTCCGGATCCTCCGCCCGATCACCTGGTTCTGATGAAAGTCGAGCCGATGCTGCCCAGGTGAGGTAGCCGCGACCGGGCGGCGCGAATGGGGGCATGGAGATCCTCGGGTGAGACGAGGCCAAGTTCGTAAAGCGCGGCGAGTTGACGCATAAGTCACCGCCGGAGTTCGACGACCCGAAGTGGGCGGGACTTGTTGCCGTCGATGAAGTCGGCAACGGTTTCGTAGTACGCGACGCACGCTTGCACGGTGGCTTCGACGTCGCGAGCGAGCACCTGATCCATGAAGCGCTTGAAGTCCCCTTTCAACTCGAGCTCGAAAGCCGACAGCGCCTGGAACGTATGACGGTATCTCATGTGCTGCGCGTAGAGCAGCCGCCACGACCACAGCATCCATTGATTGGTGCAAGGCGATACCAGCGTTTCATGGAACGCTTGGCGGTGGATCGCGTAGGAGCTGATATCCTCGGATCCCTCTACGACGCGCTCCAGCACTTTGCTGGCGATATGATAAGTCGCGAGCAATGCACCCTCCCATTTGAGGTCCCCGTTCGCGAGCGCGGAGCGCAGACAGGGCACTTCCACATTGGCGCAGGCCATCGCCAGATCCCGAAAACCGTCCCGGGAAATCGCGGTGGCCCTGAAGCCTGCGTTGGGCTCGATCGTCACCAAGCCCTCGGCGGCGAGGCGCGACAGCGACTCCCGCACGGCAGCCTGACTGAAGCCAAGCTCCTTCTGCAACTTGGAGATGTTGAGTCGACTATCGGGCGGAAGACGGCAAGATATGAGGTCGGATCGCAGGCGCGTATAGGCACGATGAGTCAAATTGGCGTCTGTGGACGGACTGTCACTCATATCGGACATTACCTGCGATTCATGATTGTCACGAGTTCCATGCTGCGCAGCCTCGCTCAATTGTCGTTCAGCGCCACGCCTGAACCGTCGGTAGCACGTCGCGCGCGATCAAATCCATCACCGCCATTTTCTTTTCCGGTGTACCGACTCCAAATACCATATCGACGATCCCGACGCCGTGATCGCGCAAGGTGGCGAAGCGTTCGATGATGGTCCTTGGACTGCCGACGAAATAGGGCTGAGACACCAGCGACACGATCGGCGGGCCGCCCAGGGACTCTGATTGGAACTTTGCCGACTCGGCCGCCTTCTGTCCGAAGAACTCGGCCATTTCAGCAGCCGCCTGTGCGTCGGTCTGCGCCCCATAGGTGATTCCCCGGTAAATGATATGTTCGGATGTTGGCGTCCAGCCGAAACGAGCCGCTTCCTGCCGATACAGATCAATCCATTTCTTGGTCACCTCGGGCGGGGCGAAGGAGAAGGCAATGCCCATGCGCCGCTCCGCCGCAAAGCTGATCGATTCGTCGCTGTTGCCCGATCCGTAAATCGGGGGATGCGGATCCTGACGCGGTCTCGGCCACACGGAGACGACGTCGAAGTGGTAGTGCTTGCCCTTCCAGGAGAAAGGCGCCGTGTGTGTCCACGCCTTACGGATGAGATCGATGCCTTCCTGCGTCATGCCGCGCGTGTCGCCCGCGGTGCTGAAAGTCTTCTGCTCGTTCGGTGTCCCCCGAAGGAAGAGCACGATGACGCGTCCACCCGAGAGAGAATCGAGCATCGCCACTTCCTCGGCCACGCGGATCGGGTTGCTCAGGGGGAGCAGTGGTCCGAGCAGTGCAATCTTGGCTCTCTTCACGACTTGGCTGAGCGCCGCGGCCATCACCATGGGATTTGGCGTCATGATGTAGGGTGCGTAGTGATGCTCGGAGATGCTGACCCAATCGAATCCAAGGGCCTCTGCATGCACGGCCATGGCGATCGAGTGCTGCAGCGAATCGCTCGCGATCTGGGGGTCGCAATAGTGTGACGGCGCGGGCCAGATCTCGATGCCTGGCGCAGTTCCATCATAGGGAGACATGCTCAGATAGCTCACTTTCATCGCATCCCTCCGTGCGGGTCGTACGGCGCGATCCCCGTGTGGCGAATGGCACCAGATAATGCATAATGTTGCCAATTATACACGAAACTGGTTGGGCGGGTCGATTCTCGGCTGCCACCCAAGGACGCGGTCGGCGGTCCGCCTCAGCTGAGCATGAAGTCAATGGCAGACCGGCCGCGGATCTGCCGGCGCTGGAGCCTGGAAGGGCAAGTCAACTCGGGTCGCGCCCGCGACCAGAACTCTCTTCTCCGGTATCGTCGCCCCTCCGGTTCAACTTCGCGGCACAGGTCGAGCGGCGAGTCGAGGTGTACGGATCGACGCAGATCGGTCGATCTGCGCAACGGGTTGTTCTGCCGCCGATCGAGCAGCGGATCCTGTGCGCGGAGCGCGCCGCTTCCCGGCTAGCGCAGCAACATGCCGCGCATGCGCTCGCGATCGGCCGGCGAGAGTTTGCCGATCGTTTGCAAATAACCCTCGACGCCGCCGTAGTCGGCTTCGAGACTGTGCATTGCCTCGCCGAGATATTCCTGCCGAACGTCCGAAGCGACCTGCAGCGCTTCCGCGCTGAGCGGCACACCGACGAAGGCCGAGAACGTCTCAACCAGCTCGTGGCTGAGGAGCCTGCGGTCGAGCCGCTGCGCAGTCAGCAAGTAATCGGCGACGATGTGCCGATGCGCAACCCCGAGCGCTGCGAGGATGACGGCGCAAAGGCGGCGGGCATGCCGCGGTAGATCAACATCATGCCCCGATGAACGCCCGCGGGATTGGGATCCTTGCGGACGGTGTCGATGAGCTCGCTGTGACCGGCCCGGGCGTCGCTGCGGATGTCCAGATAAAGCCGGGGCGGCTGGGCGCCGGCGGGCCAGCGGTCCTGGGCGCTTTGGCGCTCGAGTGCGCTGCGCAGATCGCAGACCAGGCGGATGTCGAGCCTCGCGAGATGTTCGAGATCCCCTTCCGTGGCGCCCGCAAACGCCTGCGATCGGTACAGGACACCCTCGCGCACCCGGCGGCCGTCCTGGGTGGGATAGCCGCCGAAATCGCGAAAGTTCGGCAGCCCGCGCAAACGCAGGGAGCCCGATGCTTCCGATGGGCTCATATCTCGATGAGGGCCGCCAGCCGGCGCAGCGTGCCCTGCTTGTCCGCAGCGCCCGGCAGGTTCGCAATGAATGCCGCGACTCCGCGCTGTTCGAGTCCGTCGAGAACTTTTTTCACTTCCGCCGGCGGCCCCGCGACCGTATCGAATCCGCCGAGGAACTCGGTGAGCCCGAGCTCCGCCGGCAGGCGCGCGTTGGCGCCGCCGGCCACACAATGCTCGGTCGGATCGTAGCGCCGCGCGAGCTCGGCGAGCGGAGCGTGATACTCCTTGGGGATTTGCGCCAAGATCTCGGGCATGCGCGCGATGGCCATGCCGTTCACGACGATGAAGGCCGTGAGGTCCGCGAGCGCCTGGGCGCGCGTGTCGCGCACCGAGCAGTAGGCCGTCGCCCAGATCGCGACATCCTCCGGCCGTCGGCCCGCGCGCACGGCCGCATCGCGGACTGCCGCGATCTTGCGATCCAGCGCTTCCAGATCGTGATTGGTGAACAGGATCACGCCGTCGGCCCGTTCCCCGGCCAGCGCCAACGCCTTGGGCCCAAATGCGGAGTAAAAGATGGGAATGCGGCGCGCGTGCCGCAAGGCGGAAACCGGAGCGCCCGCGTACTGCCCCGGCTGACCGGCAAATAAACTGTGCAAGGCCTGGAAATAATCGCGGATCTCGGCCTGGCTCGCGGGTGCATGACCGATGGCCATGACATTGCTGCCGCCGGTGGCGAGTCCCAGGACAAATCGATCCCCGTAGGCATCGGCGAGCGAGCACATTGCATTGGCGTTGATCAAAGGATGGCGCACGAAGGGTGAGGTGACGTAAGGCGCCACGATGGCGTTCGGCGATTCCTGGGCGGCGATGACAAGCGAGATATACAGCTCGTGCCAACCGGCCGGCGAATCACCCACGGCGGCAATGCCATAGCCGAGCTCAGCGGCCAGGCGCAGATCGCTGCGGTAGGCCTCGAGACTATCGCCCCACAGGTGGCAGGCCCCTAGCTTCATACGCTTCGTCTCCTCATGCGGTCAGTGTCCCACCGGATAGAAGATGGATTTCTCCTCGGTGAATTCCTTCAGCCAGTCGGGCCCGTATTCCCGGCCGATGCCGGAGCGCTTATAGCCGCCGATGGGCGCATAGGACATCTTGCCCGTGCCGCCGTTGATATAGACGCTACCGGCGCGGATCTTGAGCGACATTTCATAGGCGGTGGCGGCGTCGGCGCTCAGGATGCCGCCGTTCAGGCCATAACGCGAGTCATTCGCGATCGCGATCGCTTCCTCGTCGCCGTCGAATCCGATGGTGACGCCCACCGGTCCAAAGATCTCTTCCTGGGCAATCGTCATGCGGTTCTCCACATCGTCGAACAACGTGATGTCCGTGAAAAATCCCTCAGACAGGTACGCCGGCCGTCCACCGCCGCAAACCAAGCGTGCGCCTTCCTCGCGGCCCTGCCGAATCAAGCGCTCCACCTTGCCTCGCTGCGACTCGCGAATCAGCGGGCCCATGAGGACGGTTGGGTCGCTCGGATCACCGATCTTCCACTGGCCGGCGACGGCCTTGGCAATCTCGACGAACTGTGCGCGGATCGAATTGTGCACCAAAAAGCGCGTCAGCAGGGCGCAGCCCTGGCCGCAGTTGACGGTGAGTCCGGCGACCGCGCCGAGGGCCGCCTGCTGCACGTCGGCATCGGCGCGCACGATGAGCGCCGATTTCCCGCCCAGCTCCAGATGTACGCGTTTCAACGTCGTGGCGGCCTGCTGCATGATGGCGATGCCCACGGCTTCGGAGCCCGTGAAGGACACCATGTCGACATCGGGATCCGTGCTCAGCAGCGAGCCTACGTCGACGCCGCCGGTGACGATGTTGAGCACGCCCTTCGGGAGCCCGATCTGGTCGGCTATTTCCCCGAACAGCAGCGCGCAATAGGGGGTAAAGGGGGAGGGCTTGAGAACCAAGGTGTTGCCGGCAAGCAGCGCGGGAACGATCTTGGCCAGGTTCAGCAGGAACGGGAAGTTGTAACCGGTGATGCCGGCGACCACCCCGATCGGTTCGCGTATGACGCAGCCCCCGCCGAGAATGCGCGGAGCGCCCGGATTCATCAGATTGGCGGTGGCTTCGAGCGGCAAATAGCGCCGATCGTCGTAGGCCGAGTACGCGAGCGCGCTCGCGAAGTGCTCGAGCGGCGCATCCACTTGCATGGCATTGGTGATCCCTTGAGCACAGCCCACCTCGGCGACGATCAGATGGCGAATCCGATCGCGCGATGCGACGAGCGCGCCATGCATGCGGCGGAGCACGGCAGCGCGCTCGGCCATGGACAGATTCGGCCACGGACCTCGATCAAAGGCGCGACGCGCCGCTTCGACGGCGGCGCGCGCGGCCGGGCCATCGCCGAGCGGCGCGTGCCCGATCGGGCGGCCCGTCGCCGGATTCAACACCGGCTCGGTGCTTGCGGTCGTTTCCCAGCGGCCGTCGATGTAGAGCTTATCGAGGTGAGTGTAGGGAGGCATCGAGGCAGCCATTCTGAGCGCCTAGGCCGCGCGCGCCACACCCAGCCGCGTCTGACGGATGATCTCGGCGGCGCGCAGGCCGATCACCATGGCAGGGGCATTGGTATTGCCGGAGACCAGTGTGGGCATGATGGAGGTGTCGGCGACGCGCACGTTCTCAATGCCCTTCAGGCGCAGTTGCGGATCGAGCGGTGCGTTCGGATCCGTCCCCATGCGCACCGTGCCGCACACGTGGTAAGCGGTGGAGCCGAAGCGCAAGAACGCATCGATGATCTCGCGATCGGACTGACATGCGGCGCCGGGCGTGATCTCCGATACCAACCAGGGAGCTAGCGCCGGTTGAGCGGCGAGGCGGCGTATCCAACGGAACAACGCGATGGAGGAATGGATGTCCGTCTCGGCGCTCAGATGGTTCGCCTCGATCAAAGGACGCACCGTCGGGTCGGCCGACTTGATTCGCACCGAGCCGCAGCTCTGCGGCCGCATGAAATATCCGCCGATGGAGATACCCGGCTGTTTGTCGATGTTCACGCTCTTGCCTGAGACGTGCATGGAGTAGAGGCCCACGCCGATCTGTGCATCGGGACGATCGAGATCCGGCCGCGTTTTCACGAAGCCGCCGACCTCATGGGCCGAGTGAGTCAGCGGCCCCTTCGAGCGCACGGTGTAGCTCACCAGCGAGCGCAGCAAACCGATGCCGCTCAGGCGCGAATTCAAGCTGCCCGCCCTCACGCGGTATTGCATCGCGAGGTAGCGGTGTTCGCGCAGATTCCTGCCGACCTCGGGCGCGTCGAGCACGACGGGAATGGCATGCGCGCGCAAGAGCTCCGCCGGCCCGATTCCCGATAGTTGCAGGAGCTTCGGCGACTCGATGGCGCCGGCCGCGAGGATCAGCTCGCCGCTCACGGCAATGTTGTCATACGTACCGGCGCCATCCTTCGTCACGAGGCTGACCGCGCGGTCGCCTTGAAACTCGATGCGCTGGACGTGCATGCCGGTGATCACGAGGAGATTGGGCCGCGCGCGCGCAGGCTCGAGGAATGCTTGGGCAGCGCTGCAGCGCTTGCCCCGGTACGTCGTCACCGTCTGATAGCCCATGCCGCCGTTCGCCACGACCTCAATGTCGTTGACGTCGGCGACGCGGGGGGTACCCGATTGAGCGGCAGCCTCGAGCACCGCCTCGCACAAGGCATCGCCTGCCGGGTGCACACTGACCCGCAGCGGTCCGCCGGCCCCGCGCCACCGCGCAGCGCCCAGCTCGTGATTCTCGAGCGCGACGAAGTGCGGGCCGATCTCTCGCCAGCCCCAGCCCCGACAGCCGGCCGCCTCCCACTGATCATAATCGGCGGGCGCGCCGCGCACGTAGACGGTGCCGTTGACGGAGCTGGAGCCGCCCAACGTGCGCCCTTTCAGCCAGATCTCCGGCGCCAATCCGGGCTGCGGTACCGCTTCATAATCCCACACGTGCGGATTGCCCGGGACGAGCAGCTTACCGATGCCGCGCGGCATCGCGATCATCGGATGCCTATCGGGCGGGCCGGCTTCGATGAGCAGCACCGAAACCGCGTGATCCTCCGATAGGCGATTCGCGAGCGCACATCCGGCCGAGCCGGCGCCGACGATGACGTAATCATATTTCTGCTGCAAGCACGACTCCGGGGGGCTGCAGCGCCTGACAGACTACTCCAGCGCTGAGCACAGGGTATTAGATCGAGGGGGCGCAGGACTCAAACCTATCTTTCGGGAGGTGCCGCTGTCTGGTAAAACCCCGAGCTTACCGTGCAGCGCGCGCCGAACCGCCCCAACAGAGGAGATCGCCATGACCCGAACCCCCCTCGACCTGGGCGCTTACGCGTTGCCGGGGCGCGTTCAGGATCCGCGGCCGGGCCTTGCCCAGGCGGTCGCCGGCGAGGCGCTCGGACTCGGCAGTATCTGGGTGGCCGAGCGGTGGGAGAAAAAGGAGATCGCGGCGACCCTTGGCGCGCTCACGCAAAGGACCGAACGGGTGAAATTGGTGGCGGGGATGACGCACTTCGGGACCCGTCATCCCATCGTGCTCGCCGGCATGGCCGCCACTCTGCAGGCCCTGTCCGCCAATCGCTTCATCCTCGGCTTCGGACGCTCGGTTGCGTTCCTTTGGAAGAATCTCGGCATCCCCGTGCCGGTGAATGCGGCCATGGCGGATTACGCGAAGATCCTGCGCTCGCTCTGGGCCGGGGAGACCGTCGACTATGAAGGCCCCGCGGGTCGCTATCCGAACATGCGTATGCCGGAGCTTCCCGAAGTGGTGCCGCCGATGATTCTTGCGGCCATCGGGCCGAAGACATTGGCGCTCGCCGGGCAACATTTCGACGGTGTCGTGCTGCATCCGTTTCTGACACCCGAAGGCGTTGCGCGCTCGGTCGCCGTGGTGCGCCGGGCGGCCGAAGAGGCGGGTCGCGATCCTGCCGCGGTGAGAGTCTATGTCGAGGTGGTGGTGGCGCCCGATGCGACCGCGGCGCAGATTCAGTCGGCCGTTCAGGTGCGTGCGGTGACTTACTTCACTGTGCGCGATCTGGGCTCTCAGCTCATTGCCATGAACGGTTGGGATCCGGTGCCGATGGAGCGGTTGCTCGCGGATCCGCGATTTCTCAACATCGAAGGGCAGAAGGGCACGCACGCGGAGTTGCGCGAGCGCATGCGCGAGGCGATCGGCGTGCTGCCCCGGCACTGGCTCGAGCAAGGAGCCGCCGCCGGCAGCGCATCGGCCGTCGCCAAGCGCCTCATCGAGTATCACGGCGCCGGTGCCGACGAAATCGTTCTGCATGGGACCACACCGGACCGTCTCGGGCCTCTGGTGCGGGCTTATGAACAAGCTTGACCTGCCCTCCGCGCGTCCCCTGTCGCTCGAGATCGCGCAGCGTGCGCTCACGCCCTGGCTCGCCGCACGGCTGAAATCACCCGATCTGAGGATCACGGCTTGGCGTTCCGCAGGCGCCGGCAACTCCGCGGATACCTTCTTCGCGGCGGTGAGCGGCGATCTGGAGGGCGTCGCTCGAGAGATGGGGCTGGTGATTCGTCGCCAAAATCTCGGCAGCGACATCTTCCTGGAGTCGGATCTGGAATTGCCGACGCGTGTGATGGCGGCCGTCGGGGCGCATCCGCAAGGGGCGGAAATTCCCGTGCCGCGCGTGGTAGGCCTGGAGTCGGATGCGAGCCTGCTGGGCGCGCCGTTCATGGTGATGGAGCAGCTGCCCGGGCGCATCCTGCCGCAGAGCCCGAACTACAACCAAGAGGGCTGGCTCGCCGAAATGCCCGCCGCCGATCGCGGCCGGGTCTGGCGCGGCTGCCTCGAGATGCTCGCGCGCATCCACAAGCTCTCGGTGACTGAATTCGCATTTCTGAACCGTCCTGAACGCGGGGTTGCGCCCTTCGATCAGTACCTGCACTGGATCGAAGAGTGGTATCAGTGGGCACGCGCCGGCCGACCGCATCGCATCACGGACATCGCCATCGAGTATCTGAAGGCGAACAGGCCGCACGACGTTCAAGTTTCGCTCCTCTGGGGCGATCCTCAACCGACGAACCTGTTGTTTCTGCCCGATGGAACCATCGGCGGCGTCATCGACTGGGAGATGGCGGTGATCGGACCGCCGGAAGCGGATCTCGCCTGGTGGTTGTTCTTTGACGATTTATTCAGCAAGGGGATGGGCGTGCCGCGTTTGGCGGGCTTGCCGGAGCGCGCCGCCTGCATCCAGTGCTACGAGACCGCGCTCGGCCGGCCGGTTCGAAATCTCGCGTACTACGACATCCTCGCGGCGTTCCGGATGGCCATCGTCGGGATGCGCTCCGCCGACCGGCAGATCCAGCGCGGGCGGATTCCGGAGACCACGACGGCGCGGGAAAATGCGCCGATCGTACGGCTGCTCGCGGGTCTGCTCGGTGAGCCGCTTCCCGAGGTGGGCGCGGATTTCGCGCAGCTCATGGCCGCTCTGGGCATGGAGGCCTCGCTCGCAAAGGCCTCTATGGCGAAGGGCGAGACGGGCTAAGACTCGAGCCACTGCGCGATGCGGCGCCATCCATCGCGCCGCGTCGAGGCGTGATTATGCATATGAGCCGATCCGCGCAGCACCACCAGCGTGATATCGCGGCATGCGCGATAGAACTCGACTTCGGCGTGCGGATCGGGACTCGTGTCAACCTCGCCGTACAGCAGGAGCAGCGGACACTCGATCTGCGCCGCTGCGCGCGCGACGATGCCCGGAGTCATGGCCGCACGGCCGAGATTCGCCGGGGTGAGGCTCGCGCGCGCATCGTCCTCCTCGATGAGATCGGCCGGCACGTCGGGCAGATGAAAGAGCGCGCGTGTGAGCGCGCGCGGGGCGGGCAGGTATCCGTCGCGCGCCGCAGCCTCGGACATCCCGCGCGCTTCCTCACCCTCGAATCGAACACCGATGTTGCTCCACCCAAGCACGGCCAGGCGCGCGAATGTCCGGTGACGCGCCTGCTGCGCGATGCCGAGCATGCCGCCGAGCGAGTGCGCGAGGCCGGTGACTCGCAGCGCCGGTCGGGGTGGATGGCCGAACCAGCTCCCGTTCGCAAGACCCTGAATCACCTGGCGCACGATATGATCATTCGCCGTGGCCACCACTTCGCGGGTCAGCAGCCGTTCGGGTTCGGGACGGACGCTGGAACCCATCCCGGGATGGTCGATGGCGAGAACGTAATAGCCCAGGCTGGTGAAGTATTCGGCGAAGCTGTATCCCGAGTGATGGGTGAATTCGGCGTGAAAGTAGCGATGATCGCAAGTGGCGCCGTGCAGGCACACCAGCAGCTCGGGGTGGAGGCGCTCGCCGTGCGGCGGCGCGAACAGCCAAGCCGCCGCCTCGACGCTGCCGCGAAACGGTGTGTGATGCGAGACATCGATGCGTAGCGAGGCGCTTTGCACGGTACCCGAGCGTGTGTGCCGCGCGCCGGGCACACACCTTCCCAAAGATAGGAGCCCTTGCGGGTGGGCCCGGGTAGCGTACGGGGCGCCAGGGTGGGCGCGAGCCATGGGAGGAGTCTTGTCATGAACGCCGCAATGCACGCCGCCGATATACCGAGTCATGTGCCGCCCGAGCTGGTGCGCGAATATCCGTTCGTGCTCGGCGCGACGTGCGATGAGAACCCATTTGATACCCTGGTCCCCAAGGTGCACGAGGGTCCCGAGGTCTTCTACACGCCGTTCGTGTATCCCGGCAACCGGCCTGGATGGATATTTCGCCGCGCGAAAGATCTGCACGCCATCTATCAGGACACCGAGCATTTCTCCAACAAGGATTTTGCGCCGTTCGCAAAGCTCCTCGGCGACAGCTGGAACTTGCTGCCGGCGGAAACCGATCCGCCGATGCACGCCCTGTACCGGGCGATGGTGAATCCGCTGTTCGCGCCGCGCAAGATGCAGGCGATGGACAACCGCGTGCGCGAGTTCGCGCGCGGCTACATCGCGAAGTTCAAGGAGCGCGGCGAATGCGAATTCATGAGCGAGCTGGCGTTCCGCTTTCCAATCGCGGTGTTCCTGGAATTGATGAATCTGCCGCTCGAGCGCATCGATGAGTTCCTGCAGTGGGAGATGCAGCTGCTGCACTCGGCGGATCTCGAGGTCATCATCGACGGCGTGCGCAAGGTGAAAAGCTATTTGATGAGCGTGATCGAGCAGCGGCGCGCGAGTCCGGGCGAGGATTTCATCTCCTACGGCATCAAGGCCGAGATCGAAGGCCGCAAGTTGACGCAGGATGAGCTGTTCGGGTTCTGTTTCAACCTGTTCATCGGCGGTCTCGATACGGTCTCGACCAACATGGGACTGCATTTCCGGCATCTTGCGGAGCACCCCGATCATCAGGAGATCCTGCGCGAGGACCCGTCGAGGATTCCGGCGGCGATCGAGGAGCTGCTGCGGGCTTACGCCGCGGTGACGACTTTTCGCACGGTTACCAGGCCTGTCACGGTGAACGGCGCGCAGCTCATGCCGGGCGACAAGGTGGCCATGGCGACCACGCTCGCCAATCGGGACCCCCAGGCGTTCGAGCGGCCGAACGAGGTGCTGCTCGAGCGCAATCCGCGTCACATCACCTTCGCCACGGGGCCGCACCGCTGCGTCGGCGCGCCATTGGCGCGGCGCGAGCTCGTGATCGCCATGGAAGAGTTCTTGGGCAGCATTCCGAGCTTCCGGGTGAAGCCCGGCGTAACCATCCGCACAGGCATCGGCATGATGATCGAGCCCGAGACCGTACCGCTCGTGTGGAAGGTCTGAGACGAAGGAGAGGAATGCAATGACGGAGAGCGACCAATACGCGGCCTTCCGGCGGGGCCTGGAAGTGATGAAGCAGGTTTACGGGCCCGAAATCCCGAGCATGATGGAATCGCTGCGCGACGTGCCATTTCCGTCCAAGACGACCGAGATCCTGTTCGGGGAGATCTGGAATCGTCCCCAGCTGTCGATTCGGGACCGGCGCTTGCTGGTGATCGGCGCAACCGCCATGCTCGGCCGCGCCGATCTGATCGAGCAGCAGGTGATCGGCGCGCTGCGCAACGAGGAGTTGACCGCCGAGCAGCTCGAGGAGGCGGTGCTGCACCTGTGGTTCTACACCGGAGCAGGCAACGCGACCGCCGTGTGGCGCGGTGTGCAGGCGGCTTTGAAGGCGCACGGCGGCGCCGGCTGATCGCAACGTGAACCCGCCCACCGCGCCCGCCTCGGACCTCGGTGACCCGCCGCAGGTGGCGGGCCTGTCGCTTGCAGGCAGTGCGCCCTATGTCATCAGCGCCGAGGAGAACCGCGCATTGTGCGAGTCCACCGGCGTCGCTCCGGCCGCCGATGGCAGCGCGCACCCGATCTACTTCTACATCGCCACGCAGGTGGGCATGGGTATGACGGTGGCGGGTCTTTGCGCCGCCTGTGAATTCAATGTCGAAGACGGTCCGATGATGGCTTCTTCCAGGGTCACCTTCCAAAGGCCGCTGCGCATCGGCCAACCCTACCGGGTAACCGGCCGCATCATCAGTCTGGTGCGCAAGCCCAGCCGCAAGCTGGGGGTGATGGACATGCTGGAGTACTTGCTCGAATTGTCCCATCCGGACGGCACGCCCGTGCTCAGCACGACCAACGTGTGGGTGCTGCCGCGCCGCAAGCTCCCATGAACGCCGGGGACGCACTGGCGCCGTTCCGCATAGCGGCCGCGAGCCCCGACGGTATGAAGGCGTGGGCCAAGTTTCTGCACGATCCGAATCCCATCCACCTGGATCCCGCGGTGGTGAAGGCGAAGGGGCTCGGCGAACGCGTGATCAATCAGGGCCCTGCGAATCTCGCCTATCTCATCAACATGCTGCAGGCCGCGTTCCCCGGCGGATTCATCGAATCCCTCGAGGTGCGTTACGTGGATAATGTCTTTGGCGGCGAGTCCGTCGAGGCCGGAGGCACGGTCAAAGAGGTGGACGCCTCCCGGCAGCGCGTTGCATGCGATGTCTGGCTGCGCGCCGAGGGGCGCCCGGTTCTTACCGGCAGCGCGACCGTCGCGATTCGGGACTGATTTGCGGATTATTTAGGAGACGCTCATGCCCAGTGGACCTTTTGCTCATGTTTGTATGCTGGTCAAGGATCTCGACAAGGCGGTCGAGGACTGGACCAAGATGCTGCGCGTCCTCGATCCGGGACAGCTCGAAGATCCCATCGTGCGCTACGAGAGTTTCTCGAGCGGTGCCGATGCCGGGATGCGCTGGGCGACGTTCGTGTCGCACCACGCCACCGAGATCCAATTCATTCAACCTGCGCCGGGGACGCCGCTCGGCGACCGGCTGGAGAAGATGGGCGAGCACGTGCATCACCTGTGCTTCACCACCCCGGATGTGCCGGGCACCTTGGCCAAGCTGTCGGCCGAGGGTATCCAGCTCGCCGGCGGCGGCCAAACCTACAACGATCCGGAGATGACATGGCAGAAATGGGGGTGGGTGTCCCACAAAAGCGCACACGGCGTGCTGCTCGAGATCGCCTCGCCCTACGAGAGCCATAAGGACGGAAAGTGGTATCCCGCATCCGGCGCGGATGCGGGCAAGAATTGATCGAGCGCGTGCCGATCGGGCGCTGTCTCCTTAGTCGCGTGACGCAGTGAAATTCGATCTGACGCTGCTCAACTCCATGCACGTGGTGGCGATGACCCAGCCCTGGGAGCACACCCTCGACGGCACGCACATCGCGCGCGCGGCGCGCCTCGCAGATGAGCTGGGGTACTGGAAGCTGTTGACCGGAGAGCACTTCATCATCCCCAAGTCGCATGTGCCGCTGTCCGGGGATCACTATCTGCATTCCGTCGCTGCGCTGTCTTTCGTCGCGACTTCGGCGCCGCGCATGCGGCTCTCTTCGTCCGTGACCATACTCCCGCTGCAGCACCCCATCGTGCAGGCGAAAGCCTGGGCGACCCTCGACTGGCTGAGCGGCGGCCGCGCAGTCGCCCTGGTCGGGGTGGGCTGGCTCGAGGAAGAATATCGAATGCTCAATGCACCGTTCCATGAGCGCGGCCGCCTGTGCGATGAGTACGTCGCCGCCATGGTCGAGCTGTGGACCAGCGAGGCGCCGAAATTCGAGGGCAAGTACGTCTCCTTCAACGACGTGGGCTTCGCTCCGAAGCCGCGCCACAAGCTGGGTGTGCCGCTGTGGTTCGGCGGAGATGCGGACAACGTGTTGAAGCGGGTGGCACGCTGGGGCAGCGGCTGGTCGCCGTTCCGCACACCACCGGAAAGATTTCCGGAGCGTCTGGACTTCATCCGCTCGCAACCCGATTACCACGGGCGCCCGCTGGAGGTCATGTTCGCCATGTCCATGCTCAACGTCGGCGATGCCCACGCGGTGACCGGTGATCCGCGGGCGCGTGGACTCTGGAACGCCCAGCAGATCATCGATCAATGCAACTGGCTCAAGGGACTCGGCGTCACCGAAGTGGTCGTGCCCTTGCCCCCGCTGCAAGACTTCGAAGCCTATCTCGACCGCCTGCGCTGGATCGCCGCCGAAGTGATGACCAAGGTCGATTGACGAGTGCATCGTGCGGACCCATAGAACTGACCACCTACGCGAGGGACGATCATGACCGATGTAAGCTTGTTCAAATTGAGCCCGGAGAAGCGGGCCGAGATCACCCAGGGTCTGACGCCGAAGCAGACCAAGATGGTGACCCATTGGATGGATCTTCACGAGACCATCAACAAGGGCGACTGGGACGGTATGGACCGATTCTTCAATACGGAGAAGATGACCTACGCAAATCCGAATCGGCCGGACCTCGGGACGTACAAGCAATGGAAGAGCTCGCCGCAGGGGCTCTACAAGACGTTTCCGCCCTGCCTGTATCGCACGGTCAAGGCGTGGGGCCGCGGCGACGACGAGATCTGCGTGCTGTGCCATCACTACGGCAAGCAGACGGGCGGGCCTTACATGGGCGTTGCGCCCAAGGGGCAAGAGATCAACGTATGGTGGTTCTCGTGGCTGAAGTTCGAGAATGACAAGATCGTCCACATCTACAGCATCTCGGACGTGCTCACCATGCTGATGAACATCGGCGTGATCGATTACAAGCAACCCGTGGATCCGTACAAGTAGCCTGCCCCGGAGGCATACGGGCGGCGGGAGGCGCTGGGGCAAATGCGATGACGGCATCACTGGACGGCAAGGTCGTACTGATCAGCGGCACGGGCGGCGGTCAGGGCCGTGAGGCGGCGCTGCGATTCGCGGACGCCGGCGCCCACGTGGTCGGTTGCGATCTGAAAGAGGGGGGCAATCGCGAGACGGCCGCGCTGGTGCGCGCGGCCGGCGGCGCCATCACGACCATGGAGCCCGTCGACCTCGGCGATCCGCAAACCGCGCGGCGCTGGATCGAGGAGGCGGCGGCAGTGCGGGGAAGAATCGACGTCCTCTACAACAACGCCTCGGCGGCGCGCTTCGCGCCGATCGAGTCGTTCTCGGTGGAGGACTGGCAGTTCACGGTGCGCAACGAGCTCGATATCGTGTTCTACGCCACGCGATTCGCGTGGCCGCATCTGCAGAGACGCGGCGGCGTGATCATCAATGTCGCCTCGGTGGCGGGCCTGGTCGGATCGGCCGTGGGCGGCACCGCGCACGCCGCCACCAAGGGCGCGATCATCGCGATGACGCGACAGCTGGCCGTCGAGGGGGCACCGCACCATATCCGCGTCAACTCGATCAGCCCCGGCGTGATCGAGTCTCCCGGCGCCGCGCCGATGCTTGCCGATCCTGCGTTTCGCGAGCTGATGTTGGCGCACAATCTGATCAAGCGCGTCGGGCAGCCGCAGGATGTGGCCGGCGTCGCGCTATTCCTGGCAGGCGAGGACGCCGCATATATCACCGGGACGAACGTCGTGGTGGATGGCGGGTTCGCTTGCTTCTGACGTCCTGACATGGCGATACGAGCATGAGCGATATATTCTCCGTGGCCGGCAAGGTCGCACTGGTCACCGGCGGCACGAGCGGCATCGGCCTGATGATCGCGCGAGGCCTGGTTGAGCACGGCGCACGCACCTACATCGTCGGGCGCGATGCGAGGACGTGCGAATCGGTCGCTCTGAGCCTGAGTGACAGCGGCATGTGCCGTGCGCTTCCCGGCGACCTGTCCACGCTCGGCGGCATCGAGGCAGTTGCGGCGGCGCTGAAATCCCGCGAGGGCAGCCTCGACATCCTCGTCAACAATGCGGGCGGCATGTACGATGCGCCGATCGATCAATTCACCGAGGCGGGTTGGGACAGCATCGCGGACCTCAACCTCAAATCAGTGTTCTTTCTCACGCAGAAGCTGCTGCCGCCGCTGCGCGCCGCGGCAGGAGCGTCCGGGCTCGCGAGCGTGATCAACATCGGCTCCATGGGCGGCTCGCGCGTCGGTCCCAAGGAGAATTATTCCTACCAGGCGGCCAAAGCGGGACTGCACCACCTGTCCGGCTCGCTGGCGAAACGCTTAGGTTCCGAAAACATCACGGTCAACGCCATCGCGCCGGGTTTTTTCCCGTCGCGCATGACGCAGATCCCCGAGGCGCAGCTGCCGGCCGTGCTCAACCTCGTGCCGCGGCGGCGCCTCGGCAAGCCGGAAGATATCGTCGGCGCGGTCATCTATCTCGCTTCGGAGGCGGGCAGCTTCGTGACCGGGGCGGTGATCCCGTTGTCCGGCGGCATGACGCTTTAGCGGCGCGAGACGGCGGGCGCGGCTGCAAGAGGCGGCAACCGCTCGGCACAGGCTGTCAATTCTCGTAGGGGGGACGATGGGCGGACAGGGCACAGAGCAGGAGCCGCGATCCGCGCGGCTGAATGAAGCGCAGCTGCTGCAGGCGGCGCAGGAGAAGACTGGTCTTGGCGATTGGGGGACCGACCTCAGTTTTCGCAAGGGACTCTCGGTATTGATCGAGGCGGCCGAGGATATGCAGGCGCCGCCGCAATTTTATGACGAGGTGCGCAAGCGGATATCCCATGTGCTGGAGACGCGCTTGCGCCTGGTGGAGGACGCGCGGCTGCACCCTGAGATCGTACGCCAGAGGATCGAAAGCCCGATCGCCGTCATCGGACTGCCGCGCACCGGCACGACGATCACGTATGATTTGCTGACTGTCGATCCCGCAGCGCGCGCGCCGCGCGAGTTCGAACTGTTCTTCCCGTGGCCGGCGACCGAAGAGGCGACCTTTGCGACGGATCCACGGATTGCGATCGTGCAGGCGATGCAGGACAACTTTCTGGCACATGCCCCGCAGCTTGCCGAGATTCAACGGACAGACTGTACGCAGCCTGGTGAATGCAACCATGGGATGGTTTTCCACTTTGCAGGCAGCAATCTGCCAGCCGAATACGGCGTGCCCAAGTTCGCGCAATGGGTGATCGATGAGATACCCGAGGGCTTATACCGTACTCATACGCGATTGCTGCAGCAGTTCCAGTGGAAGGGACCGAAGGGACGTTGGGTGATCAAATCACCGCACCACCTGTTTGATCTCGAGGGGATGGTGCAAGCCTATCCGGACATCGGACTGGTCTGGACGCATCGCGATCCGGTATCGACGCTGTCATCGCTGTCGAGCTTCATCGCCGCACTGCAGGCGGCGGTGGGGCAGGGTAAGGACTTGCACGCAATCGGCCGCTCCGTCGTCGATATGTGGTGCACTGCCATGGCGCGCGCGACCCGCGTACGTGCTGCGAATGCGGCGATCGAAGGGCGTATCATCGATATCGCGCATCGCGATGTGGTGCTGGATCCCGTCGGTTCCATGCGCAAGATCTATGAGCGGTTTAAATTGCCGCTGACGGCGCAAGCAGAACGGCGGATGGTCGAGTTTCTGGCGGAGAATCCGTCGGCGAAGCGGCTCGGCAAGCACAAGCACAGCCCCGAGCAATTTGGGATCGACCCGGCGGAAGTGCGGGCGCGCTTGGCGGGTTACTACGATCGCTTTGGTCATCTGCTCGCCAAGCCATGAGGAGTGACCTCGTGTCCGAGAAATCCTTGGGCAGCCCGCTTGCCACGGCCGGCCAACGGGATGCCGAGAAGCTGGCGCTGCGGCTCATCGAAGATCCCCGCGTCAGAGCGGCACGGGAGACGGCCCGAGCGGCGTTGCTCACAGACCCGGTTGCGCAAACACTCGATGGCAGGATGGGCCTCGACCGGGCGCTCGATCAGTGGGTGCTGGCGCTCGTGATGCGTGTCGTCAATGCCGATCCCTGGCGCCCCCAGGTGGTGTGGAACGTCTACAACCCGCCGCGCCGCTGGTTTGGTCACACTTATCCGGGCGCCGCCGTCGCCATCGACAATCCGGACAACAGCAACCGCGAAATCCCGATCGATGGGGCATCGAGCTATGAGATTCGCGGCCGTTTCGGCAACCCGGCGACTCAATTCACGGCCGAGATCGTCACCGACTTCGACGGCTACGCGGGCTTGGGCCGCACCCTCGCCGCCCTGACGACACAGCAAATCGTGGCCGATGGGACCGGCCATTTCACGCTCACGGTCGACGCCAAGCCTGCCGGCGGACGTGCCAATCACCTGCAATCAGGGCCAGGGCGGCAGTTTGTCTTCACGCGCGACAGCATGGCCAGTTGGCGCCAGATACCGGCGACGCTGAGCGTGCAGCGCATCGGCGGTCCGCCGGCACCGCCGCTACGCAGCGAATCGCAGCTCATCGAGGATATCGTGGCATCGATGCCCGTATGGGTGCGCTTCTGGTGCGGATTCAAGGACGACTTCCTGGGTTACCCGCCACCGAACAAGCTCATCGGTCCCAACGGGAGACCGGGAGGGTGGGGCTTTTTGGCCGGCGGACGCTTTCAGTTGGCGGATGACGAAGCGCTGGTCGTGACGACCACGGCGGGGGGTGCCAGCTATACCGGTTTCCAGATTTCCGATCCCTGGACCATCTCGCCGGATCCCGTGACGCGCTTGGCCAGCTTGAACAAGTCCCAGGCGCTGTCGAACGCGGACGGCAGCACCGTGTATGTTCTATCGGCCAGCGATCCGGGAGTTCACAACTGGATCGACACGGTCGGGCTGCGTGAAGGCTGGATGCTGCTGCGCTGGCAAGGTGTGCCCCCCAGCGCCGATCCGGTCCGGCTCATCGGCTCGGTGCGGACGGTGAAGCTCGAGCACCTGGATTCGGCGTTGCCGCGGGGCACGCCCATGGCCGATCTTCAGAGCCGATCGGCGCAAATCCGCTCGCGCATCGCGGAACATGCCTTGCGGTTCTCATGAGCCCCGCGCCCATCGCGCGTTTCGGCCCGGGCAGCCGCGATACGTTCAATTTGGATAGTCAAACAGCCCCGGATCGACGCCGATGAGCTCGCTGCAATCGCGGCTGACGATGCCATCCGGGCGGTACGCGTAGTCGCCCGCCGCCTGTCGGGCAGCCAGCTCCTGCAGCAGCATGCGATAGCCCACGCTCGGAGCGTCGAGCTTGGAGTGCAGATCGCGACGCTTCTCGGGGCGGGCGTAGCGTGGGCTCTGCGGCGAGGTCATGGAGCTGTCTTGCCGCGAAACCACGTAGCTGAACTTGGGCATGACGTAGCGGAACAAGTTGTGCGATCGGGAAGTATTCATCGCGTAATCCAAGCGCGTGCGATCGCGCGTCTCGGGCACGCAAGGATGAAACAGCGGCACGTCGTCGCCGGGCCGGAAGCGGCCGTAGGCGATCGCCGCGTGACTGCGCACGTAAATGCGGATGACCTGACGCACCTCCTGGGTCTTGGCCTTCACGCCGCCGAAGAAGCGCATGACCGGCGCAACCGATTTGCCGATGCAGTGGCGGGTCATGGTGATCGTCTCGGAATCCGCGACGAATGTGACCTCCTCGCTCTGCGATTTCTCGTCGCCGACCACGTTGGCATGCAGGAAGTCCGCATGTGTGAGATCGATGAGGTTCTCGAGCGACAGCGGCGCCGTGCAATCGAATCGCACGGTGCCGCGCATGTGTCGGGGCAGTCCGCCGCGGGGAGGTAGGAACGGCAGGTTCGGCAAATGGAGCTCATCGGCGGCGTCGGGATCGCCAAACCAGCCCCACACGTAACCATAGCGCTCCACCACCGGATATCGGCCGGTTCCGCCGGTCAGTTCGCTCGGTGGCCGGGACACTTTTTCGCGGGGATGAAACTCGGCGGCGATGACCGCGCCTTTTTCGCGCCAGAGGAAATAGGGGTGCGAGTAGACCGCACGACGCACGGGCCGCCCTCGAACCGCGTCTGCGTGGGCAAGAGGAAACCAGGTGTCGCGCAGCACGATACCGTGCGGCGTCCAGCTATTGGGGGAGATGGCCGCGCTCGGGATTGTTGCGCCCGGGGACGGAGGTGCCGGTGAGAGAGTGTGCTCGGCGGGCGCGGGAGCGGGATTGGACATGGGCTATCTCCGTGGCCTAAGCAGCGCTTTGCGCGGGTGAGGGGAGGAGAGCGCGGCGCAGCTCCTCGAAAACGACCGACACAGTCGGCTTGAGTTTGCGCAGGGCAGTCCCGTCGATGGCGGTATGGACCTTGATGGGATTGAGCCATCCCAGAGCACGTCCCGCCGCCTTCGAGAGGTCGGCGCCGGGCGCGGCGCGCCATCGCACGGCCGTCACTCCGCGATTCGCCGGTACCGGTGCGAGGCGCATCGACAAGAGCTCTTTGAAATCGCGGTCGCGCAGGAGCAGCGCGGTCGCGCCGCTCGCCGGCTCGATCGAGGCGATCATGGTGAGCGGATAGTCGCTGCTGAAAGCCGCCGGCCAGTGGGCCAGCTTCCATTGGCAGTTGCGCTCCATCACCAGGAGCCCGTTCTGCGCGTGCAGCTCGGACATCAGATAGGGCGTGAAATGCACGCCGAATATCGACAGCAGCAAGCCCGGATCATCGAGCAGAGCCGCCAGGTAGCGCTCGTGATCGAGCGCGACGTGCGCGACGCCGCAGAGCGGCATTCGGAGCTCGGCCAGCGGCGGGGGCAGCGCATTGGGGTTCAACGAGACGCGGACGAACCCCGCGGCCTCGCAGGCGGCGAAGCGCTCGGCTTTGTAGACGGGACCGAAGCGCTGCTCGTTCTTGAGGTTCGGAATCTCCATCACTCGGCCGGTCTCGCCGTCGTAGCTCCAGCCGTGATAGCCGCACTGAATCCAACCCTCCTTGCGGATGCAGCCGAGGGACAGCGGCGCGCGCCGGTGCGGACAGCGGTCCTCGAGCGCGCGAACCTCACCCTTGAGGTCGCGCCACAGCACGACGGGCCGATCGCCGATATCCACCGACAGCGGCTCCTTGCCCGTAACTTCTTCGCTCAGGGCTATCGCCCACCAGGTCGAGTCCACCGTTCCTCCAGGTGTGATTTTAATATAAAATTGTCAGATGGCAATATATAAGCGCAAAACCAGGCCCAAGGCGCCTGCGCGCCGCCGGCGCGGCCGGCCGCGCGCCGACACCGCGCACGCCGTTCCCGAGGCGCGGGTCTTGGACCTGGCTTTTCAAGCATTTGCGCGCCAGGGATATGACGGGACGACGCTGCGGTCGCTCGCCAAGGAGCTCGGGGTAAGCCATAACCTGATCAACGTGCGCTTCGGCAGCAAATCGAGTCTTTGGCGCCGCGCGGTGGACGCGCGCGTGGCTCGTGCCGCGCCGCCGGTGTATGCCGCCCTGGAGCAGCCCGGCGTCGACGACGAGACCCGTCTCAAGCAGTTCATTCATCGCTTCTGCCGGTGGGCCGAAGAGAATCCCGAGCTCGTCGGACTGACCAACGTCGAATGCCGCCATCCGTCGTGGCGGCTCAATTACATCGTCGACGGCTATTTGCTGCCGTTCAAGCAGCGCCTCGACGCCCTGATGCAGCGGGTCGCACTGGATCGCCCGCTCAGCCGCTTGTCGACGCTCGCGCTCATGTCCCTGCTCGTGCAAGGCGTCGGCTTTTATTTCGCCTCGAGACCGATGTTGGAACGGATCGGCGCGGCGCAGGAAATCGAGGCATCGCATCTCGATGCGCAGGTGACGGCGTTTGCGGAGTTCATTCTCGCCGCACTGCTGCCGGTGCCGGCAAGCGCCGCGCCACGTTCTTGCGCGCAGTCGCGGCCTCGGTCCGGCCGTGCTCGCGATGCGGGCTTGCGGGTCGATGACGCCGACGCCGTCCCCGCATGAGTCTGCCGGTGCATCGATGAGCGACAAACCTCGCATCTGGGCGCAGCTGCCGCCGATGCCGCGCGAAGCGTTGATCGGCGCCGTGCAGCGCTACGAGTCGGCCGCTCTGGAAGGCATCTGGGCCTCTCAGACATTCGGCGCGCCGTTCGGGACGCTGTCGGCCGCGGCCGTTTCCAGCAAGCGCCTGAAGCTCGGCACCGGGATCGCTCTTGCGTTCGTGCGCAGCCCTCTCGAGACGGCCTGCAATATCATGGACCTCGACCTCATCAGCGGCGGCCGCTCCGTGCTCGGTCTGGGATCGAGCGCTCGGAGCCTGACCGAGGGCGCCTTCGGCATGCCCTACGGCAAGCCCTTGAGGCACATGCGTGAGGTGATCGGACTGGTGCGCCAGATCGTCGCCAAGGCGCATACCGGCGAGCTCGGTGTGCTGGAGGGCGAGTATCACCGGCTGGACCTTTCGCACTTTCGCACGTTCGCTCCTCCCGTGCGCACTGCCATTCCCATCTACTTGCCCGCCGTGTTCGAGAAGGCGTGTGAATTGGCCGGCGAGGTCGCCGACGGACTGCTGGGGCATCCGCTGTGGAACGAGAAATGGATCGCGGAGCAGACCCTTCCGGCGCTGCGCCGCGGGCTCGGCAGGGCGAGCCGCGAGCGCGGCGCCGTTACCTTGAACCTGCAGATGTTCGTGGCGGTCAACCCCGATCGCCGCGCCGCCATCGAGGATGCGAGACCGAGCGTTGCGTATTACAGCCAGTCGCCTCAGTACTTGCGCTATTTCGATGAGATTGGTTTCGGCGCGGAAGCCCGCGCCCTGCAAGAGTGCTTCGCGCGAGGCGATATCGCGGGAATGGTGGCGGCCTGCAGCGATGCGATGGTCGAGAGCATTGCCATCGTGGGCACGCCCGACGAAGTCCGCCGGCGCGTGCGCGAGCGCACGCGCGCAGCCGACGCCTGCACCCCGGTGATACCGCACTACGCACTTTCGCAGGACAAGCTGGACTATTACTCGGCGGGAATTGCCGACCTGTTCTACGGCCATTGAGCCAGCTCATCGCCCAGGAATGACCCCCCGCATCTCCCGAGGTGGCATATGACGGATGAGTACGATGTCGTTATCGTCGGCGCCGGCCACAACGGTCTGGTGGCCGGCAGTTATTTGGCGAGAGCCGGACGGCGCGTACTGGTCGTGGAGCGCGGCGCCAAGCTCGGCGGCATGACGAGCTCCGGGTTCCTGATCCCGGAAGCGCCCCAGCACATGGTGACGCCGTGCGCCGTGGAGCTCATATTCGTGCGCGCGACGGGCATCATCGAAGAGTTCGATCTCGGGCGCCACGGCTTGCGTACCGTCGATCCGGACCCGTCCTACGCTTATCTTCATCCCGACGGGAGCTCCATCGCCGTGTTTCGCGACCCGCGACGCACGGCGGAAGATATGGCGCGGTTGTCCCGCGCGGACGGCGAGGCGTACCTGCGCTTCGCCAAGCTGCTCGATGCCCTGGTCGATATCGGGCTGCCGGTGATGCTCAACGACCCGGGGCGCTGGAAGCTCTCGGACCTCGCCAAGATGATCGGCGCCCTCATTCGCAACCGGCGCCTGAGAAGTGAGCTGACCGCGCTTACCTCAGGAACTGCCGACCAAATTGCATGCGAGTGGTTCGAGCATCCCGCATCGATCGCGCTGCTCACGGGAATCGCCGCCGGCGCCGGTCCCATCGATGACGACGGCAATGCGGCCGCGTATATGATTTTCGGGATGCTCCATCGCACGGGAGTCGGCAAGCCGATCGGCAGCATGCAGAGCTTTGCGAACGCGCTCGGCTCCTGTTTTCAGTCTTTCGGCGGGAGCCTTCAGCTCAATGCGCTGGTGGCGGAGATTCTGATCGAGGATGGAAAGACTCGCGGCGTTCGGCTCGCCGACGGCCGCGTCGTGCGCGCGGGCGTGGTCATCGCCACCTGCGACCCGCGAACCGCGTTCGAGCTTGCCACAGCCTCGGGCATCGAGCGCCGGATGAGAGTGCGAATGGAGCACGCGCCCGCTGGACGCGCCAACGTCGTGCCGTTCCTGGCCAACATCGCAACGGCGGGTCCGCTGCGGCTGCGCCGCCATCAGCAGCTGCGCACGGACGGCGCGGATCTCAACAAGGCGGTTGGATTGATGGGCACGCCGGAGGAAGTGCGTCAAAGCTTCGCCTTCGCGAAGCGCGGTGATGTCCCGACTCGGCATGCCGTGTCGGTGACCCCGCTCAGCAATAGCGATCCCACCCAGGCGCCCGCGGGACAATCGCTCGCGTATATCTATTTGCCGGCGGTGCCGGTGGCGGCGCGCGAGGGCTGGGACGCGGCGCGCGAGCGCGTCATGACCTCGGTCGTCGAGCAGATCAGCGAGTTCTACGAGGGTTTCGACAGCGAGATCGGCCGCTTCGTGGAGGCGCCGCCGGACCGGGCGGCGCGTCTCAATGTGACGAACGGCTGCGTGACGCATATCGATTTCGCGGCGTCGCGATCGGGAAGCAAAAGACCGGCGTACGGGCTCGGCGGCCCTGAACCGGTCGTGCCCGGCTTTTTTCTCGGCGGGGCCGGTATTCACCCGGGCGGCGGCGTGAGCGGGCTCCCCGGGAAGATCGCCGCGCACCGCGTCTTGCGATATTTGAAAAAGTTGCGCTGAGGCGAGCTGAGGGCCGCGCTAAGACGCGATCGAGGGGGAGGGCATGGCTCTCGCGCTCAAGTCTCGTCCAGCCCGAGCTCCTCCAGCAAGCGGTTGCGCAGCTGGAATTTCTGAATCTTCGAGGCGGACATAGGCCACTCGGAAACGAAGCGCACCAGGCGCGGTACCTTGAACGATGCCGTCTGCGCGCGGCACAGCTCGATGAGCTCCGCTTCGCCGACCTGCTTCCCCGGGAAGAGCTCGACGAACGCTGCCGGAACTTCGGTGTACTTGGGGTCGGGAATACCCACCACCTGGGCGAGCTTCACGGCAGGATGCTTGGTGAGCTGCGCTTCGATCTCCGCCGCCGCCACATTCTCGCCGCCGACCTTGAGCATGTCCTTCAAGCGAGTGTGGAACATCAAGTGCCCGCTCTCATCCAAGGATCCAATGTCGCCCGTATGAAACCAGCCTTCGGAGTCGAAAGATCGCGCGTTCTTCTCTGGATCGCGATAGTAACCCGACAAAATACTGTATCCGCGCAGGCAAATCTCGCCGCGCTCACCCACCGGCACATCCGTGTTTCTTTCGGGGTCGGCGATCCGCACCTCGACACCGAGCAGCGGGACGCCCAAGCGCGTATAGCCCAGTTCCGGGTCCATGCCATAGTGTCCCGTGGAGACGATTCCGGATGCCTCGGTCATGCCGTAGGTGCCGAGCTGCAGAGTGCCCGGCATCGCCGCGCGGTAGGTTTCACCGACACTTTTGGGCTGCGCGGCAAAGCAGCTGTTCATCAATCTGACCGACGATAGATCGGTCTCCTTGAAATCCGGGTGCAAGGCCAACGCCTGCAGGAAGTGGACGAACGGTGCGAAGATGAGCGTGACTGCGTGCTCACGGAGCAATTTGAGGGAAACGCCGGGATCGAAGTGCCCCATGCTGATGTAGCATCCGCCGACGGCAAAGACCGCAATCAACGGACAGGTCGCCGCGATGTGGAACAGCGGCAGCGGCGACCACACCTTGTCCTCGTGGGTCAGCCGGAAGCGGTCCTTGCCGAGCACGATGCTGGTGCGCACCATCGCTTCATGCGTGAGCACGCATCCCTTGGGTTGGGACGTGGTGCCGGACGTGTAGAGGATGAGCGCCGAGTCGCGCACACAAACGCTCACCCGGCAGCGATGCACGTCGATCTCCGGCACGCCGTCCGCACCCGCCTCGAAACGAGGTTGCGTCAGGAACCCGGGCTGAGATGCGCCGAACAGCACGACGTTGCGCAGCTTCGGCGCGGCTGCGAGCCGAAGCCGCTCGGCATCGGGACTCGCCGCCAATGCCGGCAGCGCGGCGTTGATACGTTCGACGAAATTCACCTGCTCGGCGATGGCATCGGTGGTCAGCAGGGTAACCAGATCGGCATTTTCGATCACGTAAGCGAGCTCGCCCGAACGGAAGCGCGCATTGATGAGAACCGCAACCGCGCCGCAGAGCGCCACGCCAAACAGCATTTCCACGAGCGCCGGGCTGGTCGGCATGAGAATGCCCACGTTCTGCCGCGGCTTGACGCCGATGGCCCGCAAGCCGCGTGCGATGCGCATGGCATTGGCCACCAGTTGCGCGTAGGTGCGGCGCGAATCCGGGAAAATGAGCGCGGCGCGGTCAGGGTATCGATCCCAGGCATCGAGCAGGAGGTCGCCGAGCGTCGTTACGTAGGCGCGGCTGCGGGTCAAATCCTCCCCGACATAGGGGATATACCGCGCACTGCCAGTTTCGCGACTCGCATCAACCGCGCCGAGCGAAAGGGTGGGCGAGACGGACATAAACGAAAGCTCCTGCGACTCGTAGGAAGGCACTTTCGCGCCGGCCTCGGGGTTTGGCCTCTATCTTTCGATAGGCGGCCGCAGGTGAGCGGATCTTAAGCGAAAATGCGCTGCAGCCGCGTGAGCTTCAGCGAGGCGATCCGCCACTCGCCTGCGACCAGCGAATAGGTCTCATGATAGTGGCCAAAGCCTGTGAGCGAGTGCACCGTTGGCAGGGGACGGGCAACGCCCTCCGGCCACACCACCACGTCCTGCATGGCCCAGATGCCGGTGGCGGCAATCGGCGACATCAGGCTGATCTCCGGCGAGTGTACCTGGTGAGTGGTGCGCGCCGTGTCGACGACGCCGCGCACTTGCGCCACGATGGCAGCGCGGCCGCGAACGATTTGCGGGCCCATCTCCGGCGTGACATCGTCGCTCACGTCCAGGATGGCATCCTCGGTGAACAGCATGCCCCAGTCATCCCAGCGTTTCGTGTCCATAAACCGGCAATAGCGGGCCTTGGTGCGCTCAATCGCCTTGATCGCCAGAAGCTCATCCAATGTGCTCATACTTGATACCCAGGCTGTAGTGCGTACATCATGGGCCGACATGCGAGCCGACACAACGGAACTATGACTCGTCGAGACGACCCGCTACTCACACCCTTCCGGCTGCGCGATCTCGAGCTGCGCAATCGCATCGTCATGTCGCCGATGACGCGCTGCTTTTCACCCGGCGGCATCCCCGGGCAGAACGTGGCCGACTACTATGCGCGTCGAGCCAGAAGCAATGTGGGCTTGATCATAACGGAGGGCACGGGCATCGATCACCCCGCGGCGCTCGGGGCAGGCAGCATGGATGAGCAGAACGTGCCGGTTCTGCACGGCGAGGCGGCTCTCGCCGGATGGAAGCGCGTTGTGGACGCCGTGCATGCGGCGGACGGCCTGATCTTTCCCCAGCTATGGCACATGGGTCCCATTCGCCAGGCCAATACCGGGCCCACACCGCAGGCGCCGTCCTGCCGCCCCTCCGGCCTTTGGGGGCCGAGCAACGGTCTCGCGGGCATGCCCCCCGCCTACTTGAGCAAAATGCGCGCGCCGACCCAGGCCATGACGGAAAGCGAAATCACCGACGTGATCGACGCATTCGGCAGCAGCGCGGCGAATGCCAAGGCGAGCGGCTTCGACGGCATCGCCATCCATGGCGCGCACGGCTATCTGATCGACTCCTTTTTTTGGGGCGAGACGAACCGACGTACGGATCGCTGGGGGGTGACGTGGCCGAGCGCGCGCGCTTCGGCGCGGAAATCGTCCGCTCCATCCGGCGTGCCGTCGGACCGGGGCTGCCGGTCATGCTTCGCTTCTCACAATGGAAACTGCAGGATTACAGCGGGTACCTGGTCCGCACCCCGGGGGAGCTCGAATCCTTGCTGCGACCTTTGACGGATGCGGGCGTCGACATCTTCGATGCGAGCACGCGGCGCTATCAGGAGCCGGCGTTTGCGGATTCGCCGCTGACTTTGGCCGGCTGGACCAGAAAACTGAGCGGCAAGCCCTGCATTGCGGTCGGGGGCATCGGGTTGCAGAAAGACTTGCCGGGAACCTTTGAAAACGGCAGCGAATCTCTCGACAATCTGCCGGACGTGCGTTCCCGCATCGGGAGCGGCGAGTTCGATCTGATCGCGGTCGGCCGCTCCATCCTCGGTGATCCCGACTGGGCGCTCAAAGTCGAGCGCGGCGAGCCTTTTCAGAGGTTCAATCTACAGTCCTTCGCAACCCTCGAATGATGCCGTGCGCGGCGGCGGCCGCGGCCGCCGTCGTCACCGCGCGTTGCGGGCCAGAGCCTGCTGCAGGGCTTTGCCCCACCCGAGCTCATACGGCGCGGCCACTGCCGTCTCGAAGCGCAGCAGCTTGATTCGCCAGCCTTGTGCGGTTCGAACGTACTGTTCCTTGTACAGACCGAGAATCCATAACGAGGAATCATCCGGCATCGTGGAGGTCACGATGGCGTGCCAGTGACCCGTGGCCGTGTCGCCATCGACTTCGATCAAGGGATTGGTTACGTAGTGAACGATGAACTTGACGGCGCGGAAGTGCTCGAACAGCGCCTTGATCTCGGCACGTCCCCTGGCATACCCGGCATTCGGCGAGCCGTCCCATATCCCATCCTCGACGAACAGTTCGGCCACCGCACCGGGATCCGTGTGCGTCGGACCCTGCCAGCCGCCGTCGTTGTAGTTTACATAGCGCGCCTTGAGCTTGGTCAGCTCTTCGCGGTCTTCGAGGGCCCGGAGCCGTTGTTCGATGGTTTTGCTCATGATCTTTGCTCCGCATCCGTCAGAGAACCTGTACGGCGGTGAAACGCCTGAACCGGATGCGCCACCCCTGCTCGGTCTTCACCAGTTCATCGTCATAGAACCCGACGCCGCGATGCGCCTCGCCGCCGGCGGCACCCGGCATCAGCAGCGCATCGACGTAGGTGCGCGC
>Ga0335073_10000137_pt1 | contig 84340 bp, 75 predicted proteins | sample Lox_Sample_22_FD_207093 | JGI IMG/M metagenome (GOLD analysis project Ga0335073, IMG submission 207093) | Soil microbial communities from Loxahatchee National Wildlife Refuge, Florida, United States - Lox_Sample_2.2 | ecosystem: Environmental > Terrestrial > Soil > Wetlands | place: USA...
GCGAGAGGTCTCTATCGAGCAAAAACGCCTGAGGGCGGGGAATACGCCCGGATCGTCTATGGCATCGCGTCCGAGCCCGGCGAAATTCCAAGGCCCCTATATGACGCAAGAGGATGTGAGCCGCCTTTCGACACTTTGCCAACGAAGGAGGAGCACGAAGCCGCACAGGCGAGGAAGTCCGGCGAAGCCAATGGTGACGAGGTGGTCACCATTTCGCTCAGCGCCGAAGCCTATGCTGTGATTGCGGACCGCGCACCTGATCCTTCCGAGGAGGACGGTCTCGGCGGATATCGGATTTCGGTTCGTCGTGCACTGATCAACCGATTGTTGCAGTTACGCGGGCCGGACGATGAGAGCTTCAGCGACGTCATTGAGAGGGTCGCAAAACGCTGATCGCGCTGCGAGCTGGGTTGAAGCCGCCGATGGCGGCGCTATGTTGATTAATCAATAATTCACCAAGCTGTCTCTGCCATCGGGCTTCGCGTCCATAATGGGCCGTGGTCACGATCTCAATCACATTCGACGCCTTCGCGGCGATCGCGTCGGCGCTGCCGCTAGGGTCGCCTGTCGAAGGTCGCCCTGATGGCAACGGCGGCTTTCTTGTCACGCTTGATCGGCGCGCGCTTGATCAGCTCAAGGCGAAGCGCCGCTCGGGCGAGAGCTACAGCGACGTGATCCTGAGGCTGGCGAAGGGTTGAGCGGACGCGCGATAGGGACGGTCCTGCTCAATAGAAGGCGGTGCAGACTCGATTGTTGTTGTAATCGTAAGCCCATTGGGCGCATCGGCGTGGCGGCGGCGCGCCGTAATAGGTGGGCTGAGGCGTGGCCGCCGATCCGATCAGAGCGCCGGTGCCGGCCCCGATCGCCGCGCCCGCGAGCGTGCCTCCCGCGCTGCCGCCCGAGACCGCCGACCCCACCAGAGCGCCCGTTCCCGCACCGAGCGCACCGCCGACGACCGCGTTTTGCTGCTGCGGCGTCTGGCAGGCGGACAAGGACAAGGCCGTCACGAGCGCCAGTGCAAGAACAATCACTTTCCTCGTCATGGACTGGATACCCCCTCAATCAGAGTCGCGGATATGGTGCGACGTCCGGCACGATACGGGAACAAAGCTGGCACGCCAAGCTCATGCCCTCGCCATGCGCGTGCTCGACGCATGGGCGTAATGTTCATGTGGCGCGCAGCGTCCCGGCGATCGCTTCGAACGCTTCCGGGCTGATGGAGATGCGGATTATGGACGCCATGTAGGCCGCGCCTGGCTAGAGGCCAGCGGCGGCGGGAGGCCGGCGGAGGGAGCCTAGAGGCGGGCCGCAGCGAGAGCTACTCCGACGCGATCCGGCGAAACTTCGCGATTGTTGTCCTGAATGTTGTCCCGAAGACGGATTTGCATTTTTGAGACTGGCTTGTTTCGGCTTACCTGATTGATTTAATTGGCTCCCCGAGCAGGACTCGAACCTGCGACCATTCGATTAACAGTCGAATGCTCTACCAGCTGAGCTATCGGGGATCAGCGGCCCGCGGGTATAGCAGAATCCCGGACGATGGAAAGCGGGTTTTTGCCGCTTGCGCCGCGCCGCCGCGGCGAGCACCTTCGCGGGCTCATGCTCGATCCCCTGGCGCACCCTGAGCTCCTGACGCCTTCCGAAATGAGCGAGGCCGACCGGTTCGCCGTCGCCGCCGGCGCGCCGGGCATCGCGCTCATGGAGCGGGCGGGCCTCGCGGTGGCCGACCAAGCGGCGCGGATCGCCAGGTCGCGCGGGCGGATCGTTGTCCTCTGCGGCCCGGGCGGCAACGGCGGCGACGGCTTCGTCGCCGCCCGCCTGCTCGCGCGCCGCGGCTACTCGGTCGAGCTCGGGCTCATCGGGCGGCGCGAGGCGCTGAGAGGCGATCCGGCGCTCGCAGCCGCGCGCTATGAGGGCGAGGTCCGCGAAGCCGCGGCCCTCGATCCGGGCCAAGCCGATTGCGTGATCGACGCCCTGTTCGGCGCCGGCCTCGCCCGCGACATCGACGGCGAGGCGAAGACGATCATCGAGCGGATCAACGCCTTCGCCCGCGCCGGGGGGAAGGTCGTCGCGGCCGACGTCCCCTCCGGGGTCGACGGCGGAACCGGCAAGGTTCGCGGCGTCGCGGTCGAGGCGAGCGCGAGCGTCACCTTCTTCCGGCTCAAGCCCGGCCACCTCTTGCTGCCCGGACGCACCCTCTGCGGGCCGATCACGCTCGCCGACATCGGCATCCCCGAGGCGGCGCTCGACCGGATCGCGCCCCATGCCTTCGTCAACGCGCCCGCCGTCTGGCGAGCCGCGTGGCCGCGCGTGAGCGCGGAGAGCCACAAATACGCCCGCGGCGCGGTTCTTGTCCTCTCGGGCGCCGCGCACCGCACCGGCGCCGCCCGGCTCGCCGCCCGCGCCGCGCTCCGCTCGGGCGCCGGCATCGTGACGCTGGCGAGCCCGCCCGACGCGGTCGCCGTCAATTCCGCGCATTTGACCGCGGTGATGATCGCGCCGTTCGCGAGTGCGGCCGAATTCGAGGCGCTGCTTGACGACGAACGGCGGCGGGCGATCGCCCTCGGCCCCGGCGCGGGCGTGGGCGCGAGCTTGCGCAAGCTTGTCGCGGCGGCGCTGACCAGGCCCGCCGAGCAGCGGACGATCGTGCTCGACGCCGACGCGCTGACCAGCTTCGCCGGCGAAGCCAAGCGGCTCGGGCGGCTCATCGCGCGGGGCGGGCATGAGGTGGTCATGACCCCGCATGAGGGCGAGTTCGCCCGGCTCTTCGAGGGCACGCCCGACATCCGGCTCGACGACGATAAGCTCGCCCGCGCCCGGGCCGCGGCGCGCTTGATGGGCGCGGTCGTGCTGATCAAGGGCGCCGACACCGTGGTCGCCGCGCCGGACGGCCGCGCGACCATCGGCTTCGACCTGCCGCCGTGGCTCGCCACCGCCGGCTCGGGCGATGTGCTCTCGGGCCTTGTCTCCGGCCTCGCCGCGCAGGGCATGCCCGCCTTCGAAGCCGCTTCCGCCGCGGTCTGGCTGCATGGAGCCTGCGGCCGGGCGGTCGGCGAGGGCCTCATCGCCGAGGACTTGCCCGAGGCGCTGCCGGGGGCGCTGAGGGCGCTGTTCAGCCGATGAGCCTTTACGCGCTTCGGCGCCGAGTGAGGCAGATCAAATATCGCCGCCCTTAACCAGATAGTCGTCCCCTCGGCGCTTTTGCTGAGAGGAGTCGTTTGATGCGGTCGGTTCTTGCGCTGGGCCTCCTGCTTGCGCTTCTCTCCGCTGCGCCGCCTGCGCTTGGGCAGGAGGCGCCGACGGTCGCCGACGGTCATGCGATCGCGCTGAAAGTCTGCGCGATCTGCCATGTCGTAGCGGCGGATCAGGCCGTCCCGCCGACGATGAAGCCACCGGCTCCGCCGTTCGCCGAAATCGCGGCGCGCCCCAACATGACCGAGGCGTTCCTGCGCGACTTTCTGTTGAAGCCGCATGGCGAAGCCCGCGCGACGAGCGCCATGCCCGGCTTCCTCATGCCGGGCCACGAGGCCGACGCGGTCATCGCCTATCTGATGAGCCTGAAGGGGAGGTAGGGCGAGCGCCCGCGCGGAGCGAATCCCTCTTCCATGGGGAGCGGGGCAGGTGTGAGGGATTATTCCGGCGGCACCACCCCCTTCTTGAGGATGAAGTCGCCGTAGAAGCGGCGTTCGCCGGTGATGAGGATGGCGAAGGTGTTCTTCGCCCGCTCGTAGAACTCGAAGCGCTCGATGCCGGCGAGCGGCACATGCTTGCCCGCGGCGCGGTCGAGCACGGCCTGCACTTCGCGCTGCACCGGCGGGACCGCGTTCGGGTCGCCGACCACCTCCATCCGGCCTGCGGGGTCGGGGACGAACGTATCGAGCGGCATGACCGAGAGAATCGCTTCGACGGCGCGCGCCGCAGTGACGCCGGCCATCAGAAGCGGCGCGCCGGTGACGGTCGACATCGCAACCGCGTGAGAGGGGAAGTTGGTGTCGACGACCGCGATCTCGTCGCCGTGCCCCATCCGCCGCAAAGCGTAGAGCAGGTCCGCGTCAAGCAGTGGATCGATTCCCCAGAGCATGTCTCCCTCCCTCGGCCTGTCTCACCTTAAAAGCCGACGATAGCGGGATTTCATGGGGCTGGCGAATGGCTTCGCGGCTCAATAGCCCCGCCGCCGGTCGACCAGGTTCGTGAGCAGCTCGCCGCGTTCGTGCGCCTCGATCGCGCGGGCGACGAAGGCGGCGATGACTTCGGGCGTCGAGACCGCGGCGTTGTGCGGGCTGACGTAGACGGCGGGATGGGTCCAGAGGCGGGAGTCGCTCGGGAGCGGCTCGCGCTCGAACACGTCGAGCGAAGCTCCCATGAGGCGCCCGGAATCGAGCGCGGCGAGGATGTCGGCTTCAACCTGCAGGCCGCCGCGTCCGGCGTTGATGAGGACCGGGCCGCCGAGCCGGCCGCGCCGCCTGAGCCGGGCGAGGAGCGAAGCGCCGATCATGCCCCGCGTCGCGTCGGTCAGCGGCAGAAGCACGACCAGCATGTCGGTTCTCGCGAGCAGGCGGTTCAAGCCGTCGGGCCCGTGGAATGAGGCGACGCCGGGCAGCGCCTTTTCGGTCGCGCTCCAGCCGGCGACGGTGAAGCCGAGCGCCTTCAGCTTCAGCGCCGCGTCTCCGCCGAGGACGCCGAGGCCCAGCACTCCGACATTGACGTCGGCGGCCTTCGGCTGATCGTCGTCGTCCGCCCACACCCGCTCGCGCTGCTGGCGCTCGTAGCGGCGCAACTGGCGTAAGTGGGCGAGCGCGTGCATGGTGACCCACTCGCTCATCCGGTTGGTCAGATCGGGATCGACCACGCGCACGATCGGCTTATCGGGCAGGGCGGGATCGGCGAAGAGATGATCGACGCCAGCGCCGGCTGAGAAAATCGCTTCGAGATTCGACAGGTTTGCGAGGGCGCCCGGCGGATGGCGCCAGGAGAGCGCATAGCGGACGGCGGCGCGGTCGAACGGCTCGCCCAAAGTCGCGATCGGATGCGACGGCAGCAGCGCGGCCAGCCGGCGCCGCCAGGGGCCCAAGTCCCAGCCGGAAACGGCGAGAAGGATGCTCACAGCCGAGCGGCTCCCCGTCCCCTCCGCCGCGGCTTGCGGCGCGGCGCCTCGTTGTCGCGCATCGGAGAAAAGGGCGCCGGCGGTTTCATCCTCCCTCATGGAATGGAGGCGCACCGGCGATGCGCTCGATCACCGGGTCGTCGGGCGCGAGTGGCGCTTCGCCGAGGCGATAGGCGGCGCGCAGGCGGTTCGCCGCCGCTTCCGCCCGGGCGGGGTCGCGCGCGTGCACGCGCCCGAGCGGCGTGTCGGGGCCGACCTCGGCCCCGATCGGCGCGAGCTCGGTCAGGCCGACGGCCGGGTCGATCGCATCGGCGGCGCGCGTCCGGCCGCCGCCGAGCTCGACGACCACGAGCCCGACCGCGCGCACGTCGACGCCAACGACGAACCCATGCGCCCCAGGCATCGCGTCGACGAGGACTGGCGCACGGGGCAGGAGCGCGTGCGCGCGTGAAACGAAGTCGTTCGGCCCGCCGAGGCCGGCGACCATGCGCTCGAACCGCTCGGTGGCCGCGCCGGTTTCAAGCGTGCGCCTCAAGGCCGCTTCGCCGGCATAAACGTCGGCCGCAAGGCCGGAGAGCGCCAGCAGTTCGGCCCCGAGCGCCATTGTCACCCGGTCAAGGCGCGGGTCGCGCCTCGCTCCGGTCAGGTAATCGACGGCGTTGCGAATCTCGACCGCGTTGCCGGCGGCGCTGGCGAGCGGCTCGTTCATGTCGGTGATGAGCGAGACCGTGTTGAGACCCGCGTCAGTGGCCACGGAGGCGATGCTCTCCGCGAGCTCGCGGGCGGCGCTCAAGGTTGGCATGAAGGCGCCGGAACCGGTCTTCACGTCCATCACCAGCCCTTGCAGGCCGGCCGCCAGCTTCTTCGACAGGATCGAGGCGGTGATCAATGCAACCGACTCGACCGTCGCGGTGACGTCGCGGATCGCGTAGAGGCGCCGGTCGGCCGGCGCGAGGTCCGCCGTCTGGCCGATGATCGCGCAACCCGCATCCTTGACCACGCGCCTGAACAAAGCGAGGTCCGGCTGCGAGACGTAGCCTTCGATGGAATCGAGCTTGTCGAGCGTGCCGCCGGTGTGGCCGAGGCCGCGGCCGGAAATCATGGGCACATAGGCGCCGCAGGCGGCGAGCATCGGCGCCAGCATCAGCGAGACATTGTCGCCGACGCCTCCGGTCGAATGCTTGTCGAGGATCGGGCCGGGCAGGCTCTCTTTGCGCCAGTCGAGGCTCGAGCCCGAGCGGGTCATGGCGCGGGTCAGCGCCACGCGCTCCTCCGGCGTCATGCCGCGAAAGAAGACCGCCATGGCGAAGGCGGCCGCCTGTCCCTCGGTCACCGCGCCGCTGGTCAGGCCGGCGATGAAGTCGCCGATCTCGCCCGCGCTCAACGTCTCGCCGTCGCGCTTCGCGCGGATGATCTCCTGGGGGAGAAGCATGACGCTAGGTTCTATCCATCGTCCGAATTGCAACCAACGCCCTCATGCTGAGGCGCTCCGCGCAGCAGGGCCTCGAAGCATGGTCGAGAAAACGAAAAGGGCGTTGCAAGCTGCAGCGTCCTTCGGGACGCGACACATAGCGCCGCTCCCCAGGGCGAGGTCCCGAGATGGTCGCGAACATTCAGGCGGTCCCGCGAATAAAGGCGCGAAGCAGGCGCTTGAAGCTTTCGGCGGCCTGGGCCGCGACGGCTTGGGTTTCCTCGTGGCTCGGGTCGCCCCCGGCAAGCCCGGCGGCGTAGTTGGTGACGACCGAGACTGCTGCGCAGCGCAAGCCGGCCCGCCGCGCCAAGATGATCTCCGGCACCGTCGACATACCAACGAGATCGGCGCCGAGGATGCGCGCGGCGCGAATCTCGGCCGGCGTCTCGAAGCTCGGACCGGAGAACCACATATAGACGCCCTCGTTGAGCGTGACGCCGCTCGCCTGCGCCGCCTGGCGCAGGCTCTCTCGGAGCCCCTCGTCGTAGGCCTTGGTCAGCGGCACGAAGCGGTCCTGACCGATATGGCCGATCAGCGGATTGGTCCCGGAAAAGTTGATGTGATCGGTGATCGCGACCAGAGCCGGCGGCGGCCAGGCAAGGTTGAGGCCGCCCGCGGCGTTGGTGAGGAGAAGCGTTTCGCCGCCGAGCTTGCGGAACGCGTCGATCGCGACCCGCATGGCGCTGGCGTCGCCGCGCTCGTAGTAATGGCCGCGCCCCTGGAACAGCGCCACCCGCCGGCCTTCGATCAAGCCCACGACCAGCCGCCCGGCGTGGCCCTCGACGGAGGGAACCGGAAAGCCGGGGATGTCGAGGTAGGAGATGGCGGTCGCGTCCCGCGCCTCGTCGGCAAAGGCCCCGAGGCCCGAGCCGAGCACGATCGCGAGCTTAGGCAGCGAATCGAGGCCATGGGCTTTGAGCGCGGCGATCGCGGCGTCGGCGGCGTCTTCGTACGTCGTCACGGCGGATTTCGCAGTCAAGCCCGAGCCCCTCACCGATTTTTGATCGCGCCCGCGGCGCTCGACCTCATCCTCGCCCGCCATAATAGGGCCCCCGGCGAGAAGCCGAAAGATTGCCAACGAGGGAGGTCGTTCATGGATAAGCAAGCCAACCGGCGCGAAATGCTGCTCACGTCGCTGATGACGGCGCTGCCGTTCGGGATCGGGGCCGCGGCCGCGAGCCCGCTCAATCCGGAGCAGACGATCATCACGCCGCCGGATAAGCTGCAATGGAAAACTCAGCCGTCCTTTCCTCCGCAGAGCGTCGATATGTGTCCACTGGTTGGCGAGACCACCGCGCCCGGCCTCTACTACACGCTCGTCCGCTGGCATCCCGGCTACATGAGCGCGCCGCACTTCTATTCGACTGACCGCTATTGCATGGTGCTGTCAGGGATCTGGTGGGTCAACAGCGGCGCCGATTTCGATCCTGCCAGCTGCGTACCGGTCCGCGCCGGCAGCTATGTGCGTCGCGTCGCGGGAACACCGCATTACGACGGCGTGATCCCCAGCCACAACGAGCCGGTCGTGATCGCGATCTGCGGCATCGGGCCCGTCAATTTCACCCTCAGCGATCCGTCGAAGCCGCCGTGGCGGGAGGTTTGAGGGCGATGGCGCGCACGCCGCGGCGTTGTTCAGACCGCCAGATGCTCCGGCCCGAACGATTCCGGCAGGAGTTCGTCAAGCGTGAATGTCTGCCGCACGCCTTCGGGCCCAGCAACATGCACGGGCGTTGAAGCGTCGGCGAATTCGCGGATGCGTTGGCGGCAGCCGCCGCAGGGGGTGCACAGAGCCTCGCCGTCGCCTATGACCAGGATCTCGGCGATCCGACGCTCGCCCGCCGCGGCCATCGCGGCGATCGCGCCGGCCTCCGCGCAGGACCCTTGCGGATAGGCGGCGTTCTCGACGTTGCAGCCCGAAAAGACCGTGCCCGAGGTCGTGCGCAGCGCCGCGCCGACACGGAAACGCGAATAGGGCGCGTAGGCGTTGGCCTGCGCGGCCTTCGCGCCCGCGAACAGTTCGGCGAGCGCTGCCCCCTCATCCGGCGGGCCAATAGCCCGTCGGGAAGGAAGGGCGCCCTTGCGGACGCCCTTTCGCCCACCACCTTCTCCCGAGGGGAGAAGGGGGCTAGCGCTCTTTGACATAGGGAATCCCCGACGCTTTCGGCGGGATCGCCTTGCCGATGAAGCCCGCGAGCAGAACGACGGTGAGGATATAGGGCAGGGCCTCGATCGCCTGCACCGGCACCGGCCCGATCAGCGGCAGCACGACGCCTTGCATCCGGATCGCCACCGCGTCGAGAAAGCCGAACAGGATGCAGGTCGCGAGCGCCGGCCAGGGACGCCATTTGGCGAACACCAGCGCCGCAAGCGCGATGAAGCCTCTCCCCGCGCTCATGTGCGGCTGGAAATAGGCCTCCTGCGACAGCACGAGATAAACGCCGGCGAGGCCGACAAGGACGCCGCAGATCATGACCGCGCCGTAACGCAGGCCTCTCACCGATATGCCCGCGGTGTCGACCGCGGCCGGATTCTCGCCGACCGCGCGCAGCCTGAGGCCGAACCTGGTGCTGTAGAGCGCCCAATAGGTGAGCGGCACGAGCAGGAAGGCGGCGTAGGTGATGAGGTCGTGGCCCGAGATGAGGTGCTCATAGACCGGGCCGATGATCGGAATGGTCCCGATCGCCCTGGCGAACGGCAGTTCGATCGTATGGAACTGGGCGGATGCAGGCAATTCGGGCGTCCGTCCGCCCTGCGACCAGATCGCGTTACCGATCAGCGCGGTCATTCCGTCCGCGACCATGTTGATCGCGGTGCCGGAGACGATCTGGTTGGCGCGCTGGTCGATCGACGCATAGCCGTGGATGAGCGAAATGACGATCGTCGCCACGACGCCGGCCAGGAGCCCAAGCCAGACGCTGCCGGTGAAGGTCGCGACCGCCGCCGAGCCGAAGGCGCCGACCAGGATCTTGCCTTCAAGGCCAATGTCGACGACGCCGGAGCGCTCCGACCACAGGCCCGCGAGACAGGCGAGGATCAACGGCGTCCCAAGCCGGATGCCGGAATCGAAGACGACGATGAACGCGTTGAACAGCTCCATCGCGCCTCAAGCCCCTCAGATCGGCGGCGACGTCGTGCGGCGCGCGAGCAGGACCGCGACCGGGCGGCGGAACATGTGCTCGAGCGCGCCGGCGAACAGCACCACGAGGCCCTGGATGACGACGATCATGTCGCGGCTGATCTTCGGCGTCTCGAAGGCGAGCTCGGCGCCGCCCTGGTAGAGGATGCCGAACAGGATCGCGGCGAGAATGATGCCCACGGGGTGGGCGCGCCCCATCAGCGCGACCGCAATCCCTACGAAGCCGAAGCCCCCGGTATATTCGAGGATCAGCCGGTGCTCCTCGCCGAGGATCACGTTGACCGCCATGCCGCCCGCGAGCGCCCCCGAGAGCAGGGTGGTGACGATCGTCACCCGCGCCGGCGAAATGCCGCCATAGACGGCGGCGGTCGCATTCGCGCCGACGGTGCGGATTTCGTAGCCGAGCCGGGTGCGCCAGATCGTGAGCCAGACCGCGAAGGCGGCGGCGAGCGCGAGCAGGAACGACAGGTTGAACGGCGTATCGGGCCAATGGATTCCGAGCGGCGCTAGCAACTCGTGAAACTGGGGAACCTGTCCGTAGACCGAGAACGTCGGCGTCTCCGGGTTCATCTGGCTGGGATTGCGCAGGACGTCGACCAGCAGGTAGCCCATCAGCGCCGAGGCGATATAGTTGAACATGATCGTCGTGATGACGATGTGGCTGTCGCGCTTGGCCTGGAGATAGCCGGGAATGAATGCGAACGCCGCGCCGAACAGCGCCGCGCCGAAGATGGCGACGACGACCAGCGAATAGCCGGGCAGGAAGCCAAGATGGAGCGCCGCCAGCGCCGCGCCAAGGCCCGCGACATAGGCCTGGCCCTCGACGCCGATGTTGAAGAGACCGGCGTGAAAGCAGATCGCAACCGCAAGGCCGGTGAAGATGAAGCTCGTGGCGTAATAGAGCGTAAATCCGATGCCTTCGAGATCGCCAAGAGCGCCGGCAATGAGGATCTTCACCGCTTCCAGCGGATTCTCGCCGATCGCCAGCACGACGAAGCCGGAGATCACGAACGCCGCGCCGACGTTGATCAGAGGGATGAGTGCAACGTCGGCCCAGACGGGCAGGGGCCGCAAGGGCGAGCTCATGCCGCGCGCTCGCTGACGCCAGCCATGAGCAGGCCGAGATCTTGGGCGTCGGTGTCCTCCGGCCGCCGCTCGCCGGTGACCCGCCCGGCGCAGAGCACGATGATGCGGTCGGAGAGGGCGAAGATCTCGTCGAGTTCGACCGAGACCAGAAGCAGCGCCTTACCCGCGTCGCGCTGGGCGACGATGCGCTTGTGGATGAATTCGATCGCGCCGATGTCGACGCCGCGAGTCGGCTGCCCGACCAGCAGGATCTTGGGATTGCGTTCGATCTCCCGCGCCAGGACGATCTTCTGCTGATTGCCGCCGGAGAAGTTGGCGGTCTTCAAGAGCGGCGACGGCGGCCTGACGTCGAAGGCTTTCATCTTTTTCTGCGCGTCGGCGATGATCGCCCCGCGATCGAACAGCGCGCCCTTGCCGTAGACCCGCTCGTGATGGAAGCCGAGCATCGCGCTTTCGCAGGCCTCGAACGGCATGACGAGGCCGACGCGGTGGCGATCTTCGGGCACATGGCCGATCCCGATGAGGCGCTCCAGTCGCGGAGTGCGCTTGACCGCCGGCAGCAGCTCGCCGTCGATGAGGATTTCGCCGGCGCTGAGCGGCCGGATGCCGGCGAGCGCCTCGAGCAGCTCCGACTGGCCGTTGCCGGCGACGCCGGCGACGCCGAGGATCTCGCCTTCCCGAAGGGTGAAGGAGACGCCGTCGACGCGAACGACTCCCCGGTCGTCGCGCACCACGAGACCTCGCGCTTCGAGCGCGATCGGACCCGGATGGGCGGGGCCCTTGTCGATCTTCAGGATCACCTTGCGCCCGACCATCGCGTCGGCGAGCTCGGGCGGCGAGGTCTTGTCGGTGTCGAAAGTCGCGACCATCTCGCCGCGCCGCATCACCGACACCCGGTCGGTCAGGCTCATGATCTCGCGTAGCTTGTGGGTGATGAAGATGATCGTCTTATGCTCGCCCTTGAGCACCCGCAGCATCTCGAACAGTTGATCCGCCTCGGCCGGGGTCAGCACCGCGGTCGGCTCGTCGAGCACCAGGATATCCGCGCCGCGCACCAGCGCTTTCAGGATCTCGACCCGCTGCTGCAGGCCGACCGATAATTCGCCGACGATCGCGTCCGGATTGACTTCGAGGCCATATTCGCGCCCGAGCTCCGCAAGCTGCTTGCGGACCGCGCCCGCGCCTTCGGCCAGCAGCGCGCCGCCCTCGGCGCCGAGCATAACGTTTTCGAGCACGCTGAGCGGCGGCACCAGCATGAAGTGCTGATGCACCATGCCGATGCCGTGGCTGATCGCCTCGCGCGACGAGCGGATCCGGACCGGCTCGCCATTGATGCGGATTTCGCCTGAGTCCGCCTCATAGAAGCCGTAGAGAATCGACATCAGCGTCGATTTTCCGGCGCCGTTCTCGCCGACGATGCCGTGGATGACGCCCCGCTCGACGACGAGATTGACGTGATTGTTGGCGTGAACCGGGCCGAAGCTCTTGTCGATGCCGATGAGCTCGATCGCGGGAGGGGCTCTGTCGGCCTCGGTCGTCAAAAGCGGCTCCTGACTGCAGGGTCCCGTCACGCCCCTCATTGCGAAGAACGTTAGCGACGAAGCAATCCTTGGGCCATCGCCCGAGGTTCCTTGGATTGCTTCGCTTCGCTCGCAATGACGGGGTTGGCCCTCCCCCGCTGGCGGGAGAGGGATTGCTCAGTTCACATCGGGCACTTGTTGTCGGACATGTAATTGTGCACGTCGATCTTGCCGGAGATGATGTCCGCCTTCGCGGCGTCCGCGGCCTTTTTGGCTTCCGCCGACAGAACTGCCTTGTTCCATTCGTCCTCGGCGTAGCCGACGCCGCCGTTCTTGAGGCCGAAGACCTCCACCCCGGCCTTCCAGGTCCCGTCCTTGGCCGCCTTGAACGAATCGTAGGTCGCGACATCTACGTGCTTGAGCATCGAGGTCAGCACGTGGCCGGGGAACAGATTGTCCTGGTCCGAGTCGACGCCGATGCCGAACTTGCCGGCGTCGGCGGCGGCCTTAAGGACGCCCTGGCCGGTAGCGCCGGCGGCGGCATAGACGATGTCGGCGCCGCGGTCGATTTGCGACTTGGCGAGTTCGCCGCCCTTGACCGGATCGTTCCACGCCGCGGGCGTGGTGCCGGTCATGTTGGCGATCACTTCGTCCTTGCCGCCGGAGGCGTATTTGACCCCCTGGGCGTAGCCGCATTCGAACGCCGAGATGAGCGGAATGTCCATGCCGCCGACGAAGCCGACCTTGCCGGTCTTCGAGGTTTCGGCCGCGATCACGCCGACCAGGAACGAGCCTTCCTCGGCCTTGAACACCATCGACTGCACGTTGGGCTTGTCGACGACCATGTCGATGATGCCGAACTTGGTGTTGGGGAACTCGTCGGCGACCTTGCCGAGCGCGGTCGCCCAGGCGAATCCGGGCATGATGATCGGGCTGAAGCCGTCCTTTGCGAATTTGCGCAGGACCTGCTCGCGCTGGGCGTCATTCTGGATCTCAAGGTCGCGGAAGGGGACGTTGAAATCCTTGCTGAACTTGGTCGCGCCGTTGAAGACGCCCTCGTTGAAGGATTTGTCGAACTTGCCGCCGAGATCATAGATGACGGCGGGCTTGATCTCGGCGGCGCAAGCCGCGGCGGCGGCGAAGAGGCCGCCGGCGCAAATGGCGATGGTCAGGAAGCAGTGAGCGCGAACGAACATTATAACCCTCCGGGTTAAGCGGGAGCCGGAGCCAGCTCCGCGCCGGATAAACTCAACGAAAACTGGCCAGTTGGTCAGCTAAGTCCAACCTGCGCCGGCATGTCAACCGCTCGCCGAAGCCTGACGGCCTTGGCCCGGGGTGCGACTTCGACTTCCGATTTCGGCCGCTTGCCACGGCCAAGAGGACACTATGCGCGGGGCGGGCTGACGGCAAGTCGAGAGTGGAGAATCGGGAGCCCCAAAGGCCGCGGCCTCCCGCGCCGGCTTCGCTCAGGTCAATTGAACAGCGAGGAGACGCTTTCCTCTTTCGCGATCCGCCCGATCGCCTCGCCGATCAGCGATGCAATCGAGATCACCCGGATGTTGCGCGCGACCCTGACCGCCTCGGTCGGCTGGATCGTGTCGGTGAGCACGAGTTCCGTGAGCTTCGAGGCGGCGACGCGGGCGACCGCCCCGCCCGACAGGACGCCGTGGGTGACATAGGCCGAGACGCTGGCCGCTCCCTTCTCGAGCAGGGCGTCGGCGGCGTTGCAGAGCGTGCCGCCCGAATCGACGATGTCGTCGAGCAGCACGCAATTGCGGCCGGCGATGTCGCCAATCACATTCATGACCTCCGATTCTCCCGCCCGATCGCGCCGCTTGTCGACGATGGCGAGCGGAGCGTCGAGGCGCTTGGCGAGCGCCCGGGCGCGCACCACCCCGCCGACGTCGGGAGAGACGACCATCACGTTCTTGCTGCCGTTGTGATGGGCCTGGATGTCGCGCACCATCGTCGGCGCGCCGAACAGATTGTCGGTCGGGATGTCGAAAAACCCCTGGATCTGGCCGGCGTGGAGGTCGACCGTCAGCACACGGTCGGCGCCGGCCCGGGTGATGAGATTGGCCACGAGCTTGGCCGAGATCGGGGAACGCGGTCCTGGCTTGCGGTCCTGGCGGGCGTAGCCGAAATAGGGGAGGACCGCGGTGATGCGCTGCGCCGAGGCGCGCCTGAGCGCATCGATCATAATCAGGAGCTCCATCAGGTTGTCGTTCGCCGGATAGGAGGTCGACTGGATGATGAAGGCGTCGCGCCCGCGCACGTTTTCGAGGATCTCGACGAAGATCTCGAGGTCGGCGAATCGGCGGACGTGGCATCCGGTCAAGGGCTCGCCGAGATAGGCGGCGATCGCCTCGGCGAGCGGCTGGTTGGAATTGCCGGCCAAAATCTTCATCTTGCCGAGCACGGACGGTTCTCCAAACCCGCGCGCAAGGCGCCCATCGGGATGCTGCGGCGCGTCATAGCAGCCGCCCGGCGCGCGAACAACACGACGATCTGGTTAGGGTTGCCGCCCGCAGCCGGGATGTCCACAAGAAAAGCCGGATGACCGCGCCACAAACGACACCCTCATGCTGAGGAGCGGGGCGAAGCCTCGCGTCTCGAAGCATGTTCTAAAAGGCTGCGCCGGTCGGGTGTAGCGCTGGGGCGGGGTTTGAGGGCTGAAGAAGGATCGAGCTATACGACAGCTACCGTCCTCTTGCGCGCCCGATAGCCTGCGAAACCGAGCCCCGCGAAGCCAAGCAGCATCAATGCCCAGGTTGAAGGTTCAGGTACGATGGATATCGTCGTGGTCCCGGCGATCCAATAACCCTGAGAACTGGTGGACTGTTCAAAAAGACCAACGTACGGACTGGCGCTTGCCGCATTGTCTATAAACACGCAGTACGAATTCGCGGGGTTGTCGCATTCGTCCGGATTAGCGATCGTCGCAATTGTAAGGGTTCCGGCTCCGTCATAGGCGAAGGTCGAAGAATACGGAAGGGTGAAGGAGTTGATCGTAAGGCCGTTGGTGGTTTGCCCTGTCTCTACCGAAGGGTCGAACATGACCGTGAAGTTCAGCTCCACCGGGTCGACGGGAGCCGGAGTGTCCGGACCAGCGCCGGGCTCAAACATGAAATTGGAAGCCGTGACGTCGAAGGTGCGCTCCGACGCCGGGCTCACCCGGAGAGCGAGCGTGTTCCCTGGAGAGGCGGGCATTCCTCGACCACATTGCAGACCGGGAGGACGCTATTGCCCAAGCCAAACGCTGCGGTGAAGCGCGTCGTTCGAGACGTCCGCGTTCCGGCCCTCAGGACGAGGGGGCGAGGACTTGCCTCTATTGGGCGTAGCTGAGCGCGGCGCCCGCCGGCGCCGCCTCGGGCGTGTTGGAGAGATAGGCGGCGAGATCGTCGGCGGATTTTGCGGCGACGCTGTCGAGCGCGGCGTCGTCGATCATCGCCCAGGCGTCGTCGCCGGAACCTCGGACGGCGATTGCGTCGCTGAGCCTTTGGGCCCGGCGCTTGTCGGGGGTGAAGACGTCATAGACGAGATCGACCTCCGCTCCGCCCTCGATCGGCGAGGCGGTGAGATAGCCGCGCACCAGGTAGCGCGCCTTGGCGGGATCGACGACCGCGATCTTCCGCGAGGCGGCGGCCTCGGCGAGGCTCTGGCTGAAATGGGCCGAAAGGTCGGCCGGCGCGCCGTCCACCGACACGATCGCGACGGTCGCGGCGGCCATGTTGGCGTCGTCGCGCCGGACGAACTGCGCCTGCCCGTCCGCGCTCGGCGGGCTCGCGGCGATGTCGTTGCAGCCGCCGAGCGCAGCGCATCCGAGGAGAATGAGGCTCGAGGCGAACGCCCGGAACGGCGCGGCCGAACCCCTGATCATGAAACCCACGCTTGAACCAAACTCCCAACCCCCGGCGCCCGCCGCCGGGAGGCAAGGTTAATAATGCGTTAAAGCGACCGCGCCAACAGCTAGCCGCAATCGCGGCCGAGGTCCAGCGCAGAGCAATTGTCATTCCCGACGGTCGCCAGGCGACCGATCGGCAATCCAGATTGGCGCAAGCCCAGATCATCGCTGGATACCCGGTCGGACCTGCGGTCCGCCGGGAATGACAATCGTCAGCGGCGCGCATAGATAGGTCCCCTCATGACAGGCGCGTCGAAATCCTATCCCCCGGGCGAAGCGCCCGTCGCCGAAGCGCGAGCGGAGGCCGCGCTCGCGCGAGAGCTCGCGCCGGATTCGGCGCCGCTGGAGATCGCCCTCGACGAAGGGCCGGCCGAGCCGACGCGGCTCGCCCGCGGCGCCGAGGCGATCCGCGAATTCTGGCGCCATGCGCCGCTCAAGCCCGGCGTCTACCGGATGATCGGGGCCGAGGGCGAAGTGCTCTATGTCGGCAAGGCGCGCTCGATCAAGAAACGCATCGCCGCCTATATGGCGCCCGAGCGTCAGCCGAGCCGCATCGCCCGGATGGTCGCCCAGACGCGCTCGATGGTGTTCGTCACCACCGAATCCGACGCGGAAGCCCTGCTGCTCGAAGCCAATCTCATCAAGCAGCTCAAGCCCCGCTACAACGTCACGCTGCGCGACGACAAGAGCTTCCCCTATATCCTCATCGCGACCGGCCATCCTGCGGCGCGGCTCGTCAAGCATCGCGGCGCGCGCTCGGCTCAAGGCGACTATTTCGGCCCGTTCGCCAGCGCAGGCGCCGTCTTTCGCACCCTCAACGCGCTCCAGCGGGCGTTTCTTTTGCGCACCTGCTCGGATTCTTTCTACGCCAACCGCACCCGGCCCTGCCTGCTCTACCAGATCAAGCGCTGTTCGGCGCCCTGCACCGGCGAGATCGACCTCGCCGATTACGCGAAACTGGTGGCGGAAGCGCGCGACTTCCTGTCCGGCAAGAGCCGCGCCATCCGGGGCCGCCTCGCCGCCGAGATGAGCGAGGCGGCGGGCGCGCTCGATTTCGAGAAGGCGGCCCGCTTGCGCGATCGGATCAGCGCGCTCTCGGCCATCCAGGGCGAGCAGAGCGTCAATCCGCGCTCGATTCCCGAGGCCGACGTTTTCGCGGTGACTGAGGAAGCGGGGCAGTTCTGCGTCGAGGTGTTCTTCTTCCGCACCTACCAGAACTGGGGCAACCGCGCCTATTTTCCCCGCGCCGACCGGGCGCTCTCGCCTGAGGAGGTGCTGGACGCGTTCCTCGCCCAGTTCTATCTCGACCGGCCGGCGCCGCGGCTCGTGCTCCTGAGCCACGCGGTTCCGAGCGCCGGGACGTTGTGCGAAGTGTTGACCGCGCGGGCCGGCCACCGGATCGCCATCGGGGCGCCCAAGCGGGGCGAAAAGAAGGACCTGGTCGACGCGGCGCTGCGCAACGCGCGCGAGGCGCTGTCGCGCAAACTCGCCGAAGCCGCGACCCAGGAGAAGCTCCTCGAAGCGCTCGGCAAGGCGTTCGGGGTCGACCGTCCGATCCGGCGGGTCGAGACTTATGACAATTCCCACATCATGGGGACGAACGCGATAGGCGCGATGGTGGTCGCGGGGCCCGAAGGCTTCGTCAAGAACCAGTACCGCACCTTCAACATCAAGAGCGCTGATCTCACGCCCGGCGACGACTACGCAATGATGCGCGAGGTGCTGACGCGACGGTTCGCTCGGCTCATGCGGCAGGCTGTAGCCGCGGTCCATAGCCCGTCGTCGGACGGGCGTTCCTCTGGACGCCCTGCGGACCGCGGCGGCGGCGCTTCGGTAGACGCGATCGCTGATCGCGTCTACCGCGCTGAACGACCGCGGCTACAGGAGGGCGCCGATGGCGCCTTTCCCGATACGCCCGACCTCGTCGTCATCGACGGCGGGCGCGGCCAGTTCGACGCCGCGCGCGAGGTTCTGTGCGGCCTCGGAGTCGAGGGGGTGAAGCTGGTCGCGATCGCCAAGGGCCCCGACCGCAACGCCGGCCATGAGACCTTCTTCGTCGAGGGGCGCGACTCGTTCCGCTTGAGCCCGCGCGACCCCGCCCTGTTCTTCATCCAGCGCCTGCGCGACGAGGCGCATCGCTTTGCGATCGGAACCCACCGCGCCCGGCGCAAGCGGGAGCTCGTCAAGAGCCCGCTCGACGAAATCCCCGGCATCGGCCCGTCGCGCAAGCGCGCGCTCTTGCTCGCCTTCGGCTCGGCGAGGGACGTCGCCAAGGCCGGCCTCGCCGACCTCGAAAAGACTCCGGGCTTGAACGCCGCCACGGCGAAGCTCGTGTACGACTTTTTCCACGAAGCCGGGCGGGGCTGAGGCTCTCGCGCTCACGCCGGGATGTCGGGCAGAAAACTCCGCAAGTTGTCACCGCCGCTTTTCGCGAGCATGACAGCAACGGCGGCGGCTCACAGCGCGCCGCTCCGGACGACGAGCCGGCCTGGGCGACGGCCGGCGAACGCCTCTACGCCGCTTTAGATCGGCTCCGGCCCGCGCGAGATGGCGGCGACGCCCGTGCGCGAGACCTCGACGAGGCCGATCGGGCGCATGAGCTCGACGAAGTCGTCGATCTTGCGCGGCGCGCCGGTGAGTTCGAAGATGAAGCTCTCGGTCGTGGCGTCGATCAACTTGGCGCGGAAGGCCTCCGCGAGGCGCAGCGCCTCGGTCCTGTTCTCGCCCTTGCCTCTCACCTTGATCATCGCCAGCTCGCGCTCGATCGCGCGCACGGTCAAGGTCAGGTCGTTCACCGAATGGACCGGGACCAGGCGCTCGGTTTGATGACGGATCTGCTCGATGATCTCGGGCGTGCCAGAAGTGACGATGGTGATGCGCGAGAGATGGGTCTCATGCGCGACCTCGGCGACGGTCAGGCTCTCGATGTTATAGCCGCGGCCCGAGAACATGCCGACGACCCGCGCGAGAACGCCGGGCTCGTTGTCGACCAGGACCGAAAGGGTATGAGTCTCGACCTTGGCCTTTGCGGTCGCCGACGAATAGGGCGAGAGCGGCTGCGCGGAAGTCTTGCTCATGGCGTTCATGGTCCTTCTTGTCCTCTCGTCCAAATTGGTCGCGGCTCATGCCGCTGCGGCGTTCGGCGCTGGAAGCACCCATCGCTGGAAAAGGTCGAAGTCGATGTTGCCGCCCGAGAGCACGAGACCGACCTTGCGTCCTTTGAGGCGCGCGCGTTCCTTAATCGCCGCGGCGAGCGCCGCCGCGCCCGCCCCCTCGGCGAGGTTGTGCGTATCGGTCCAGTAGACGCGGACGGCGGCGGCGATCTCGTCGTCGCTGACCAGCACGATCCGCGCGGCGCCCTTGAGAATGACGGCGAGCGCCTCCTCGTCGGGAACGCGGGTCGCCATACCGTCGGCGAAAGTGTCGGCGCTGTTGGTGGGCACGACATGGCCGGCGGCGAACGAAAGCGCATAGGCCGGCGCTTCCGCCGACTGGACGCCGACGATCTCGGTTCTTGCGCCGAGCGCGTCGCGCGCCGTAATGCATCCGCAAATTCCCGAGCCCTGGCCGATCGGGACGTAGAGAACGTCGAGGTCGGGACGCTCGCTCAAGAGTTCGAGCGCATAAGTCGAGACGCCGAGCGCAAGATCGCGATGGAAGGAGGGGACGAGGTGCAGGCCGCGCTCCTCCGCAATCCGCATCGCCTCCTCACGCGCGGCCTGGAAGTCGCGGCCAAATTCGACAACCTCGGCCCCGAGCGCGCGCATGGCGGCGTTCTTCTCCGTGGAATTGCCGTGCGGCGCGAGGATCATCGCCGCAAGCCCGGCGCGCCGGGCGGCGAAGGCGAGACTTTGGCCGTGATTGCCGCGGGTCGCCGAAATGAGCCCGCGCGCCTCGGGGTCGCGCTTCATCAGCGCGTCGACATAGGTCAACCCGCCGCGAACCTTGAAGGCGCCGGTCGGCTGATGGTTCTCGTGCTTGACGACGACTTCGGCCTCGAGCCGCTCGGCGAGAAGCGGCCAGCAAATCGCCGCAGTCGGCTTGAGCGCGCGGAGCACGACCTCGTGCGCGCGGCGGATCTCGTCAAGAGTGAACGTCATCGCGTTTCCGTCACCGCACATCATTCTTGCCTCAACCCCTCATCCTGAGGAGCGATGCGCAGCATCGCGTCTCGTAGGATCGTCCAGTCCCAACCTTGCATCGCCCCCTGGAGCGTCCTTCGAGACCCCGCGCTTCGCGCGGCTCCTCAGGACGAGGCCGGATGAGGGGTTCCCTCACCCCCGACCCCTCTCGCCGGGGGCGATGGGCGTCACACCAGCATCTTCCCCTTCTCGTCGATCACATTGTCGAGCTCGACCCCGGCGTCGTCCTCGAGCTCCGCCATGATCATTTCGTTATGCGCCTTGCCTGACGGAATCATCGGGAAGCAGTTCTCCTTCTGATCGACCACGCAATCGAAAATGACCGCCCTCGGCGTCTCAATCATCTCCATAATCGCCGCGTCCAGTTTGGCCGGATCCGAGCAGCGGATCCCGTGCGCGCCATAGGCCTCGGCCAGTTTGACGAAGTCGGGAAGCGAATCGGTGTAGCTCTCCGAATAGCGCCCGCCGTGCAGAAGCTCCTGCCACTGGCGCACCATCCCCATGTACTGGTTATTAAGAATGAAGATCTTGACCGGCAGGCGGTACTGCGCCGCGGTCGACATCTCCTGCATGTTCATGAGGATCGAGGCTTCGCCGGCGATGTCGACGACCAGCGACTTCGGATGGGCGAGCTGGACTCCGATCGCGGCCGGCAGCCCGTAACCCATGGTCCCGAGGCCGCCCGAGGTCATCCAGCGGTTCGGCTCCTCGAAGGCGAAATGCTGCGCGGCCCACATCTGATGCTGGCCGACCTCGGTCGTGACATAGACATCGCGGCCTTTCGTCAGTTCGTAGAGCCGCTTCACCGCGTGCTGGGGCTTGATGATCTTCCCGGAATTGCGGAAGCCGAACGAATCCCGCGCCCGCCAGCCGTCGACTGCGGCCCACCAGCGGGCGAGCGCCGCCTCGTCTGCCCGATGGGCGCCCTCGCGCCACAGCCGCGACATGTCCTCGAGCACATGGGCGCAGTCGCCGACGATTCCGAGATCCACTTTGACGTTCTTGTTGATCGAGGACGGGTCGATGTCGATGTGGATCTTCCTCGACTTCGGCGAGAAAGCGTCGAGCCGCCCGGTGATGCGATCGTCGAAGCGGACGCCGACCGAGATCATGAGATCGCAATCATGCATCGCGTTGTTGGCCTCGAAAGATCCGTGCATACCGAGCATTCCGAGCCATTGCTTGTCCGAGGCCGGATAGGCGCCGAGCCCCATGAGCGTCGAGGTGATCGGGAAGCCGGTTGCGCGGACGAGATCGCGCAGAAGCGTCGAAGCATGCGGGCCGGAATTGATGACGCCGCCGCCGGTGTAGAAGATCGGCTTCTTCGCCGCCGCCATCATCTCGATCGCGTGCCGGACCCGCTCGAGATCGCCCTTGAGCTGGGGCTGATAGGTCTTGTGCTGGATGTTCCTCTGAAACGAATAGGCGCCGCTGGCGAACTGCACGTCCTTCGGAATGTCGACGACCACCGGACCGGGGCGACCGCTCGAGGCGATGTAGAAGGCCTCATGCAGGACGCGCGGCAGGTCGTCGATGCGGCGGACGAGATAATTGTGCTTGGTGCAACTGCGGGTGATGCCGGTCGTGTCGCATTCCTGGAATGCGTCGGAGCCGATGAGATGGGTCGGCACCTGCCCGGTGATGCAGACGAGCGGGACCGAGTCCATGAGCGCGTCGGTCAGGCCGGTGATCGCATTGGTCGCGCCGGGGCCCGAGGTGACGAGCAGGACCCCGACCTTGCCGGTCGAGCGCGCGTAACCTTCCGCAGCGTGAGCCGCGCCCTGCTCGTGGCGCACGAGGATGTGCCTGAGTTTGTTCTGATGGAAGATCGCGTCATAGATCGGCAGCACGGCGCCGCCGGGATAGCCGAAGACCATCTCGACGCCCTGGTCCTTGAGCGCCTCGACGACCATTTCCGCGCCGGTCATTTGCTTGGCCATAATCGCTGCTCTCCGCCTTTTTCTCGTCGATCCGGAATTTCGGGCAACAAAAAAGGCCCTCAGAGGGGCCTTCGGGTAAGCGCCAGCGAACGGAAGCAGACCCTATGTCTGCCCGCTCCCTAGCGCTAATGATACGATAAGCTTCGCCACGTCGAGCCGCCTCGAATTGGAAAACCCGCACTCTCTAGAGAAGCCGGACGCCGGCGTCAAGTGCGCCGCCCGGTCGATGTCGGCAGGCGGACATTTTTCGCTGAAGGCCGCCAGCCACTTCCAGCTTGCGAAATGGGGCGGCGCGAAAGCTTTGACTTGAGCTCCGCCTGCCCCGCTTTCCCGATTGTGCCCGACGCAATCCCGGTTACATTGGCGCCCGTGACTCGCCTTCTGCTTGCCCAGATTCGCCGCCGTTACGTCGTCGAGGCTCGCCCGCTCGACGTCGAAGCGGAAGCGGCGCTCAGGTGCGATCCGCGCCCTGGCGCAAAGGCGATTCTCACCGCCATCGCGCAACGACGCGCCGAAAACCGCTCGGAAGGGCAGCGGTTGCGCAAGCTCTTGCAGTTCGAGACCGCGCTTTGGGACACGGGCGTTGTCCATGTCGCCGGGGTCGATGAAGCCGGCATGAGCCCGCTCGCTGGGCCGGTGGCGGCTGCGGCCGTCATATTCGCCCCGCGATCGCGCATTCCTGAAGTCGACGACTCGAAGAAGCTCGATGCAGGGACTCGCGAGAGGCTCGCAGTCGAGATCAAGGGGCGCGCCGTGGCGTGGTGCGTCGCCTTCGCCGAGGTCGAAGAGATCGACCGCATCAATATCTACTGGGCCGGCCTTTTGGCCATGCGCCGCGCCATCGAAGGCCTCTCCGTCGCCCCTCAACACATCCTGCTCGACGCGCGTCGTCTGAAAGAACTTAAGACGCCTCAGCAGGCCATCGTGAAAGGCGACGCAAAGAGCCTGACCATTGCCGCCGCCTCGATCCTGGCCAAGACGGCCCGCGACGCCCTCATGTGCAAACTGGATGCGGAATACCCGGGATACGGTTTCTCCAAGCACAAGGGCTATCCCGTCCGCGAGCATCGGGCTGCTCTTATCCGGCTCGGCGCTTCGGCCATTCATCGCCGCTCGTTCGCGCCAGTCCGCGAGATCCTGGGCCTGCCGCCGCTTCCGCTATGGGAGCATGCAAGGGTCGCTTCAGAGGCTGCCCAAGAGTTCGCGGAACCGCGACCCGCTCCGAAATTATGACCATTCCGCCGGCGGCCATTCGGACGATCAAAGCCGGCCCTGTCGAGATCGCCTACGTGGAATGCGGGCCGGCCGACGGCTGGCCATGCATCATGGGCCATGGCTTCCCTTACGACGTCCATGCTTATGACGAGGCCGCGCCTGGGCTCGCCGAGGCTGGAGCGAGAGTCATCGTCCCCTATCTGCGCGGCTATGGGCCGACGCGGTTTATCAACGACGCGACCCCGCCCTCGGGCGAGCAGGCGGCGCTCGGCGCGGACTTGCTCGCGCTGATGGACGCGCTTCAGATCGAGCGCGCAATCCTCGGCGGCTACGATTGGGGCGGGCGGGCGGCCTGCATTGTCGCGGCGCTGTGGCCCGAGCGCGTCCAGGCGCTCGTCTCGGCCAATTCGTACAACATCCAGGACATCGCCCGGGCGATGGAGCCGGCTAGCCCGCAAGAGGAAGCCGCGTTCTGGTATCAGTATTATTTCCACAGTGAGCGCGGCCGGCGCGGCCTCAACCAGGACCGGCGCGGGATCGCGCGCCTGCTCTGGCGCATGTGGTCGCCGACCTGGGCCTTCGACGACGCGACGTTCGAGCGGACGGCGAACGCGTTCGACAATCCAGATTTCGTCGCGGTCGTCATCCACTCCTACCGCCACCGCTATGGTCTCGCCGCGGGCGACCCGGCCTATGCCGAGATCGAAAACGCGCTCGCCGCGCAGCCCACGATCACGGTTCCGGCGATCACCATCGACGGCGACGCCGACGGCGTGAATCCCGGCACGTCGCATCATGCGCACAAGTTTTCAGGGCCGCACGAGCATCGCATCTTCCGGGGCGCCGGCCACAACCTGCCGCAAGAGAGGCCGCAGGAATGGGCGCGCGCGGTCGTCGATGCGCGGGCGCGCGCGAAAGGCCGGGGAACCAAGAGCCCGCTCGCGCGTTGATCGCGTCGAGGGGGTTCAGCTTGACGACCATCGACAACTCGGACGGCCGCCAACTGAAGCAGCCGGATGGCCCGCGACTCCTGGACGCGCTCGGTCCGGGTTTGATCACCGGCGCCGCGGACGACGATCCAAGCGGGATCGCCACCTATTCTCAGGCGGGCGCAGCCTTCGGCTTCGCCCTGATCTGGACCCTGCTGTTCACCTATCCGTTGATGTGCGCGATCCAGCTGATCTGCGCGGAGATTGGCCGGGTCACGGGCAGGGGTATCGCCGCCAACCTGCGACGCTGCTACCCCGCCCCTGTCCTCCATACTCTGCTGGCGCTGCTCATTCTCGCCAACGTCATCAACCTCGGCGCTGACCTCGGAGCGATGGCGGCCGCGCTCGGGCTGATCCTGCCCGGCCCGCAGTGGGCCTATGTCGCAGCGTTCGCGGCCCTCGTCACGGTTCTCGAAGTTTTCATGCGCTACAAGAGCTACGCATCGGTGCTGCGCTGGCTCACGCTTTCGCTCTTCGCCTATGTCGCGACGGTGTTCGTCGTCGGCGTCTCCTGGTCAAAGGTCGCCGTCCATCTCGTCGTTCCGCATGTCGAGTGGACGGGGGCGTATTTCACCGTCGTGGTGGCGGTCTTCGGCACGACGATCAGCCCCTATCTCTTCTTCTGGCAGGCCTCGCAGGAGGTTGAGGAGGTGAGGGGAGACCAAACCGCAAAGCCCCTCCTGAGGGCGCCGGCCCAGGCGCCTCGGGAGCTGGCGCGGATCCGTCTCGACACTGCCGTCGGCATGGCGACCTCCAACCTGGTTGCGCTCTTCATCGTGCTGACGACGGCCGCCACTCTCAACGCCCATGGCGTCACCAACATCGACACCTCCGCCGACGCAGCGAAGGCGCTCAGGCCGATCGCGGGAGATTTTGCCTTCACGGTCTTCGCCCTCGGCATTGTGGGCACGGGTCTGCTCGCCGTGCCGGTCCTGGCGGGAAGCGCCGCTTATGCGCTCGGCGAAGCGCTCGGCTGGCGGATCGGTCTGGCGAAGTCGCCCAGCCGCGCGCCGGCCTTCTATTGCGCGATCACGGTCGGGATCGTCATCGGCGCGCTTCTCAATTTTTCTCCGCTCGATCCGATCAAGGCCCTGTTCTGGAGCGCGGTCGTCAACGGCGTCGCCGCCGTTCCGATCATGGCGATGATCATGCTGATGGCCTCGCGGCGAAAGATGATGGGCAAGTTTGCTCTCGGACGCTGGCTCAAGGCGCTTGGATGGATTGCGACCGCCGCGATGGCCGCCGCGGCCGCCGGCATGATCGCGACGTGGAACGCCTGAGGCGCCAGACGCTGTTAGCGGGTCGGCGCCGGCCGCCGCGGACGCACCCCCAGAAATGCCGCTATGCTAAAGATCCCGGGGACCGCCGCGAGGCGCGAGCGCGCCATCCTAGGCAGCCGCGGTTCGCATCAATAAGTTCCGTCGGCGTGAAAACCGCGCTTTCCGGCTACGAGCTCCTCAACGACCCTCGTCTCGCCGAACGCGACGCCTTCGACCTGCACGGTCTCCTGCCGCCCACAATCGGGACGCTGGAAGAGCAGGCGTCGCGCCGCCTGCGCATTTGAGAGCTGGACGCCGGCCTCAGCTCGCCATCGCGCCTGGGCCCGGGATCGCGCCGGGCGGGCATTTGCCGAGGATGATCATGCCGAGCACCTCGTCCTTGGTCATGTCCTGGACCCGACCGGATCCGACGATCTGGCCGTTCTTCATCACGGTCACTCGGTCGGCGAGGTCGAACACGTCGTGGATGTCGTGGCTGATGAGGAAGATGCCGATGCCTTCGGCCTTGAGCTGCTTGATGAGCTCGCCGACCTGCGCCGTCTCCGCGGGGCCGAGCGCGGCGGTCGGCTCGTCCATGATCAGGATGCGGGCGTTGAAATGGATCGCACGGGCGATGGCGACCGACTGCCGCTGACCGCCCGAAAGCGCGATCACCGGCTCCTTGAACCGACGGAAGTTCGGATTGAGCCGGCCCATGACCTTGCGCGCTTCGGCTTCCATCGAGGCGTCGTCGAGCGTACCCCAGCGGGTGCGGAGCTCGCGGCCGAGGTAGAGGTTCGACGCCGCGTCGACATTGTCGGCAAGCGCGAGCGCCTGGTAGACGGTCTCGATGCCATACGATTTGGCGTCGCGCGGATTGTTGATCGTCGCTTCCTGGCCGTTGATGAAGATCTGTCCCGCGTCGCGCTTGTAGGCGCCCGACAGCACCTTGATCAGGCAGGACTTGCCGGCTCCGTTATGGCCGAGCAGGCCGACCACTTCGCCGGGATAGAGGTCGATCGACGCGTCGTCGATTGCCTTTAAGCCCCCGAACGCAAGCGAGATGTCCTTCATCTCGACCAGAGGAGTTTGTGCGCTCTCGGCCATTCGCTTAGCCCTTGGCGGTTCTGCGGCGATAGAAGGTGTCGATGCCGACCGCGCCGACCAGCACCACGCCGACCACCATCTGCTGGAAAGCCGAGTCGAAGCCGAGCAACACCATGCCGGACTGCAGCGACTGGATGACCAGCGCGCCAATCAGCGCGCCATAGATCGTGCCGATGCCGCCGGCGAGCGAGGTGCCGCCGATCACCGCCGCGGCGATCACGTAGAGCTCGTCGAACTGCCCGAGCACGTTGGTCGCCGAATCGAGCCGCGCCGAATCGATGCAGGCCGCGACCCCAGCGAGCATGCCCATCAGCGCGAACACAAGCACGGTGATTCGCTTGGTGTTGATGCCGGCGAGCTCGGCGGCTTCCGGGTTGCCGCCGATGGCGTAGACGTAGCGGCCAAACCGGGTGCGCCGGGCGAGGAACGTCATGACCACCCCCGTGACCAGCGCGATCAGCACCGGAATTGCGTAGCCGGTGGAAATGAACAAGCCGCCTTCCGGAACCGGAATGTTGTTGTCAGCCGCATATTTCGCTGCGACCCGCTCGGGCCAGGGATAGGCGTTGACGATCGCGGTCGCGCCCAGCACGACAAAACAACCGACGCCTGCGATCAGATATTCCGCCCACATCGGGCGCTGGGGAAAGCGGAACCGCGCCCGCCTTTGACGCCCGGCGTAAAGCCCGAACACGATGCCGGCGCAGGCGAGCGCGGCCAGCCCCCAGCTCGCCGTCGCCCCGATCGACCCATGCGGGCCGCCGCCCATCAGCGCGAAGCGGTCGTCGAGCGGCGCGATCGTCTGCCCGGTCGTCACCCACCAGGCGGCGCCGCGCCAGAACAATTGCGCGCCGAGTGTGACAATGAACGCCGGAATGCCGAGATAGGCCACCAGTGAGCCGTGAAAGGCGCCGATCGCCGCGCCCAGCGCCAAAGCCACGGCGACCGCAATGATCCAGATCGCCGGATTGTCGAGGCCAAGGTAGACAGGGAGAAAGCGGACCTGCGCGACGCCGATGATCGTCGACACGAAGCCGATGATCGACCCGACCGAAAGGTCGATGTGGCGCATGACGATGATGAGCACCATGCCTGTCGCCATGATCGCGATCGACGACGTCTGGACGCTCAAATTCCATAAGTTTCGCGGCGTGAGGAAGAGACCCTCCCCGGTCTGGAACAGCGTATAGACGTTGAAACCGATCCAGATCAGCGCCAGCGCGCCGATCATGCCGATCATGCGGGTGTCGACCTCGGTGGCTCTGAGCAACCTTCGGATGGCCGGCTCGTTCGGAGCCACGGCGGAGGCGCTCGGCGCTGCAGAGGTCATGCTCCCACCCATCTTTATCTTTGCGCCGCGAGGATCGTGGCGAGGCGCTGCAACAGAAAGCCGCGCCGCCTTGCGAACGGCGCGGCCCTCTTTTGTTTCACTCCATTAGAATACGGTCAACTCACTTGCAGAACGGCGTCATGCCGGGCTTCACGCCGGCGCAGACCTCGGCCTTGGTGATCCAGCCCTTGTCGACGATCACGTTGAGATTGGCCTTCGTGATCGGGAGCGGGGTCAGGAGGATGCCGTTGACCGTGATATGCTTGGCGCCGCCCGAGAACGGCTTCACATCGGCGATGGCGGTCATCTTCTTGCCGTCGGCGAGTTCGACCGCGGCGTTGCCCGCGGTCTTGCCGAGGTCGCGCGCGTCCTTCCAGATCGAGACGGTCTGGGTGCCGAGCGCGATACGGTTGATCGCCGCATGGTCGCCGTCCTGGCCGGAAACCGGCACCGAGCCAGCCATTCCTTGCGCGGCGAGCGCGGCGACGACGCCGCCGGCCATGCCGTCGTTCTCGCAGACCACCGCGTCAACCTTGTTGTTGTTCTTGGTGAGGATCTGCTCCATGTTCTTCTGCGCGTTATCCGGCTTCCACCCGTCGGTGTAGGATTCGCCGACGTTCTTGATCTTGCCGGCGTCAATCGAGGGCTTGAGCACCTCCATGATCCCGGAGAACAGGAAGTCCGCGTTCGGATCGCCCTTGTCGCCCTTGATGAAGGCGTAGTTGCCGGCGGGCTTGGCGGCCTGGATCGCCTTCGCCATCATCCGGCCCACTTCGACATTGTTGAAGGTGATGTAGAGAACATTCGGGCTCTCGATCAGGCGGTCATAGGCGATGACCGGGATGCCTTCGTCGGACGCCTTCTTGACGGCCGGCAGAATTGCTTCCGAGTCCATCGCCAGGACGACGAGGACGTTTGCGCCCTTGGAGATGAGGTCTTCGACGTCGGCGAGCTGTTTCGTCGGCGAACCTTGCGCGTCGGCCGAGATATATTTGGCGCCGTGCGTCGCCAGAGCAGCCTTGATCGCCGCTTCATCGGTCTTCCAGCGCTCTTCCTGGAAGTTCGACCACGACACGCCGACAACCACGTCCTTCGCCAGCGCGGCGAGCGACGTAAGCCCCAGGGACGCCGCCACCGCCGCCCCCAATACCAAGTTTTTCAGAGTTCTCATTGTTTTCCTCCACATATGGTCCGCCAGGGACCGTCAAAAAAGCTGTTGGATCGCAGTCTGACCGGGCGATCGGGCGGCGAGACGACACTAATACTCCGTCGAACGCCCGCGCAACTGGCCAAGAGTCGAAGGGGAAGATAGCGCTTCAAGGCAGGTTGTCCCGAATCACGATATCGATACGGATCTTCTCCTGCTCGGCGAGAATCGGCTCGCCACGAACCAGGGCGAGGAGCACGCGCAACGCCGACCTCGCCTCGTGGCCTGCGTCCTGGACGACGACGGCGTCCAGGACGCCGCGCAGCAGGCATCTGCGGGTGACCGTGCTAAGATCGTGGCCAATGAAGGTTATGGTCGATTCCCGATCGGCGTCGGTGATCGCCTTGGCGACCCCGGGAGTGCCCGCGCCGACGTTGTAGACGCCGATCAAATCAGGATGATCGGAAATCAACCTCACCATGAGGGCTTCGTTCTGACCGTCTTGGTCGTTTCCCTCAACGGGACTGAGCACGCTGAGACGCGAGAACTCCAAGTTCATGACCTGGTTGAAGCCGAAAATCCGCTCGGCATGATCGCGCAGCGATTGCGAGCCCGCGATCACCCCGATCTTGCCGGCGCTCCTGCGGACGAAACGTCCCATCAGCGAGCCGGCGGTTCGCCCCGCGGCGACGTTGTCGATCCCGACATAGTGATGGCGACGCGAGCCGGGCACGTCGGAAACCAGTGTGACGACAAATGTTCCGCCGGTGACGAGATCGTCTATCGCCGCCCGGACGCTTTGGTGATCGAGCGCCACGACGGCGACCCCGTCATACCGCCCAGCCAGGGACTCGAGGGCGCCGGTCAGCGCGGCCGGGTTGAAGACGTTGGTCTTGATCGTCTCGACGCTCGCCCGTCTCGCCGTGAGCCAGCCCGACATCTCCGCAACATGGTCCAGGATCATGGACATGAAGATGTTCGAGCCGTCCGGCATCACGAATGCGAACTTGCTTGATCGACGCCTGGCCAGTTCCGCGCCGGCCGCGAACGGGCGAAATCCGTGCCTGTCGATGGCTTCCCTGACGCGGCGCGCGGTGTCCTCCCGCACTCCCGCCCGGCCATGCAGCACGCGGTCCAGGGTCGCCACGCTGACGCCTGCCTCCCGAGCGATATCCTTCAGAGTGAGATGGCTCGCCGCCATTTCGCCACGCATTAGACACATCCCTAGCAATCAATAATGAGGGACGCAACTCAAAATTCGCCGCCGCTTGCGCTTCGGGTTGGCGCCCACGCTTGCGACGAGCGCGGCGATCGTGACAAAAGGACGCAACAAAGATCCGTCGCCGTGTAAGCGGCGAGGCGCGAGGGAAATGAAACGAGGCCCGGGAGTCATTTTCGCGTTTGGCGCGTTCGCCGGTCTCATCGGCGCCGGCGCGGCGTTCGCCGCAAGCTGGGACGAGCGGGTCTTCCCTCCCGGCTCCCATCTCGATTTCGACACGATCGCTGCGGCCGGGCCATCGGCCCTCCCCGCCCTCATCGCGCGCGGCCGCGAGCTCTTCAAGGCGAAATTCACCACCGTCGACGGCGCCGGACGACCGAAAGCAACTCAGGCGATCATCCCAACCAAGGTCAAGAACGGCGTCAATCCGCCTTTCAGCCGCACCAGCGGGCCGGATTCGAACTCCTGTTTCGGCTGCCACAACGATCCCGTCGAGGGCGGCGCGGGCGACGACGCCGCCAACGTGTTCGTGTCCGAGGGCTTCGAGAGCGCCCAGTTCGACTCGATCGACCCCTCGTTCTCGAGCGAACGGCGAACCATCGCGCTGATGGGCGCCGGCCTCGTCGAGCTCCTGGCGCGCGAGATGACCGCCGATCTGCAGGCGATCCGCGCCGCAGCGATCGCCGAGGCCTGCGCTACGGCTAAGGATGCGCGCGCCGACCTGGTGACGAAAGGCGTGCGGTTCGGCTCGATCGTCGCCCATCCGAGCGGCATCGTCGATCTCGACGCCATCGAGGGCGTCGATTCCGACCTCATCGTGAGGCCGTTCAGCCGCAAGGGCGTGTTCACCTCGATCCGGCAATTCACCATCAACGCGCTCAACATCCACCACGGCATGGAGGCGGTCGAGCGCTTCGGCGTCCGCTGGACCGGCAGCCACGACTTCGCCGAGAGCGGCGTGCCCGACGCGATCACCGCCGGCGACGTCTCCGCCCTGGTCGCGTTCCAGGCGACGCTCGCGCCGCCGACCGTCAAGGCCGACCTGCCGGACGACTGGCGACAAGCCGCGAGCAACGGCGCACAAACCTTCAACGACATCGGTTGCGCATCCTGCCACATCGAGACCTTGCCGTTGAAGTCGCTCGTGTTCACCGATCCCGCGCCCTACGACATGGCGGGCACGCTGCGCACCGGCGAGGTCAAAGAGCCGATCCGCATCGATCTCGCCGCGCTGCCCTTCGCCAAAACACTCAAGAAGAACGACAAGGGCGAGTGGCTGATCCCGCTCTACAGCGACCTCAAGCGCCATCTCATCGTCGACGAGACGGTCAACGCGCTCGGCAACGAATTGCAGGCGCAGCGTTTCGTCGAGCGCGACGTGTTCCTGACGCCCCGGCTCTGGGGCGTCGGCTCGACTGCGCCTTACGGCCACAACGGCGCCTTTCGCATGCTCGACGAGATCATCGCCGCGCACGGCGGCGAGGCGCGCTTTTCCCGCGACGCCTATCTCGCGCTCGATCCGATGAAGCGCGACAGCGTCGTGGCGTTCCTGCGATCGCTCGTCATCGAGGCGCCGTGATGCGGCTCGTCTTCTGCGCCCTTGCCCTTTTCGCCGGCGTCGCGGCGGCGGGCGCCGCCGACGACCGCCAGAAGCCGCTGGGCGACGTGCCCGTCATGCACGAAGAGGCCGAGGCGGCGGGGATGCACAGCGTCTATGACGGTCCGTGGGAATTTTTCGTCGGCGGCGGCGGGGCCGCGTTCGACTGCGACGGCTCCGGCTTTCCCTCGGTTTTCCTGGCGGGAGGCAAGAATCCGGCGCGGCTCTTCGTCAACCGCTCGCGCTCCGGCGGACCACTCAAGTTTGAGGAGAAGCCGCTCGATATCAGCGCCGATCCCAAGCTGCTCTTGAACGTCATCGGCGCCTATCCGATCGATATTTCCGGCGACGGCCACATGGATCTCTTCGTGCTCCGGGTCGGCGGCAACCTCCTGCTCAAGGGCGGCCCGGACTGCACATTCACGCTCGCGAACCACGAATGGAGCTTCGACGGAGACCCGGGCTGGACGACGGCGTTCGCCGCCGAATGGGAGCCGGGGCAGAAATTCCCGACGCTGGCGATCGGCCATTATGTCGACCGCAGCGCGCCGGGCTCGCCCTGGGGCACCTGCGAAGAGAACTCGCTCTATCGCCCGCAGCCGGGCGACAGGCCCGACTATTCGGTCCGCACCCCGCTCGCGCCCGGTTTCTGCGCGCTTTCGATGCTGTTCACCGACTGGAACAAATCGGGCGAGCCGTCGCTGCGCGTCTCCAACGACCGCCAGTATTACCGCGGCGGCGAGGAGCAGATGTGGCGGATCGAGCCGGGCAAGACGCCCCGCCTCTACACCCGCGCCGACGGCTGGCGGCATCTGTCGATTTATGGCATGGGCATCGCCGAGGGCGATCTCGACGGCTCGGGCTACCCGGAATATTTCCTCACCTCGATGGGCGACGAGAAGCTGCAGAAGCTCGACCCCGAGGGAGGCGACCGCGGCGAGGCGCCCGTCTATCGCGACATCGCCGGCGAGGTCGGGGCGACCGCGCATATTCCCTATGCGGGCGGCGACAAGCGGCCCTCGACCGCCTGGCACGCCGAATTCGCCGACTTCAACAACGCGGGCCTCCTCGACATCTTCGTCTCCAAGGGCAATCTCGAGCAGATGCCCGATTTCGCCGCCTACGATCCGAGCAATCTGCTCATGGGTCAGTGGAACGGCAAGTTCGCCGAGGCCGGCGACGAAGCGGGAATCGCCAACGGGCTGAAAGGTCGCGGCGCGCTGATCGCCGATTTCAACCTCGACGGGAGACTCGACCTTCTGCAGATCAATCGCGGCGCGAACGTCTCGCTCTACCGCAACCTCGGGGCCAAGAACGGCGACGATCCGCCGCTGCCAATGGGCAACTGGTCCGAGATCCGGCTGATCGAGCCCAATCCCAACCGCAACGCGGTCGGGGCCAGGATTTCGATCAAGACCGGAAATCGCACCCAGACGCGCTTCGTCGACGTCGGCGGCGGCGACGCCTCGGGCCATGCGGGGTGGGTCCATGTCGGCCTTGGCACCGCCGAGCGCGCCGAGATTCGGGTCCAATGGCCCGACGGCGATTGGAGCGCTGCGTACCGGGTGTTCGCCAACCAGTTCGTCGTCATCGACCGCACAAAGCCGCAGGCGGCCTATTGGTATCCGCCGCGCTGAGCGCAAGGACCGCGGTCGGCGCGACAGACGCCTTCAATGCCCGATGCGCTATTGCTTCGCGCAGACGAGCACCGCCTTGGCGTCGCCGTCGCAGCTTGCGCCGGTGGTTCCGTCGATGTGCAGAGCGGCTCCGCCTGCGCAATAGGCGCTGGCCATGATCTCGCCCGCCTCGCACGCAGCCTTCGAGGTGTCGCTGACGATCCTGAAACTCGCTCCTGCTCCCGCAGGGCCGGCGGGTCCGGCCGGTCCAGCCGGGCCCGGAGGCCCAGGCGGCCCGGCGGCGCCCTGCGCCCCCGCTGGCCCGGGCGGGCCCGCGTCGCCCTTGTCTCCCTTGGCGCAACCGGAGACGGCGATGAGCGCGGCGATGGCGACGCCGGCGGCAAAAATGCGCATCGGTTTCCTCCCCTGACCGGGCGCCTCCCAAGCGCCCCGAACGCCAGTGTTGGCGCCGGATTTCGATCTGATCAAGGGGCGCCCGTCCGACGCGCTCGCTCCGCGCGCGGGCGGGCGGCCGTCGCGGAAGAACCCGCCGGTCGCGCCTCAGCCGCCGATCCGAGTTGGGCCGGCGTCGTCGAACGCGGTCGCCTCGCCGATGTGTCGCCAGCGCGCGCGCTCGGCTGAGAAGGCCGCCTGCTTCTGCTCGAGGAGGGTGATCGCGTCGGCGCCGAGCACAAGGCGCAGCGGCGGATCGTCGGTCTCGACAACCGCGATCATCGCCTCCGCCGCCTTGGCCGGATCGCCGGGCTGCTTGCCGTCGCCGCCGTAGAGATAGGCTTCGATGGGATCGATCACCGGGCGATAGGCGTCGAGCCGGCGCGCGGGGCGCATGTTGGCGGCGCCCGCGAACTCGGTGCGGAAGGCGCCCGGCTCGACAATCGTGACCTTGACGCCGAGCGGCCTGACCTCGTCGCGCAGCGCCTCGCTCCAGCCTTCGAGAGCGAATTTGGAGGCGCAGTAAGGGCCGAACCCGCCGATCGACACGAGCCCGCCGACGCTGGTGAGCTGAAGGATATGGCCGCTTTTTTGCGCCCGCATCGCGGGCAGCACCGCCCGGGTCATTTCGGCGGCGGCGAAAAAATTGATCTCCATCTGCTCGCGCAGTTGCTCGGGCGCAAACTCCTCGACTGCGCCGAGCGAGCCGCGCCCGGCGATGTTGGCGAGAACGTCGATGCGGCCGAAACGCGCGAGGGCCGCGTCGACGGCTTTCAAGCGCGCGTCAGCATCGGTCACGTCGAGCCCGACCGCGAGCGCCGATCGCCCGTGGGCGCTCGCGAGCTGATCGAGCGTCTCCGTCCGCCGCGCCGCAAGGACTGCGCGGTCGCCGCGCTTCAGCACGGCCTCGGCCAGCGCCCGTCCAAAGCCGCTCGAAGCGCCGGTGATGAACCAGACCCGATGCATGATCTTGCACGACTAACGCAGTTGCGCCGGCCGGATCAAGCCGCAGGCGCAACCAGAGTCGAGGCGACTCTGCGAACCCCGTGATAGGATCAGCGCAATCCGCGCTGCTGCGGCAGGGGGATCAAACCGTTGCGCATCCGAGGCGAAACCATGCCGTACTTCAGCCGTCGTTTGCTCCTCGCCGGGCTGGCGGCGGCCGCGGCGCTCCCTCGCGCGCGAGCGGAGGCTCCCTCGGCCGAGGAGCGCCTGGACGCCGCCAACAAGCATCTCGCCTGGATCGAGGAGCGCGAGGGCGGCCGCCTCGGGGCTGCGGTCATCGACACCGAGACCGGCTGGACGCTCGAGCATCGCGCCGACGAGCGGTTCCCGATGTGCAGCACGTTCAAGCTTCTGGCCGCCGCCGCCGCGCTCAAGCGGATCGACGACGGCGCCGAGCGGCTCGACCGGGTGATTGCTTACGGGCCGAGCGACCTGCTCGACTATGCGCCGATCGCCAAGACCCATCTAGCGGCAGGCGGCATGACGCTCGCCGATCTCTGCGCCGCGGCGATCGACTGGAGCGACAACACCGCCGCAAACCTGGTGCTCCAGGCGATCGGCGGGCCGGCGGGCTTTACCCAGTTCGTGCGTTCGCTCGGCGATTCGACGACCCGGCTCGACCGCAACGAGCCGGGCCTGAACGCAGCGACGCCGGGGGACGAACGCGATACGACAAGCCCGCGCGCGATGGCCGAGGACATGCGCCAGGTCCTGCTCGGCGAGGCGCTCTCCGACGCGTCCCGGCGCCAGCTCGAAGCCTGGCTGATCGACGACAAGGTCGGCGACAAAAGGTTGCGCGCCGGGCTTCCGTTCGCATGGCGGATCGGCGACAAGACCGGCAGCGGCGATCACGGAACGGCGAACACGATTGCGATCATTTGGCCGCCCGAGCGGGCGCCGATCATCGCCACGGTCTATTACACCGAGTCGTCCGCGCCGATGGAGGTGCGCAACGCGATCCATCAGGAGATCGGCGCGCTGATCGCGGGCACGTTCTAGCGCAACGTGCAATCGAGAGCGCGTTCTTGGCGCAATGTCCGATCAGTCCGCGGAGCGTCAGTTCAGAAGCCCCATATGCGCTGGCGTCGCGCGATCGCGTTCGCCCACCAGAACCATCCGAGCGCAAACGGCGCCACGACGCTCAGCGTCATCACTTCCATCAAAGTGCGGTCGGCGGCGAGATTGATCGTGACGCTGGCGCCGATTGCGAGGGCGCGAATCGACGCCGGCTCGGGGGCTGGCCACGCCGCTCCCCCGTCGTGAGGAGCGGTGTCGCGCACCCATTCCTCAGTCTTCGCATCGGGTCCAGCGTCGCGGAGGCTTTCCTCGGCGGCGGCAAAGGCGACGCTCTCCCCGGTAAGCCCGTCGATGACGGCCGGCGCGCGCTCACGCTTCCCTCGCCCCGCCGCCGGCATGATGAACGCGATCGTCTTCCTGCTCACGCGGCCTTCCTTTTCCTCGAACCGAAGACTTCATGCGCCAGAGCGTCGATCTCGCGCGCCGCCTCGCTCGCCGGGGCGGCCTCGATCACCGAAAGCCCCCTGGCGGCGCTCTCGGCATAGACGACGCGCTGGTTGAGCACGGCGGCGAGAACCGGAATCTCCTCGAATTGGGCGAGCGCCGCGGCGGCGTCGCGGCCGATCGCGGTTCTGGCGATCCGGCGATTGACGACGAACGCCGCCTTCAGGCTCTCCTTCATCTGGCGCGCCTCGCGGATCAATTGCACCGTGTCGGCGGCCGCCCACACGTCATAGGGCGAGGGCTGGACGGGGATCAGCACCATGTCGCTGGCGAGGATGGCCGAGCGGCCGAGCTCGTTGACGCGGGGCGCGCCGTCGACGATCGCGACGTCGTAGTTCCCGGCGAGCCGCGGCAGGTCGCGGTGCAGGGTCGGCTTCGCCATGCCGACAACCGCGAACGGCGGTTCGCTCTCGCGCGTGCTCGACCACGCCATCGCGCTGCCCTGCGGGTCCGCGTCGACCAGGAGGACGCGGGAGCCGGAACGCGCGAGGCTCGCCGCGAGATTGATGGCGACGGTGGTCTTGCCCACGCCGCCTTTCTGATTGAGAACGCCGATGATCATCAGGACGCGTTCCTTCCGCGGGGAAGCGTCGGCATCGCCTGGACCAAGCTGATGCTGCAGCGCAATGCCGCAGTGCAATAGTGCCATAACCCCGTGATTCGGGCAAGGCCGGGGATCCGGCTTTTCGTAGAGCCCGGCGCCGGCCTCACGGACAAAAAAGAGGCCGGCGTCGCCGCCAGCCCCACGAAGTTGTCTACGTCGTTTGGGCGCGCCTACTTGCCGCCGCCGACGCAGGTGGCGGCGGTGTCGGGCGTGCAGACGTCGAGGCCGGTGTAGGTCGGATCGGCCGGCGCGGGCTTGCCTTCCTTCATGTCTTTCAGCGCATACATCACCTTGTAGCCCATCTCGAACGGCCGCTGGCCGACCTGGCCCGCCGAGAGGCCCTGCTTCATCAGGTCGATCTGGACCGGCAGGGTGTCGGCGACGACAAGCGCGAGCTTGCCGGAGGCGATCTTGTCCTTCACCTTCTCCGCCGTCGCCTTGTAGGCGTCGGGCAGGAATTGCGGGAAGCCGCCAGTCGGGACAAAGGCGTCGAGCTCGGGATACTTGTTGAGGATGTCCTCCATCTGCTGGTTGGCGACCGTGAAGTCGTCGTTGGTGTAGAGCGGACAGCCGGCGACCTCGGTCCAACCGTTCTGGCCGGTGAGGCGGTCGCCCGGCGCCTGGGCGCTCTTCGTACCGGAGAGCGTGTCGCGGATGCCCTGCATGCGCTCGTTGTGGTTGGCGGCCGCCGCGCCGCCCGACTGAATGCAGATCGTCCCGCCTTTCGGCTTGATCTGCATGACGCGCTTGGCGAGGTTGACCCCGATCTCGTAATTGTGCGTGCCGATATAGGCGGCGCGCAGGCCCTTGTCCTTGTCGAGCAGGTCCGAGTCCCAGGTCAGGATTGGGATGCCGGCCGCCTTCGCGCCCTGGAGCGCGGCGGCCATCGCCGCGGCGTTCGCCGGCGAGACGCCGATGCCGTCCACCTTCTTGGTGATGAGGTCGGCGACGATCTGCGCCTCTTCGTCGCCGCCGCCGTGCTCGCCGGGGCCGATGTAGAGGCACTTGATCGCGCCCTTGAGCTCGGCTTCCGCCTTCTTGCAGCCGGCCTCGGCCTGATCGAAGAAGGGATTGTTGGTGTTCTTCGGCACCAGCGCGAAGGTGTAGGTCTTCTCCGCGGCAAATGTCCCGCCGGACATCGCCAGCAGAGCGCCCGCAGCGAGCGCAGTGGTCGTCAGATACTTCAGCATGCTTTCTCCTCCCAGTCAGGGTTTCTCCGTTTTCGCGCCAGCCCGGAACGCCGGGTCAGTCGCGTCTCTTGCCGCGCAGCCGTTCCAGCACCACGGCGAGAATGATGAAGGCGCCGACGAACATGCCCTGCCAGTTCGAGTCGACGCCGGCCATGAGTAGCGAATTGCGGATCACGAAGATGAGCGCCGAGCCGATGAAGGCGCCAAAGGCGGTGCCTTCGCCGCCCATGAGGTTCGCGCCGCCGATCACCGCCGAGGCGATCGCCAACAGCTCGTAGGATTGGCCGAGACTGTTGTTGGCCGAGCCCGCCCAGCCGACCGACAGGATCGCCGCAAAGGCGGCGGAGAGCGAACACAGCATATAGGCCTGGATCTTAACCCGCTGGACGGGCACACCGGTCAGGTTCGCCGCGTCCTGGTTGCCGCCGATGGCGAAGATGTGCTGCCCCCAGCTCGTCATCTTCAGGACGACGCCGAGCACGAGGGTGAGGATGATCATGAACAGGAATGGATTGGACAAGGGAATCGGAAACGGAATCCCGAATTTGTCGAGCCCCAGGTTGTCGCCGCCGCCGATGAACTTGAAGGCCGCCGCCTCCTTGGGCCGGAAGTCGTAGAGCATCCGGCTCTCCGACAAGACGACCGCCAGCGAGCGGACGGCCGACAGCATGCCGAGGGTGACGACGAACGGCGGCAGGCCGACATAGGCGATGAGGACGCCGTTGATATAGCCAATGAGCGCGCCAGCCAGGAGGCCCATGATGACCGCCATCCACCAGGTGTGGCACCACGCCGCGTTGTTCCACCAGTCGGGCATGTAGTCGATCGGCTGCTTCAGGAGCACGATGCCGCAGACGATCGCCGCAAACCCCATCACCGAGCCGACCGAGAGATCGATGCCTCCGGTGATGATCACCGGCGTCATTCCGAGCGCCATCACGCCGATGAATGAGAAATTGCGGGTGATGTTGAAGAAGTTATCCGCGGTAGCGAAGGAATCGGGCTGGTACCAGCTCATGAAGATTGAGATCAGCGCCAGCGCCACCGCGACCCAGAACGCCTGGTTGGCGACCAGTCGTTGCCAGAACGAGTGCTGCTGGACGCCGAGCACCGATTCGATCGAGACATTGGCTTGCGGCGGGGGCTTCGCGGCTTCGGTCGACATCGGGAACGCCCTTTACGCCGCGTGGATGGCGCCGGTGATGAGGCCGGTCACCTCTTCCGGGCTCGTCGCCTTGATCGGCTTGTCGGCCACCTTATGGCCGCGCCGCATCACCACGACCCGGTCGCAGACCGCGAACACGTCGGGCATGCGATGGCTGATGAGGATGATCGCCATGCCGGAGTCCTTGAGCCGCCGGATGAGGTCAAGGACCTCGGCGACCTGCCTGACCGAGATCGCGGCGGTCGGCTCGTCCATCAGCACCATCCGCGCCTCGGAGAGCCGGGTTCGGGCGATCGCGACCGCCTGCCGCTGGCCGCCCGACATCTGCCGTACAAGATCGCGCGGCCGCGTTTCGGACTTGAGCTCGCCGAACAATTCGCCGGCGCGCTTGGCCATCGCCTTGTGGTCGAGCCAGCGGAACGGCCCGGCTCTGCGCTTGATCTCGCGGCCGAGGAACACATTGGCGGCGGCCGTGAGATTGTTGCAGAGCGCGAGGTCCTGGTAGACGACCTCGACTCCCTTCTGCCGCGCTTCGACGGGTTTATGAAAATGCACCGGCTCGCCGGCGATGCGGATCTCGCCGTGGGTCGGGGGGAAATTGCCGGCGATGACCTTGACCAGGGTCGACTTGCCGGCCCCGTTGTCGCCCATGAGCCCCAGCACTTCGCCGGATTCGAGAGTCATGTCGACTTCGTTGAGCGCGTGGATGGCGCCGAAGTGCTTGGAGACCTGACTCAACTCGAGAATCGGCAAACCGCTTCCTCCGCATCCGGCCGCGCGCAATTATCCCGCGACCATGAGGCGCGGCTGCTTTTATCCTACTATTTCACCATCGACCAGATCGGCGCGAGGCGCAAGGGGCCGGGGCTGATTTTCGCTGAGGCGGCAAAGGCCTCGGCTCTGCCGATGGTCGTCACCGCCACATCGCCCGCATTCGCGCCTGAAGATCGACGCGCGGACCGTCGGCGGGCGCGCGTTGCGACTCGGGCGCGGTCTCCGGCCAGGTCTCGCGGTCGAAGTGCTTGAGCAGCGGCGCGGGGATGAACCGGGTGCGGCCCGCGTACACGGCCCGGTCGCCATATTTCGGCTGGCCGTGAACGTAGAAGCGTTGCGGGACGACGAGCGCAAGCTCGTCCTTGGCGCGGGTCATGGCGACATAGAGCAGGCGCCGCTCCTCCTCGATCTCCTCCGACGAGCCGGTCGCGAGGTCGGAGGGAATGCAGCCGTCGACGCAGTTGAGCACGAACACCGAGCGCCATTCCTGCCCCTTGGCCGAATGGATGGTCGAGAGGATGAGATAATCCTCGTCCTTGAGCGGCGGCCCGGCTTCGTCGCTCGTCTTATCCGGCGGATCGAGCGCGAGTTCGCTCAAGAAACGCTCGCGCGAAGGAAACGAGGCGGCGATGCGCTCGAGCGCCTCGAGATCGCCCATCCTCACCCGCGCGTCGTCATAGCGCGCCTCGATGAACGGGGAGAGCCAGGCGACCGCGTCGGCGATCTCCGCCGGCCACGGGGCCGCATGCGCCGCAAGCCTTTGCATGAGTGCAGCGAAGGCGGGAAAGCCGGCGCGCGCTCTTGACGGCGGCGCCAAGCCGGCAAGCGCCAGAAAGCCGTCGTCGGCGGCCGCGGCGACGACGATCGTCTCGGCGATCTTCGGCCCGACGCCGGGCAGGAGCCGGACGACGCGAAAGCCGGCGACCCGGTCGCGTGGGTTCTCGGCGAAGCGCAGAAGCGCGACCGCATCCTTCACATGCGCGGCGTCGAGAAACTTCAAGCCGCCGTATTTTACGAACGGGACGTTGCGGCGCGCGAGCTCGAGTTCGAGCGCGGCGCTGTGGTGGGAGGCGCGGAACAGCACCGCCTGCGCCTTGAGTGAAGCGCCCGCCTCGCGATTGGCGAGCACGCGGGTGGCGACGAAGCGGGCCTGATCGGCCTCGTCGGCGACCGTGACCACCGCCGGCAGCGCGCCCATCGGCCGCTCGGTCCATAGGGTCTTGGCGAACCGTTCGGGCGCGAGCGCGATCACGGCGTTGGCGGCGGCGAGCACGGCGCCGCTCGAGCGGTAGTTGCGCTTGAGCGTCACGACATGCGCGGGTGGATTAAAGGCGCGCGGAAAGTCGAGAATGTTGCGCACGGTCGCGGCGCGAAACGAATAGATCGCCTGCGCGTCGTCGCCGACGACGGTGAGGCCCCGCCCCTCTGGCCTCAGGCGCAGCACGATCTCGCCCTGGAGCGCGTTGGTGTCCTGATATTCGTCGACCAGCAGGTGATCGAAGCGGCCGGCGATCTCGCGCGCGATCATGGGCTCGGTCAGCATCTGGGCGAAATAGAGGAGAAGGTCGTCGTAATCGAGCACGTTCTGGCGCTGCTTCATCTCGACGTAAGATTGAAACAGCGCCCGCAACGACGCCTCGTGCGGCGCTACCCAGGGAAACCATTTGTCCAGCGTCTCCTTTAACTCGCCGCGCGCGTTGACGGCGCGCGAGTAGATCGCAAGACAGGTCCCCTTGGTCGGGAAGCGCAGGTTCATGGCGATGTCGCCGAGGCCGGCCTCGTGCCGGGCCCAGTTCATGAGGTCGGCCGAATCCTCCCGGTCGTGGATGGTGAAGGAGGGATCGAGGCCGAGCCGGGGCGCATATTCGCGCAAGAGCCGCGCGCCGATCGCGTGGAACGTGCCGGCGTAGGCCGGCGTCGCCGCTTGGGCCGCCTCTGGCGCGAGACGTCTCGCCAGGAGCCGCTCGACCCGCCGGCAAAGCTCGGCCGCCGCGCGGCGCGAGAAGGTGGCGAGCATGATCCGCTTGGAATCGGCGCCGGCGAGGATCAGCGCCGCCACCCGATGGGCCAGCATCGCCGTCTTGCCCGACCCCGCGCCGGCGACGACGAGCAGGGGCGAAGGACCGGCGGCGTCGCCGATCCCGTGCTCGACGGCGAGCCGTTGCTCGGAATTGAGCTCAACCGCCGGGCTCGTGCGAATCAGGGCGAGCGACATGATTTGAGGGAATCACGTTTCGCGCTTTGTTCCAAGAGCCGCATGTCCGCGACAATGCGCCGCTCCCCGCCCCGGCGTCGCTCCCCCGTCGCAGCGCCGTGATAGATTGGCGCCTGCGGGAGATTGTCGGGGCGGCGCCATGCCGGGAGCGGAATCTCACTACGTCAATCGGACGGGCTGGCTGAGGGCCGCGGTGCTCGGCGCCAACGACGGCATCATCTCGGTCGCAAGCCTGATCGTCGGGGTCGCGTCGGCCGATGGGACGCGCGGCGATATTCTCACCGCCGCGGTGGCCGGCTGGGCGGCGGGCGCGATGTCGATGGCGGCGGGCGAATATGTCTCGGTCAGTTCGCAGGCGGATTCGGAAGCCGCGGATCTCAAGCGCGAGCAGCGCGCGCTCGTCGAGCGGCCGAGCGAGGAGAAGGCGGAGCTCGCCCATATTTATGAGGAACGGGGGGTGCAGCCGAAACTGGCGAAGCGGGTCGCCAGGCAGCTCATGGCCAGGGACGCGCTCGCGGCGCACGCGCGCGACGAGCTCGGCTTCAGCGCGGCTGCAACACCGAGACCATTCGAGGCTGCCGGCGCTTCCGCCCTTGCCTTCTCTGTCGGCGCCGCTCTGCCGACCGCCGCCGCATTTCTCGCCCCGCACGACGGAGTCGTCGTTTTCGTTTCCGGCGCTGCATTGCTCTTCCTTGTCGCGCTCGGCGCGCTCGGCGCCCGGGCGGGCGGCGCGTCGATGGTCAGGCCGGCGCTGAGGGTCGGCTTCTGGGGCGCCTTGGCGATGGCGGTGACGGCGGGGATCGGCGCGCTGGTCGGCAAGGCGGTTTAGGTTGCTCGGCGCTGATCCGGAGCCGGCGCGGGCCGATGGGCGCTTCGGGCGCCCGTGCGCCGAACGGGGGCCGGTGGAAAACAGGAAAAAGCTGCATTTGCTTGACAAAAACAGAACACAGAGCTATGCTGGCAAGACAATGGAAAACCGATCAAGCCAAGCCATGAAGAGCGGGCGCTTGGGGAGGCGGCGGGGCGATTTGGGGAAGAGAAAAAAATGATTTGAATCGCTCATAACCGTTTGAAAAGTCTCGATTCCGAAAAGTAAAAGAAAGCAAAAGACAGCGTTTTCATTTTCGTGGGCTTTCGCCCGTTTTCGCTATTTTTTTTCCAACGGCCGGATGCGCCATGGCGAGGGCGCGACGCGCCGACGCGGCGCCGCTCAGGTCACCGTCTCGGCGCTGTAACGGGCGATGAGGCCGGTGCGGATCACCATCCGATGCACCAGGAAGAAGAACTTGCAGGCGGCGACGAGATAAAGAAGCGCAAGCCCTCCGCCGAGCGCGAGGCGATCCCAGGGCGGCGGGTTTCCGGCGACGACTGCGCGCATGCCTTCGAAAACGTAGGACGGCGGCAGGAACATCGCGATCGCCTGCATCCATTTCGGCAACACCGCGATCGGATAGAAAACGCCGGCGAACGGGGAGATGAGCATCGGGATCGGCCAGATCAGCCATTCGGAGGCCGGTCCCAGCCTGAGCACAAGGGCCGAGGCGGTGATCCCGAGCGCAATCCCGGTGAGGAACAGCACCATCAGGAACGGCGCGAGCGCGACCCCGTAGGTGAGAAACGACAGGCCGAAGGCGAGCCGCGCAAAGGCCAGCATGGCGACGAGGCTCAAGCAGCTCGTGATGACCGAGATGATAAGCAGTCCGGCCAGATATTCGGAGGTGCGCAACGGAGCGGCGAAGAAATTGAGGAAGTTGCGCGACCACACGTCTTCGAACAGCGCCATCGTGATCTGCTGCATCACCCGGGTCAGGAAGTCCCACAACAGAACGGCGCCGAGCAGGGCCGGCACAAAATTGAAATCGGCGCGGGCGACGGAATTGAGATAGCGGGTGAGAAAACCCCAGAGGATGATGTCGACGGCGACAAAAACGAAAATGGGAAAGACGCGCGCCGGGCTGCCGCGATAGAGATAGAGGATCCTGAGCACGATGGCGCCGACGCGCGAGCCCTTCATCGGACTGCCCTGCCGTTCAGCGCCTCCTGCGCGACGTTGACGAAGAGGTCGTCGAGGGTCGCCGCGCCATGCTCGTCGGGCAGCGTCTTCGGATCGCCTTCGAGCACGATCCGGCCATGCGACAGGAAGAGCACCCGGTCGCAGACCGCCTGGACCTCGTACATGTTGTGGCTCGTCCATAAGACCCCGCAATGGCCGCTGTCGACGAATTTGGCGATGCCGGCGCGGATTTCGCGCGCGTTCGAGGGATCGATCGAGGCGGTGGGCTCGTCGAGCAGCAGGAGCCGGGGGTGATTCAGCATCGCCTTGGCGAGGGAAAGCCGGGTCTGCTCGCCGGACGACAACAGCCCCGCCTTGGTTCGCCGGTAGCGGGCGAGGTCGTAGACGCCGAGCAGCCGCTCGATCCGGGCGGAGATATTGCTCACCGAATAGAGCATGGCGAAGACGCGCAGGTTCTGCTCGACGGTGAGATTGCCGGGCAGCGGCGCGTAGACGGCGGCGAAATTGGTGCTCGCGAGCGCCCGGCTGCGATCCGCGGCGAGGTCGACGCCCTCGATCTCGATCCGCCCCGCGCTCGGCTCGAGCACGCCGAGGATCATGTTGATCGTCGTCGTCTTGCCGGCGCCGTTCGGACCGACCAGCCCGACGATCTCGCCCGGCGCCACATGGAAGCTGATCGCATCGACCGCCTGCAAGTCGCCGAACGACTTGGCCAGGCGCTCGACCCTGAGGACCGCGGGCGGCGAAAGGCGATTCATTTCGCCGCTGGTATCAGACACTCCGCCCTGCCGCACGCGCTAAAAGGGCAAGCCCCCGTCCGGACGGGGGCGCCCTCAGGCCAAAAGGTCGAGCGTGAACAGCTCCTGGGGCTTGCCGACGCCTCGCAGCGCGAACCGTCCGACCGAGGCGAAGGCGCGGCGCTCCTCGGCGACGGAGGCCGCGAACGCCGCCGAGATGAGGATCGGCTGGTCCACGGACCGGCACATCGCCGCAATCCGGCTCACTTCGTTCACCGCCGGCCCGACGACGGTGAAATCGAGCCGTTCCTTCGAGCCGATATTGCCGTAGAACACTTCGCCGAGATGGAGGCCGAGATACATCTCGGTCGCCGGCAGACCCTTCTCGAACCGGCGCGCGTTGAGCGCGGCCACCGCCTCTCGCGCCGCCCCCGCGGCGTCGAGCGCGGCGGCGCACGCCTGGGCTCGCTCCTCGGCCGGAAAAATGGCGAGCACGCCGTCGCCGATCAGCTTCAGCACGTCGCCGGAATGCTGGTGGATCGACGAAACCACCGCCTCGGCGTAGTCGTTGAGGAGCGGAATGATCTCCTCGGGCGGCGAAGTGTCGGAGATGCGGGTATAGTTGCGCAGGTCGCTGAACCAGAGCACGGTCTTGATCCGGTCCGCCACTCCGCGCTCGATCCGGCCCCTCAACACCCGCCGGCCGGCGTCCCGTCCGAGATAGGTTTCGACCAGGGTCTCGGCGATGCGGGCAAGCGAGGCCGATTTGATCGCAAGCCCGAGGAACGGCGCGAGCCGCTTCAGCGCCCCGACCTCCTCGTCGGCGAAGCCGCCCGGCCGATCGCTCGTCCAGGCCGAATAGACGCAGTCCATCTCGCCGATCGCGCCATCTTCCGCGAACCGGTCGATGATCGCCAAAAAATCGGTCATGGACGACTGGCGCATCTCGGCAAACATCGGAAACTCGAGGTCGCCTTCGGCAGCAATGCGCCGCCGCATCACAGAATCCCCATCGGTCAGCATGCGGAAGAACGGGCTCGCGCGCCACCGTTCGAGGGCTTCGCCTTCGCTCGTTCGCCCGTATTCGGTGAGCGTGGCTTCCGGCTTGTCGCGCTCCCAGCGGAAGGCCCGCCCCTCGTGGATGGGGTGGAGCGTGTCGACGAACAGGATCACGCGCGCGAGCGGCAGTCCGGCGGCGACGGCCCGGCTGCAGAATCCCTCGAGCAGCGCGGTCTCCGTCTTGCCTTTGAGGCCTGCCTTGGCGAGCCACGAGGCGAGCTTGGCGATCTCCGCTTCGGTCATATGCCGATCATAGTGACCCACACCGCCGCGGCCAACTGTGAGGCAGCCGACCTCCGGGCGGTGCGCCGCCTAGCAGCATATCCGGATCGTGATACATGACATATAACATCGAGACATAGATTTTGGCTTGTCTCGCCGTCGCTTCGCTGCTATCTGAGCCGCGACCCGCCATAGCGTCTCCCCAGACCCTTCGCGGCAAAACCAATGGCGTGAAACGGCGGCCTGCCGCCCGCGCCGGTCAAGCCGAAGCCGCCTGTGTTCACGCCAACTCGCAGAGCGGTTTCCGAACGGAGGTATCCATGTCTCTTCGCATTAACGACACGGCGCCGGACTTCACGGCCCAGACGACGCACGGACCGATCGATTTCCATAAATGGATCGGCGACAAATGGGCGATTCTGTTCTCCCATCCCAAGGATTTCACGCCCGTCTGCACCACCGAGCTCGGCTACATGGCCAAGATCGAGCCCGAATTCACCCGCCGCAACGCCAAGTTGATCGGGCTCAGCGTCGACCCGGTCGACAGCCATGGGCGTTGGCTCGCCGACATCGAGGAGACGCAAGGAGCGAAGGTCAACTACCCGATCATCGCCGACCACGACCTCAAGATCGCCAAGCTGTACAATATGCTGCCGGCCGAGGAGTCGGGCACCTCGGAAGGCCGCACGGCGGCGACCAACCAAACCGTGCGTTCGGTCTTCGTCATCGGCCCCGACAAGAAGATCAAGCTCATGCTGACCTATCCGATGACCACCGGGCGCAACTTCGACGAGATCCTGAGGGTGATCGATTCGATGCAGCTCACCGCCAAGCACAAGGTCGCCACGCCTGCCAACTGGAAGCACGGCGACGACGTCATCATCTCGGGCTCGGTCAGCGACGCGGACGCGAAGACCCTGTTCCCGGCCGGCTGGCGGGCGCCAAAACCCTATATGCGGATCGTCAAGCAGCCGGGGTGAGCGTCTTTCGGCGCTCGAGGCGGCTTCTAGCGGCTGAAACTGAAAGCGTCGCTCCAATCCGTGCGACGACGGCCCCATGAGCACGCGAACGCCGCTCATCGTGACGATCTGCATATCGATGCTGACCCCGGCGCGGGCCGGGCCGGAAGTTAACGCCCAATGATTCTCCGCCAGTGGCGCGGACGCGCCAGCGTGTCGAAATCCGAGGCCTACCCGGACCACTTTCGCCGCAACGTGCTGCCGGACCTCAAGCGCCTTCCAGGATTTCTCGGCGCCGAGCTCGGCAGACGCCAGATCGGCGAGGCCGTCGAGTTTATCGTTCTGACCCGTTGGCGAGACAGGGCCGCCATTGAGCGCTTCGCCGGCCGCGACATTGACAAGGCGGTCGTCGAACCGGGTGCGGTCGCCGCGCTCATCGATTTCGACGCGACCGTGCGCCACTACGAAGTGATCGAAGCCGTGCGAGGCGCCGGCTGAGCGGCGTGCGCCGCAAATCCCCATGCGCTAAGATGTGGGTTCGGAGACGGCCCACGGCGGCCGCGGGGAGGGCGCGATGATTTTTCGGCAATTGTTCGACAGCGCATCGAGCACCTATAGCTACGTGCTGGCCAGCCGCCGCGGCGGCGAGGCGCTCATCATCGATCCGGTGCTCGAGAAGGTCGACCGCTACCTCAAGCTGATGGAGGAGCTCGATCTCAAGCTGGTGAAGGCGGTCGACACCCATCTGCACGCCGACCACATCACCGGCCTCGGCGCGCTGCGCGACCGCACCCGCTGCGTCACCGTGATGGGCGAAGAGAGCAAGGTCGACGTGGTGTCGATGCGGATTGCCGACGGCGACAGGCTCACTGTCGAGGGCCTGAGCCTCGACGTGCTCTACACCCCCGGCCATACCGACGATTCCTACAGCTTCCACTTCGGCGACCGGGTGTTCACCGGCGACACGCTGCTCATCCGCGGCACCGGCCGCACCGACTTCCAGAACGGCGATTCGCGCGCCCAGTATCAGAGCCTGCAGCGGCTCTTGCGTCTGCCCGAGGAAACGCTCGTCTTTCCCGCCCACGACTACAAGGGCGACACCGTCTCCACCATCGGCGAGGAAAGGCGCTTCAATCCGCGACTTCAAGTCAAGAGCGCAGACGAATATGCGGCGCTCATGGCGAGCCTCAACCTGCCGAACCCGAAAATGATGGACGTCGCGGTTCCCACCAATATCCATCAGGGGCTCCACCAGCAGGATGTGGCGCGCAAGGGCTGGGCCTTTTCCGCCACCGAAGCAAAGGCGCTCGTCGGCCGGGCGGACGTGGCGCTGATCGACCTGCGCGAGAGGTCGGAACGCGAGCGCGCAGGCGCCATTCCGGGCTCGCTCCACGCCCCTTATCCCGAACTCATGGACAACATCGGCGAGGGCGGCCTCATTCACGAGTTGGCGCAATCGGGCAAGACGATCCTCTTTTACTGCGCCTTCGGCGAACGCTCGGCGATGGCGGTCCAGGCCGCCCAGGATCAGGGGTTGTCCGCCGCCCGTCACATCGAGGGCGGGATCGCGGCCTGGACGAAGGCCGGCGGCGCGACGCGTTGACCTTGCTGGAGGCTTGAGCGTAGCCTTCGATCAACGCTCCCGCGAAGAGGAGCGTTGCGCGGCGCACCGGGAGGTCTCCATGCCCAAGGTCAAGGTCAACGACATCACGATCAATTACGAGAGCCAGGGATCGGGCGAGCCGCTCGTGCTGATCCCCTATCTCGCCGCCGACAATGCCTGCTACGCGTTCCAGGTCGCCGACTACGCCAAGCATTTCACCTGCATCTCGCTCGATCCGCGCGGCGCGGGCGAGAGCGACAAGCCGGACGGCGTCTACTCGACGGAACTGTTCGCCGACGACGTCGCCGCCTTCATGGCTGCGATCGGCGTCGAGAAGGCGCACGTGAGCGGCGTATCGCTCGGAGCGGCGACCGGGCTCTGGCTCGCGAGCAAATATCCCGCGCGGGTCAAAACGCTGTCGCTCCACTCCGCGTGGCCGAAGACCGATCCGTTTCTGAAGGTCATCGTCGGCGACTGGCAGACCATCGCCAAGGGTCTCGGCAGCGTCCAGGAAATGGTCGTCGAGGGAATTCTGCCATTCTGCCTGACGCCGGAGCTCTACGCCGCCAAGCCCGAATATGTCGACCAGCTTGCGGCTTTCGTGCGCAGCCGGCCGAAACAGCCGCTCGAGGCCTTTCTTCGCCAGTCGAATGCGGTCATCGCCCACGACGCGCTGTCCCAGCTCGGGAAAATTTCGGCGCCGACCCAGATCACCTTCGGCCGCCACGACATCGTGACCTCGACCCGCTTCGCCGAGCCGCTCAGGCGCGGAATCAAGAACAGCGAGGTCCACGTGTTCGAGGATTGCGCCCACGCCGCGATCTACGAAAACGTCGCCGCGTTCAACGAGAAGACGCTCGCGTTCCTCAAGCGGCATGCAGGGTGAGGGCGGACGACCTCGCCTCACGAAACGCACGCGGGATGCGTTGGTGCCGAAGCGCGCCACCGCACCGACGTGAGAACAGGCGCATCGTCGCGCTGCCGGTAAACGACGACCTCGGGCGATCCCCAGCCGACAGCGTCTATCCATGGCGCCAAGCGCTCCACACCCTTGTCATTGACAATCGCGAGTAGCGCGTCGCTCCCCTGACACAGCTTGCGCCGAGCCGCGTCGGGACTGAAATCGGCCACGAGAGATATCCGGCCGCCAGTGACCATTTCGAATGGCATGAATATCCCCCAGTCAGGGAAAAAGGCGAATGTGGGGTCAGGATTGCTTAGACTGTCCTGAGCGAAGCGCTCGATCGCGTCGGACGCCAAGCCGACGCCCCCGGTGCGTTCCAAATCGAGCATTAGGCGCTGCCGATCGATCGCATTGCCAATGGCAAGGATCAGGAGAGGGAGCGTGAGCGCCCAAGTCGCGCGGCCGACAAATGGTCTGGCCTTGCCGAGATACTCGATCGCAAGTGCGAGGCTCAAATAGAGCAGAGGCAGAGTTAACGCCACGTGATGAGCCCAAAGACGGTCGCCGAAGATGACAAATAGGAAGGCCATTCCCAAGAAAAACATAGAGATAAGCCTGATACCTGCTCGGTCGCGACCAAAAAAGAAGCTGGCGATCAAATATATGATTGGAATAATCAAAAGAAGTCCATGCTTAGTGTTTTTGAAGAACGGCAAATATGATTCCTTCAACATCATTTGGCTTGGCCCGTCGAAGCGCGTCATTCCATCCACATGTCGAACGAAATATTGTAAGCTCTGCCAGGGGCTAAGTTTCGAACTCTCGACAGACAGATTTTGTAGGCTATCAGTTAGAAACCGTTCGAAACCCTGGAGGCCGCCGGTGGCAAAAAACATGAGCGCAAAACCGAGTGGATAAGGTGAAACGCCTAGCGCGAAGCCGGCGAACCAACATGCCAGTTGACTTCTACGATCGGCGCTTGGTCGCACGTTCCGCCAAAGATGGGCTGCTGCCGCTGGAGCTAGAAAAAGATAGATGAAGTATCCGTAGATCGAGAGCCCTATGAGCAATCCGGCAACCGCGGACATTCGGCGAGGCAGAGACACGCCGCCATTCTCAACACAGGACACGGACACAAGAACAAGAGCGATCGGGAGAAGGGTGATGTAAAACTGGGTTCTGAAACTGAATAAGAATCCAGGATCGAGCGCCAAAGCTGCCAGAGCGAACCCAGCAATCAGCGGACGCACCCTAAACGCTTGAAGAAATACAGCTGCTGACGAAAGCACAAGCGCCGCAAAAATGAAATTGGCAATTCTTACTGCGGTTACCCCCGTACCGAGCAGTATATAGACGGGCATCCCAATATAATACGGAAGCGACCCATAATATAACTGTATCGTCGGGAATATGTTAAAAATGCACGTACCAGGAAGAACCCAAGCAAAGATGTGAGGATTCCAGTTCAACAGACGGACGATAATATAATCCGGATTGACCGCATCCATATACAATCCGGGTAAGTTTATGTCAGCGACGCTCCCCTGCAACAACAGGAGGAGCGGGATGAAAATAAAGAAGTAGCGATGGAGAAAAGCACGTGCCCGGTTGACACTCGGTTCCCTGAGCTCATGGCTGGAACGGAGATCCTCTACCGACATTCCGAGCGGGTCTCCTTGAAGAAGTGGCCAGTAGCGGTATCCGACGATCTCAACACCGCGCACCGTGCAATCTGGCAGCGTTCGGATCGAAAGTGCCTAGAGCTCCCGCAGGCAGCCCGGCTGTCAGATGTTCGCCGCTCATGTCACCTTATTGGCCCGCAGCTCATCGACCAGAACCCGTTTGTTCTCCGAATAGTCGACCGGCGTCACGACCAGATGCACGCCACCCGCGGCGAATGCGGCTTCGAGCGCAGGCGCGAGGCCGTCGGCGGTCTCGACCCGGCTTCCCTTTGCGCCATAGGCTTGCGCGTAGGCGACGAAATCGGGATCGCCGAAGGTCAGGCCGAAGTCGGGGAAGCCGTCGGTCGCCTGTTTCCAGCGGATCATGCCGTAGGCGTGGTCCTGAAGCACGAGCACAACGAGATTGAGCTTGAGTCTGACCGCCGTCTCCGTCTCCTGCGAGTTCATCATGAAACCGCCGTCGCCGCAGACGGCGAGCACGCGGCGGCCCGGGTTGAGGCAAGCGGCCATGATAGCCGAGGGGAGGCCTGCGCCCATGGTCGCGAGCGCGTTGTCGAGCAGAAGCGTATTCGCGACATGGGTGCGGTAGTTGCGGGCGAACCAGATCTTGTACATGCCGTTGTCGAGGCAGACGATCCCGTCCTCCGGCACAGCCTGCCGGACGTCGCGGACGATCCGCTGCGGCGTAGGGGGCCAGCGGCTTTCCTCCGCTCCTTCGGCGATATGCGCGAGAATATCGTCGCGCAAGCCGAGCAGCGCCTGCGCCCTCGGCAGCTTGTGTTCGATCCGGTCGGCGAGGAGGGTGAGGCTCGGGCCGACGTCGCCGACAAGCTCGGCTTGCGGAAAGAACACTTCCTCAACGGTCGCCGGCAGATAGCCGACATGCAGGACCGTCGGCCCATCCGGCCCCATCAAGAACGGCGGCTTCTCGACGGTGTCATGGCCGATCGAAATGATGAGATCGGCCTGGTCGATCGCCCGATGGACGTAATCGCGCTCCGACAGCGCCGCGGTGCCAATGTAGAGGTAGGACCCGCCGGTGACCGCGCCCTTGCCCATTTGGGTATTGAAGAACGGGATCTTGACCCTCGCGACGAATTTCGAAAGCGCGTCGGCGAGGCGCGGCCGGCTCGCGGCGGCGCCCAGCATGATAAGCGGCCGCTTGGCGTCGATGATGAGCTCAGCCGCCCGGTCGAGCGCGGCGCGCGGGGCGATCGGCGGGTCGATCGGATGCGGCGGAACCGGGGCGATGTCTTGTCCCGGCTCACGCGCGATGTCCTCCGGCAGTTCGAGGTGGACCGGGCCCGGCCGTTCCTGCTGAGCGACCCGGAACGCCTCGCGCACCAGCGAGGGAACGGTCGCGGGACTGACGATCTGGCGGGCCATCTTGGTCAGCGGCGTCATAGTCGAGACGATGTCGACGACCTGGAAGCGCGCCTGCTTGCGGCTCAGGATTCCCTTTTGGCCGGTGATCATCACCATCGGCATCGCGCCAAGAGCCGCGTAAGCGGCGCCAGTCGTGAGGTTGAGCGCGCCGGGGCCGAGCGTTGCGAGGCAGACCCCAGGCTTCCCGGTCAGGCGGCCGTGGGTCGCGGCCATGAACGCCGCGGCCTGCTCGTGGCGGGTCAGGACCAGCTTGATCCTCGAGCGGCGCAAAGCTTCGACGACGTCGAGATTTTCCTCGCCCGGAATCCCAAAGATCTGCTCGACGCCCTCGTTTTCGAGCGCGGAGACGATGAGTTCGGCGCCATTCATTGTAAGGGATCCTGCTTTTTGACTTCAAGCGCGCTCCACGGTCGCCGATTCGGGTCCCGGCGGCAACCGGCGGCGGGGCGCCACAATCCTCTCGGCCGCGCTCATTCGAATTTGCGCCGCGACCGGAGTCACTTGCGGGCGAAGGGATTGAACCGCCTTCGCCGCGCTTGTCGCGATTCGTTTTGCAACCTTTGGGCCCAGCGCGTCCGCTCATCAGCGACCGCTGATTCGAGATAGCAGCGCGCAGCCTCGAGTCCAACCGCCTCGAACAACGGGCCGAAGCGATCGTTTCGGATCAAGGCGATATTCTCCGGCGCCGGGCGCCACAGCCAGTCCAGCAGCATCTCTAGGCCGACAGCGCGGGGCGGTCCGAATTCGGCGAGAAAGGCCCAATCGCGCCCCGGCAAGGCGATCAGATTGAACCCGGCGCGTTCGAACATGATGCGAGCGCCTGCGACTGACCACGAAACCAAATGGCCCGCGCCGTAAGGGCTCAAATAGCCGGGGTTGACTGTTTCGACAAACGACGGCTGGGCGGAATTGAAGAAATAGAGCGCGCCCGGGCTGGACTTGCCTGCGAGTTGCCGAAGCATACCGGCCAGAAGGGTGGGCGTTAGATGCTCGATCACCTCGATGCACACCCCGGCGTCGAACGCGCCGTCAAGATCGGCAATCGAGCCGACATGGTAGTTCGGGCTACGGCTGCGTTTATCCGGCGGCGGCGGGAACAGTTCGACGCCATGCACTCTTTCCGCCAGGCTCGGAACGAGGTCAGCGAGAGCGTCGAGGAGGAATCCGGGGCCGGAGCCAATGTCCAGGGCGCGTCTGACCGGGATGCGCGCCATTCGCAGCGTCTCCGCCATGCGTACGACGCCAGCCCCGAAGGACCGCTCGCGCGCTGCGGAGATCTCATGCCCCCAATAAGCTTCGCGATAGTTCTCGATTGCGCCCGTGTCGACGGCCGCCAGGAAATCCGGGTGTGCGAACAACGATCCACACTTAAGGCACTTGAAGTACGCAACGTCATCGACATCGCGTACGGGATTGGCCTCATGCAGACAAATCGGGCACTGCATATCAGGCTCCCCCTGAATCGGTTCTTATGGCGAAGAGCGCGCCTCGGTCGCAGCAGTCGGCGCGCGGGTATTGAATCACAGCCTGCGTCGAAACGACCTATGCGCTCCCGCGCGCCCGCGCTTTTGGGAGGTCGATCGGGAGTTCCGCCTTCATTTTACTGAGGGCCTCGTCGATGACCCACATGTGCGAGTTGTGGCGGAGATCGAGAAGGCGACGCACCGAGTTTTCGGGCATGCCAAGTTCGTTCGCGAGTTTCAGCTTCGACCAACCGCGATCGCGCATCGCCTCGTAAACCGCGAGCTTGGCCGTGACGAGCGAAGGCAGCACCGCGCGATCTTGCCCGGAGTGGCTCGCACCCTCGCGGGGCAGCGGCCTGCCCGCCTTCATATAACCCTCGAGCGCTGCAATCACGCAATCGACCGCGTTGGCGCGCGCATCGTGTTGCGTTTCGCCCTCCGCCAGAGCCTCAGGGATTCCGGGGAAACGGACGAGCCACCACCCGTCTTCCTGACGCTCCAGCGCATATCGATAGCCGAACCCCATACTCAGTTCTCCAAATCCGTCCTTCTCAGCCCAAGCTGATCCAGCAGGGCGCGGAGAAGCCCAGCGTCCAAGCGCCCTGATTTTTCGCTCGAATTAGCCGGCAGTTATGAATGCGTATCGCACATTTGTGTGCGAACGGCAAGAGGTCCTCACGTCCGAGATTGAGCGTCTCGCGTCACACGCCCAGCGCCTCATCGAGGTCGCGAATCAAATCTTCCGCGGTCTCGAGTCCGATCGACAGGCGGATGACGTCGTCGCCGGCGCCGGCGGCGGCGCGCTGCGCGTCGGTGAGCTGGCGGTGGGTGGTCGAGGCCGGATGGAGGATGAGGCTGCGGGTGTCGCCGATATTGGCGAGATGGGAGAAGAGCCGCACGCTTTCGACCAGCTTGATCCCCGCCTCGTAGCCCCCCTTGACGCCGAAGGTGAAGACGGCTCCGGCGCCCTTCGGCAGGTATTTTTGTCCGAGCTTGTAAAAGGGGCTCTCCTTGAGGCCGGCGTAGGAGACCCAGGCGACCTTTGGATGGCGGGCGAGATGCTCCGCAACCTGCAGCGCGTTCTTAACGTGCCGCTCCATCCGCACATGAAGGGTCTCGACGCCGGTGATGGTGAGGAAAGCGTTCATCGGCGAAAGGGAGGGGCCGAAATCGCGCAGCGCGACCGCGCGGGCCTTCATGGTGAAGGCGAAGTCGCCGAAATTCTCGAAGAATTTCAGCCCGTGATAGGCGGGCTCCGGCGCGGTCAGCGATGGAAACCTGTCGCCTTGCGACCAGTCAAACTTTCCCGACTCGACCACGACGCCGCCGAGCGCGTTCCCGTGCCCTGAGAGGAACTTGGTCGTCGAATGAACGACAATGTCCGCGCCATGCTCGATCGGCCGGCAGAGATAGGGCGTGGCCAGCGTGTTGTCGACGATGAGCGGGATGCCGGCGTCATGCGCGATTTCGGCGACGCTCGCGATGTCGACGACGACGCCGCCCGGATTGGCGAGGTTCTCGACGAAGATCGCCTTGCATTTCGGGGTCAACGCTTTGCGGAAATTCTCGGGCTCGGTCGGATCGACGAAACGGCAGCTCCAGCCGAGCTTCTTGAACGACAGGCCGAACTGGGTGAGCGAGCCGCCATAGAGGCTGCGCGAGGCGACGAACTCGTCGCCCGGCTCCATCAGGGTGAAGAAGGTGAGGAACTGCGCGGCGTGGCCGGAGGCGGCCGCGACCGCGGCCCGCCCGCCCTCGAGCGCGGCGATCCGTTCCTCGAGCACCGCGACGGTCGGATTGGTCAGCCGCGAATAAATGTAGCCGAAATTGTGCAGATTGAAGAGCGAGGCGGCGTGGTCGACGTCGTCGAACACATAGGCTGTCGTCTGGTAGATCGGGGTCGAGCGCGCGCCAGTCGTCGGATCAGGCGCGGCGCCGGCGTGGATAGCGCGGGTCTCGAAGCCGTAGTCGAGGTTCTGCGGCGCCGCCGGGCGTCGCTTGGCGCGGCGCGGCAGCGGCGCGGCCGGCGGCCGGTTCTGGATAATGCCGCTGTTCACGCCGCTCCACGACAGTTCGCCGCCGAGCCGCCCGAATTCGATCTTCGGGCACCGGTTCATTACCACCTCGAGCCCCGCGGCTTCCGCCGTCTTGGCGGCGTCGTCATTGCGCACGCCGAGTTGCATCCAGACGACCTTGGCGCCGATCGCGATCGCATCGGCGACGATTCCGGGCGCCTCGTCGGAGGTCCGGAACACGTCGACCATGTCGACCTTATCCGGGATGTCGCGCGGCGACGCGTAGACCGTCTCGCCGAGCAGGGTCTTGCCCGCGATCGCCGGATTGACCGGGATCACCCGATAGCCTTTGCCCTGCAGGTACTTCATCACGAAGTAGCTTGGCCGATTCCAGTTGGGCGAGGCGCCGACCATGGCGATGGTCTTCACCCGCTCGAGGATCGAGCGGATTTTCGCGTCCGGGTAGGGGATCAGTTCGAGATCGGCCATGCGCTGCGCCCTGTTGCCAAGCGCACTCTACCGCAAAAGCGGGCAAACCTCAGCTCAGGCGGCGCCGCCCCCGGCTTGATCTCCCAAATGTCGGGTCGACTGGCGCGCAGCGATTGACAAATATACCTAAACTATTAATGTACAGGAAATGAATGCTTCGGCCACCCCGTCTGTCAGTCCAGCACGGCTTTCGGAGGGCGCCGGCGACCTTCTTCGTCGACTCGTCGATTTGGCGTCGCACCGCACCGGTTCGGTCGTGCGCCTCATGGAAGAGGCGAGAGTGACGCTCCGACAGGTTTTGTTTCTGGATCGAGCGCAAACCCTTGGATCCGCAGCTTTGCGCGATTTTGCTGCGGATGCGCCGGTTTCTCCCGCAGCGCTGAGCCAAATGGTCGATCGCCTGGTGCGGCAGGGCCTTCTGTCGCGCAGCGAGGATGCCGCCGATCGGCGGCGAAAGGCGATTCGCCTCACGCCGCGTGCTCGCGTCTTGATGCGCCGCATCGAGGCCGCACGCACGAAGGACTACGAGCAGGGACTCGGCGCGCTCAGCCACGAAGCTCGGAATCGATTGGCGCTCGCACTCGAGCAGGCGGTCGCAGAGCTCGAACGCTCGCGGCTCAGCAAGGAGGCGTCCGACGATGGATGACAGCCGCTGGTTGTTGCTGGCTGCGTGCGCCCTGGCTGCCTATTCCGTAGGGCAGGTCTGGCTTGTTCAGCTGTCGACCTACCGATTGTGGCCGCTCGTCGGCGAGCGCGAGTTCCGCGCTTACCATGCGGCATGGTGGCGCGGGATTTGGGGCGTGATCCTTGCTCCTGCGGCGCTTCTCCTGGCGGCGGCCACGGCGATGCTTTGGCGTCCCGCGCCGGAGGTCCCGGCATGGGCGGTCTGGCTGGGGTTCGCGCTCCAGGCGGCGCTTCTCATCGGCACGGCGGTCTGGTGGGGTCCCTTGATGGCCCGTCTCGAAACGCAGGGCGGCGGACTTCACGTGGAACGCTATCGATTGATGCTGGCCACCAATTGGCTTCGGGTCGGCATTGTCTCAGCATATGGGGCGCTGGCTTTCTGGATGCTTGCCCGAAGCGCGTGGGGGTATTGACAGCCTCACCGCTGCGCAGCCGCGTATTCCCTCAGCCGGCTCACGATCTCGTCCGAATACTGGCGCCTGAGCCCCGCCGCCTCCATCGCCGGACCATTGACCCGGCGGGTGATGGCGTCGATATCCCACGCGTCGGCGAGCGGCAGGCAGCCGTTGCTCGCCAGGTACCAGCAGCCCGACCAGGCGGCGCCATCTTTGGTCTCGCAGAAATTGGCGGCCTCCTCGGGCGTCTTGCCGATCGCCCGGCCGAAGGCCGCGTATTCGTCGCGCCCGGTGAGCTGGATGAGGCCGCGGCCGCGGAAGCGGTAGCCGTCGCCGCTCGCCGCGTCGCCGTTGCCGTTCATCCCGGCGTAGACATGGTCGGCGAAGAGGCGCGGGTCGGCGCAATAGGGCTCGGCCGCAGCGGGATCGGTAAACAGCGCCGGCCAGATCTGGCAGGCGCGCTCGGGCGAATAGTCGAGATCCTCGACCGTCTCATTGAGCGCCGGGCCCGCCTCGACCAGGAACTGACCCATTGCCGCGGCGCGCCTGCGCTCGTTGGAGAAATCGAACCGCTCGAAAGCGGCGATGAGCGCCGGAACCCAGAGGGCGGCGTTTGCGTCCGGACAGACCGCCCGCATCGCGTCCGCGAGCGCCGCCGCTCCGTCATGCGCCGGGGCCGCTTGCGGGGGGCGGGCCGGCGCCGCCGCGGGCGGCGGCAAAGGGACTTGAGCAGGCGGCGCGGAGACGGGAGACGACAGCGGTCCTGTTCGGGCGACCTTGGTCCCCGGAATGACCACCGACATCGTATTTTCGATGAAATCCGCGCCGATGTAGCCGGATGCGGCGATGCCGAGCAGCGTTTTCCAGTCCGAGGGATCAATCGTGACGATCGTCTCGAGGTTGAGCGCGACGCCAGCCAGCACGCCGGCGATGAACCCGATCATGAGGCTCAGCGCGAGATAGGCCAGGTTGAACTCGGCCTGCTCGGCCGGAGTGGTCGAGTTGAGCGAGCCTGCGTTCTTGAGCCCGACGATCGCCCGGACGCCCTGCCCGAGAAGGCCGAGAAAGCCGCAAAGCAGGAGCGCGAGCATGACGCTCGATACGGTCGCAACGCCGTTCTGCCCCGCCATCGGCCGCTCACCCCTTACGCAGGGAAATCCGTATAGGCCGGCATGGTTGACAAAGGCTGAAAGGAACGGGGCGACCGCTATTCGACCGCTTCGCCGATCATCTTGCCCCGCGCGGCGACATACAGCCCGCTGCCGATGATGATCGCGTTGCCGATGAGGATGGGGACCGTCGGCGCGTCGCGCCAGACGAGCCAGCCCATGATCGCCGCCCACAGGATCGCCGAATATTGCAAGGGCGCCAGCACGGCGGCGCGGGCGAGAGCGAGGGCCCGGGTGATGCAGATGAAGCAGGTCATCGACACCGCGCCGACCAGGAACATGAGGCCAAGATCGAACGCCGAGGGCGGCGTCCACGCGAACGGCACGGTCGCCGCGCCGATCAAGCCGCTGCCGACGAATTGCCAGAAGACGAGCGGCAGCCAATGGGTCCGCCTAAGCTCGCGGGTGATCGTCTGGCTCAGCGCGAACATGGTCGCGCCGAACAGCGCAAGCGGCGACGCCCACGAGAACATTTGCGGCGAAGGCTTGAGCGCAATCGCGACGCCGACGAAGCCGATCATGACCGCGATCCAGCGGAACCGCTCGACCCTCTCGCCGAGTAGCGGCGCCGAGAGCGCGGTCACGATCAGCGGCGTCGCCATATAGAAGGTCATCACGTCGGCGAGCGGCATGAACCGGGTCGCGTAATAGAAGGCGAAGGTGTCGACCGCGGCAATGAAGATGCGCAGGACCTGCAGCGGCGCCTGGCGCGGATCGATGAGGTCGACGCCGAGCGCAGCGATCATCGGCGCGAGCACCACGCCGGCGCCGATCGAGCGCAGCATCATCAATTGCCCGACGCCGTAATCCTTAACCAGCCACTTGCCGAGCGCGTCGTTGATCGAGAACAGGGCGACGCCGGCGAGATAGAGCGTGACGCCGAGGCCCGCGGCTCCGGTGCGAGGCATCGGCATGGGATCCCAATGATTCGGCGGCTGGCGCGCAGCGCCCTCACCCCGGCCCTCTCCCGCACGCGGGGAGAGGTGGCGCAACGGCGCCGTCGATCCCTTCTCCCTTCGGGAGAAGGCGGCGCCGTAGGGCGTTCGGAAGAACGCCCGTTCTTCCGAACGCCCTACGAGCGCCGCATGAGGGCAAGGGCGGCGCGGCGTTCAGCGCGAATAGAACTCGATGACGAGGTTCGGCTCCATGTGGGTCGGATAAGGCACTTCGGAGAGGCCCGGGATGCGGGTGAGCTTGGCCGTGCCCTTGGAGTGATCGACCTCGACATAGTCGGGCACGTCGCGCTCGGCGAGCCCCATCGCTTCGAGCACCAGCGGCAATTGCCGCGAGGATTCCTTGATCTCGATCAGATCGCCGACCTTGACCTGGTAGGAGGCGATGTTGACCCGGCGGCCGTTGACCTTGATGTGGCCGTGGTTGACGAACTGGCGGGCGGCGAACACCGTCGGCACGAACTTGGCGCGGTAGATGACCGCGTCGAGCCGGCGCTCGAGCAGGCCAATCAGATGGGCGCTCGAGTCGCCCTTGAGCCGGCGCGCCTCGACGTAATATTTATGGAACTGGCGCTCGGAAATGTTGCCGTAATAGCCCTTGACCTTCTGCTTGGCCTTTAGCTGGGTGCCGAAGTCGGTCGCCTTGCCCTTGCGGCGCTGGCCATGCTGGCCGGGCCCATATTCACGCTTGTTGTAGGGGCTGCGGGGACGGCCCCAGATGTTCTCGCCCATCCGGCGATCGATCTTGTATTTCGCTTCCGCGCGCTTCGTCATCGCGATTCCTCTTTTTCTATCGTGCGATCGGGTTCAACGAGGAACGCGCCCTCCTCTGCGCCAAGGCGCCGACAGGCCATCCGCCGAGCAAGGCTGGAAGGCCGCGGGTGCGTCAAACAACAAACGCGCTTCCGTTCGCCGGAAGCGCGCCTGAGCGCGGGGTTCCTAGAGGAGCCGGGCGCGGCTGTCAAACCCTTCTGCGGCCGAGCGGTTGACGCGGCCGAGAGGCAGGGCGGGCCTCTGATATGTCTGATTCGCATGGCTCAAGAGATCATGGTGTAAAATGCATTAATTTTTTATGCACTTGACTGCCTGATAAAGGGCTTGTCACGCTTTCGCCACTCCATCGTCATGCGAAATTCACATGAATTGTCGCGCCGCACCATTGACTTTTGCAGCGCAGCATTCTATGTGCGTCGCCGTCTAGGAGAAGGAGCGAACGAATCGGCCTCGACCCGTCGAGGCCGAAATGGGGAGGGCGGTCAACAGAAAGGAGACCGCCGTGAAGAAGTTCTCGCTGACGCGATTCCTGCGCGCCCGCCGCGTCTATTGGAGCGTGTTGCAGGAGCTCTCGGCCTATAGCGACCGCGAGTTGCACGATATCGGCATCGATCGCGCCGACATCCACGAAATCGCCCGCCTGGCTTCCCAGGAACAGGGCTGACCTCTATGGCGGCGCGCTACGGCGCGCCGCCATCGCGTCATTTCCGGCTGTAGTCGTCCTCGATCCGGACGATGTCGTCCTCGCCGAAATAGCTGCCGGTCTGAACCTCGATCAGTTCGAGGTCGATCTTGCCGGGGTTGGCGAGGCGATGGGTAGAACCGATCGGCAGATAGATCGATTCGTTCTCATGCACGTGTTCGACCCTGCCGTTGAGGGTTACCTCGGCTGCGCCGCGCACGACCACCCAATGCTCGGCCCGGTGATGGTGCTTCTGCAGCGACAGGCGCCCGCCCGGCCTGACGACGATCCGCTTGACCTGGTAGCGCGCGCCCCCGTCAACGCTCTGATAGTAGCCCCACGGCCGGTAGATTCGTACGTGCTCGGTCGCCTCGGGCTGGCCCTCCGCCTTGAGCCGTTCGACCAGCGTCTTGACCTTATCGGTCTGCGACCGGTCGACAACCAGCACCGCGTCGGCGGTGGCGATGACGACAACGTCGCGAAGGCCGACGACCGTCGCCAACCGCTCCTCCGAGCGCACCAGCACATTGGTGGAATCGATCGCAACCGCCCGCCCGCGGAGACTGTTGCCGCGCGCGTCGCGCGGGCTCAACCGCCACACCGCCGACCATTCGCCGACGTCCGACCAGCCGACGTCGGCTCTCATCACCGCCGCCTTGTCGGTCCGCTCCATGACCGCGTAGTCGATCGAAATCTTGGGCGCTCTGGTGAAGGCGCCGTGGTCGAGGACGATGAAGCCGAGGTCCTTTTTCGCCCTTGCGACCGCCGCCATGGCGGCTTCGGCGATGGCCGGCTCGAAGCGCTTGAGCTCCTCCAGCATGACGTCGGCGCGAAAGACGAAATTGCCTGAGTTCCACAGATAGCCGTCTTCGATGAACGCCCGCGCGCGCTTTTCGTCCGGCTTCTCGACGAACCGCTCGATCCGCCGCACGCTCGCATCGATCGCCAGCGGCTCGGCCGGGTGAATGTAGCCATAGCCGGTGGCCGGATGGTCTGGCGTGATGCCGAAGGTGACGATTTCACCCGCCGCCGCAACGTCGCGCGCCTGGGCGCAGAGCCGGGCGAATTGTCTTCCGTCCTCAAACACATGATCGGCGGCGAGCACGGCGACAACCGTCTTCGGATCGCGGGCGGCGGCCCAGGCGGCCGCCGCGCCGACCGCGGCCGCGCTATCGCGCCGCTCCGGCTCGAGCAGGATCGCCGCCTCGGCGCCGATCTCCCGCAATTGCTCGGCGACGCGAAAGCGGTAGTCGAAATTGGTGATGACGACCGGGCGATCGAAAACCGCGGGATCGCCGACCACGCCGACGATCGATTGAAACGTCGAGCGCTCGCCGATCAGCGGAATGAACTGCTTGGGCAGGCTTTCCCGCGATTCCGGCCAGATGCGGGAGCCGGAGCCGCCGCACATGATCACAGGCAGGATTTTTGTCATTCGTGTCCCCGCATCGGCCGGCGGCGCCTGGAATCGTCTCGTCCCATCCGCCTCCTCTGCAATAGCGGCTCAGCCAAGGCAATGGCCGCCTCGCCGTCGGGCCTTCACGCCTTGCCCGGCGAGCGGGCCGGACGCCACGCCGAAGCGAAGGCGGCCGCCACGGCCGTGACCGCAAGCGCAAGCGCGAAAGCGGCGAAAGCGGCCGGCAACGACAGGGTTTGGGCGATCGCGCCCGTCGCCAGCGGCGCGGGCAGACGGGTAAGCGTGCTGAACAGCGAGGCGGAGGCGAGCCCGACCGCGGGTCCGGCTTCCGACTGGCGCGCGGCGAGGGCGAAGCTGCACGGAACAATCGGCCCGGTGCCGACGCCGATCAAAGCGAAACCGGCGACGCTCGCGGCAAACCCAGCCTGAACGCCGACCAGCGCGAAGCCGGCGGCCGCGATCGCAAACGAGACGACGATGATGCGAAGGTCGCTGATCCTCAGTCGGATCGCGTCGGCGTTGGCGCGCAGCGCCGCTTGGCAGGCGGCGAAGAACGCCGCGCCGAGGCCGGAAACCGCCGCCAGCTTCGGCGCTTCCTCGCGCAACAGCAGGGCCGACCACAGCGTCGCGGCAAATTCCGCCGCGATCGAGACGCCGATGACAACGCCAAGCGCGATCAGCGCGGGGGCGAAGGAAAGCCCGCTCTTGTGAGCCGGGCCGGCCCGCGCCGCAGCGGGATGATCGCGCCGCGCCGCGCGGTCGTAGGCGACCCCGGCTCCGGCGAGGATCAGCCAGGCCAGAACTCCCGCCGCCCAAGGCGCGGGGCCGGCGGCGATTAGGCTGCCGAGAATCGCGCCGATCGCGATCCCGGCCGACGCGGCGGCATGCAGGCGGGCGAGAATCGGGCGGCCGAGCCGCCGTTCGATCCGCGCGCCCTCGGCGTTCATGGTGACGTCGACGACGCCGCCGAGAAATCCTGTCGGGATCATGGTGATGGCGACTGCGGCGCCGCTCGAGGCGTTGAGCAGTCCGCACAGCGCCGCGCCAAAGACGATTGCGGCGACCGGCAGGACCCGTCCAATGCCGAAGCGATGGGCGAGCGCGCCGCCCGCCGACATGGCGACGAGATAGGCGGCGGTATAGACGGTGAGCAGGATTCCGAACGTCGCCGGGTCGACGCCCGCCCGCGTCAGGATCGCGCCGGACGCGCCGCCCCACAGGCCCACGCCGAGCCCAAGGGCGAAGAACATCGTCGCGACCGCGGCGTGCAGCAGCGCGCCGGCGCGGGAGGCCGCATGCGGCGGGATCGCGCTCAAAAGTCGGTCGGCGCGCCGCCTTCCGCCTTGCGGCGGGCGACGAAGTCGGCAAGCGCCTCGAGGCGGTCGGCCTCGAACGGCGGCGCGACGAAATTGCGCAGCCGCTCGGCGACGATGCGCTCGGCGGCGTCGAGGGCGGTCGGCGAGCCGGCCTCGCGCCAGCTCTCGTAATTGCGCCAGTCGGAGATCATCGGCGGGAAAAATGCGGTGCGGTAGCGGCTCTGCGTATGTTCGGCGCCGAAGAAATGCCCGCCCGGGCCGACTTCGCGCATCGCTTCGAGCGCGAGCTCCGCTTCGTCCACCTTGAGCGGCTTTAAGAACTCGGCGACCATCGACAAGAGGTCGGCGTCGAGCGCCATCTTCTCGAACGAGGCCTGCAGGCCGCCCTCCATCCACCCCGCGCCATGCATGAGAAAGTTGACCCCGCCCATGATCGCCCCCCAAAGCGAGAACACGCTCTCGTAGGCCGATTGCGCATCGAGCGAATTGGCGGCGTTGGCGTTCGACGAGCGATAGGGCAAGCCGACGCGACGCGCGAGCTGCCCGCCGACGATCGCCGTTTTCATGTATTCCGGGGTGCCGAACGCCGGCGCGCCCGATTTCATGTCCACGTTGGAAGTGAAGCCGCCGTAGACGAACGGCGCGCCAGGCCGCGCGACCTGGGTCATGACCAGGCCGGCGAGCGCCTCGGCGTGCTGCTGGGCGAGCGCGCCGGCGAGCGTAACCGGGGCCATCGCGCCGGCGAGGGTGAACGGCGTCAGCACCACCACCTGGTTGCGCCGCGCCATCTGGATCACCCCCTCCAGCATTGGGGTGTCGAGTCTGAGCGGCGAGGACGAGTTGATGACGGTGAACAGCGACGGCTCGCGTTCGAGCGTCTCGTCGTCGAGGCCGCGGGCGATTTTCACCATCTCGATCGCGTCCAGATTGCGCTCGCGCCCGAGGCTGTAGCCGTGGATCGGCTTGTCGGACAGCGTCAGCATGTCGAACAAAGCCTCGAGATGGCGGACGGAAGCGTGGATGTCGATCGGCTCGACCGGATAGCCGCCCCAGAAATGAATCGAGTCGAGACTTTGGCCGAGTCGGATGAAGTTCTGGTAGTCGCGCTTATTGCCTGGCCGCCGCCCGCCAGCGCGGTCGTAGGAATTGGGGGCGCTCGCCACCGATCCGAACGCGACGCGCCGCCCGCCGATGACCAGATTGCGGCCGGGGTTGCGCGCGTGGAGCGTGAATTCCTTCGGCGCGAGGCCGATGTGCGCCTCGACCAGCGCGGGATCGAAGCGAACCCGGCGCGAGGCCGGATCGACGTCGGCGCCGGCGGCCTTCAAGAGCGCGCGCGCCTCGTCGTGCAGGAAGTCGATTCCGATCTCCTTCAAGACCTCGAGCGCGGAGAGATGGATCGATTCGAGCTCGTCGCGGGAAACGAGGTCGAGCGGCGCGAACGGCGATTGCGGCTGGCCGACCGGCTGCGCGGCGACTGCGCCGCGCTCGGCCGCGCGCCGGCGTCGGGCGCCGCCGCCGCGCCCCGAATCCTGCGGCGGCGAGTCGATCGTCATTGCGTTTCCTCAGAGTCTTGCCGCCCGCGGCCTATGAAGGCGGCGGTCGCGACTGGCCGCAGGCGTCGTGTCATCGGCCCCGCTTATACAGCGCTTGCGCCAAAATGGCGTTCGGCCATGCCAATTCGCGCCAAGTGTGGCCCAAAAATCGCTATTTCGCCGCGCGCAATTTCGGCGGCTCGACCTGGGCCGGTTCCGGCTCGGGCGGGCGGGCGGCCGCGCCAGCGGAGAACCGGGCGATGAGCCAGGAGCGGAACAGCGCCACCGCCTCGTTGCTGAGATCCTCCGGGTGGGTGGTGAGGTAATAGCCGTAGCCTTCGTCCAGCCACAGGTCATAGGGCCGCACCAGCCGTCCGGCCTTGATCTCCTCGTGGAACAGCAGCGGATCGAGCAGCGCCAATCCGTCGCCCATCATCGCATATTGGGCGGCGAGCTGCTGGGTGTCGAACACGAGGCCCCGGTCGACGGCGATATCCGGCCGGCCGATCGAGCGCACGAACATTTCCCAGAAGAAGTGGCGTTGCCGGCCGTCGATCTTGAGGTGCAGGAGGTCGCTGGCGGCAATCAGCCGTCCTGGGTCGCTGGCGTCGATCCCCTCGATGAGCTTCGGGCTGCACAGAATCGTCGAGCGCACCATCCACAGGAGATCGTGGATCGCGTCGGTGACCCTCGGCTCGGAATAGACGATGGCGATGTCGATGTCGCCGTCCACTTCGGGGCCGGTGGTCGGCTTGGACACGATCTCGAGCGAGATGCCGGAATTCTCGGCCCGGAAATCGCGCAGAATCGGAATTGCGAGCCGATGCGCGAACGAGGTCGGCAGCGCGACCTTCAGGACCCGCTTCGGCCTGCCCTTTTCCTTGATCACCTCACCCAGCGCCTGGTCGATCCGGTCGAAGGACTTCGACACGACGGGAAGGATGTGGCGCCCGGCCTCGGTCAGCACGAGCTGTTGCGGGCGGCGTTCGAACAGGGCGACGCCGAGAAAGTTCTCGAGCACGATCACGTGACGGCTGACCGCGCTCTGCGCGACCGTCAGGCTATTGGCGGCGGCGGTGAAGCTGAGATGCTGCCCGGCCGCTTCGAACGCTCTGAGCGCGTTGAGCGGCAACCACTTGCGGTCCATTCCTCCTCCGGACGCGGCGCACTCATCTCGCTCGATCTTCGTGCGAGCGCGTCAGAATTGAGTCCATACCCCATTCAGGCGCCATCCGACAATATGACCATGGCAATGAATCCACGCCTGGATCGCCTTCGCGGCCTTACTTGTATGCGGTCCAGATCGTCTTGAAGTCCATGTATTTGTCGATCGCGTGCGGCGAACGGTCGCGGCCGAAGCCCGACTGCTTGAAGCCGCCGAATGGCGTCGCCAGCGACGAGCGGTCGAACGTGTTGACCCAGACGGTGCCGGCCCGGATGGCGCGCGAGAGCCGGTGGGCGGCGTTCATGTCCCGCGTCCATACCGCGGCGGCGAGCCCATAGATGGTGTCGTTGGCGAGCCTGACCGCTTCCGCTTCGTTAGCGAAGGGGATGACGACCACCACCGGCCCGAAGATCTCTTCCTGCGCGATCCGCATTGCGTTGCTGGCGCCGTCGAGGATGGTCGGCTCGATGTAGAATCCCCCCGTCTCGGCCAAGGCCCGTTTGCCGCCATGGGCGATCCGCGCGCCCTCCCTGACGCCAAGGTCGATGTAACCGAGCACCCGCTGCATATGGCGCTCCTCGATGAGGGCGCCGAGCTGCGCGTTCGCATCGAACGGATGGCCGAGCGGGATCTCGGCCTTCTGCACCGCGGCGATCTTCTCGACCAGCGCCTCGCGGATCGAGGCGTGGGCAATGACCCGCGAGCCCGCGTGGCAGGTCTCGCCCTGATTGTAGTAGATGCCCCAGGCGATCGCCGAGGCGGCCGCGTCGAGATCCGCGTCGGGCATCACCACATGCGGCGACTTTCCCCCGCATTCGAGCACGACCCGCTTCATGTTGCTCCGCCCGGCATAGACGAGCATCAGCTTGCCGACCTCGGTCGAACCGGTGAACGCGATCATGTCGACATCGGGATGAAGCGCGAGCGGCTTGCCGGCCTTCTCGCCGAAGCCCGGAATGACGTTGAGCACGCCGTCCGGCAGCCCCGCCTCCTTCCCAAGCCGGCCGAGAAGCAGCGCGCCGAGCGGCGACTGCTCGGCCGGCTTGAGCACGACCGAATTGCCCGCGACCAGCGCCGGCCCGAGCTTCCAGGCGGCGATGATGAGCGGATAGTTCCAGGGCACGATCGCGCCGACCACGCCGAGCGGCTCCTTGCGCACCATGGCCACGTCATTCGGGCCCGTCGGAGCGATTTCGTCGGCGAGCTTGTCGGCGAACTCGGCGTAATACTGGATGCAATTGGCGCAGAACGGAACGTCGACCGCGAGCGAATTGGCGATCGGCTTGCCGACGTCGAGCGTCTCAAGCAGCGCCAGCTCCTCGCCGTGCTCGCGGATGAGATCGGCGAACCGGAGGAGGACTTTCTTCTTCTTCACCGGATCGGCGTTGCGCCAGACGCCGCTCTCGAACGCGCGCCGGGCGGAGGCGACCGCGCGGTCGATGTCGGCTGCGCCGCAATCGGCGACATGGGCGAAGATCTTGCCGTCGACCGGCGAGATTTTGGCGAAGGTCGCTCCGCCGGCGGCCGGGACATGGGCGCCGTCGATGAAGGCGCGGCCTTCTATTCTGAGCGCGGCGGCGCGGGCGAGCCAGCCTTCGCGGGTGGTGGGGCGGTCGAGCATGGAGCAGGGAACCTCAGATTCGGACTGTCGGAACGCGGACCATGGCCGCGGCGCCGCTCGAAAGAAAGCGGAATTTTCCATATGATCCGATGCCCGGCGGGCATGGGGACGCGCGGAACGGCGCGCCCTTGACCAGCGTCAACGCGGCGAGGCAGGTTTGAGAGCCTCCTTGCGCAATCGGGGACGGCGCGCATGGATGGCAATGCCGCAATCAACGTCGGCGCCGCGGTTCTGATCGCCGCGCTTCTCATCGCTCTCTATGTGATCCGGGGCGTTCGCCTGCGTGCGACCAAACGCCGGATGGGGGAATTTCTCGCAGGCTACTTCAATGGCGACCTGCCGCTTGACCAGCTCGCCCGGCGGGCCCGGGAAGTCGCCAGCCGCAGTTTCCTGGGAAGCCCGGAGTGCCAGGCTCTCGTACAGGGCGCCTTTCAGCGCTCGGCGGAAGCGAAACTCGCCGGCAACGCGCATTCCCTGGAGACGGAGAAGCACCTCCTGACCGCGCTCGCCGACGTGAAGGCGGAGTTCGGACTGCCCGAACGTTACCGAAGCGAGGGCTGGCGGGCTGGGCGCGAATGAGCAACGCCCTTCCCCAACCGCGCAGACCGCACTAAGTAGGCGCTGCTCCCTCCCACAACCCCGAATTCGATGCCTGACCCGAACCCCGTCGCGCGCCGGCGCACTTTTGCGATCATTTCGCACCCGGACGCCGGCAAGACGACGCTGACCGAAAAGATGCTCTTGTTCGGCGGCGCGATCCAGCTCGCCGGCGAAGTGCGCGCCAAGGCCAACCGCCGCCAGACCCGTTCCGACTGGATGGGGATCGAGCGCGAGCGCGGCATCTCGGTCGTGACCTCGGTCATGACCTTCGAAACCATGGGCTGCGTCTTCAACCTGCTCGACACGCCTGGCCATGAGGATTTTTCCGAGGACACCTACCGGACTCTCACCGCGGTCGATTCGGCGGTGATGGTGATCGACGCCGCCAAGGGGATCGAAGCGCGCACCCGCAAGCTGTTCGAGGTTTGCCGGCTGCGCGACATCCCGATCCTGACCTTCATCAACAAGATGGACCGCGAGACGCGCGACCCGTTCGACCTCATCGACGAGATCGAGAAGACGCTGGCGCTCGACGCGACCCCGCTCAACTGGACGATCGGCCGCGGCCGCTCGCTCGCCGGCGCCTACGACATCCGGAAGAGCCGGCTGACGCCGCTCCGCCGGGACGCCGAGGCGATCCGGGTCAACGGACCCGACGATCCGAGGGTCGCCGAACTCCTGCCCGAGCACGAGCGCGCCCAGGCCATCGACGAGCTTAATCTCGCCATCGACGGCCTCAAGGCCTTCGACAAGACGTCCTTCCTCCAAGGCCACCTGACGCCGGTGCTCTGGGGCAGCGCGCTCAAGGACTTCGCGGTCAAGGACCTGATCGACGCGCTGGCCGAGTTCGCGCCCAGCCCCAGAGCCCAGGCGGCCGCGAGCCGAACGGTCAAGGCCGACGAGCCGAAAATGACTGGCTTTGTATTCAAGATTCAGGCGAACATGGACCCCAATCACCGCGACCGCATCGCGTTCCTGCGAGTCTGCTCAGGCCAGCTCAGGCGCGGCATGCGGGCGAAGCTCGTGCGCACCGGCAAGCCGGTCACGCTCTCGGCGCCGCAATTCTTCTTCGCCCAGGACCGCTCGCTTGCGGAAGAGGCGTTCGCCGGCGATGTCGTCGGCATTCCCAATCACGGGCTCTTGCGCATCGGCGATACGCTCTCCGAGGGCGAAGAGATCGTATTTCGCGGCGTGCCGAGCTTCGCTCCGGAAATCCTGCGTCGAGTGAAGCTCGCCGACGCGATGAAGGCGAAGAAGCTGCGCGAGGCGCTGCAGCAGATGGCCGAAGAGGGCGTGGTGCAGGTGTTCCTGCCGCATGACGGCGCGGCGGCGATCGTGGGCGTGGTCGGCGCACTGCAGCTCGACGTGCTCACCGAGCGGCTCAATGCGGAATACGGGCTGCCGGTGACGTTCGAGCCCTCGCGGTTCGAGGTCTGCCGCTGGGTCTCGTCCGCCGACAAGGCCGAGCTCGAGCGCTTCCTCGACGCCTATCCATCCTCGATCGCCGTCGATCTCGACGGCGCGCCGGTGTTCATGGCGTCGAGCGCCTTCAACCTGCGCTACGAGCAGGAGCGCTGGCCGAAGATCGCTTTTGCCGACGTCAAGGACTATCAGAAGCAGGCGGCGTAACTGCGCCGCCCGGCCTCGGCGGTCTTGTCCATTCCCGCCTCTTCGCCCGACCTGTGGGCGGTCGTCTGTCCAACGTGATCACGACTTTGTGTTCGAAGCCCGCGATGCGGCTCACGAATTTGTTATCAAAAACAATGGCTTCAGCCGTTGCCCGAGTCGCGGCGTTATCGATACGTTAATCATCATTCGACGATGCTGAGAGGCGGCTCACTCGAGGGGCGAGAGGCGCTTTTTTTCTCGCTAAGGGAGTTGCGCGCTTGTTCTTGAGCGTCCGTCAGCCAAGCCGCGACGTCGAACAATTCAACAAGACCATTATCCTCGTGCTGGGCATGCACCGCAGCGGGACATCGAGCGCCGCGGGAACGCTCGTGCGTCTTGGCGCCGCCGCGCCCCGGCATTTGATCGCGCCGAACCCCGGAAACGAGCGAGGGTTCTGGGAATCCAGGGTCGTTGTGGACCTGAATGACGCCATTCTCGCCGCCGGGGGAAGCGACTGGAAAGATTGGCGCAGGTTCGATCCCGAACGGATCGAGGGCGTCGAGGCGGAGACTTTGCGCGTCCGCGCGAAGGCGGCGCTGGCGGAAGAATTCGGCGATGTCGAATTGGCGGTGATGAAGGATCCGCGCATGTGCCGACTGATGCCGTTCTGGCGCCCGGTGTTTGACGAAGCCAAGTGGTCGCTGCGCGCGGTTCTGCCGATCAGGTCGCCGCTCGAAGTCGCCTGGTCGCTCAATTGCCGCGATGGCCTTCGCCTCGCCTACGGGTGTCTGCTTTGGCTGCGCCATATCCTCGAGGCCGAGGCAGAAACCCGCGGCGTGACGCGCGCCGTATTGGACTGGCCGCAATTTTTGGGCGACCGGCGCAAGGCGCTTGCCCAGGTCGGCGAACAATTGGGCCTCGTCTGGCCGCGCTGGCATGAACGCGCGCTCGCCGAGGTGGATCAATTCGTGTTGGCCGATCTCAGGCGCCATCGGGCGAGCGAGGCGGACATGCGGAGCCATCCGGCCGTCGGCGATCTCGTCCGGCAGACCTACGCCGCGATGATCGACCTCGTCCGTGATCCGGAAGACATGCGGGCGTTGAGAAAACTCGATGACTTGCGCGCGAGCTTCGAGACCGCCGCGGCGATCTTCGACTGCCCCATGCGCGACGCCGATGAAGAGGTTCGCTGCATCCGGTCGCAGGCCGCCGCCGAAATCGCTAGAGCCGGGGCCGCGATCGCTCGCAGCGCCGATCAAGACAGGAGAGAAGGCCGCGATTCGACGAATATTGGGTCGGGGTCCGTCCGAAAGCCGTGCTCAACCGCGGCTTCCCCGCCCCTGGCGGATGCGGGGGACCTCGAGACCATTCGCAACTCGCTCTTCTTCAATTCCTCGCACTACCTCGAAACGAACCCGGACGTTCGCGCGGCCGGAATGGACGCCGCCGTGCACTACCTGGTTCATGGTGGCCGCGAGGGCCGGGACCCCGGGCCATTTTTCTCGACCAGGACCTATCTCGCCCGCTACCCCGATGTCGCCAAGGCCGGCCTCAACGCCCTTTTGCATTACGAAACGCGCGGACGCCAGGAGAGCCGAATAGTGGCCGCCTAGGCCATCGCCTCCCGCCTTTTCAGCCCGTCGGCGACCACGGACGCCAGCAGAAGATCGCCTTTGCCGGCTTGAAGGACTATCAGAGGCCGCGGCGATGAAGCGGCGTTGGATGGCCGCCCATCGCCTAACCGACGGAGACGGAGCGATGGCCGATAGCATCGAAACCTCAGGAAAAACGGGCTCGCGGCGACTCGATGGAAAAGTCGCCATTGTCACCGGCGCGGCGCGCGGAATTGGACGGGCGACCGCCGTCGCCTTCGCCCGTGAAGGCGCCGACGTCATGGGGATCGACATCGCCGGCCCGGTGAGCGCGACGCTCGAGGTCGAGCCCGCCACCCCCGAGGAGCTCGCGGAAACCGGCCGCGTGGTCCGGGAGGCGGGCGCGCGATGGCAAGAGGCCCGCCTCGATCAGCGCGATCTTGCCGCCCTGCGCGCGGCGGTCGAGGCGGCGCGCAACGCTTTCGGACGGCTAGACATTCTGTTCGCCAACGCCGGCATTCAGGCCTTCAAGCCCATCCTCGACTGGGACGACGCCGACTGGCAGGACACGATCGACGTCAATCTGACGGGCACCTGCAACGCCATTCGCGCTGTCGCGCCCCTCTTCGTCAAACAAGGCGGCGGGCGCATCATCGTCACCTCCTCGACCCAGGGAAGGCACGGCACCAAATACGGCGCCGCCTATTCGGCCTCGAAGTGGGGCATCATCGGCCTCATGAAGTCGGCGGCCCTTGAGCTGGGCGAGCACAAGATTACCGTCAATGCTGTGATTCCCGGACTGATCGATACGGCGCTGACGCGCCACCGTCAGCGTTACGCACAGGCCGCGAGCGAGTTCTTTTCGAACAAGCCGACCGAAGTCCTGGAGGCGGAAGCCAAGCGGCAGCTTGCCGCAAACTCGCCGCTGGGAGTTCCCTGGATTGAACCCGAAGCCATTGCCCCGATTGTGGTCTTTCTCGCCTCCGACGAGGCCTCGATGGTCAGCGGCGCGACCTACGATGTGACGGGGGGCGACAGCGCCCATTACAACGCATAGCGAGACTGGACCGTTCGATTCCGCGGGCGCCTCCGGCCCGCCGGTCTGAGACCCGACCCGGTTCGGAAAGATTTCTGTGGACGGAGCGGCCGGAAGGGTCTGGCGTTCCGCTTCAGCGCCGCCTAATGGCTCAGGCGCCTTCAAGGCGCGCGAGCGCGCTTGAGTTGGGAGGGAAGAATGAAATTGGTCATATCGTTGTGTGCCGCGTCGCTGCTTGGCGCCGGCGCGGCGCAGGCTCAGGTCGATCTCACGACCTATGCGGACGCCAAAGGCAACCTGGACGTTCAGGCGCTGACCTGCGCCCAGCTCGCCAACACCTACCAGGAAGACGCCGACTTCATGACCGTCTGGTACAGCGGCTGGTACAACGGCTTGGCGGGCTACAGCAAACTGAAGGTCGACCGCGCCAAGGAGCTCGAGCATCGGGTGATTGTCTATTGCAAGGACAATCCGAAGACGAAGGTCATCACCGCGATGGACATCCAGATCAAGAAGCTGCGCAAGGAACAGGGCATCAAGGTCAACGACGAGAAATAGCCCAAGCCCTCGCGCCTAGGCGTGTCCCGTGGCCCGCCTGATATGCCCCGTTTCGAACCCAGGAATTGGAAAGAGAGGAAACAATGGTCGCCTCGAGCACAAGGCGTGGGAGCGGATCCTTTTGCTTCGCGCTTCTCGCCGCAGCGATGATGGCCGCGTTCACGTCAGCCTCAAGAGCCCAGGTCGACCTGACGACCTACACCGACGAAAAAGGCTATCTCAACGTGCGGGCGCTCACCTGCGCCCAGCTCGCCAACACCTACCAGGAGGACGCCGACTTCCTCGGCGCCTGGTACAGCGGCTGGTGGAACGGGCATATGAAGCGCCATTCGATCAATGTGGCCCGCGCCAAACAGGGCATTCACGAGGTCATCGTCTATTGCAAGGCCAATCCGACCGCCAAGGTCGTCGATGCTGTCGACGCCTATGTGAAGAAGGTGCAGGCCGGCGGTCAGTGAGCGCGGGTCGGCCGGCGCGCTGAGCGCCGCTCGGCGCTGAAAGCAGGTCTGAAAGATCGGGTTGCGCTTCGCGGCTCTGCCTCATAGCTGAGGGCTGAGCCGCGAGGAGCTTCATGACCAGTTCGACGATCGACAAGAACCCGTTTCTCGAACCTTGGACCGGGCCGTTCGAGGCGCCGCCCTTCGAGCGAATCGAGCCCGGCCATTTTCGCCCCGCTTTCGACGCCGCGCTCGGGCAAGCGCGGGCGGAGATCGACGCCGTCGCCACTGATCCCGCGCCGCCGACATTCGCCAATACGATCGAGGCCCTCGAGCGCAGCGGGCGGAGCCTCGATCGGGTGGCGAGCGTCTTCTTCAATCTCGCCGGCGCCGCGACCAACGACGAAATCCACGCGATCGAACGCGAGATCGCGCCGGTTCTCGCCCGTCATCGCAACGACACCTATCTGAACGAGGCGCTCTTCAAGCGCATCGAAGGGCTGAAAGCGGATGAGGGCCGGCTCGGGCTTTCGCCCGAACAGGCGCAGGTGCTCGACCGCTATCATCTCAATTTCATCCGCGCCGGCGCGGGCGCGACCCCGGAGGCCAAGGCGCGGCTCAAGGCGATCGGCGAGCGGCTGGCCTCGCTCGCCGCCGCGTTTGGCCAGAACGTGCTCGCCGACGAAAAAGCATGGCTCATGCTGCTTGACGAGGAGGACCTCGAGGGCCTGCCGGACTCCTATTGCGCTAGCGCGGCGCGCATCGCCGCCGAGCGCGGCCATCCGGAGCGATTCGCGGTGACGCTCTCGCGCTCGAGCGTCGAGCCGTTCCTGCAATTCTCGGCTCGCCGTGACTTGCGCGAGGCCGCCTTTCGCGCTTGGGCGGCGCGGGGCGAGAGCGGCGGGGCGACCGACAACCGCGCGATCGCCGCCGAAATGGTGCGGCTCAGGGCCGAGCGCGCGCGCCTGCTCGGCTACCAATCCTACGCTCACTACCGCCTCGCCGACACCATGGCCAAGACGCCCGGCGCCGCGCTCGATCTGCTCGAATCGGTCTGGACGCCAGGCGTTTCGAGCGCGCTTAAGGAAGAGGAGGCGTTGCAGGCGATTGTCGCCGGCGAGGGCGGCAATTTCAAAGTCGCGCCCTGGGATTGGCGCTATCTGGCGGAGAAGCGTCGCAAGGCCGAGTTCGACTTCGACGAGAGCGAGCTCAAGCCCTATCTGCAACTCGATCGGATGATCGAGGCCGCCTTCTATGCGGCGAGCCGTCTGTTCGGGCTCGGCTTCAAGGAGCGCTTCGACCTCAAGCTCTACGATCCCGATGCGCGCGCCTGGGAAGTGAGCGGACGCGACGGCGCGCCGGTTGCACTCTTCGTTGGCGACTATTTCGCTCGGCCGTCAAAGCGAAGCGGCGCGTGGATGAGCAATTTGCGCGGCCAGCAGAAGCTCGACGGGGCGCAACTGCCGATCGTGGTCAATGTGACGAATTTCGCCAAAGGGGCCGAGGGCGAGGCCAGTCTGCTCAGCCTCGCAGATACGCGGACGCTCTTCCATGAATTCGGCCACGCCCTTCATGGCATGCTGTCCGACGTGACCTATCCGCTCATCTCCGGAACCCATGTCGCGGGCGACTTCGTCGAGTTTCCGTCGCAGCTTTACGAGCACTGGATCAAGGAGCCCGAAATGCTGCGCCGGTTCGCGCTCCACTACAAGACCGGCAAGCCGATCCCGGAGGCGCTCATCGCCAAGATTCTTGCCGCGCGCCGGTTCAATCAGGGCTGGGCCACGGTCGAATACACCGCCTCGGCGCTGGTCGACCTCAAGCTCCACCTCGATCCCTCGCCGACGGACGTCGATGTGGTCGCGTTCGAGCGGGAGGAGCTCAAGCGGATCGGCATGCCCGACGCGATCGCAATGCGTCACCGCACTCCCCATTTCCAGCACATCTTCTCGGGCGGCTATTCGGCCGCCTATTACAGCTACCTGTGGTCGGAGGTTCTCGACGCCGACGGCTTCGAGGCGTTCGAGGAGGCCGGAGATATTTTCGACCCCGGGGTCGCCCGGCGGCTCAGGGATTTCGTCTATGCCGCCGGCGGGAGCCGCGACTACGACGAGGCCTATCGCCTGTTTCGCGGCCGCCCGCCGTCGCCGGCGGCGCTGTTCCGCAAGCGCGGCTTCGAGGCCGGTCCAGGCTGAACGGCGCCCGGGGCGCCCCAAGGCTGGACGCGCCGCCGCTTCGGGAGGCTTACGCGATGTCTGGTTCGAACGCGACGCTGCATATGCTGTGCGGCAAGATTGCCGCAGGAAAGTCCACTCTCTCCGCCAAGTTGGGCGAAGCGGAGAAGATGATCGTGATCAGCGAGGATCGCTGGATCGATCGGCTCTACGGGCCCGAATTGCGGACGATCGCCGATTATTTCGAGCGCAGCGACAGGCTCCGCGCAACACTTGCGCCGCATATCGTCGACCTTTTGCGCGCCGGCGTTTCGGTCGTGCTCGACTTTCACGCCAACACGCTCGGCTCAAGGGCGTGGATGCGCGCCCTGTTCGAGGAGGCCGGAGCATCTCACCAGCTTCACTTCCTCGACATTCCCGACGAGGTCTGCCGCGCGCGCATGCACGCGCGAAAGGCCGCCGGAGGGAGCGGCGTCAGCGACGCCGAGTTCGACCATATTACAAGCTATTTCGCCCCGCCCGACGAGAGCGAGGGCTTCAACGTCATCCGATACGGCGGCGGCTTTTAGCCGCGCGCGCGGCGCGGCCGCCGGCTGAGGCGGACATAGGTCTAGCGTAAGCTGGAGACCCCCCGGCTATGCCGGGGTGGCAGTAGCAGTTTGACGTTTCCGGCAGTCCATCAGCGAAGTTCCAACGTGAGCAGCCACTCACACGAAAGGAACTCGCCGATGAACCAGTACGAGAGCCTAAGCCACACGACTTGGGACTGCAAATATCATGTTGTCTTCATCCCGAAATGTCGGCGAAAGACGCTGTATCAAGAGCTGCGACGGCGTTTGGGCGAAGTGTTCCGCAAGCTCGCGCTTCAGAAGGACTCGAAAGTTGAGGAAGGGCATCTGATGCCCGATCAGGTGCATATGCTGCTTTCGATCCCACCGAAATATGCGGTGCCGCAGGTGGTCGGCTTCATCAAGGGCAAGAGTGCGATCCACGTGGCCAGGGTTTATGGAGAGCGCAGGCGCAATTTCGTCGGGCAACACTTTTGGGCCCGCGGCTTTTTCGTGAATACGGTCGGGCGCGACGAGGAGGCGATCCGCGCCTACATCCGCAATCAAGAGAACGAAGATCAGAGGCTGGAGCAGATGAACCTTTGGCGTTGATCATGCCACCCTCGGGTGGCTCCAAATTCAAGGGGCCGCGTCAGCGACCCCTCCTACCGCTTCGAGCGGTTCACGTGCTAAAGCCCCCGGCTCTGCCGGGGGATACTTACTCTAGCGGCGCTCCGAGCGCCGATCTGGCTCCTCCGGGCGCTGCGCTCAGAACCCGAACGACTGCTGCGCCGCTTCCGGCGGCGCGAGCCGTACGCCCTCGAGTTCGAGCATGCGCATCTTGGTCGTCGAGCCGCCGGGCGCCGAGAAGCCGCCGAGCTTGCCGCCGGCGGCAACCACCCGGTGGCAGGGAATGATGAGCGGGGCCGGATTCCTGGCCATCGCCTCGCCGACTTCCCGCGCCGCCTCGCGGGGAGCGCCGACCTCCTTCGCCAGCGCGCCGTAGGTGGTCGTACGGCCCCAGCCGACCCGGCGCAGGGCCTCGTAAATCCGGGCAAAGAACGCGTCCTCGCCGCCGAGGTCGAGCCGGACTCGCGAGAAGTCCATCTCCTCGCCGGCAAAGTAGCGCTTCGCTGCCGCGACGACCGCCGCAATCTCGTCCGACGGCGCGCCTGGCTCTGCGCCATCGGCGCGGCGCTTCATCATCCGCTCCGCCGCCTCGGCGCTCTTCGTGGGCAACTGAAACCGCACGACTCCGGCGTCGCTCCACGCGATGGCGCAGAAGCCCATCGCTGTTTCAAAGACGTGATAACGCAGCATGTCCTTGCTCATCGCGCTGCCTAAGGGTTGAAGGTGGACGAAACATGCGCGCCGGCGGCTCGATTTCAACCCGAATCCTGCGAGCGCATTCAAGTCACCCGCCGTTGCGCACCATGTCGGCAAGCGCGTTGCGCGTCGCCGTGCTCGGGATGCTGAAGAGTCCGCCGTAAGGCTGGTTCAGATCGGCGATTACCCCGACCGCAACCGCGATGGAGAGCGCGCTCAGGGCGACGATGATTCCGGACACGGGATTGGGTCGCGCAATGAGTCCGAAGCTGGCGAACAGGATCACCAGCCAGATCGCCAGCACCCCGTAGAACGGCGGTGAAATCGAATTGCTCGATTCCTCAACAATGTCCCAGCGGCTCTTGAGAAAGGAAGAAAATTCGGCGTCGCAATCATTGAGGACGCGCTGCTGGACGGCGTTCTTGGGGGAAAGTTCGCGCAATTCCGTCCTGATGGTGTTGAGAAGTGTGGTCAGTGACACGCCCTCGCCCAGGATCGGATCCTGCGACACGTCGGGATGAGGAATGTCCTTCGGCAAGGGCTCGTTTGGCCAGGTGCTGGCGAGCACGGCCGCAACGTAACCGCGAAATTGCTCTCGCATATGGGACGTCTCCGGCCCGTAATCCCGCAGGCATTGGTCGACCTGGACAAGCTGTCCTGCAAAGGTTCCGTCGTTGCGGGAGGCTTGCTGAAATTCGGTGGCCACCGCTCCGGTGAGAAGCCCAAGCACGATGGAAGTGAAGGTCACGAGAAGCGAGATCGTGACTTGCACGAGCGCCATCGTTTCGGCCGAGCGGTGTTTTTCCGGGAGCTTTGCCCTAACGTAGGTTCCAAGCGCCGCGGCTCCACAGAGAACCAAAAAAAGCGCGCCAGCCAGCATTTGCTCGTTCATTCGACGCTCTGCCTGAGTCGATGCGGTATAATATCGACCACGGCGACCCCAGTCTCTAACGAGCTGCTCGGTCCCGGCGCAGCGGCGGCGGCTCTTCGTCGGGAGCGCCCTTTCGCCGCTCCTCGACTCGCCCCATATTCCCGCCCATGCCCGCCCCCCGCAAACCTTCCCGCGCGCTCAAGTCCAAAGCCTCGCGGCCCGACGTCAACCCGCTCGACGGCCATCTGGCCGAACTGCTCAACCCTGCGCTCGCCGAGCGGTCGCGCGGCTTCGACGAAGGCCCCCAGCGCAGTTTCGAGGCACCGGCGCCCGAGAGCCATCCGCGCGGCCTGACCGGCGCGAGCGCCAGCGCCGATTCGCTGAAGGAATTGCTCGACGAGGGCGATCCCAATATCCGCAACCGGCCGCCGTGGGTCCCCCATCGGCCGCCGCGGCCGGACAAGTCGGAGGGCGGGCGGCGGTTCCGCGTCGTCTCCGAATACGAGCCCGAGGGCGACCAGCCGCAGGCGATCGAGGAATTGGTCAAGGGCGTGCGAGCAAATGAGCGCGACCAGGTCCTCCTCGGCGTCACCGGCTCGGGCAAGACCTTCACCATGGCCAAGGTGATCGAGGCGACCCAGCGCCCGGCGCTGATCCTCGCGCCCAACAAGACGCTCGCCGCCCAGCTCTACGGCGAGTTCAGGAGCTTCTTCCCCGACAACGCGGTCGAGTATTTCGTCTCCTACTACGACTATTACCAGCCCGAGGCCTACGTCCCGCGCACCGACACCTATATCGAGAAGGAATCCGACATCAACGAGCAGATCGACCGGATGCGCCACTCGGCGACGCGCGCGCTGCTTGAGCGCGACGATGTCATCATCGTCGCCTCGGTCTCCTGCATCTATGGCATTGGCTCGGTCGAGACCTATACCGCGATGACCTTCTCGCTGAAGCTCGGCGACAAGGTCGATCAGCGCCAGCTGGTCAGGGACCTGGTCGCGCTGCAGTACAAGCGCACCCAGGCAGGCGATTTCTCGCGCGGCCTGTTCCGGGTCCGCGGCGACACGATCGAAGTGTTCCCCGCCCACTACGAGGATCGCGCCTGGCGGATCGGCTTCTTCGGCGACGAGATCGAGTCGATCGCCGAATTCGATCCGTTGACCGGCGCCAAGACCCAGGACCTCGAATTCGTCAAGATCTACGCAAACTCACACTATGTGACGCCGCGGCCGACGCTGCTGCAGTCGATCGAGGCGATCAAGCAGGAGCTGAAAGAGCGCCTCGACCGGCTCAATCGCCAGGGCCGGCTGCTCGAAGCGCAGAGGCTCGAGCAGCGCACCATCTTCGATCTCGAAATGCTCGAGGCGACCGGCTCCTGCGCCGGCATCGAGAACTATTCGCGCTATCTGACCGGCCGCCGCCCCGGCGAGCCGCCGCCGACCCTGTTCGAATATTTGCCCGACAACGCGCTCGTGTTCACCGACGAGAGCCATGTGACGATCCCGCAGATCGGCGGCATGTATCGCGGCGACTACCGGCGCAAGGCGACGCTGGCCGAATACGGCTTCCGCCTGCCGTCATGCATGGACAATAGGCCGCTGCGCTTCGAGGAATGGGACGCGATGCGGCCGCAGACCGTGCATGTCTCGGCGACGCCCGGGCATTGGGAGCTCGAACAGACCGGCGGCGTGTTCGTCGAGCAGGTGATCCGCCCGACTGGCCTCATCGATCCGCCGGTCGAGATCCGCCCGGCGCGCAGCCAGGTCGACGATCTGCTCGGCGAGGTGAAGGAGGTGGCGCGGCGCGGCTACCGCACCCTTATCACCACCCTCACCAAGCGCATGGCCGAGGACCTCACCGAATATCTGCACGAGAACGGCGTGCGGGTGCGCTACATGCATTCCGACATCGACACGATCGAGCGGATCGAGATCATCCGCGATCTTCGCCTTGGCGCCTTCGATGCGCTGGTCGGCATCAACCTCTTGCGCGAGGGGCTCGACATTCCCGAATGCGCTCTTGTCGCCATCCTCGACGCCGACAAGGAAGGCTTTTTGCGCTCCGAGACCTCGCTCGTGCAGACGATCGGCCGCGCGGCGCGCAACGTCGACGGCAAGGTCGTGCTCTACGCCGACGTGGTCACCGGCTCGATTACCCGGGCGATCGAGGAGACCAATCGCCGCCGCCTGAAGCAGACGGCCTATAACGAGATGAACGGCATCACCCCGGCGTCGATCAAGCGCGGCATCCAGGACATCCTCGGCTCGGTCTACGAGGCCGACCACGTGACGGTCGACATCGGCCTGGCCGACGCTGCGGCCATCGGCCAGAACCTGCAGGGCACGATCGCCGACCTCGAGAAGCGAATGAAGGAAGCGGCCGGCAATCTCGAATTCGAGGAGGCGGCGCGGCTGCGCGACGAGATCAAGCGCCTGCAGTCGGTCGCGCTCGCCATCGGCGACGATCCGCTCGCGCGCCAGGAGGAGGTCGAGGCCCAGGCCGGCGCCTTCGCCGGCGAGCGCAAATTCGGCCGCGCCGCCAACCTGCCGTCCACCCGCCCGCGCAAACCCACCGACGCCGATATGGGGCCCCACAACTGGGGTGGCGGCGAAGCGCGCCCGAAGGGCGGGGGGATGAGAAGGAGGCGGCGGGGGTGAGGATGTGACCTTATAGGAATATAAGGTGATCTTATCCTAAGTCGATAATTCGTCTAAGATTTCTATAATGGATTCGCGAACCAATCCTTACGCCCCTGGCGCGGGTACACCGCCGCCAGATTGGCGTCTTCATCGAGGACGTCTACAACGCCAAGCGCCTGCACTCGGCGCTCAGCTACAAGCCCCCGATCGAGTTCGAAGCCGAATTCTGCCGGGACAACCGCAACCCGACAAACCACGACGGAGCCCTGTCACCGAATTAGGCGTGTCTCAACAGTGGGGTGCAGTCCAGCAGTCTATTACCCGATCTACCGACTTCCCCCGATTACCGATTTCCGCCAGCGGCCCCCTTAACTTGGCGCTTGAGCGGTCATGCTGATTGTACGCTGCGCCGGTAACCGACAATGCTCAGCCCCGTGAAACCGAGCAGCAGCATCGCCCAACTGGAAGGCTCGGGGACAGGCAGCACGCCATTGCTGATGCCTGGGCTGAGGAGGATCTCAAAGTCTTGGGCGCAGCCGCAGCTCGGAGCGATTTCAAAACTGGGATCGGCCATAGCGAAAGCGGTCTCGGAGTCGCCCCCGGCAGTCTGCACGTCCGCGCTCGCTGTCAACGACACGTCATAGGTGTCACCTGGGACGAGACTGAGGGTCTGCTTGAAGTTGCCATTTCCCGGTATTATTGAATTGCTGCCGGAGATTTGGTCGAGCAAGACATTGCTCCCCTGGGAGACCTTGATTTCAGCGGACCAAGACCCAATACCACTCCCGGATACATTACCGGTAGCAACAACAGGAACGCTCAAAAAAGAAGATGCGGCAGGCGAGACAGCAGCTATATAAAGCTGGTAATATAGGGTCGCGTCAGCTGAGGCAGTATACGTTACACTTCCACCGATCCATTGCGGATTGACGTCGCTTTCGTTCAAAGTCGCATAGGCGGACACCATCGGGGCACCGTTGATGACGACTTTCTCATATCCGATATTCTCTGAAGTACAAGTCACTGGAGCGACAGAGGAAGGACAACGATTTGCGTAGATCTCAAACAGCTGGGACACACTCGGCGGGGTGTTGCCCGACTGATTGTTGGCGCTGCTGCCAAGCTGGTATTGCCAAATCCAATCTTCAGCGACGCCGGCGGCCAGCGCCCCGTGAGGCGCGCCAGCGAGCGTAAGGGCCGCGAGCGGCAAAACGGCCCCTCGAAGTAAGAGAATCGACCGACGGCAGCGACGACGATACGCGTCTGTCCCCTTCATCAGCCCACCTCCCGATTAAACGGCGGCGTCTCTCACGAGGACGCTATTTGGGCAGTTTATCACGTACAAGGCGGGAGCGTGGTTGTTAAACTTCACATTTCCGTGATTGGCGTTGAAGACCTAGTCGCGCCCTTGTTCTTTGCGCAAGCAAGCAACCGGAACCGTAGACATCCTATGGGCGCAATTGCGCGCCTCGCGCTTTCATGGCGCCAATTCCGATGGCAGGCCGCCGATGGCCTCACACATGCGTGCCAATGGGGCCGATCGCGCCGATCAGCCAGAGGATCAGGGAATTACGGTGAATTACGGAATTACGGTGGGAATTACGGAATTACGGTGACACTTGGGTAATTACGGTGACACTTGCATATTTCCCGCTTGGGGGCACGCTCGGAATTGGCGCCGTAAGCGATTGGAAAGTCTCGATTCCAGCCTGGAAGTTGGCCCGAGTCCCGGGGCGCCGACAATCTGTAAGATTCGAGCCCCTTACCCCTCCCCTGTCCTTTGTCGGCACTCTCGGGAAGAGGGGGAGGAACGTCTCTGAGGGTCACACGTGCGTTCCGGGGACGAGCGCGCCGACCAGCCAGAGGATCACAAGGATAACCAGAACCAGGCCGAGCACGCCGCCGAGTCCGGGTCCGCCATAGGTGCGGTAGCCGTAATATCCGCCTCCGCCGCCAAAGAGCAGAAGGAGGATGACGATGATCAATAGGAGGGTC
>Ga0335073_10000138_pt1 | contig 84313 bp, 72 predicted proteins | sample Lox_Sample_22_FD_207093 | JGI IMG/M metagenome (GOLD analysis project Ga0335073, IMG submission 207093) | Soil microbial communities from Loxahatchee National Wildlife Refuge, Florida, United States - Lox_Sample_2.2 | ecosystem: Environmental > Terrestrial > Soil > Wetlands | place: USA...
TCTTGCCCGGCGCCCCAGCCGAATGCCTCGGCAACTTTGCCGGACAGCCATATCCCTGGCCTCCTTATCAAGGTGCGGTGCCCGGAAACGTTCGATGCGGTTCCCAGCGCAGCGCGCTCAATCTTGCGCCCGCCGTCTCCGCCGACGGTTCCACCATCTACACCGTGAGCCGCGGACATGTCTGGCCGCGCAGCGCCTATCTGCTCGCCGTCAACGCTTCCAACCTTACGCTGCAATGGTCCACGTCATTGCAGGATCTGCTCGACGACGGCTGTAACATTTTGTTACCACCCAACGGCCAGCCCGGCGGATGCAGCATTTACGGAGCTACTGGGGTCGATCCTACGCAGAACAGCCTGGGCGGCGGCATCATCAACGATCAGGCTTCCGCCTCGCCCGTGATTGCCCCGGATGGCAGCATTCTGCTCGGCACCAATGGCGCCTATAACTACGGCCGCGGCCATCTGTTGAAATTCAGCCCCCAAGGCCAATTCCTCGCGAGCTACGATTTCGGCTGGGACAGCACGCCTTCCATCTATCCCCAGGGCAACACCTATTCCGTCGTTCTCAAAGACAACCACTATGACAACGGTTCTTATTGCAACGATCCCACCTGGTGCCCGAAAGCTCCGCCCGGACCGTATTACGTCACGCAATTGGATTCGAACCTGAACATTCAGTGGCAATTCAAAGATCCCACGGTCGCCAAAAATCATCCTGATGGCTACGAGTGGTGCGTCAACGACGCTGTCGTCGACGCCGACGGCACGGTCTACGCAACCGACGAAGACGGCTACTTATATGTGATCCCGCAAGGCGGCAACGATGTTCAGCAGATTTTCCTCGAGAAGTCTCTGGACGCCGGCTATACTCCCGTTTCCATGGGCGGAGACGGAACCATTTACGCCCAAAACGCCGGCCACCTGATCGCCGTCGGCCAGTCCACGCCCCGTTCGTCCGACGTCTCGAAGCACTGATTCCTTTAGAAAGAATTTGTAGAGTGCCCCACTCCTTGCCGGTTTTGCACGGGGCGGGCGAATTTTCTGTGCGCCGATTCCAACTCTAACGAGCCTTGTCATTTCGAGCGCAGCCGAGAAACTTGCTGTTGCAACCCGTGGTTGACTAGTTATGTGACTAGTCATTACAATCGACGCATGTCCTCATGGCAAGTCCAGGATGCGAAAGCCCGCTTCAGCGAATTACTCGACGCGACCGTCAAAAAAGGCCCGCAAGTGGTTACGCGGCGGGGGGTCGAAACCGCAGTCTTGGTGCCGATCGAAGAATGGAACCGCCTGCAACGAGCCGCCCGCCCTGGTCTCAAAGTTTTGTTGCTCGCTCCCGAAGCCCGCTTTGAGAACTTACTCCCGGAGCGCCGGAAGCTGCGGCGTCGGGCCGTCCTAGCCCTGTCATGAACCAGTACCTCTTAGACACCAACGTCGTTTCCGAACTGAGAAAACCACGCCCGCACGGCGCCGTTGTGGCTTGGCTTCGCCGCCAGGACGATCAGCAATTGTTTCTTTCCGCCGTGACCGTGGGGGAATTGCAGGCTGGCATCGAGCGCGCCAGACGCCAGAATCCCGCTCGCGCAGCAGAAATCGAGCTGTGGGTCGACCAGTTGGCCGCTTCGTATCAGATATTGGCCATGGACACACACTGCTTTCGCGAGTGGGGGCGAATCATGGATCGAAAGCCCGACCATTTGCTGGAGGACGCCATGATCGCTGCCACAGCCCGCGTTCATCACCTGATCGTGGCCACGCGAAACGAGGCAGACTTCCACCACTTCGACGTCCGAATTCTGAACCCGTTCAAGGCCAGCTAACCCGCATAACAAAATTTCCGTCATTTCGAGCGCAGCCGGATGGCCCGCTGCGCGGATCCTCCGGCGCAGTCGAGAAACCCGCTGTTCCGGCGATGGTTTGGAATTTCCGAGTCAAAGGGGGCGGCCGCTTTTGGGTGGCGCAGCGCTTCAGCGCTGCGATTAACGCCTCGCACTGAGGCCGCGCTTTAGCGCCCGAGGCTCGGCAGGGCACGAGCCATTCAACCCTGTCATTTCCACTGGCTACCGGGAAGGGCACGACTTGAAAAGTTGCCCTGAGCGCAGTCGAAGGGTGCCGATTAGCCGCCGCTGCAAGGCGACCGCGCGCCCATCGGGCGCAACCATCGCGAATGTCGCACCCACGCGGAAGCATCCCCGCGGTCCCGTGTGGCATCGAAGACGCTCTTCGCAACCGCATGGACACGTCCCGAAATCCGCGATAATATCGCAAGCTCGGCCCTCCCAGCCGTTGAATAGGAGACCGTTTCCTGTGCTCCGCAAGTCTCGCATCCTAGCCGCGCTCTTTGTCCTTGCCTTCGCGCCAACCGCTCTCGCCCAGTGGAACGAAGAAGTGCTTTACAGCTTTCAGGGCGGCACAGATGGGGTGCACCCGACCGGAAGCGTTGTCTTCGACAATCAAGGGAACCTTTACGGCGCTACTTCGAACGGGGGCGGCACTTCACAGTTCTGCTTAGGCCCAGCGGGCTGCGGGATCGTCTACGAGCTTTCACCACCAACCCAGAATGGCGCTCCGTGGGCTGAGACTATTCTTCACATATTCCGGGGCAGCGCTTATGGAGATGGTGCCGCGCCTACGGGCGGTTTAGTCATGGACAGCAGTGGCAACTTGTACGGGGTTACAGGCTACGATGGCAGCGGCCAATGCACACTGTTCGGAAGTGTTGTTGGCTGCGGCACAGTGTATGAGATGGTCCCGCCATCGCAGCCCGGCGGATCTTGGACGGAGACTGTGATCTACAACTTTCAAGGCGGCAGCGATGGTTACGTTCCTCAGGGAGATCTCGTCTTCGACGGCGCCGGGAACTTGTACGGGGCAACACTATTTGGCGGCGGCAAGGGTGCCAACTGCGACACCCTTTATGGGGGAAATTGCGGCACGATTTTCGAACTGAGTCCGCCGAAGGTCAACGGCGGCGCATGGACGGAGAAAGTATTGCACAGCTTCGCGAGTGCTGGATTGTGGGACGTGTTCGGAGACGGAGCCGAGCCGAATGGTGGATTGATCCTAGATGAGCAAGGCAATCTCTATGGAACCACATATTTCGGAGGATATGCACTGGGACACTGCAACGGGGGCGTTGGCGGTACGGGTTGCGGTACAGTTTTCATGCTTGCGCGACAGGAAGGAACGGGAGAGTGGCCGGAGACGGTTCTGCATAACTTTCTTGGCGACCCGGACGGCGCAGGCCCACTCGCGGGTGTCGTGGCCGATCAAACCGGCAACCTCTTTGGTACAACGTATGGCGGAGGAAGCGACGATTACGGAGCCGCGTACCAGCTAATCCGCCCCAGCAAATCAAATGCCCCTTGGACGGAGAAAGTCTTGTATAGCTGGTCCTATACCCAGGGAGCCATCCCGATTGCCCCGCCGCTAGTTGACCCAAGCGACGGGACTATTTACCTGACCGCGGCCGGCGGGGGCGCCTTTAACAAGGGAACGCTTTCCAAGCTGCAGGATGCAGGAAAGTCATGGACAGACACGGTTCTGTACAACTTCAATGGCGGCGGGAGTGAGGCCGGTCATCCGGATTCCAAGCTGGTTTTCCACTCTGGTGCGCTCTATAGCAACAGCCCTGAGGGGGGAACCGGATCCTGTCAAGGAAACTGCGGTACCGTCTACAAAGTCTGGCCCTAACGCTGCGTTTGACTCCTCCGCCTCGCCCCGCCGAAAATCTCTTCTTGCCCACGCGCCTCGCCACTCCCGCTGACCTCGCCGCCATCCTGGCCCTCGCGCAATCGGCTCCCACCGCAGCGCACTGGTCCACTGATCAGCATCGCGCCGCGCTCTCCGACCCATCTCGCCTAACGCTCATCATCGAAGAAAATTCTCAAGCCGTCGGCTTCCTCATCGCCCGCGCCATCGACGCCGAATGGGAACTCGAAAACATCGTCGTCGCTCCGCACGCCCAACGGCGGGGCCTCGGCACCCAACTCTTAAACGAATTTCTTAACTTCGCCCGCGCCCGCGACGCGCAATCAATTTTTCTCGAAGTCCGCGAGTCCAATCTCCCCGCACGCTGTCTTTACGAAACGCACGGATTTGCACGATCTGGCCGGCGTAAGAACTACTATTATTCGCCCGCGGAAGACGCCATTGTTTACCGCCTCATCCTCAGTGAACCTGCTTGATTGCTTCTTCTATCCTGTGGAACTCGCTGAAAATCCACGTCTTCAAAAAAACAATATTCACCGTTGAAGCGTTTTTGGCCCTATGGTACCTTGATCTCGTAAACCCGGTTAGGAGGTCTGCTGGATGCTAACTTCTAGGGACCAGCTCCTGGCCAGTCATGACGAGTTTCGGAGGCTGGTCGTGGAACACACGCAGTACGAAAGACGTCTCGATTCACTGACCCAAAAACGCTATCTCACAGACGACGAGAAGCTAGAAGAAGTCCGACTCAAAAAACTCAAACTCCGTCTGAAAGATCAGATGGAAAGTATCGAACGGCAGTACCGGCTAAGCGCCCAGCAGAACCAGGTCGCTTAATTTTTTTGTCCATTTTTCATGCGGTTCCAACCGCAGCCGGATTTATATGTCTCAAAGGCGCTTGCAAAAGCGCCTTTTTTATTGCCCTCCGGGGCCGGCAACCCACCCAAACTCTGTCATCCCGATCGCGGACGCTTATCCACAGCGTGAATCAGCGCTGCAGTGGAGGGACCTGCCCTTATCCAAACTGAACGCGAATCCTTGACGCATCATTCCCATGCTTTACGACCTTGATCCGTGGGAATCCGTGTGGATCCGTGGCCCGCTTTTCCCCTGCTCTATAATGAACTCTGACCTCTCCCATGGTTCGCGACGCTTATTTTTACGCCGTGCCGCTGTTCGCGGCGGCTGTCCTCATCGGCTGGCTGACCAGTCCCGGTTGGGCTGCGCCTGCGTTGTTTCTGGCGGCATTTTTTCTCTGGTTTTTTCGCGATCCCGAACGCGCTATCCCCAATCTCGCCGGCGCGATTGTTTCTCCCGCCGACGGCAAAGTCACCGCGGTTGGCAAAATTCTCGAAGACGGCACTCCGCGCCTGCGCATCAGCATCTTTCTCAGCGTTTTCGACGTTCATGTGAACCGCTCGCCCATCCGCGGCGTGATCCGCAAGGTGAGCTACCAGCGCGGAAAGTTCATGAACGCCATGAACCCCGACTCCGCCGCCAACAACGAACAAAACATTGTCGCCGTTGAAGGCGAAGGTCAAACCGTCATCTTTAAGCAGATCGCCGGCTTGCTCGCGCGTCGCATCGTCTTTAACCACCAAGTCGGCGATCAGCTTGAACGCGGCCAGCGTGTGGGCTTGATCAAGTTCGGTTCTCGCGTCGACATTCTTCTTGATCCCTCCGCCAATATCCAGGTCAACGTCGGTGACAGGGTCCAGGGCGGAGCCAGCGTACTCGCCTTCGTCTCAAGCGAGCCGCAATTGGCTGCTTCTGCTGCCGCCCGCGAGCGGCAAGGAGTCCGATGATCAACGACCCCGAAGTGCCGGAGTTTCCCAAGCGACGCCTGGAGGATAAGCCCCCGCGGCGCATGCGCAAAGGCATGTACATTTTGCCGTCATTGTTCACCACGGCCAACATCGCTTTCGGCTACTACGCTCTGCTGCAAACCAGCCACGGCACCATCGCTGAACCATGGCACTTCGACTTCGCTGCCAAAGCCATTGGCTTCGCGGTTTTGTTCGACGGTCTCGATGGCCGCATCGCCCGCATGACCCGCACCAGCAGTGATTTTGGCAGGGAACTGGATTCTCTCGCCGATGTGATCACTTTCGGCGTCGCTCCCGCATTCCTCGCCTGGATGTGGGGCTTTCGCCAATTGCCATCGCTCTGGGGATCGTCGGAATTGACCGGCAAGCTCGCTCAACTCGGCGTGATCGCCAGCTTTCTTTTTTTGATCGCCGGCGCCAGCCGCCTTGCGCGTTTTAATATCACCAGCAATCCTCAGCCTTCGAATCCCGGCCGCCCGGGCAAAAAATATTTTGTCGGCATGCCCATTCCTGCCGGTGCTGGTGTGATTGCTGCCGTCGTTCATTTTTCCGGCGGCGCGCCCATCGCCTCGCTTTGGAGTTGCATCACCTGGACGCTCATCATCATTGCCACCGGATATTTGATGGTCAGCACCTGGCGCTTCTACAGCTTCAAAGACATCAATTTCGGATCGCGCCATCCTTTCCGTCTGATCATCTTGTTCGGGCTGCTTTTCGGCGCCATCTGGTTCTTCTCACAAATTGTGCTGTTTGTCATCGCGCTCGCGTATATGGCTTCTGGTGTAGTCTGGCGTTTGCAGTGGATCTTCCGGCGTCGTGGCAATCCGCCCCCCCCGCCGTATAAACCGGTATCGCAGATATCATGAGCTCACCGCCCAAATCCGGAGATATCTCCCAGCCCGATCTCACTCGCGCCGGTCTATATAAGGTCGCGATCGTCGGCGCTGGCTCGCTCAAAGGCAAAGAACTGGCTGAAGTTCTCAACGACCGCAACTTTCCCTCCGCCCAGGTTAAATTGCTTGATGACGACGAAGCGCTCGGCCAACTTGAAGCCGTAGGCGACGAGGTCACCTTCATTCAGAAGTTGCGCGTTGACGAGTTCCGCAATCTGGATTTCACGTTTTTCGCATCCGATGCGGAATGCACTCTCAAAAGTTGGAAGATTGCGCGCGACGCCGGCAGCGCGATCATTGATCTCTCTTACGCTCTTGAAGATGACGCCGATGCCATCGTCCGCTCTCCCTGGATCGAACGCCAGTTGGGTCTCGGATTAGTCCCCGAGCTTCAGCCTAAAGCCGCCGTAACCGCGCATCCGGCTGCCATCGTACTGGCGATGTTGTTACTTCGCGTCCAAAAAGCGGGTTCGGTGCGCCGCGTTAACGCCACGGTTTTCGAGCCTGCCTCCGAGCATGGCCAAAAAGGCATGGATGAGCTGCATCAGCAGACCGTCAGTCTCCTTTCCTTCCAGCCGTTGCCCAAAAACATCTTCGACGCTCAGGTGGCTTTCAATCTCCTCGCTCGTTATGGCGAGCAATCTGTCCCGCCGCTGGCGACCGTCGAAAATCGAATCCTGAAACACTATCGCCACATTGCCGCCACGGCGCCCGTCCCATCTTTACTGTTGTTGCAGGCACCGATTTTTCACGGCCACGCTTTTGCCATTCACATCGAACTCGACCAGGTTGCCGACGTTGAAAAAATTACCGCTGCCTTGTCCGGCGAGCACGTGCATGTCACTCACGGCGCCGACGACAATCCCACCAACGTGAATGCCGCCGGTCAAAGCGACATCCAGGTTTCCATCGTTCCGGACTCGAACCAGCCGAATAGTTTTTGGCTGTGGGCCGCGTCCGACAATCTTCGTATCGCCGCTTCCACCGCCGTCGAATGCGCCGAAACCATGGCTGCCACTCGCCCTCGAGGCGTTATCCAATGATCCGCGCGCAGCTGAGTGTCCCACCCAAACCGGTTTTGCTTGGGTGGGAAAATGGGGGTGCCCCATCCAAGCCGGTTTTGCTTGGGTGGGAAAATGCGGGTGCCCCATCCAAACCGGTTTTGCTTGAGTACGAAAATGCGGGTGCCCCATCCAAGCCGGTTTTGCTTGGGTGGGGACGTTTGAACGGGGTTCCACCAGTCTTGGTGGTCTTATCACTATTCATGACTCTTTCCTGCGGCTACCATACCGCCGGCCACAACACCACCATCCCCGAAGACGTGCACACGATTGCCATCCCGGCTTTTGTGAATCAAACCCAAACTTTTCGCATCGAGCAAATGCTTACTTCCGCCGTCGTTCGTGAAATGATTACTCGCACTCACTATCACGTGATCACTCAATCCGATTCCGACGCTGACGCCATACTTCGTGGCACCGTGCTCGCCACCTCCACTACCCCGATGACGTATGATTCCACCACCGGCCGCGCCGCCAGTTTGCTGGTCGTCATCTCCATGAAGGTTTCTTTGAAGGACAAGCAGGGCAAAGTCCTTTTCGAGAATCCATCCTATCTTTTTCGCGAGCAATACGAAGTCTCGCGTGATCCCAACGCCTTCTTCGAGGAAGACACGCCCGCGCTGCAGCGTCTCTCGCGCGATTTCGCTCAGACCCTCGTCTCCAATATCCTGGAAGGGTTCTGAATGCGCGCTTTCGCCCAAGCCGATCGTTTCGTCTCGCAAGTGCAGTCCCGCGAGTTGAAGGCCGCTTATGTGTTCGTGGGCGATGAGGTTTTCTTCCGTAAACGCTGCCGCGAGGCCATCCTCGAACATCTTGTCCCCGCCGATCTGCGCGAGTTCAGCCTGTTTGAATTCGATCTCGCCGAAACCGATCTCGCGGAAATCCTCGATCGTGCCCGCACTCCGTCGCTCATGGCGCCGTTTCAGATATTTTTCATTCGCGGAGTAAAGAATCTTTACGGCCGCGGATCGAACGAAGCCAAACTCGAAGCCATCGAATCCTATTGCAAAGATCCCAATCCCGCGGCCGTTCTTATCTTCATCGCCGATCACATCAGCATCCCTTCTGACGCACGCCGCATGGAGTTGACCGACAAAGAGCGCTACGAGCGGATTCGTGAAACTCTCGGCCAGTTTTGCACGATCATCGAGCTTTCGCGGGTGGAGGAAAGCGAGGCGGTGCGCTGGATCGGCGAATACTGCGCAACCCAATCCGTCAAAATCGATACCGACGCGGCCCGCGAGCTGGTCGACGCTCTCGGGGGCGATCTCATGATGATTTCCAACGAACTGGAGAAGTTGATTCTCTACGTGGGGGAGAAAAAGCGCATCACTCTCGGCGACGTGGAAACCATGGTCCTCTCCGCCAAGCAGCGCTCACTTTACGAACTCACCGACGCGATTTCTTCCAAAGACCGCGTCCGCGCTCTCGAAATTCTCGACGCGATCCTTTCGACGAGCGAAGGCGACGAAGCCGCGATCGGTCATCTTTATATGTTGGCCAAAACCTTTCGCCAGATGCTGGTCATTCTCGAACGCAATGTGCGCGACCAGCGTATGTTGTGGGCCGCGCTCTGGCAAGGATTCCGCGTCCCTCCCTTTGCTGCCGAAGACATTATTCGCCAGGCCCGCCGCTATCAATCCAAGCGCGAGCTCACGCGCGCCATTCGCCTCGTCGCCAAAGCCGATCTTGCCCTTCGCTCCAATCCTCCAACTAAACGGCTGGTCCTGGAAAAGCTCGTGCTCGATCTCACCGCCGAACCCAAACCCGATCTCGGCTGGACGCAAGAAGAACTGCCGGTCTGATGTTGTAGCGCGGACATTCCTGTCCGCGCATCGCGATCCGCATAACTCGAACCCTTGTCATTCCGAATCCGCTTAGCGGTGAGGAACCTGTAGTTGCGGAGAAATCACAGCGATATCACTTGATGATCGAGGCAGTCGGTGTGGATCGAATCATACAAATCGCGGAGAAGTTCCGTCCCATGCCGCACTACGAAATAAATCCCGGCAATCTCGCGCTCCTGAAGAACCTTGTCGGGAAATAAAGAATTGCTGAGCACTGCCGCGTGCCGTCCCAAAACTTCACTCTGCCGTAACTCCGCTCGCGCGGCGCGGGCTCGCAAGCTCTCCAACTGGTGCCGCATCTTAGCCGCTGCATTTTCCGCCGCGTCCACCAATGTCTTGTCCAACTGCGACAGCGACTCGCGAACCGCTGCCATCGAGCTATCCACCGCCGCTTGCGCTCGATCAAAATTTGCTTGCAGTTCGCTCGGGAGCGCGCTTTCCGCCAGCTTCTCTTGCAATTTCTCTGGTCCCTGGAATAAATCCGGCAGGCCTAACTCATATCGATCAAGTAAGCCGCGCATCTTGCTGTCAACAATGGTTGCTGAAAATCTCGGAACAATCGGCGTAACCCGCCCCAGCAATTTCTCATAAACAACCGCCGCCTGCGCGAAGTACGCGACCTCCGCCGATCCCCCCGTATAAGCCAAAGTCGGCAGCAAGAAATCCTGCACCACCGGACGCAGCAGCACATTCGGGCTGAAGCTCTCCGGCGTATCCCCAATTCGCTTCAGCAACTCTTGTCGCGAGATTTCTTCTTTTCCAATAACAAACTGATCGTTCTCTCGCCGATGCACCGCAACTCGCGCCCCGTCCTGCCTCGCGAACAGCAGTGTCGACGACGGCGTCACTTTGACCTGCTGATGGTATCCGCCCGCTTCCAACTCCTTACCGCGCGAGAGCAGGGCCTCATCCAATTCCGCTGCTCGCTCGATCGTCGCCCGATACAGCGGTTCGGCAATCCGATGCAGCTCGGGATCACTGGCATCCAGCAGTACGACTCCCCAATCTCCAAATAATTTCGCGAACAGCCGAGCAAACGCACTGCCGAAACTTTCCCCCGGCCGATAGCTCTCCCGCAACGCGCTCGTTACAGGCGTGTCACCGAGCAATCCCGCCGCCGATTCCACCGCCGCCAAAATCTCTTCGCCAAATTTCACCGTTCCAACCGGCGCATCTTCCGCGCCATGTGTGAGCACTTCTAGTTTCTGCAGACCATCCGTTCCCGGCACAAAGGTGTGATTCACCTCGGCCAGGTCGTGATCTTCAGTCGCTAACCAGAAGATCGGAACGCACTCCACTCCGCTCTGCGTCGCTACCTCGGCGAGTTTCACCGCCGTCAGCGCTTTATAGATCGAGAACACCGGTCCGCCAAACAGTCCCACCTGTTGCCCGGTGACCACGGCCATGGCTCCAGCCCGCAGCCTCTCGATATTGTTCATGACAGCCGCACTTGCTCCCCAACTCCGATTCTGCCGCTCCAGAATCGCAGAAATCCGTACCCGCCGCTCCTGGTCGTAACGCACGGACGCAGCCTCATCTTTCAGCCATTCTGCAAAGTATGCCGAGCGGGGATAAAACGGGTGAACCTTGGCCGGATAATAAAGATAATCACCGAAAAGCTGCGTGGTGTGCGGAATTTGGCTGAACGGCAGACACTCCGACTTCACAATCGCTCCCCCTGACAACATTGGACGAATGTTTTCATGTGAAGTCACCGCCCCAAAGCCGCCCTAGATCAGATGTCGAAAAAGCCCAGGAGATGCACAAACCCCGTCGCATCTCTCTGTTCCTTGCGCCTCTGTGTTTAGCTTTTTGTAAACTGCCGTAAATCAGTTCCGGTCATCTCCCTAGGCTCATCCAGTCCCATCATCCCCAGAATGGTGGGCGAAATGTCGCGCAATGAACCGTTCGGCTTCAATGTGAACTGCTTGCTGTTATCCGAAATGACAATGAACGGCACGGGATTCGTGGTATGCGCGGTATGCGGCCCTCCCGTCGCCGGATCGATCATCATTTCCGCGTTTCCGTGGTCGGCCGTGATCAACATCGCCCCGCCCTTTGCCCGTACCGCCGGCTCAATCCGTCCCAGGCAGGCATCCACGATCTCCACTGCCTTGACCGTCGGTTCGATCTTTCCCGAATGTCCCACCATATCGGCGTTCGCAAAGTTCACAATAATCACATCGAACGTGCCGTCATTCACCGCTTTGACCACCGCATCCGCAATCCCTGAAGCACTCATCTCCGGTTTTAGATCATACGTGGCAACTTTTGGTGACGGCACAAGCACCCTGTCCTCTCCGGGAAACGGCTGCTCCACGCCGCCATTGAAGAAGTATGTAACGTGAGCGTACTTCTCCGTCTCTGCCACGCGTAGATTTCGCAGCTTTGTCTGCGCCATCACGTTGGCCAGAATATTGTTCAGCGACTCCGGAGGAATGACCACCGGCAAGTTGAAATTCTTGTCGTACTGCGTCATGCAAACGTAGTGCAGATTCTTGGGAGCGCGCTCCCTCGCTATCGTCGCGTCCAGATCCTCCGCCCCCGGCAAATTACGCCCGCCCTCGGCATTCAGCCCGCTGTTGCGCGTCAGCGCCCGCGTGATCTGCCTCACACGGTCCGCTCGAAAATTGAAACAAATGCACGCGTCCTCGTCACGAATCATTGCGAGCGGCTCGCCGTGCGCGTCGCTGCAAACGAACGGCACAATGAACTCATCCGTCACGCCTCGATTGTAAGAATCCTTTACACCTTGCACGGGGTCTGAGTACTTTCCTTCCTCGCCGTCGCCACTCACCATCGCGTTGAACGCCTTGGCAATCCGCTCCCACCGGCGGTCGCGGTCCATCGCGTAGTAACGGCCGTCAACCGTCGCAATTTTTCCGCAGTTGTACTCGCGCATCTTCTGCTGAAGTTGCTCTAGATACCCAGCTCCATTCGTCGGCAGCGTGTCGCGCCCATCCATGAAGGCATGCACAAATACCCGCTCCAGTCCATTCTGCTTCGCCATCTTCAGCAGCGCATAAAGATGTGCCTGCTGTGAATGCACTCCTCCATCCGAAACCAGGCCAAAAAAATGCAGTCGGCGTTCGCCCACGCGCGCATGCTTCATCGCCCCAAGCAGTACCGGATGCGAAAACAACTCCCCGTTCTGAATCATCAAATCGATTCGCGTGATGTCCATATGCACGATCCGCCCGGCACCAATATTGAGATGGCCAACTTCGCTGTTGCCCATCTGCCCATCCGGCAGTCCAACGTATTTGCCGCTCGTGTGAATCAGCGTATTCGGGTATTCGCGCAGCAGTCGGTCATACGTTGGTTTGCGCGCCAGCGCGATCGCATTGGCATTGCTCTCGGCGCGGTATCCCCAGCCATCCAGAATGATAAGAACCACCGGTTTGGGACGGGCCATTGCGCTCCTAGCTGTTTCCGGCAGCTTTCACCACGGAGCCGCGGAGACACAGAGAAAATCGTCGAAAGAAGAATCTATAGGAGGGAACTCCGCTTTTCAATTCCGCGCAGGTGAGCTTTCCTGTCCTCTGTGCTTAAAAGCTGTACCTCAGTCCTTTTCCGTCGGCGGATTCGGCGTCGAACTCTTCTTTTCTTGCTTCTCCTTTTCTTCCTTCACCATCTCTTCCACCTGCTCCATCGCCGCATCCACCTGCGTCTGCATGCGCTGATACGAAACCTGGATTGCCTCCTGCGTGATCTGCGGCAATTGCTGCATCAACTTTTTTCCAGTCGGCGACGAATAAAAAACAATCATCGCGTCCACGTCCGCCTGGTTGAGGTGTTTCTGATAGATCGGAATCATATCGCTCAGCATCGCATCCACCGGGAACTTCTCCAGCGTCTGTTCGGAGATCTGGTTCAGCCGCACCATCTCTGCCCGGGTGATCTGCGGATACCGCGTCTGAATGGTTTGCGCCGTGATGGTCTGCATCTGCTGCTGCATCGAACCCATCATAGCCACCGTCTGCTGTCGAATGTCCATCACTTCAAACAGCTTTTCGATTTGCTCCTTGCTGGCGGGAGTGTCGGTTGTGGTCGAGGTCACTTGGGCGAAGCCTGGAAGGCACAGGCAGAGCGTGAGAGCGAGAATTTTGAGTTTCATAGCGATATGAGCGGTTAGATGCCGTTTCCTTCGCAAGCCATAACAAAACTGGGTCGCTTCCTTATAGAATAAAGCCCTGTCGCACGGTCAATATTAAAACTACCAGCCGTTTGAGGAGCGCGAATGTCCATTACCGATCACCTATTATCCGAGTTCGATGCTGAAATGAAAACCACGCGCCTCACCCTCGAGCGTGTTCCCTTTGACAAGAAGGGTTTCTCCCCGCACCCCAAATCCATGCCGCTCGAAAAGCTTGCCCCTCATGTGGCCGAGTTACCCGGCTTTGGCTATACCATCCTCACCACTCCGGAACTCGATTTCGGCAAAGCGCCGCAGCGTACCCGTCCACCTTTCGAGCTGGCCGGATTAATCAAAGCTTTTGACGACAACGTCGTCAAAACGCGCGCCGCTCTAAAGGCGATCACCAACGACGACGCTTGGACGCAACCGTGGAAACTCAGCTTTCAAGGGAAAACGATCTTTGAGGGCAGGAAGTTCTTGGCCTACCGGCAAATGTTTCTGAATCATCTGGTCCATCATCGCGCGCAGCTTGGCGTCTATTTGCGGCTCAACGACAAACCGCTTCCCGCGACCTATGGCCCCTCCGCCGACGACACGTTGGGGTTCTGAAAGAAAACGACAAATTCCTCGCTGCGCCGGAATGACGAGTCTTTTGAATCACGGCAGATCCGCGTTTATCTGCGCGAATCCGCGGCGAAAGAATGCCCATCGTTCGACGTCAGCCGTCAACCTTTGATAAGCTGTCGATTCCGTTGACTACACTGGGCAGCGACTCTCGAATTTTCCTGCCCAAAAAAAATCTCAATGCCCTCCGATCCCATCAGCGTTCCGGAATCCGCGCCAGCGACAGCCGTCTCGCAACTGGTCTCTTCGCCGCTCACGCGCGCGGCGATTTTTCTCGTCGTCACCATCAATCCTGGCGACGAGAGCCGAGCCGCAATCCTTTCCCTGTGCGCCGATCTCTCCGGGTTGCTGCGCGCGGTGGGCTTTCGCGACATCGAAGCCTCGTTGTCCTGCATTATGGGCATCGGTTCCGCTGCTTGGGACCGCCTTTTCGGCTCGCCGCGTCCCGCCGAACTTCATCCTTTTCGTGAATTCCGCTCCGGCCCGCGCCATGCCGTCTCCACCCCTGGCGACCTGATTTTTCACATTCGTGCCAAGCGCATGGATCTTTGCTTCGAGTTGGCCACGCAAATCATGGGTCGCCTCGCGGGTGCCGTCACTACTGCCGACGAGGTCCACGGGTTTCGCTACTTTGACGAGCGTGATCTCCTCGGTTTCGTCGACGGCACCGAGAATCCCACAGGACAAGCCGCCGCCGATGCCGTCTTCATCGCCGAAGAAGATCCTACATTTGCCGGCGGAAGCTACGCCATCGTGCAAAAGTACCTTCACAACCTCGACGCCTGGAATCAGCTCCCCACTGAAGCTCAGGAAAAAATCATCGGCCGCACCAAACTCGCCGACATCGAACTCGACGATTCCGTCAAACCGACTTGTGCTCACAACGCCCTCACCGTCATCGAAGAAAACGGCACCGAGATCGATATCCTGCGCGACAACATGCCTTTCGGGCGCCCCGGCCACGGCGAATTCGGCACTTACTTCATTGGCTACAGCCGCTCGCCCCGTACTACCGAACAAATGCTCGAGAACATGTTTATCGGCCGCCCGCCCGGCAATTACGATCGCATTCTCGATTTCAGCACCGCGGTTACCGGCGGTTTGTTCTTCGTCCCCACTGCAACCTTTCTCGACGACGTGTCTCCCGATCAGGCGGAGCCGTCATCTGCCGCCGAAAGTTCTGCTCCGGCATTGTCATCAGATGTAACTTCCCCCTCCGCCGCGGAATCCAACGATGGTTCGCTTAGAATTGGTTCCCTCAAAGGAAAGGATTCTCATGAATAACCTGCATCGTGAGTTGGCCCCGATTTCTGACGCCGCGTGGGAGCAAATCGAAGAGGAATCTTCGCGCACCATTAAGCGCTATCTAGCCGGCCGCCGCGTCGTCGACCTTCATGGCCCCGCAGGTTCTGCGTTCTCGGCCGTTGGCACCGGTCATCTGAATACCATCGCCTCGCCCGGCGACGGCGTGATCTCCCGGCAGCGTGAAGTGAAAGCCCTCGTCGAACTCCGCGTTCCTTTCGATCTTGAGCGCCAGATGATCGACGACGTCGAACGAGGCTCGAACGATTCCGATTGGCAGCCCGCCAAAGACGCCGCACGAAAACTCGCCTTCGCCGAAGACCGCGCCATTTTCGAGGGTTATTCCGCCGCTGGAATCATCGGCGTTCGCCAGGGCACCAGCAATCCTCAAAAGCCTCTTCCCGCCGACGTGCGCAAATACCCCGAAGCCTTCGCTCAGGCTCTAAGCCAGTTGCGCCTCGTCGGCGTCAACGGTCCGTATTCCATTCTGCTCAGCGCCGACGCTTATACCGAACTTGCCGAGACCAGCGATTACGGCTATCCCGTGCTCGAACACGTTAAACGGTTGTTCGAAGGCAAAATCATTTGGGCGCCAGCCATCGACGGTGCTTTCGTCGTCACCACTCGTGGCGGCGATATGGATCTTCATCTCGGCCAAGACGTCTCCATCGGCTACTTAAGTCACACCGACAAGCAAATCCGCCTTTATTTGCAGGAAACGTTCACTTTCCTTTATTTGACCTCTGAGTCGGCCGTCGCCCTCGGGCGTCGTTCTAAGGGGAAGTGATGTTGAGGACGTTCGGGCCAATCTATTCTGATTCTTTCGCGATCAAGTCCGCCTTGGTGGGTTGTCCCGAGTTCTTGTAAAACTGGATGAGCCACTGATGCGCGAGGTGCAGGTGGTAGCGATCGGATGCCGAGATACTGTCCTTCCGCGCCTGCATGCCCTGAAAACCTTCGACCAACGGCGTTTCAGCTTCCGTGTATTTTTTTTCTCCCGCCAGGCTGGCACCGAGCAGGCTCTCTGCGCGGAAGCGTTGCCAGTCCTCTGGCTGATTCTTTTGATATAACGCCAAAAACTCGCGGGCAAGAGGCTCGCTCTCGGCAAATTTCCCTTCCGAAACATAAACCAAGGCGAGATCATTCGCCGACCCCATCGTATTCGGATTTTCATTGCCTAGGGCGCGTCGGCGGCCCGCCAGGGTTTGTATGCCGTAGGTCTCAGCCAAAGCGTATTTACCCTCTCTTTGGTACAGCGATACGAAATTCGAAAGAGTGTAAAGCGTGTCGGGATTTTCAGGGCCTGCGATGCGGCGGCGGATTTCCAAAGTCTGCTTGTCGAGCCCCTCGGCCAGCGCGTAGTTGCCCTCATCTTGGTAAAAATTGGCCAGATTATTCATGGTCATCAAGGTATCGGGATGCTCGGGCCCTAGTACCCGGCGCCGGATTTCCAGAGTCTGCTTTTCCAGTGCCACGGCCTGTGCATACTTGCCCTCATCTTCGTAGATAGCGGCCAGATTGTGCATGGTGGCCAGCGTGTAGCGATGCTCGGGGCCCGATACGCGCCGCCGGATGTCCAGAGTCTGCATCGCAAGCGCCTCGGCCTGCGCGTATTTGTGCTGATTCCAGTAGATGATAAACAGATTGTTCATGGACTTCAGTGTGTCAGGATGCTCCGGTCCTAGCACCCGTCGCCGGATTTCCCAAACCTGACTGTCGAGCGCTTCTGCCTGCGCGTAGTTGCCCTGATTCCAGTACGCGATAACCAGATTGTTCATGGTCACCAGGGTGTCGGGGTGCTCGGTCCCTAGAACCCGGCGTCGGATTTCCAAAATCTGGCGATCGATCGCTTCGGCCTGATCATACTTGCCCTCATCGAAATACACGACAGCCAGGTTGCTCATCGTCGTCCACGTGTCAGGATGATCGGGGCCCAAGACCCTACGCCGGATTTCCAGAGTCTGGGTATCGAGCGCTTCGGCCCGCGCATAGTTACCTTCATTCACGTAGACGACAGCCAGATTGTTCATGGATTTCAGCGTGTCGGGGTGTTCGGCACCCAGCACCCGGCGCTGTAGATCTACTGCTCGTTCCAACTGCTTTTGTGCCTCGGGGAAGACTCCGAGATCCGTGTAGGTCTGCCCGATGGTGTTCCGAATGGCCGCCTCAACCTCCGGTTGCTTGGCGAATTTGCCCTCGACTCTCTCCGCGGCGCGGTCCAACGCCGTCCGTACTTTCAGGTCGGGATCAGGTTTGACGCTCGGTCCTGCCTGCGTCGCTGCACTCGCCTGGGCCAAGAGATCGTTCTGCAGAAAGTCGTTGACCGCTTGGGCAATGGCTGACTGTTGTTTCGCTTGTGCTTCCGCCCGGCGCGCTTTCACCGCCTCCCATGTGCTGATGATTACACCCGCAACCAAAACCACGAAGACCGCTGCCGTTCCGGCCACCAGAGCTTTGTGCCGCAGCACGTATTTCCTGGCTCGATAGCCAACGCTAGCCGGCCGTGCGGTTACAGGCTCGTTGGCAAGATAATGTTTGATGTCAGCCGCCAGCTCCATGGGCGAGCCGTAGCGCCGGGCGCGGTCTTTTTCCAGTGCCTTCATGGTGATCCAATCGAGATCACCTTTGAGCGAATTGATTAACTGCTTGGGCTCGGCACTCCGCCCTTCTGCCGTAGATTTTGAGGTTTTTTTATCTGCGCCGACCTTGGTACTGGGCCGCTGCGGATCCTCTTCCCGCAACTGCCGCAGAAACTCGTCCAACGGCTGCTTACGCCAGTCCTTGGTCTCGAGTGGCAGCGAGCCGGTGAGTAATTCATAAAGCACCGCACCCAGCGAGTAAACGTCGGTGCGCGTGTCCACATCTATCACGCTCGGATCGGCCTGCTCCGGGCTCATGTATCCGGGTGTGCCCACCCAACCACCCGCCTGCGTGACCAGCGTTTCACCATCCAGAGTTGGATTCGCCGCTTTCGCCAGGCCGAAGTCGATGATCCGCGGCACCGGCTTGCCGTCGACTTCTACCACGAGAATGTTTGCCGGCTTGAGGTCCCGATGCATTACCGCCTTCTGGTGGGCGTGCTGAACCCCCTCACAGACTCTGACGAACAACTCCAAGCGTTCGCGAATATTGAGCCGTTTGCGATCGCAATAGTTTGTGAGCGGCTGGCCGGGGACGTACTCCATCACAAAATAAGGCTGGCCATCCGCGGTGGCCCCGGCGTCGAAGACCTTTGCGATCGAGGGATGATCCATCACCGCCAGCGATTGGCGTTCCGCGTAGAAGCGCTGTAACACCGAGTCGTCATAGCGGCCGACCTTGATGAGCTTGAGTGCAACCTGCCGATGAATAGGAGCGGTCTGCTCCGCCAGCCATACTTGTCCCATCCCGCCTTCGCCGAGTTTGCGAATAAGCTCGTACGGTCCGATGGATCTGGTTTCACTGGCGCGCTCCGCCGCCGAAAGAGTTGCGGCCCCAGCAGTATTCAACGTCGCATCGGAGTCAAAACCATTACATTCATTCTGCGTCGTACTTAACCGAGCATTGGTTTTTTCTGCAACTCCGTCGGCTTCGATCATACCCACCCCCAACCTTCGCGGCCGAATTTAGAGACCAGAGTCGACACTCCGGCCTCTAAATAGAGAATCGGAAATGGCAAGCAAAAGACGACAGGAGGCGCAGCATTTTCTGGCTGGCAGCCAGCTCCCAAGTCTATCCGCGCCGCTCATTACTTTTCACGTGTTGGTTTTCCGTTGCCTGCCAGTAAAGAATCGTCGGCTACAATTGTCATTTCGAGTGGCTTTTAGCCACGAGGAATCTGCTTTTCCGCATGGCTTCGATTTCGGCCGTCGTAACTTCACCACAACTGTGTTTCCTGAAGCCATGCTCGCGCATCAACACAGTCACCGCTTCCCAAGGGTCCACTAACTCATGCCTCACCCTGATCAAAGCAGCTTAAGGATTCAAAACATGGCAAACGAAAAAGTAATCATGCTGATCGAAGCGAAAATTCAGCCGCAGCGCCGTGCGGAACTTGTCGAGGCCGCACGCCAATACCTGCCGTTGGTGCGCGCCGAGCCAGGCGTAGAGGTGTTTTCCATCGCTACGCGAAAAGACGATCCCAACACATTCATTTTTTTTGAGATTTACAAGTCGCAAGCGGCGCAGGACTTCCATCTGCAGCAGGATTTCACCAAAAAATTCCTGGCGACGCTAAAGAGCGCACAGGTCGCAGACCGAGTGCGGACCAATCTCGTCGAGTTGCCCCCGGAATGACACGCTGACTCCGACAAGGACTGGAGACGGGTTCAGGTCTCCTCAACCCGTCTGTTTTTGAAGATTGATCGCGCTCCCCGCGACTAATTGATACGTTCTCTAACCGAGCTTGGCGACACAAGCGCGATATCAACGAACCCTGTCGCCACAGAGTGCCTGGACTTACCCCCTGTAATTCAGCGCCTTAATCCCTAAGAACCTCGCCGCATCGCCAAGTTCTTCTTCAATCCTCAGCAGCTGGTTGTACTTCGCAATCCGGTCCGTCCGCGACGCCGATCCCGTCTTGATCTGTCCCGCTCCCGTCGCCACCGCCAAATCCGCGATGAATGTATCTTCCGTCTCGCCTGACCGGTGCGAAATCACCGACGTGTATCCATTCCGCCGCGCCAGATCGATCGCATCCAGCGTCTCGCTCACCGTCCCAATCTGATTCACTTTGATCAGAATCGAATTCGCCACTCCCTTGTCGATCCCTTTCTGCAGGAAGTCAATGTTCGTGACAAAAATGTCGTCGCCCACCAGTTGGATCTTTTCGCCGAGTTCCTCTGTGAGCATCCGCCAGCCTTCCCAATCTTCTTCCGACAATCCGTCTTCCAGCGAGACAATCGGATAGTCCTTCGCCCACTTCGCATAGTATTTCACCATCTGCTCCGAACTCTTCGTCGACTTGTCCGATTTCTTGAAAACGTATTTCCCATCTTTATAAAACTCGCTCGCCGCCGGATCGAGCGCAATCGCGACCTGTTTTCCCGGTTTGTATCCCGCCTGTTCGATCGCTTCCAGCACCACCTCAATCGCCTCCACATTCGACTTCACCGACGGCGCAAATCCCCCCTCATCTCCCACCGATGTGTTGTACCCCCGCTTCTTCAGCACGCCTTTCAACGTGTGAAACACTTCCACGCCCCAGCGCAGTCCCTCCGAGAACGACTTCGCACCCACCGGCATCACCATGAATTCCTGGAAGTCAACATTGTTATCCGCATGCGCGCCGCCATTCAGGATGTTCATCATCGGCACCGGCAACACATTCGCCGGCCCACCTAAATATCGATACACCGGCAGCGCAAACGACGAGGCCGCCGCCCGCGCGCACGCCATCGACACTGCCAGAATCGCATTTGCCCCCAACCGGCTCTTCGTCGGTGTTCCATCCAGTTCAATCATCTTACGATCCAGATTCCTCTGGTCCGCCGCGTCGAAGTCGAACAATGCCTCGGCGATTTCGCCGTTTACGTTCGCCACTGCCTTGAGCACGCCTTTGCCCGCGAATCGCTTCTTATCCCCATCTCGCAATTCGACCGCTTCATGCTCACCGGTCGACGCTCCGCTCGGCACAATCGCCCGCCCATGCGAGCCGTCACCTAAAATTACTTCCGCTTCCACCGTCGGATTGCCGCGCGAATCCAGCACCTCGCGCGCATGAATATCGCTAATAATTGTCAGAGGCATCGTTGAGTCCTTTAGAGATTTCTTAAAACTGGCGATTATAAATTACAGACCGGTACCCCATCCTTAGCGGAGTGTTCTTTACGACATTAAGGCTGGGTCGGCAGTGGTTTCCTTCCCGATTCCGGAAGTTTCTGTGGGGCGGACGTCCGCCCCATTTTTCTTGTCATTCCGAACCGCTATGGCAATAAGGGGATCTGCTTTTCGCCAGGATTTTAGTGCCGCTGCACCACCGTCAGCCGAACCGCAACCACTCCGAAACAATTCGAGATGCGCGCGGTGCCATAGCTGGTGGGCGTCGTCGCAATATTTTCCCGGTCGGTTTTCATGACCTGCTCATCGTCATTATCGTGGTCTTTCGACTTGTAATCCACGGCAGCGTCGAAGGTGGTCGCCCCCCGCCCTGACTGGGTATCGCGATACTCGAGGTTGCAGACCTCGGAGTTTTCGTAAATGTGCGTGCGGTATTCGATGTCCGGGTCGGTGACCGTGCCGACCCAGTCGGTGTGCTCGTCGGCGAACGGCGTTCCGCACAGCAGAAGCATCAGCCCGCTTAGCGTGATCGCAAAAAGTGTCTTGGTCATCGTCATCTCGTCGAACCAAATGGTATCGCGCGGCGTCGATGATCTCAAGCCCATGTCCGAATTGTGGTTTTCAGCTGGGTGCCCCGTTCTTATCGGAGTGTTCTTTACGACGCTAAGGGCGGGGATTTTGATCGGCCCTCATGCGAATTGTCATCCCGATCCGAAGCCGAGAGACCGGCTCTTCCAGAAGTTGTTTCCCATTTCGGAACTCATAACTTCGGCACTAACCCCAACTTTCGCAATTCGCCTGTCAAGCCCCCTTTTCCCATACTTTCCCGCTAATCCGCTGATTCGACACCAAAAATAAACTTTCCAATTGTGGCCGACTTACCTCTCTGGTTTGATATTCTATAACTAGGAGCGAAAGAGTCAGGCGCGGCCTATAGCCGCGCCTTTTCTTGTGCCTATGATCGGTCGTGCCAATACCAAACGCGTAGGAGAATTATCCGAAGCAGCATTCTTGCTCAAGGCCCAAACTCTCGGCTTCCACGTCGCCAGACCCTGGGGAGACAGCGAGCCCTATGACTTCATTCTCGATTCCGGCTGCCATCTTTGGCGCGTACAGCTCAAATGCACCCAGGTCATTCGCGCCCGCGGATACGACATTCAGCCCACCTATGCCATCTATGGCCAGGGCAAAGTCGCCTACACCGCCGACGAGATCGACATCCTCGTCGCCCACATTGTTCCCGTCGACACCTGGTACGTCCTTCCCGTCGGCGTCTACGCTCCCTCGCGCAGCCTGCGTTTTTATCCCGATATCGAATGCCGCCGCGCCCGCTGGGAGAAATATCGCGAGGCCTGGGACCTTCTCCGCGTGTGGGAAAAAGGAGAGAACCATCCACCTCTCGCGAAGTCGCTTGCAACTCACGCCGGCTAGAAGACGTTGGTTCCACTTGGAGGGTTCAGCCGTCACATGCGATGCCATTTTGAATTGTCATCCTGGGGCGACAGAGTCGCTCGCGCGCGAGCCGGGTGCCCCATTCTAACCGAGCTGCACTTGCGAGGTTAGGGTGGGGAGTTTTTACTCAGCCTTATTCGAATTGTCATCCTGAGCGGAGGACCTGCTTCGCATAGCGAAGCAGGTCCGCAGTCGAAGGACCCATGCAACGCTTGAGCCGTCCCGTCAGCGTCGAGGCATTCTCCCCGCGCAGCTTGCGTAAGAAGAATTCCCTGACGCCGGGTGCCCCATTCTAACCGAGCCTCATTGCGAGGTTAGGGTGGGGAGTTTTTACTCAGCCTTATTCGAATTGTCATCCTGAGGCGGCGGAGTCGCTCGCGCGCGGGCGACTCCCAACGAGGGACCTATGCATTTCCGCGAGCGATCTCTCTTCGGCACATCATGAGCAATCGCTCAAAAACTCTGTACCCGGGCGTCACGAATAATCAGCGGCGGAGTTCTGGGAGCATAAAAAGGGAATCGAGTCGGAATTCATCCGCGTAAATCCGTGGCGAGGTTTTGTTTGCCGTCTCTTATCTTTTAATAACTTAACCCGGGTGCCCCATTCTAACCGAGCTGCATTTTGCGAGGTTAGGGTGGGGACTTTTCCCTCAGACCTAGTCGAAGGACCCATGCAACGCTTGAACTGTCCCGTCAGCGTCGAGGCATTCTCCCGCGCAGCTTGTGTGAGAAGAACGCATCAGCAGTGTCGGCTGGCAGTGCAGAGGTCCCTCGCTTCGCTCAGGATGACAAGGGAAAGGTTGGTTCCACCTGGAGTGCTCCCCGTCACATGCGATCCCATTTTGATTGTCATCCTGAGGCGGCGGAGTCGCTCGCGCGCGTGCGGGGCGGGGACTTTTTCCTCAGCCTCACTCGAATTGTCATCCTGAGCGGACGACCTGCTTCGCACAGCGAAGCAGGTCCGTAGTCGAAGGACCCATGCAACGCTTGAACCGTCCCGTCAGCGTCAAGGCGCTCTCCCCGCGCAGCTTGTGTGAGAAGAACGCATCAGCAGTGCCGGCTGGCAGTGCAGAGGTCCCTCGACTTCGCTCAGGATGACAAGGGACGGTTAGTTGCACCTGGAGTGCCCCCCGTCACATACGATCCCATTTTGAATTGTCATCCTGAGGCGGCGGAGTCGCTCGCGTGCGAGCGACTCCCAACGAGGGACCTATGCATTTCCACGAGCGATCGTTCTTCGTCTATATCACGAGCAATCGCTCAAGAACGGTGTGCCCTTTTAATAACTTAACCCGGGTGCCCCATTCTAACCGAGCTGCACTTGCGAGGTTAGGGTGGGGACTTTTCCCTCAGACCTAGTCGAAGGACCCATGCAGCGCTTGAACTGTCCCATCAGCGTCGAGGCATTCTCCCCGCGCAGCTTGTGTGAGAAGAACGCATCAGCAGTGCCGGCTGGCAGTGCAGAGGTCCTTCGACTTCGCTGATCGGCCCGTTTTCGGGCCGATCAGCTTCGCTCAGGATGACAATTCTCTTTAGGGAACGGCCTACGGGGGCGGCAGGCGAGGCCTTGTGGGACTGAGCAGCTTTGACAGGGCGCGGCTTCAGCCGCGCCGATAAGCGCCGGAACTTGCACGCGCCGTAGAGGCGCAACCGTGCCTACGCCCCCACGTTAGCTCACTGAAGCAGCTCGCGGAACGTGGGGCACCAGGCGCTTCCAGCATGTCGGGAATGCTGTTGCGCGTGAGAAGCAGATCAAGGGCCTGCGGGGTGCCCCATTCTAACCGAGCTGCATTTGCGAGGTTAGGGTGGGGACTTTTTCCTCAGCCTCACTCGAATTGTCATCCTGAGCGGAGGACCTGCTTCGCACAGCGAAGCAGGTCCGTAGTCGAAGGACCCATGCAACGCTTGAGCCGTTCCGTCAGCGTCAAGGCATTCTCCCGCGCAGCTTGTGTGAGAAGAACGCATCAGCAGTGTCGGCTGGCAGTGCAGAGGTCCTTCGACTTCGCTGATCGGCCCGTTTTCGGGCCGATCAGCTTCGCTCAGGATGACAATTCTCTTTAGGGAACGGCCTGCGGGGCGGCACGAAAGCGCGGTGAGCTGGCACAAAAGTGCGCTGGACATCGACGCGGCGTAGTAGTAAAACTTGGGCGACTCTGAGGGGGAGTCGTGGCGCCCAAGCTACGACTCCCTTTTTGCTAGGAGAAAGACATGCGCAAGTCCGTCTTGCTCTTCACCGCTTGCTTGTTCGTCAGATCCGCGCTTGCCCAGTCCGGAGCCGTCATCCCCGAAAAAGCCACCGCTGGACATGCCCAGAAAGCCAGTTGCGTACTGCTGAAGCGAATGGGCCCCGCCGACCAAGTTACCAGCCGCCTTTACTCCTTCGGCATACGGGGCAAACAGTTCCAGTACGTCGAGGGCAAGCTGCCCGACGGATTCCCGTTCCACGGGCGACTCACCGACCACGACGTACGAAACCTGCAAGCGCGCGGCGCCGAGGTGATCGTGCTCAACCAGAACTACACCGATGGCGAACTTAAGCAGGGGAGGACAGACTGCCAGAGCGTGACCGGCGAAACACCAATGCAAGGTAACGAAAAATTGCAGCCCGCGACCACCCAAAACACCGCCGCACCGCCGGTTGTTCCGGCGGCCTCGATCGAGCACGCTGGGGCAAGCCCATCCGCCATAGCCGGTGCGCAAACCCCTGTCGCGACCGCAACTGTGAAGGTTTCCTCCACCCCCGACAGCGCGGATATCGAAGTTGACGGGAACTACGTCGGCAGCACACCCTCGACCGTGGGCCTCGCCGCCGGCCAGCACGAAATTTCTGTGAAGAAGCCCGGTTTCAAACCGTGGAAGCGGGAAATTTCCGTGTCCAGCGGCCAAGTGAACGTGAACGCGGCATTGGAACCGGATTCGAAATGAGGGGCAAGAACCGCGGCCCGGTAGCGAACTAAGGGCGCAGAAGCGTTGTGCTAATTCCAGCCTCCGTTGAGGCAGTGGACATAAGGAGGAATTACGGCATACTGGCGAATGCAACTGCACCCAAGCGAATCTGGGGGGGCAATCCGGCATACAGTAGAAAGTCTGTCGGCCGGCTACATTGGGCTGGATTTTGCTGCAGATGTTCCCGATTTGCTCACCGTGCCCCAGAGTGCTCTTCCCGACAATCAGCGTAACTACTGGGCCTTCGCCCACGAAATGGGCATTGGAGACTGGGTTCTACTTTTCACGCACCATTTCCCATTTGCTTTGGCGAGAGTGGCAGGCGAGTACAACTACATCCGCTCGTCCGCACCGGAACTCGGGGTTTGGTTCAGACACTTCCGGAGAGTGGACGAGGTGCGATACTACGGCGATCTGGTTACTAACGCGCGCACTTGGGAGCCTTTAACAATGACAGCAACAATCACCCCACTTCGTGAGCCTGATTCGGCATCGTATCAGCTCATCGAGCGATGGCTCGGGATCGTTCAATGAGACGTGTCAGCCGACCCGCGGGCCGCTCAAGCCACGTCCCCTGCCTTGAGAGGAGCAGCTCCGGCGCGACGGCAGCAGCGAGAACGAAGTGCCGGGCGTGAGCCTGCTATCATCACGCTGGAAGTGATATGCATGGTCGACACTCTGCCACCGTTCTCTACCCGCAACCGTGGGGATGCTGCGCAGATAGATGGTGAAGTCCCCGCCACCGCACGGGTTGGGCTGCTCCATCTCCTGGCTGAAGCAGTACGCGAGGACTACATTGCTGGTTGGCACGCAGCGACGACGGAACTCCAGAGAATTGCGCGACTGTCTCCCCTTATTGACTGGACAAAGAACGAGAGCACTCAGGCAAAGCTGAACGCTGAAGAAATCCTAGAAACGCTACCTTGGGCTAAGGTTTACGATTTTTGCGAGCGGCTCCACAGCCACTTAGCAACCGAAATTGGCTATAGCGATTTCAACAATGAGTACATCGTAAGACTCTCACGAACCGAAGTGCAGCAGATTCTTGCAGATGAACTTGAACGTTTATTTCGGGAAGAAAATCTAGCATTCGAGTTTCGAGACGGTCTTGTCCAGAGGCGGGGTAAGCGGCACACCGTAAGTCAAATTTCTAAAGCCGAGTCCGTTCTTGCCGATGCGCGGCTGGTCCCCGCGCGCAAACATTTTGCCAAGGCACTACGCTACTTCCGTGACCGCGTGAAGCCGGACCCGGAGAACGCGGTGAAGGAAGCTGTCTGCGCTGTAGAGGCCGCCGCAAAAGAGCTATTCCCGAACGCTAAGGCAAGTACGCTCGGCGACGTGACAAAATGGCTGACCGGGACGGACGTGGGCAAGCTCCCCAAGGCATTGGGTCAAACCTTCGCGGGATTGTACGGATTCCGCAGCGGTGGTGACGGAGTCGGGCATGGAGGGACCACCGGCGGGGTCGTTACGCCGAGCATCGCGGAGTACGCGCTGGCCCTGGCGGCATCCCAAATCATACTTTTGGTCGAGCTTGCCAGCGGTGACGAAGAGGAAATTCCATTCTAGCCGGAGCGGCACCCAGCGGCGAAAGTGATGTTTCGATCCGTGCGAATCCGTGTAAATCTGTGGCTGAGGTTTTAATGCCCTGAATGCTCGATCCGCGTTTATCCGCGAAATCCGCGGCGAGGTTTTGTTTGCCGCCTCTTTTCTTTCAACAACTTAGCGCCATCCAATGCCGGTTTCGACCGCTAAATCCCGATTTTGTACCGTTCATTGGGTTCTCCGTGCCTTAGCCGTGCCCCTTCAATAACATAAGCTCAGAGAAATACCGGAGAAGGTACTGCCAGTCCTTCTCCCAGGTGAAGGTCAACACCAAGCGTTTGGACGTAAAGTAGCGTCTCCCGCGAGTTGTGGGAAGAAGAATTTGTGGGGAGAAGAACCCGGGCAGCGGTCGAGCCGCGAGCCCCAAGGTATTGGAAAGCGAGAGGAAATGCACAAGCCAATTAAGTATGTCGAAAAAGCTGTGACCATGAGTGCCAAGGGCGCGTGGTTCTTCTTTGAGCGGTTCAACCGCATTAAGCCCAATCCTTCTCCCACGCCGAAATGGTCGGACAAGCCGCTGCTGAAGTCCTATGAGAAGTCGAAGCCACCGCTGGGGTGGCCGCGCTCGACTGACTCGCTCTGCCCGCGCTGCGTGCCCGAAATTCGCCAGCGCATTCTCGATGGCGAACTGCCGGTCGATGTGCTGATGAACGAAAAAGCCGGCGAAGTGAAAGCCACCATCATTGAGCGCGACGGCAAGATCCTGATGGTGAAGGACTGCCCCAAGCACGGGCACTTTGAAGATGTCATGTCGGTTGACACGGAATTCACCGAGCACCTGGAGCAGGTATTCCCCGGCCGCGACATTCGCGCCCACGACGACGAGCACCTCCACCACCATGGATCGAGCACCATTAAGTATGGACGCGGCTCGGTGCTGACGATCGATCTGACCAACCGCTGCAACATGATGTGCGATCCCTGCTTCATGGACGCCAACCAAGTCGGCTTTGTGCACGAGCTGACGTGGGAAGAAATCAAGCAGATGCTCGACAACGCGATCACCATCAAGCCGCGGCGCCAGATGAGCGTGCAGTTCTCCGGCGGCGAGCCCACGTTGTCACCGTATTTCCTGGATGCGGTGCGCTACTCGCGCAAAGTCGGCTACAACAGCGTGCAGGCGGCGACGAATGGGATCGAATTCGCGAAGAGCTTTGAATTTGCGCAGCAGGCCGCTGAAGCGGGATTGCGTTATGCGTACTTGCAGTTTGATGGAATTGGAAACGCGGCCAACGCGCACCGCAAAGTCGGCAATCTGTTCGATGTGAAGTTGAAGGCGATCGACAACCTGCATGCCGCCGGCGTGGAGATCATTCCGGTGATCACGATTGTCAACGGAATTAATAACGAGCAGGTGGGAAGGATCATCCAGTTTGCGCTGGATAATCCTAAGAAGATCGGGTTCTTATCGTTCCAGCCGGTGAGCTTCACCGGACGTGACGAAGAAATCACCGACGAGCGCCGCCAGGCGCAGCGCTACACGCTGTCGCATCTCGCCCACGACGTGAAGAACCAAACCGGCCTCGGCGAGCCTGCCCGCGACTGGTTCCCCATCAGCTTCATGGGAACGTTCAGCGATTGGGCCGATCTCATGCACGCCCAGGACGCGAATAACAATTGGGGCCAGCTCTCCTGCGGCTGCCATCCGAACTGCGGGACGGGAATGGCGGTGATGATCGATAAAGAAACGAAGGAGAGCGTGCCGGTGACGGCGTTCCTGCACGGTGACCAGCTGGCGAAAGATATCGCCAAGGTCAACGATGCGGCGCGGAGCAAGTTCTGGACGGGAGTGGGGATGGCACTGTGCCTGATGAAGAACTACGATCCGTTCCAGTCGCCGACGCACTTCAAGCTGATGGACCTGCTGCAGAAGTTCGACAAGAACTACAACGTGACCGGACGGAATTACGGCAAGGTCGGGGCGGACCGCACCATTGAAGACGTCATGAAGCGGCGGAAGGACCGCTGGAATTTCCTGTTCATTGCGGGCATGTGGTTCCAGGACCTGTTCAACTACGATTTCCGGCGCACGGAGCAGTGCATTATTCCGTACGCGACGCAGGAAGGCGAGATTTCGTTCTGCGCGTATAACACGGGCGTGGGCTGGAGAAACATCATCGAGAAGATGCACATGACGGCCACGCTTACCAAGTGGTACGAAGAGCATGGACGGCACGAGATCTTCGCGGGCGGCAAGAACGTGAAGATGGAGTCGACTGAACACTCGCTGGTGCTGCGGGATGGGATCGTGACGGAGGAAGAGCAGCACGATCTGGATAAGCTGGGCATTGCCAAGAACTCGCGGGAAGAAAAGACTCGGGCGAGAGATGCGAAGTTGAAGACCGCCGAAGCACGAGGGCCGAAGAAAGACGATGCGGCGTACAACGCCCGCATGGCGGCGCTGTATCGCGAGGTGGTGCTGAAAGAGAAGACGGCGCAGTCGGAGGGCGGGTTCATTCCGCTAGGAGCGCTGGCGAAAACGCCGGCTAAGCCGGTTGAGGTGGGTGAGCCGGTAGCGGGAGATTAGAGCTTCTGGCTTCTAGCAAAACGAGGGCCGCCGCCAGGCGGCCCAAACTATTTTGCACGGTGCCCCAGGTTCGGCGAGCGGGTTCTCGCGAGCTCACCTGGGAAGCAGATTCAGTTTGCGCCTCAACGGCGCGTGAGTCTGACCGGAGTGTTTCGGCGCGGCTGAGGCCGCGCGGCTTCAAAGCAGTGATGAAGCGGCGATCGCGATAAATTGCATAGGTCCTTCGTTGGGAGTCGTCCGCAGCGCGGACGACTCCGCGGCCTCAGGATGACAATGCATTTGAGAAGCGATTGCTCGTTGCGGCCCGTAGCTTTACCCAGGTGAGACTCGCAAAGAACGCTCGCGGCACCTGGGGCACCGGGCTTCAACTCAAAACCCCACTTTTCGGTTGACAGCAAGAACTGCGCTATATATATTACTTGTCAGTTATGGAACAGAATGGTTATAGTAACGAGCGGCTGGATGCGACCTTCGCGGCGCTGGCCGATCCCACGCGGCGGGCGATCCTGGCGAGGCTGGCGTCGGGAGAAGCTTCCGTGCTGGAGCTGGCGGAGCCGTTTGCGATGACGCAACCGGCGGTCTCCAAGCACCTGAAAGTCCTGGAGCGGGCTGGGTTGATTTCCCGCGCCATCGATGCGCAACGGCGCCCGCGACGGCTGGAGGCTCGGCCGCTGCGCGACGCGGCACGCTGGCTGGAGCGGTATCGGAAGTTCTGGGAGAAGAGCTTTGAACGGCTGGACGATTTGCTGGAAGAGATGAAGGCCGGCGAATTCAAGTCCGGCGAAACACATATTAAGGAGAAAAAACATGCCCGTGGAATGCGAGAAAAAGGGAATCGTCATGAATAAGTCGGCAGACCTGAAAGTAGAGGCGCGGGGCGAGCGCGAAATCGTGATGACGCGAACCTTTAATGCGCCGCGCGAGCTGGTGTTCGAGGCCTTCACGCGGCCCGACCTGCTCAAGCGATGGCTGTACGGGCCGGACGACTGGTCGTTGCCGGTGTGCGAAGTGGATTTGCGGGTCGGTGGAAGATATCGCTACCTGTGGCGTTGCGGCAAGGACGGACAAGAGATGGGGGCAGGCGGCGTATATCGCGAGATTGTGCCGTCCGAGCGGATCGTGGCAACGGAGAAGTTTGACGATCCCTGGTACGCGGGTGAGGCAGTGATCAGTTTTGCCTTCACTGAGCAGGGCGGAAAGACCGTCCTCACCCAGACCTTAACCTATGAGTCGCGCGAGGCGCGGGATACGGTGGTCAAGTCGGGCATGGAGGTGGGTCTGGGGCGGAGCTACGACAGGCTGGAAGAAGTGCTTTCACACCAGTAGTCAGGAGTTAGTAGTCAGTCGTCAGCGGGGCGGACAGGAATGTCCGCCCTACACAAAGCTCAAGTCGGGGCGGAGCTACGACAGGCTGGAAGAAGTGCTTTCACACCGGTAGTCAGGAGTTAGTAGTCAGTCGCCAGCGGGGCGGACAGGAATGTCCGCCCTACACAAAAGTCATTCCTCGTAGGGTAGGCAGTCCTACGAATCGTCCTACGTTGCGGCATGTAGCTACTACCTAGGGAACCAGCCTTTGATACCGTAGGGGCTTCCGCGGCAGGGATTTGCACATCTCAATATCGCTGTCATGAACTCTACTGAAGGAGACAAATGATGGACGATAAAAAGCACGGAACGCATTCTAGCGAACAAGAGCACGGAAATCGCAATCCTGGCAATGAAGAGCCCAATCGTTCGGGGCAGAACATGGACGAAGAAAAGCGGCGCCGCGAGCAGCAACAGGGCGGAAACCGCGATATGGAGCACGATAGCGAGAAAGAGCGGCAGAAGAAGATTGCTTAATCTCGCCTAGCGGCCCACGGGATCGGGCCATAGAATGTTTCAACAGGGCCGCTGCCAAGCGGCCCTGAATATTTGCAGCGCTTGCCCATCGTGTTTCGCTGTTATTTTGTTCTTGGTTTTCGCGACTTCTCTGCATCCAGTTCAGCGATGAGTTGGTGGGTCAACTCAATCATCACGGCAGGATCGGTTTCCTGCTGGATGCGTTGCGCCAGTTCGCGCCAACTTTCCGAGGCGGAGGAATGAACGGAGCTTGTGTTCCCAGGCGGCCGATTAGGGACGATCTGCGGTGGTTCCGGAGAGGTCACTGGCGGCAGGTTTTCTCGAACCGATGAAACGTCATTTCGCTTTCTTGCGCTGGTCATTTACGTTTACTTCCTTTCGAATCCGATTTCCACGACCGCTTAGTGGCGATGTTCGCCGCGACTGGCGGAGCGGCGGTTCTTTCGACGATGGCCTTCACCTTTTCCACCGAGATCTGTTCAAAGTGCGTTTTCCGCTTTGCCACTGAAAACTCCTTCCAATTCAAACAGTAACAAACCTGGATTCGTACGGGTTATATCTTTTGGCTGGCGGTAAAGGTGCCTTTAGGCGGGCAAGGTGCTTATTTCACCGGCGGTTAGGGGGCAGATTGCGGGGCAAGAAAGAAACTGTGTGGTTAGGTTAGTATAACGTCTAAATTTTTTACTTGCATTATTACGGTACGTCAGGTTACGATAACGTTACGTTAACTAAACGTTTCACGCTTGATCCTATGGGAGGGAGGAGTGAGATGAAACGCTCGGGTAAGACAACTATGAACTTCAAGACTATGGCTCAGGTAGATGTGCCGCAAGGCCGGAACGGCAAGCACCGAGAAGTCGTCAGCAAGATTCTGTCGGACCTCGACCAAATGCCCAAGGGGATGGCGATGAAGGTGCCATTGGCCGAACTGGCGGAGAGCAAGGAAAAAGTGCGGTCGGCATTGAACCGCGCGATCCACAAGGCTGGCCGCAAAGCCGCCACCGCAAGCGACGAGGCTTTCTTGTACGTGTGGAATGAGGAGTAAGGTTGCGGGGTTTTTGAAGCAGATGGCGCGGGAAAAATCGAAATACCTTCGCCGCGAAATCGTGATGATGGCCAACCGGTAGGCGCCAGGGCCAAGGCCGCGCGGCCCCTACAGGGGGAAACTGGCGATATAGGCGGCTGCGTGAGAACATGGCTGACAGGAGTGGCCGCATGCCGCGCTGGTTAGTTGCGCTCATCTTATTCGTTTTTGGAATTGTGGGTGTGTATCGAGGAGTCACAGACCTCTGCGTTCAACTAAGAGGATCAAAAGGCCCCCTCAAGAAATGGCAGGGGCGCCTTTTCCTTGGCTTCTACAGCCTCCTATGCTTGGGGGGCGGCGTGGCAATCTGGCTGACTCGATAATTTCAAACTGAGGCACTACCCTTTCCTGGGTAGTGGCTCAGTTTGAAATCTAAATATTGCGGTAAACCTGACCGCGTGAGTCAATGTCGGACACGATCAAGTTATCCCCTTCTATTGTGAATAGCACTCGATACTTCCCGACGCGGGTGCATCTCTTTACCGTGCCTTCAAGGGGTTTTGAGAGTCTTGAATCAGATGGCGTGGTGGCGATCTCGTTTAGCTTGTCGATGACTCGTTGCTTGGTGGTGGCGTCCAGGTTCTTCAGATATTTAAATGGCGTTTTGGTTAGTTTGACGTTTAGCGCCACTTGGCTTGCTCGTTAAACTTCGCTTAAATCGTAGATGTCCCCCGACTCCTTTTCCTGTGACGCCCGAGTAAATGCCGCATTGTTGTACTTTGCGTTGAGAGTAGTCTCAAGCCAATCCGCCAGATCGAGAAGCTCCTCGCTGTGCTTCTTTAAAGAGTGCAGGCTACCTGCCGTTAACCGATTGTTCGTCAGCCGTGCGCAACGGCCAGACTCATAGATGTAGTCAATTATCCGGTAAACGTGCTCCATACTGTCAGCCGTAGCCTTTAGCTGTTCGGGCGTTGGCGGCTCACCCGTGGTAACAGGCTTCTTGCGGCCCTCTAATATGTCGTGGACTTGATTGAGGAACAAGATTAGAGAGCGATTAAGGTTGTACAGGCGCACAGCGATGCGAAGAATGTTCGTGTGATTCCTTGCATGGGCTGCCAAGCCGGACGCATCCGAAAGTACGCCGTACACCCGAGACTCAACGTCCGGGCTGCCAAAGGTTTTGAGTACCTGACAGTTATCCATGGCGTATCTTTGCCTTGCTCCAACGCTTTGCGTTGGCTTTTTTGGCGATCTCGACTCGGCGCTCACGGCTTATTGCACGTGCACGTGCCGGGCCACCTTTAAGGCCACCTTTCCTTGATGCTTCGCGCCTGGCTTGTGTTGCGTGGGAAGGGCCATTGACGGCTTCCTGAACGACTCGGAATGCCCTAACATTCAGATCCATCTAGACGCCTCGCTCCTCCAAGTTAGACGCGGTCCCAGATGTTGAGTTTGCTTAATTGCGGAATTATACGTGGCTTGTCAAGTGCCGAAAACGGCACCCCTGTGCCGGTATACCGACACCCTGAGGATAGCAGTTACTAAAGATCAATGTCAAAATAAATTGATCAAAATGCTTGACTCGGTTGATTACACTCAAGCATAATGCTCAATATGAATAACCTAACAAATGAGGAGCGAATTAGAGTTGTAACGGCTCTAGTTGAAGGTAATAGCATTCGCTCAACGTCACGAATGACAGGCGTCGCTCGCAACACAGTCACCAAATTACTCGTTGACCTTGGCCGCGCTTGCATGAAGTTCCATGATCAGCATGTTCGCAATGTTCGCGTTCGCCGTTTACAGTGCGATGAAATCTGGGCATATGTTGGGGCCCAGGCTAAGAATGTTAGTGCCGACAAAAAAGAAATCGGCTGGGGCGACGTATGGACTTGGGTTGGAATTGATGCGGACACGAGATTGGTTGTCAGCTATCTCATCGGCGGACGCGGGGCAGATTGGGCAATGGACTTTATGAAAGATGCTGCAAGCCGCGTCCATGGCAGAGTTCAGATCACTACCGATGGACATAAAGCATATTTGGTTGCTGTCGAAGATGCCTTCGGTGCTGATGTGGATTACGCTCAGTTAGAAAAAATCTATGGTGCATCTCTGGAAAACCAGACACGCTGCTCGCCTGCTGTTTGCATCGGCTGCGACATGAAAACGGTGAGTGGGAACCCCGACCCGAAACATGTGAGTACATCCTACGTGGAACGCCAGAACCCTACCATGCGGATGCACATGCGCCGCTTTACTTGCCTGACAAACGCATTCTCCAAGAAGATTGACAACCACGCTTACGCGGTCGCGCTGCATTTTATGTACTGTAATTACGTGAGAATCCATCAGACTTTGCGCGTCACTCCAGCCCTCGAAGCGGGGTTGACTGACCACGTTTGGAGCCTTGAAGAATTGGTTGCGCTCTGCGATGGTATGCAACAATCGAAAAAACGTGGCCCTTACAAAAAGAGAAATTCAAACTGAGCCACTACCCTTTCCTGTGCAAACTTGCACAGCGAGTTCGATTCCCGGATAATACGCAGACTGGAGCCCTGACAATTCAAAAGTGTTTTCTCGGAGGACGGGATGAGACACGTGTGTCTAGGGGTTTTGTGCGGGCTCGCCATTATGTTGACCGGGTGCGGCGGCGGCGGCAACAGTTCTGGCAACGTGAGCGGGAACTGGTCGGCGACGCTGAGTTCGAAGGGCGCAACGATTCTGACTTTTAACACGGTGCTGACGCAAGGCAGCAGCAGCTCCATCAGCGTCAGTAATCTGGTTTTTACCACGTCGACAAACTGCTTTGGATCGGGAACGACGGCGAGCAGCACATACCAACCGAGCGCTGAAAACGGCATGCCGGCGAATGCGTTCTCATTAACGATGCAGACCAGCAGTTCATTCGTCAACGGGACGAACCAACTGGTCTTACAGGGAACGGTGAGCAATTCCAGCATCGGTGGGACGTGGGCCCTGACGGGCACGGGCGAGGGATGCACGGGATCGGGATCGTTCACCATGTCGGAATTTTGAGCCCGGTTGGCAGTGGCTGGGCATGGTCGCCTGGCACGGCGAAGGTGAGGATTCGCAAATTTCTGCATTGCCAGTTTCAAACTGGAACGCGCTTGCCGTCTAGTCTAAGTTGAACATATCAGAGGTTTGTGTAGTTCCATCTCGGGCCTGGACCGCATTTCTGCGGCGTCTCGAATTGAAAAGTTTGGGTGCGATTCGATTTTTTTCCGGATAATACAGAGTTGCAACTCTGGAGCGGAGAGCTCGCATCTTTCTTGTTTTGCCGCGCTCGGATTGAGGACCTCGTTTAGTTACGCGCCCGGTTGGAGGCGGCGGAGGAACGAATGAAGTATTTCAGTTTTTCGATTTTATGCATGGCGCTGGTAATGCTGAGTGGTTGCGGCAGTGGCTCGGGTACACCGATTAATGGAAACTGGTCGGCCACACTGACGAACACGAATGGAGCTACGGCATTCGTTTTCGGCTTGACGATGAACGAAAATAGCAGCACGGGAGCTGTGACGGTGAGCAATCTCAGCTTCACGGGCAGTCCTCCGTGCTTTGGCCAGGGCAACACGGGAACGGGCACGTTCACGTCGACGAGTACGGCGAATGGAATTACGACGGGAAATCTGCAACTGACGGTCCAGTCCGGATCGTCGAATGGCGATGGATCGAACCAACTGACGTTAATTGGGACTTTGACTCAAACGACGAATAACAATACGATCACGGGAACCTGGAACCTGACGGGAACGGGCTCAGGCTGCACAGGAAGCGGCAACTTCACGATGGCACCGGCGAATTAAATCATCAGGAGAAGCTGGCTGATCCGATCTTAGAAGGCGAGTAAAATCACCCCTCCAGCGACGAGCAAGGCAGCGACCCAGCGCCGCTGATCCACGCGCTCATGAAGAAAAAACCTGGCTGCAATGGCATTGGTCACGAAAGTGAGAGAAGTGGAAGCGGGAACTACCAGGCTGACATCGCCCCAGGAAAGGCCGAAGAGCAAGCTATAGAAGGCGATGGCCATGGCCAAAACACCAAACAAAAAATTGGAATTCTGCAGCACACGCTGAATCAGAGTGAGCACGCCAGAGCGGCGACGGACTTCGCCGAAATCCCCGACTTGTTTCATGCCGCGGGAGAGCAGCACGTCACCAGCGGTAGAAGTGGCCACGATACAAGCGACCGCGCCCCAGGCGTAGAGGCTGGTCATGACTGCGTCCTCGGGGAGACCGTGCCGGCCAAGCACTCAGTCGACTCAGCATGACGCGGCTTGTGGGTAAGCGCCGGACCCTGGGTGACGAATCCAACCCCGGCGGAAATCAAGAGCACGCCACACCAGCGCGACACGCTGATGGTTTCATGCAAATAAAACTTGGCGAGCAGCGTGAGCAGGATGTAGCTGACCGAGGTTGCGGGCAGAACGTAAGTGAGATCGGCCCAGGAAAGCGAAGTCATGTAGCAGGCGAAGAAGGCCAGCAGGAAAACGATGCCGAGGGCGACGGTCGGGTTGAGAACCATCAAAATGATGCTTTGCAGGTGATGGATGGAGACGCCGCCGATCTGCTTCATGCCGCGAGAGAGCAAGGAATCGCCGGTAGCGGCAAAGACCGAGACCCCGAACAAAACTAGATATCGGCGGAACGTCACACGGTTGTCCTAAGCAGTCGCGGGCGCGGCGGCGGAGTCTTTCTTCTCGCGCTTGTCTTTGACCCATTTGTGGCGCATGGCACGAACCTTGAGGAAGGTCTTGGCTTCCTTGTACAGGCGCTTGCGCTCGACGTTATCGAACGCGGCCTTGCGGAGAATGCGGATCACAGCCCTGGGCCGGAAATAATATTCGTCGTAGAAGCGGTGGACGGCCTCCAAAATATCGTCGGCAGGGAGGCCGGGATACTGGATATGCGCGAGTTGGTGGCCACCTTCGTCGACCATTTTGTTGTCAGAGACCATGAAACCATTCTTGACAGCGTAGTCGTAAAGCTCGGTGCCGGGATACGCGTGGGCCACCGAAACCTGGATGGTTTCGACATCAAGTGACTTGGCGAATTGAATGGTGTTTTCGATGGTCTCGTGGGTTTCGCCAGGCAGGCCCATGATGAAGTCACCGTGAATGACAAGGCCGAGCTTGTGGCAGTCTTTGGTGAACTGGCGGGCGCGCTCGATGGTGGCGCCCTTCTTGATGTTTTTGAGAATCTGCTGGTCGCCCGATTCGTAGCCCACGATCAGCAGCCGGCATCCGGCTTCCTTCATGGCCTTGAGCGTTTCGTAATCGGTGGTGACGCGTGAGGTGCAGGACCAGGTCAGCTTCAAGGGCTTCAGCTTCTCGCAGAGCTCGATGGTGCGCGCCTTCTGGATGTTGAAGGTGTCATCGTCAAAGAAAAATTCGCGAACGTTCGGCCAATATTCTTTTGCTTTGGCCATTTCGCGGGCGACATCGTCGGTGGAACGCTTGCGCCAAGGATGACCACTCAAGGTTTGCGGCCATAGACAGAAAGTGCATTGCGCCGGACAGCCGCGCGTGGTGTAGAGCGAGACGAACGGATAGAGCAGGAATGGAACGTTGTAGCGGGTGACATCGAGATCGCGCTTGTAAACCTCGGTGACATGCGGCATGGCATCGAGATCGTCCATCACGGGGCGATCGGGATTGTGCACGACGCCGCCGTTGTGGCGATAAGAGACGCCAAGAATTTCCTCGAGCGGCTTGCCTTGGGCATATTCAACCACAGCGTAGTCGAATTCCTTGCGCACGACGAAATCGATCGCCGAGCACTGCTTCAACGACTGCTCGGGCAACACGCTGACGTGCGGGCCGACAAAAGCGACTTTGATCTTGGGATTGACGTCTTTAATTTTCTGTACGAGCTTGATGTCGCCCGGGAAACCGGGGGTGCTAGTAAAGAGCACCAGAAACTCGTAATCGCGGCAGATGTCGATGGTCTGCTCCGCGGAGACGTGGTGCGGCGGGGCGTCCAACAGGCGGGCGCCTTCGAGCATTCCGGCGGGATACGCCAACCAAACCGGGTACCAATAAGACTCAATTTCACGGGTGGCGGGCCAGCGTGAACCGGCGCCTCCATCGAAATTCTCAAAAGAAGGCGGATTCAGGAACAGTGTCTTTAAGGGCATAGAATTGAATAACTTATAGTAACACTTTCTGGCCGAACGCCGGGGTTGCTTTGTTGGTGCTTTTCCATAGTTTAGATGCCCGGGAGGGATGGGTCGAAGCATTTGCGTTTAATGGGGAATTGGAGGGGGTGGGCGGTGGAAAGGGGAGTTGAAAAGGAGGGGAGGGCGGGCCGCAAGGCCCGCCCGGTCGATTACGGTTGTTTGCCGACACCGGCCCAGGAGGCGAGATCGCCGGTGGCGCGGAGCAAAAGAATGCGCGCGCGCTCCAACTGAAAATTGGCATCTTGCAGAGCGTTATAACGCTCTTGCGTCTGGGTGCGAGCCTGATCGGCGTCATGAATGGTTGCATTTCCGGCATCGACGCGAATTTCGACGGCGTTGAGATCGGACTTGGCGACATCGTATTCGAGCCTGGCGACATCCTGGGCGGCAGCGAGCTCCTCGACTGAGCGCTGCAGTTGTAAGGTTTGTTCACTGACTTGATGGCGAGTAGCTTCGACTTTCTTCGATGCTTGAACGGCTTCGGCGTCGGCGGCCTGAGCACGGGCGCGCTGCGTGGGATTGAAGAATGGAAAACGAATAACCGCTCCGATGCTGACGTTGTTCGCTTGGAAGGTCCCTTGGCGGAAGTAAACGTTGTAGTTGTTGAATGTGGCGAGTAACGCGTATTGTGCCGCGAAATCGAAAGTGGGCCACATGGAGCGATGCTCGCCGCGGGCGGCGAAGTTCAGCGCGGTCGAATGCAAAGAGGCCATCTGAATGGCGGGACTGGTTTCGACGGCTTTGGCCACGAGGTTGTCATCTTGCTTGACAGGCGGCAAAGCGGGGATGGAATCGGGATCGGTGGTGATTTCGGAAGCGGGCAGGCCGGTGAGTTGCGAAAGATGCTGGCGAAGGACGTCGATGGAGCCTTGGGCCTGCGAGATGTGCAAATAGACTTTTGCGGTGCTCAGGCGAGCTTGGGTGCGGGCAATCGGGCTGTCGACGCCTTCCTGAATACGCTCGTTCACATACTGCTCCATTTTTAAAGCCGCGGCGTAGTCTTCGCCGAGATGCGCCTGCAGAGCTTCCCACTTGCTGAGTTCGGCATAACTGACGGCAGCGTCTTGAATGACCTGCTCGCGTTGGTCTTTGTTCTGGACGGTGGTGGCCTGGTATTCGGTCTTAGCCTGGCGAATGAAATCCTGGAGAGCAAGATTGAAGATCGACGACTGCGCGGTGGTGTTGACGATCGAGGGCGCAGACCCCTCGAGGCTGAGTGGGTAGCCATAGGTCCAACCGAGGCCCGAGCCCACCATCAGCGATGGTAAATATTGGTTACGGCTCTGGCGAAGAGCCGCATAGGCGCGCTGCGCGGCAGCATCGGCCATGGCGGTGGTCGTACTGTGGCTCAGGGCCAGCTCGACAATGCGCTTGAGTGGCACGGGCTCCGCAGCGAAGCAGGACAAGGCAGTCAGAAAAAGAGCAAGCGACGTGAAAAGAAAATGGCGCGGGGAACGACGGGAAGCGAGCGGCATCGGTTCACCTCGATGAAACGGAAAGATTTGAAGAAATGATTTTAACGTGGAGAGGGTGCAAATCCGCAGTCTATGTTGCAGAGAACGCGCCGTTAAGGTTGGGCGACCCGGCTCAGTGATGCCGCTTCAGGAACTTGTCGCGGAAATCCGGCCAAAATTCGGGAGCCAGATTGACGAAGCCGTTATCGGCCATGTCGATTCCCCAGTGCATCAGGTTGCCCATGCCGGTACGGCTTGCCGCCGGGTAATAGGCATTCGAGAAACCCGTACTCATGGCGCTGCCAAGCACGTTGTCGAAATTGAAGGCATTGGTTTCGTCATCCTTGCGGATGACGACAGCGCGGCTGATCGCGTAGCCGACACGATGCAAGAAACTGTGATCTGGTCCCAAGCGGTGGTAGCGCGGATCCTCGTGAAAGGCCGACGCGACCACGAAGTCGCCAAAAAAATTCTGGGTTGCGATGTCGGCAACCGAAGCGCCGAAGCGCTCGGCAAGCGCGCCAGTCCCAACCCCGTATTTGGGGTCACTTTGAGTCGCTTGGGAAAAAGCGGCATTGAAGGCGCCTCCGCCGAAGGTGAGAGGGCTGGCGGTCTCATGCACAAAGTTGTCCCACTTGCCTCGCGTCGTATTTATTGGGGCGGGCTGTGGGGCAGAAAAGTAGTCGCCGGAGCTAGCGCTTGATTCCTCGGAGTGGCTCTGGGCCAGGCACAGTGACGGACACAACAAAAGGATTGCCAGCCATAGCGTCTTGGACCTGAGGGACTTCATGCCTCCCGATTTGATGCCGGCCGGAACAGCCTGGAGTCAGGAAAACCTGTTGAACATGCCGGAACGAATGTAAGGGTCGGTGACAGCGTCACTTACCCACTCTAAGGTTCTGCAATCAGGCAGCGCGCGCCCGGATGGATTGCGGCGCGATGCGGAACTTCTTTATCGCCGCATAGGTCAGAGCGATGAAAATGGCGAGCACAATCAACTGAGCAACCAGGAACGGAGGTTCTTTCCCCGTCGGAGCCAGCGCATGCAGCGCAGGGATTTTCATGAACGACTGTACGACCAAAACAAATGTATTGAAGTACAGCGCGAGCGCGGCGGTAAGCACATAAATGGGTCGCCAAGCGCCGGAGAGATGAAACGCGTAGAGCGCGACGATGGCCACGGCCAGCACGATCATGGAAAGGGTGCCAATCACCAGGCCGGGCGTCAGATGCTCAATCGGAAAAAGATAACCGGTCAGACTGGTTAATATCGTGGTGATTAGAAAAAGACCATTCCAGCCGTTGAGCGGCTTTCCCGCGGCCAACCCAAAAAATACGACGAAGCCCGAGCCGATTGCGACCAAGCTAATCAGGACATGCACAAGCGTGAACGTCGCGGTCGTCATTTCCAGAATCATAGGATCTCCCCTCGAAGGCGTGGGATGTGAGATATCGTGAGCCGGTTACATCTGCTTTGAAATTTCTAGCTGGCGCGGGACTCGACCTTAGCTTCCGCATCGCTGGTCGGCAGGCGAAGGGCGGTGGCGAGACTTTCGGCCAGCATTGTGGGCAGGGTGCAGTAGAGTCTCGGGCGCAGGCTGCGGTAGCTTTGCGTGCCGGCAAAGAGATCTGACATTAACGAGCGGAAGCTGGCGCTGCTGGCAACGAACTGCAGTGTGCGTTCGACTACCGATTCGCCCATCCAGCGGCCGGTATAAAACCGGATCGCCATTTGGGCGGCGAGTTCCAACTCCGGCAGAAAATCGCTGCGAAGAAGAGCGAGGTAGAGTTCCGGCCGATCAGCGAGCAGAGCCTGCGCAATCAACTCGCCGGAACGCATCGCATAATAAAGACCCTCGCCGGTGATGCCATCGACAAAGCCAGCAGCGTCACCGACCATAGCCCAGCCGTGGCCGCTCACTGGCGCTTCGCGCAAAGTTTTTGCTCGCAGCGAAGGCAGGACATGGGAATAAAATTGCGCGCCGTGATAATCGAGGCCTTGTTTTTCCAGATTTTCTTCGAGCAGCACACGCAAATCGCGCGTGCTCATGGCGTTCATCTTGCCGCAGATCCCGGCCGAAACATGATCGGAGCGGGGGAAAATCCAGATGTATCCGTGAAAATCATGCAGGAACTGAATCTGCATCGGTTCGCTGTGCCGCGGAATTCTGTAACCGGCGGTGACCATCAAATCGGCTGGGGCAAACGCATCACAAAATTGCTTGCGGAAGGGATTGCGCGCGCCGCTGGCGAAGATGACATACGAGGCACTCCATCCCGAATTCGCGGAGCGCAGCTTCCAGCGGCTCTGAGAGCGCTCGACGCTAATGATCCGCTCGGAAGCGATGACGGCGCCCGCATCGCGCGCACGCTGCAGCAGGAGGCCATTCAGCACGGTGCGCGAGAAAATGGCGATGGGATGTTCGAGGGAGAAGCAAGCCCGGCGGCCGGTGTTGCTGCGTAATTCGCATTTCCCGACCCAGTTTCGTTCGACGTTGGTTTCACGCAGAAATGGCCAAGCGAGCAGAGCCTTGTGCGTGACTCCGCCGCCGCAGGGTTTTTCCCACGCCAATTTTTCGTCAAAGAGAATGACGGACTTTCCGCCACGAGCGAGAGCGGTTGCAGCTACAGTGCCGGCGGGACCTCCGCCGACAATCGCGATGGGATCGAAGTTAGGCACCAGGGATCGCAGACGTAATCGTCACTGATGCGCGAGCTGGTGGATTTCGGAAAACTCTGTCGGACGCCAGGCGAGCCTTCGCATCGCGGCCAGACAGCAAGGACAACCGATCAAGTTGGCCAGAGATGCGCGAGGAGTCCGACCGCTCTATTGCATTTGCTGCAGCTGTTGGTAGACGAACACACCAACAATCACCAGTCCCAGGACACCGGAAGCGGCGCCCAGCCACTTCACCATGGGGGTGACTTTGTTCAGCTTTTGCATGACCTCAATCTGTTCCCGTTGCATGTGCGACTCGGACTCGGTCAGGAACAATTGGTCGTCCTCGTGCATGGAAAGCGTACTGCGATAAATAAGGAGGAGAACCAGCAGGATGAGCAGAGCTCCCTCGATTACCAGCGGCCACATCAGCATTCCCATACGTCACCTCAGGGCTGATTTGTTATTTCCGCGGCTCTGCCGATCCTTGTACCAAGATCGGCTAGGGCCCCACCGAGCCGAATTATATCTCGAAACAGCCAGCAGGGAAGGCTTTTGTTTTGTGGCGTCCGTGGGGGCCTAAGGGGCATCTAAATCAACAGGGGCAAGGAGCGGGAGAGACTTGCCTAGTTTGCTATAATCATGTATTGATTACCAAGGAGAGATCAATGGCCACGACAACCGTACCGGAAGTGAAGCCCAAAACCGCGCCCATCACGCTGACCCCGAATGCCGTCACGAAAGTGAAAGAGATTATGAGCCAGCAGGACCCGGTGCCGGCGGGATTGCGCGTCGGCGTGGTTGGCGGAGGATGCTCCGGCTTTTCGTATTCGATGTCTTTTGAGAACGCCGCTGGGCTGATGGATAAGACCTTCGACATGGATGGTCTGAAGGTGTACGTCGACGCAACTTCGGTGATGTATCTGAATGGCTGCATCGTGGATTATGTCGAGACGCTCGAAGGCGCGGGCTTCAAGTTCGACAATCCGAATGTGAAGAGCACCTGCGGCTGCGGATCGTCGTTCAGCGTGTAAGAGTTTTCGCGGCAAAGATCAAAGCCCCATCGCGCAAGCGGTGGGGCTTTTTGTTGTCTGTGTGGGAAGACCGCGCCTAGGTGCGAAGAACCCGGGCAGTCCCCGGATTACCTGAACGAGATTATTGTTGATTGGGCCCCTGCTCGGGAGGGAATTGCGGTTGTTGCGGCTGCTGAGGGGTCGGAGGATAAGGCGAGGGTTGCTCTACCGCGATGGGTTGCTGCTGTCCACCTTGCGGGCTGAACGGCGAACCCGAGTTACCGCCGAAACCGAAGCCGCCGTTTTGCTGGCCGGGCTGTCCTGGTTGCGTGCCATTGGTGGGCGCGCCGAGGCTGCCACCGGCTTGCATCGCGGGCGGCTGGTTGGGAGTAGTCAGCATACCGCCGGTGTCACTGCTGGGATCATAGATAAACTGCCACTCGTAATATTTGTCTTTCTTGTTGAAGATGCGGATCGTCTTATCTTTACTGATGCTGGCGACACCGACGATGGGACCGCCGCCAAAGGTCTGATTATTCGATCCGGAACCTTGCTGGCCCTGGCCGGGCTGTCCCGGTTGACCGGGCTGTCCAGGCTGGCCGGAGTTGGCTTGAGATCCGTCTGAGGCGGGCTGGTTGTTGTTCGTTCCGGGCTGATTCGTGTTTTGACCTGGAGTCTGGCTGCCGAAGAATGAGTTGCTTCCGCCACCGAAGCCGCCATTATTGCCGCCAAACGTGCTGCCACCTCCGAACGTACTACCGCTGTTTCCAAACGTGCTGCCGTTATTTCCGCCGCCGAAACCGCTGTTACTGCCGCCGAAGGAATTTCCGCCGCCGAAACTACTGCCGGTGTTTCCAAAGCCGCCCGAAGAGTTGCCGCCGAGGCCGTTACTGTTTCCGAATCCACTGGAATTGAAGATGCTTTGTCCGAAGCCCCCGCCTTGACCGCCCGCGGCGGCTCCGCCTTGGGCCATGTTGGCCACCGAGGTTGCCCCCTGTAAGCCGGGACCGAACGTCATTTGCACATCGCCCATGTGGAGAATCTTGAAATCCTTGCCGGTCACGGGATCTTTATAGCGCTTGCGCAGGAAGTGAATGGTGCCGCTGGTCTCGAGCTCGTCGATAGTATTAGGATAGCGTCCATTCTTCTTTACAAAGTGCTGAATGGCCCGCGAATACTGCACGCCGCGATGGATAAGTTCTTCTTCGCGGTCACGCTTCAGCTGCCGCATGAGCTCGGGAGCCATCATGGTGAGGCCAATCGTGAGCAGCGCCACCATCAGAATCAGCGTAATGAGCACGTAGCCTTGCTCATTGTGGCGAGACGACTTGGGAGAACGAACGAGCATTGGAAAATTTTGTAATTTTTGTAATCGGCTAATTTTGTAATCTGCAGAGCACTGCAGCGATGGTTTTCAAATTACCAAATCACAAAATTACCAAATGCCTCTACCCCTGGGTCAGCGGAATGCTCTGTCGATTGTTGTAGAGCATGTCTTCAATCTCCACGGACACCGGGGAGATGCGCAACACTTTGTAGCGCCGGTCGATGACCTGGCCTTCGGTGGCGATGAAAACGTCTTCTCCTTGCGACAAGAAGATTCGCTTCGGCTCACCCGCCTTGCTGGCGTAACCGTAAAACTTCAAATTGATGGGAGGCGGCGGAGGCGGTTGGGGCGGCCCTTGCTGCTCGGCGAGCTTCTGCTGATCGGTAGCACCATTCTTGATCGGCTCGGGAATCTCCGCCTGCGCCAGAAAAATGTTTCGTCCGTTGCCCGCGTATTGCGTGTCTTCACTGACCTTCAACCAATCGAAACGCAGCGTAGGATCGATGGAGTTGGGCGCTTTGGCTATTCGGGTAAGAGCAGTCTTGGTTCGCGCCGGGGCACGGTTCTTGCGAGCGGGAGCGGCGGGCATGGCGGGAATCTGCGCGACGGGCCCCACCGAAGTGGGCTCGGGAGCGCTCGAATTGAAGACCGCGCGCACGACAAATAGAAGCGCGAGAGCGCCTAAGACACCGAGCGCGATGACCTGCTTGCGATTTTCCGCTCCCAGCTTCATTTATGCCGCGCCAACCTTCATATAGGTTTCAATCTTCATCTGCAGACGAACCACGCCGCTTTGCTCGCCGCCGAGGTGGACACTATTCACCAGGAAGAACATGTGATCGCGTTCGAGGGCATTGATGAATTGGACCAGCTGCAGGTAGCCGCCAGCCAGATCAGCCTCGATTTCGACCGGTTGCAAGCCCAGGACTGGATCGTCCTTTGTATCGTACTTGACGCTTCCAACTTTTACGCCACTCTCGCCGGCCAGCTTGCCGATGTTATCGGAGATGGCGGAATTCTGCGCCGGAAAGCGGGTTATGTAGAATTCATCGATCTGCTTCTGCGCCACCGGGATTTTCTTGTCGAGTCCCTGCAGCGGTTGCACTTCCTGCGTTTTCTGTTGCAGCTCTTTCCACAAGTTAGTTAACTGTTCGCGGCGCGAAGTAGGAGTGCCGATCAAGGGTGAAAAGTAGACGATGATGACAGCCAGATCGAGTACCGCCAGGGTGCCAAGGGCGATTTTTACTTTGCGCCGAGTGCGACGAAGGTCAGGCATTAGTGGCTCACCTCCGCCTTGGATTGGCTTTTCTCTGGCTTAGCGTCGACCGGGGATTGGAGATCGGTCGCCGGCAAATAGAGGGCGCTGATATCGAACTTCACCGTGTCTCCGGCGAAGGTCCCATTGCCGGCCTCGGCGGTTTCGGTGTCGATCTGAGTCTGACGAAAATGTTTCGAGTCTTCCATTTTGCGCACCAGTTCGAGAGCGCGGTCATGCGAATCTCCCGCGACGATCAGCTTGATGGCCAGTTCATTGTCGACGGACAATTCAGGAGTGATCGAGACCACGTGGACGCGCGGAGGCATTACTTTTTCGAGCTCTTCGAAGACTTCAGTCCAGGAAAACGCCTTGCGATAAAAGAGGTCGTTCAGGAACTGTGAGCGGTCGCGAATGCTGCGGTTTTGCGGCAAGTTCATCATGGCTTGCGCGTCAGCTACTTCTTTGTCGCGCTGGGCAATTTGTTTCAGATAGCGATCGCGAACCAAGTGATCTTTGCGGGCGTAGGTCCATTCGTGGCCGGTGTAATAGAGGAGGCCGGCGGTGAGAATTCCGAGGATAGCAAGTGCACCACCCCAGCGAAACCAAAAGCTGCGGGCATCTTCGTAGGGGTGAGTCGCGAGATTGATATCGAGGCGCATCAGGAAATCAGTGCCCCCACCACTCCGGCCATGCGGAACCGCGGAACCGAGCCATAAGTTGTGCCGAGTTGCGAAGCGGCGACCAGCTCGTGCACTTCCATGCCGACTTGCGATTGAAAAGCGGCGAGCGCGCCATCGGTATCCGACAAGCCGGCGACGAAAATCTTTTCGATATTTAAATGATACGTGTCCTGAAAAAACACGATGGAAGGGTAAACTTCGTCGGCGAGTTGTTCGCCGCTGACGGTGAGGCCGCGCGTGTTTTCGAGAGTGCGGAAGAGCAGAAGTTGCTGCTTATCGAGAATGGCGATGCTGATGGTGCGCGCGTCGACTTTGACCACGAGCGTGGGACGGCTGGCATCGGCGGCACCGAGCGCGGCAAGCATCGAAGGCATTACGACTCCCGGCGTGTATCCGGCGTCGCGGAAGGCGGCTTCGTAATCCTCAACCACGCTATTCAACGCCACGGCAGCGATCAGTCGGACGCCGGTGGCGGAGGTTTCCGTTTGGTAGGAGATCTTGGCTTTGTCGACGTCGAAGGGCAGCGATTTCTTGAGGCGGAACCGGATGACGCCTTCGGCATCGGCTCGCTTGGAGGGCAGCGTCTCGAAATCGAGCAAAACCACGCGGACGGCGACGTCGGGCAAAATGGCGATCACGTCGCGGGAGCGGCCGCTGAGACTGCCCAAGGTTTCGCGAATTGCCGCGCGGATCGCTTCGGGTTCTTTCAGGTTAGTTTCGGTGAGGTCGGGAACGACGGTGCCGGGTTTGAGCTCTCCGGCGGCGCACATCTCGATATTGTGGCCGCGGTCAGCGACACGTCCGGCGAGCACTCGGTCGGCAGAGATCTCACATGCCAGCTTCGGTTTGGCCCCGGAACTCACGTTTCACACTACTCCCTGTGACTTCTATTAGTAGAACGCGGTGGTACGAAATCTTGCAATATCTGGAAGGGAACTCGCGACCCTGGCCTAAAGGGTTGTTTATAGCGCAGTTATAAGGAAGCGAGCCAAGCTCGCGATCTTCCTGTCGCACCAGGCAGAGGCCGAGATCCCTTACCGACTGCTCTCGATAAACGTTACCTTATTGATCTCTTTCAGCGTGGTCAGGCCGTTCCGAACTTTGTCCAGAGCCGATTCACGCAAGAACCGCATGCCTTCATCGCGGGCGGCGCGGCGAATCTCCGAGGTTGGCTTTTTGGCCAAGATCAGCTCGCGAATGCGGTCGGTCAAATCCAGCAGTTCGTGAATGGCGGTCCGTCCGCGGAAGCCTGTGCCCGCGCACTCGATGCAGCCCTGACCCTCATAAAAGGCGACTTTGCCCCACTCCAGGGGATCAAGCGCGTTGGCTTCGAGCGCGGCCGCGTCATAGTGCACCTGAGTGCGGCAGGATTCGCAAATGAGTCGCACCAGCCGTTGCGCCAGAATGCAGTTCAGCGCCGAAACGAAGTTGTAGGGTTCGACGCCCATGTTCAGGAATCGTCCTAAGACGTCAACCACGTTGTTGGCGTGGACAGTGGTGAAGACCAAGTGGCCGGTAAGCGCGGATTGAATGGCGATCTGCGCGGTTTCGGTGTCGCGGATTTCGCCGACCATGATCTTGTCGGGGTCGTGACGCAGAATCGAACGCAAGCCGCGGGCGAAGGTCAGGCCTTTTTTCTCGTTGACCGGAATCTGGGTGATACCGCGAATCTGATATTCGACCGGGTCTTCGATGGTGATGATCTTGTCTTCGTCGGTCTTGATTTCATTGACGGCGGCGTAAAGGGTAGTAGTTTTGCCGCTTCCCGTCGGTCCCGTCACCAACACCATGCCGTATGGCTCTTTAATGTAGCGGCGGAATTTGCGTAGATCTTCTTCATCAAAACCAACAACGTCCAAAGTGAGCTTGTGGAACTTCTCGCTCATGGATTCTTTATCGAGCACACGGAGGACGGCGTCTTCGCCGTGGATCGACGGCATGATGGAAACGCGGAAGTCGATGGGGCGCTCGGGAGTTCCGTACTTCACGCGGAAACGGCCGTCCTGCGGTACGCGGCGCTCGGAGATATCGAGCTCGCTCATGACCTTGATACGCGAAATGATGGTCGAGTGGTGCTCTTTGGCGATCGGCGGCATGGCTTGCGTCAGCACGCCGTCGATGCGGAACTTGATGGAGACGGAGTCGTCGCGGGTCTCGATGTGAATATCACTGGCGCGGCGCTGCAGCGCAGTGAAGATCGTGGTATCGACCAGACGAATAATCGGGCTGATATCGCCCTGTTGCTGGGTCAACCGGTCGATCGAGATGCTTTCCTCACCGCCAGATTCGTCTTCACGTACAACGTTGAGCGCGAAACCCTCGCTGGCGTCTTCCAGGACGCGCTTCGACTGCTCGGTTTTCTTGAGGATGTCGGTGATCTGCGCCAGCGTGGAAACTTTGGTGACAATCCGCTTGCCCAGCAGCAGGCTGATTTCGTCGATCATCATCAGTTGGCTGGGATCGGCGATGGCAATGGCCAGACGTCCGTCTTCGGTTTCTTCGAGAGGCACGAAGTTATAGCGGAACATCAAGTGAACGGGGATGTTCTTAAAGAGATCGTGGTGAAGCTGGAAGTCGCGCAGGTCGATAAATTGACACCGATAGCGGCGCGCGATGTCCTTGGCTTTTTCCAGTTCTTCGTTGACGGATGGGGGCGGAGCGATACGTCCTCCGTTTGCCCCACCGGCTACAGCGGCTTTGTTGTCCGGTACAGTTGCCATACTTAGCGTCCCCGTCGGGCGTTGTGGCCCGCACTATGGTTAGTGAATGCTTGATCCTAAGGTAAAAATGGGCAGATAGAGCGAGATCAAAATTCCGCCCACAAACACCGCCATGATAATCAGAATAACAGGCTCGATCAGAGCCATGGCCGCGCCCAGCGCGGTCTGCACGTCTTCTTCGTAAAATTCGGCGACTGAATTCAACATGGCGGGCAGCGCGCCGGTGGATTCCCCGACTTCGATCATTTCGACCGAAAGATCGGGAAACATCTTTTGCTGCTCCAAGCTCTTGGCCAGGGATTGCCCCTCGCGAACCTGGATAGCGGCTTCCTGAATGCCATTCAAGATTCGGCGGCTGCTCATGGAAGCTGCGGCAGTTTCGAGCGAGGGAACCAGCGGCATGCCGCCAGTCAACAAAGTTGACAACATGCGCGAGAAATTAGCGACTTGATATTTCAGCCAAATGTCGCCCAGCAGCGGCAACTTCAAAATGCTACGGTCGATGGTCTCTGCGCCACGATCGGTTTTTTTCCACTGCCAGGCCAACAAGCCCACAACCACGATGACGATGCCGGCGATTGGCCCATATTTTTGCGCGTGAGTGCCGATGTCGAGCATGAGCAGCGTGATTGCCGGCAACTGCGCGTTCATGTCTTCATATAGCTTGGCGAATTGCGGGACGACATAGGTGACCAGGAAGACGAGCATTCCGCTGACGACGGTGATCAGCAGGGCGGGATAGACAAGCGACACGGCCAACTTCTTTTTGAAGGTCAGCGCCATGCGCTGGAAGTTGATGAAGCGGCCGAGGACTTCTTCCATGTTGCCGCTTTTCTCGCCTGCCATCAGCGTGGTGGTGTAAATCTTGGGAAAACCGCCTTGGGCGGCAAAGGCGGAAGAGAGCAACTCGCCGCTCTTTACCTGATCTCGCACATTTTGCAGCAGGCTTTGGAAGTGCTTGTTTCGCTGTCGTTTGATGAGCAAATCGAGCGAGTTCAGGATGGGCAGGCCGGCCTTGATCAGGGTCAGAAACTGCTGGTTGAAGATGACGAACTGGCTTTGCTTGACTTTGCCGCGCCGCCGGAAGGAGAAGTCGCCGGAGAGCACGCCGCGGGGTTTGACCCAATAGACGAGAAACCCCTGCTGCACGAAGCGGTCGCGGACTTCGGCCTCGGAATAGCCGTTTTCCAGCTTTTCGAGCATGTGACCACGTTCGTCGACTGCTTTTATGAGGAATTCTGGCATGTGGTACCCGGTTAGCCCGCACCCCACCTAAGTCTAACATTCAGAACGCGGTGAGTCGGTTGAATTGCAAGCGAAAAAACGCGCCGGTAATTGCTTTGGGAATTAGATTGTAAGTGTTTATGGACTAATTAGTTAGCTCGTTACTGCCCAAGCGTTCCTTCAATGACCTCCGCTCCTGGGGGAACTTTGAACACGAACAGCGAATCGGCCACTGGAACGTCCTCTTTCTGATCAGTCAGACGGTATTCCGTGGTCGAACCGTCGGTCGAGTCGATCACGATGCGAGCGATGGCGTTCTCCGGAGTGACCTCCAGAAGTACCTGGTTGACGCGGTCGGCCAGGTTTCGCGGCGCACCGCGGAGAACCACGTCGCGCGGGTACAGCGGGGAGACGTCCGGTGCCAGTGAGAGGCCGAGCAATTCTTTCTCCAGCTTCGTTTTACCAAGCAGGAAGGCCAGGGGAGAACGCAAATCGTCGAGCTTCTTGACTTCGGTCTTTCGCACCTGCTGTTCTCCCGGAACGTAGAACCAGGCGTCCTTGCCGTCGCTGACAAACAACTTGTCATTAGGAGAACGGTATTGCCAGCGCATCTTTCCCGGCTTCTTAAGCCAGAGGGTGCCAGATTCGCTGCGGTCCATGCCGAGCCCGGTGTAGGTCTCGGTGAACTCGCATTGCAGGCTGCGGAGGTGGTTGTAATGACGGTCGACTGCGTCGGCGAGGGAGTGGACGTCGGCGGCGTGGGCGAAGAGTGCGCCCGCCAGAATTAGAAAAGTCACCTTTAAAGAGTGAGAACGCACAATCGTAGTCTACTGGAGAGTTATGGCGCCGACGAGAAGCGACTTTGCCAGCACTCTATTCCACCAATTCGACGCCCGCTGAGTGGGCAGCGCGCCGCAGCTTGGTATCGAGCGTGGCTATCGGCAGCGCCTCGCGCAGGGCAAGCTCGAGGTATGCGGCTTCATATTCTGTCAGTTGCAACTGACGAGCGACCGCGAGAATTGGCGAGAAAGCCCGACCAGCCGAAATGGGTTCGACGACTATTGCCAATTTCGCGATACGCTCGAGGAGAGCTGTAACTTGCGCGGTTGTGACGCGTTTGCGACGCTCCGCTACGAGCAGGGCGTTTGCCACTTCGAATGGCCAAATAGCAGGTACGTGAGACTGTGCTCCGGCTCCGACAATATCGAGAATCAGCTCTGAGAAGGCGTTGGTTTCGTCCTCGAAGCACCATGCGAGGGCGACAGAGGCGTCCAGAACCAAGCGTTTAGTAGCGGCGGCCTTCATCGATCAACTCGCGTAAGCTTATTTTCCCCAACTTAGTTCCTTTGCGAAGCTGGCGAATGCCTTGCACCACATCGACAGGATTCGCCTGCTCTCCGTCGTTGTCGGGCACGAGTTTGGCAATGGGAACTCCCCGCAGCGTGATGCGGATGGTTTCGCCGCGCGCGACCCTTTTCAAGAGGGCATTGAGATGGGTCTTGGCGTCGAACGCTCCAATCGTAGTCATAGAGGGTCTCTCTTCTTACAGACCAGTCTATCAACTAGTTTATTTGATTTCAAATTTCGGATAGAAAGCCCTCAGGTCCATGACAAAAGCCGGTGTCAGTCGTCCAAACCTGTAGGCTAGTCCTCGGCGAGGAACAAAGTCTCCGCCTCGCACGTATACTTCAAGGTCAGTAGAGGTGTGCATGGAATTGCAAATCAATCGGCTGTCAAAGCGCTATCCCAACGGCGTGCAAGCGTTGCAGGATGTCTCTCTCACGATCCCTCTCGGCATGTTCGGACTGCTTGGTCCGAACGGCGCCGGCAAATCCACGCTGATGCGGACCCTGGCCACGCTGCAGGAAGCGGACAGCGGTAGTGTCACGCTCGACGGAATTGACGTGCTCAAACAAAAAGATGAAGTGCGCCGGGTGCTGGGATATTTGCCGCAGGAATTCGGGCTTTACCCCAAGGTCTCGGCGGAGAATCTGCTCACGCACTTTGCTTCGCTCAAAGGAATCTCGAATCCCAAGGAACGGCGCGAGGTCGTGCAAGCGCTGCTGCAGCAAACCAATCTTTGGGACCATCGCCGCAAGCCGCTGGGCAGCTTTTCGGGCGGCATGAAGCAACGCTTCGGAATTGCGCAGGCGCTGCTGGGAAATCCACGGCTGATTATCGTCGATGAACCGACCGCCGGGCTTGATCCTGAAGAACGCGTCCGCTTTCACAATCTGCTGAGCGCGATCGGGCAGAACATCATTGTGATTTTGTCGACGCATATCGTTTCCGATGTGAGCGATCTGTGCGGGCAGATGGCGATCATTCATCAAGGGCGAGTAATGGTCACGGGTGAGCCGACCAGGCTGGTGGCCGAACTGCAAGGCAGGGTTTGGAAGAAAGCGATCGACGCGGCGGAGTTGGCGGCGCATCGCGAACAATTTCAGCTGGTGCTGGTCAGGTTGTTTGCGGGAAAGACGCTCATTCACGTGCTGGCTGACGTACAACCGGGAGCGGGATTCGAGCCGGTCACGCCCGATCTGGAAGATTTGTATTTCGCAACCATTCGCGGTTTTGTGGAAAAGCCAACGCTGACCCAGGTGAGTTGATCCCATGGTTCTAACCATTGCCGGTTTTGAATTTCGCCAGAGACTAAGCCGCATCTCGACCTACGTTTATTTTTTGGTTTTCGCAGGGCTGGGATATTTGTTTGCGCTGATGTCGGGTGGCGCAATAGGCGAGGCGAGCGTCGACTTTGGCACAGGCGGTAAAGTGCTAGTGAACTCGCCCTACGCTCTAACCATCATCATTTCGTATGTGACATTTTTTGGCGTGGTGGTAACTGGAGCGATTGCCGGGCAGGCGACTTACCAGGATGTGGACAGCCGCACGACGGATTTCTTCTTCACCGCGCCGATTAGTAAATTTTCGTATCTCGGTGGACGTTTTCTTGGCGCGCTGGCCATTCAGGTTTTGATCTTCGCCAGCGTGGGTCTGGGAGCGTGGATTGCCACTCTCATGCCGTGGCTCGATCCGACACGGCTCGAGCCGCAAAGATTTGCGGCGTATCTTTTGCCGTACGTTCTGATGGTCTTGCCGAACCTGGTTTTGCTGACGGCGATCTTTTTCGGTCTAGCCGCGTTGGGAAAGAAGATGCTTCCGGTCTACGCCGCGAGTGTGATCTTGCTGATTGGATATTTTGTAGCGGCACAATTGCAGGGGCCGGCGACGCCCAGCGTCTGGGGTGCGTTGACGGATCCATTCGGTTCGAACGCGATGGATCGGATAACGCGATATTGGACGCCGTTTCAGCGCAACACCCAGTTGATTCCCCTGACCGGAATTCTGCTGTGGAACCGGGTTTTCTGGCTGGGAGTGGGAGCGGCGCTGCTGGCGATTACGTATGTGAAATTTAAGTTTTCCTATGCGGCGCGCGGGGGCAAACAAAAAAAGCAGGTTAATGGAGCCGAGGAAGAAGTCACGCTGACTTCTGCCCAAGCTTTACCAATTTCGCATCCAGAGTTTTCCTCGGGAAATTCCTTTCGGCAATTCTTCACGCTGACACGGATCCAGTTCAGCGAGACAGTCAAAAATGTTTTCTTCATCGTGCTCTTGCTTGCTGGTGGATTGTTTGCGATGTTCACCGCCAACTCCATCACCAACCCGTTTGCCACGCGTACTTATCCGGTGACTTATCAAATGCTGGAACAGGCGAGCGCAGGGTTCTTCATTTTTGCGCTGGCCATCATTACGTTCTACGCGGGTGAGCTGGTATGGCGGGAGCGGGATGCGGGGCTGAATCAGATCGTCGATGCGCTGCCGGTGCAGAGGTGGGTGCTATTTGCTTCGAAGCTCGTGGCGCTGATGTTAATTCAGGTGATTATTCTGTTCGTCACCATGGCGTCGGGAATCCTGGTCCAGATCTTTCACAATTACTATCGCTTTCAGCTCGGCCTTTATTTCACCGATCTGTTCGGCGTGCGGCTGGTGCAGTTTTGGATTCTGTGCGTGCTGGCGCTGCTGATTCATACCATTGTCGACAACAAATACCTCGGCCATTTTGTGATGGTTCTGTACTTCATTGCCACGATCGCGGTACCGGCGCTGGGGTTGCAGAATTATCTGTATCGCTTCGGGCAGTCGCCTCCGTACACCTATTCCGATATGAATAGTTACGGACCGTTCGCAGCAACGTTGTTCTGGTTTCACCTTTATTGGGCGATTGCCGCAATTGCGCTGGCGGTAGTCACGAATCTTTTGTGGGTGCGATCGACCGAGGGGAGTTTGAGCACGCGAATGAAGCAGGCGGCCGCGCGACTGTCGCAGCCGACGCGCGTTGGGCTGACGGTTTGTTGTCTGCTGTTCCTGGGCGTGGGCAGCTACATCTTTTACAACACGGGGATTCTCAACTCATACCGCACAACGTGGCATGATGACGAAGACCGCGCGCAATATGAGAAGCAGTATCAAAAATACCTCGCAGTGCCGCAGCCAAAGATCACCGATGTGAGTACGCAGATCGATCTTTATCCTGATCGCGAGATCGCCGACATTCGCGGCACGATGATGCTAGAAAATAAGACGTCGACGCCGATCGATCAGGTGTTTCTTACGGTGTGGCCCCTGGATCTGGCGCCGATTCCGCGAGGACACATTCAGATCAATAAGCTGGAATTGTCCGGTGGCGAAAAAGTTGTCACGCGCGACGACAAGCTCGGTTTTTACATTTATCAATTGCCCACACCGTTGCCGCCGCAGGGGCGCATTTCCCTGGATTTCGCGCTGGAATACGCGAACAAAGGCTTCGTCAATTCCCGCCCGAATACCGATATTGTCGCGAACGGCAGCTTCTTGAACAGCGCCTACATTCCGTTTATCGGATACGAAGCAGAGATCGAGTTGACCGATGACAGCACGCGGCATAAACATGGCCTATCCAAGGCGAAGCGCATGCCGACGCTCGAGGATACGGCGGCGCGCAATTTTAATGGCGTCTCGACCGACGCCGACTGGATTAATTTTGAAGGAACGGTGAGCACGGCTCCGGACCAGATCGCGATTCTGCCAGGATATCTGCAAAAAGAATGGGTGGAAAACGGGCGGCGTTATTTCCATTACAAAATGGATGCGCCCATGCTGGCGATTGCGTCGGTGAATTCCGCGCGCTACGCGGTGCGGCGGGACAAATGGCAGGACGTGAATCTGGAAATTTATTACCAGCCCGGTCACGAGTTCGATCTCGATCGCATGATGGATGCGATGAAGGCGACCTTGCAGTATGCGAGCACGAACTTCAGTCCGTTCCAATTTCATCAGGAGCGGATCATCGAATTTCCGCGCTACGGCACGTTCGCCGAATCGTTTCCCAACACCATTCCTTATTCTGAGGCGATCGGCTTCATCACTTATGTTTCGAAAGATCCGGATGCGATCGATATTCCGTTTTACGTGACGGCGCATGAAGTGGGCCATCAGTGGTGGGCGCATCAGGTGATAAGCGCGCAGGTAGAGGGCGGAACATCGATCGTGGAAACACTGGCGCAGTATACGGCGCTGATGGTCATGAAGCATCGTTATGGTGATGCCTCGATGCAGAAATTTCTGCATTTCGAGATGGAAAGCTACCTCCGCGGACGGGCGGTGGAGCGAAATGAAGAAGAGCCGCTCTACAAGGTTGATGAGAACCAGGGCTACATTCACTACGGCAAAGGCGCCGTGGTGATGTACGCGCTGCAGGATTACATTGGCGAGGACAATGTCAATAAAGGGCTGCAGGAGTTGATCAAGGAATTTGCTTTCAAAGGTCCGCCGTATCCGGTGTCGCTGGACTTGATTCGCTGCCTGAAGATGTATACGCCACCGGAGTATCAATATCTGTACGACGACATGTTCGAGAACATCACGCTCTATGACAATCGAGCAATGTCGGCAACGTATGTTGCGCAGGCGGACGGCAAGTATCAGGTCACGCTGGACCTTGATTCCAAGAAAATTCGTGCCGACGGCAAGGGCGAAGAGCACACGGTTCCCATTAATGACTGGATCGATGTCGGCGTGCAGGATGCGCAGGGGAAGTATCTCTATCTGCAAAAGCAGAAGATGGACAAAGAGCGGACAGAGTTGACGCTGGTGGTCGACAAGCTTCCGGCGAAGGCGGGAATCGATCCGCTGAACAAGCTGATTGACCGTAATCCGGATGACAATGTGGTGAAGGTTGAAAAGAAGTAGCAGACGCCAATGTCTGACTGCTGAGAAATGGGCGATCCCGATTCAGAAAAGCGGCTTGTACCAATCTTCGCAAAGTGGCTTTTAGCAAACTCGCCCGGCTTCCACTAAACTAGACCCACGTTAAACAAAAATGTGGGGAGTTTCATTGGATAAGCTCGCACGCCGTTTTCTCCGCTTATTTCTTTTTGTTTTGACCTTTTGCCTGGCAGCTCTTGCCTCGGCGCAAAGCGTTCCTGCGGATCTTTATTCCGGGCTCAAATGGCGCTTGATTGGGCCATTTCGCGGCGGACGCGTAGTCGCCGTTAGTGGAGTGCCCGGCAATTCGACCGCTTTTTATTTCGGCGCGGTGAACGGAGGCATCTGGGAGACGACGAATGTCGGCATGACGTGGAAGCCGATTTTCGATAGCCAGCACATTGCTTCGATCGGGGCGATCGCGGTGGCGCCGTCGGATCCGCAAGTAATTTACGCGGGGACGGGCGAGGCCGATATTCGCTCCGATCTTTCTTCCGGCGATGGAGTTTACAAATCTACCGACGGCGGGCAGAGCTGGGCCAACGTCGGCTTGCGTGATTCGCGCCAGATTTCTCGTATCGTCGTCGATCCGCGGGATGCAAACATTGTGTACATCGCGGCACTTGGTCATGCTTACGGGCCTAATCCGGAGCGCGGGGTTTACAAGTCGACGGATGGCGGCTCGAGTTGGAAGAAAGTTCTCGATCAGGGTCCAGATATTGGCGCGGCCGACCTGGCAATTGCCACGGGGAATCCAGACACTTTGTTCGCGGCCACCTGGCGTGCGAAACGCGCGCCGTGGAGCCAATATGCGCCGCTGGGAGGGGCAGGCACGGCGATTTACCGGTCGCTCGATGCGGGGAAAAGCTGGACCCGCCTGACCGGCAACGGATTGCCGGATGGCGAATGGAACCGCACGGCGGTTGCAGTTTCTGCGAACGGCCAGCGCGTGTATGCGCTGATTGATGCGCTTAAAGCCGGGCTCTATCGCTCCGATGATGGGGGGAACACGTGGACGCAACAAAGCTCCGATAAACGAATCACAGCGCGGTCGTGGTACTTCGGCAATTTGACGCTTGACCCGAAAAATCCGGATGTTCTTTATGTACCCAACGTGGCGCTATATCACTCGGAGGATGGGGGGAAGAACTTCTCTGTGCTGCGCGGAGCCCCGGGCGGCGACGATTATCACCAGATCTGGGTTGATCCGCAGAATTCGGCGCGAATGATTTTGGGAACGGACCAAGGAACGACGATCAGCGTCGACTACGGCAAGACCTGGAGCACATGGTACAACCAGCCGACGGCGCAGCTTTACCATGTCACCACGGATGACAAGTTTCCTTATGCGGTTTATGGAACGCAGCAAGACAGCGGGGGAATTGCGGTGATGAGCCGCACCGATCATGGGCAGATCACCCAGAGAGATTGGTTTTCGGCTGACGGCAGCGAGAGTGGTTACATCGCGGTGGATCCGAACGACCCCAATATTCTGTATATCAGCGGCGTGTTTGGCTCGGTGTCGCGCTTCGACCTGCGCACTTCGCTTAGCCAGGACATTACGCCATGGCCGGCCACGAGTTGGAGCACTGAAATCTTTGAACACAAGTATCGCGATCCCTGGACGCCGGTGCTAGTTCTTTCTCCCTTCGACAAGAAAACTTTGTACTTCGGCTCGCAATTCGTGATGAAGACCACGGACGGCGGATTGCATTGGGAGACGATCAGCCCGGATTTGACGGGATCGACGCGTAAGTTGACCGACAAGAAGCCGGAGGGTGCAGCGACCAATGAAAATGCGATGCAGCGCGGTTACGGCGTGGTGTTCAGCATTGCGCCGTCGAGCCTGGATGGAAATTTAATGTGGGTGGGAAGCGATACGGGTCTGATTCATCTGACGCGCGATGGCGGTGCGACCTGGAACAACGTCACGCCCAAGGGCGTCAGCACGTGGAGTTTTATCGATTTGATTGAAGCTTCGCATTTCGATGCAGGCGAAGCGTTCGCCGTGGTAGATCGGCATCAAGTGGATGACCGGAAACCTTACTTGTATCGCACGCGCGATTACGGAGCTACGTGGCAATTGATCACGAACGGGCTGAGCGCGCCCTCGTTCGTGCGGGCGGTACGCGAAGACCCGCAGACGAAGGGCTTGCTGTTCGCGGGCACGGAACTCGGCGTTTATGTTTCGTTCGATGACGGCGATCACTGGCAATCGTTGCAATTGAATCTGCCGGCGACTTCAGTGCAGGACCTGACGATTCACGGAGACGATTTAGTAATTGCTACGCATGGGCGCTCGTTCTGGATTCTCGATGACATTACAGCGCTACGACAGGCTGATGGAGTTGACCAGACCAAAGGAGCGTGGCTGTACGCGCCAGCGAAGGCGGTTCGAGTGGATAACGACGGTTTTCTGGGCACTCCGCTGCCCCCGGAAGAACCGATAGCCCAAAATCCTCCGAATGGCGCAGTGCTGGATTATTGGCTGAAGAATCCGGCGCAGCATGTGAGCCTGGAAGTGTTCGATGGCAATCAGAATCTAATTCGGAGCTTTTCTTCTGACGACAAAGAAGGGAAGCGGCCGATAGCGGCCATTGCCGATCGCTGGTTTCCCAAGCCGGAGGTTGTAGAGACACTGCCCGGCATGCATCGGGTGGTGTGGAACCTGAACTGGGGCGATGGGCACGGAAAGGAAGTCACGGCAACCGACGAATACTCCGCACTGCGCGGTCCGCGCGTAGTTCCGGGGACGTATCAGGTGCGGTTGACGGTCGATGGCACGGTTCTCAATCAGTCACTGACCGTGACTATGGATCCGCGCTCACAGGCTACTTCGGAAGAGTTGGCGCAGCAACTGCAACTGGGCCGCCAGATTTTTTCGGATGCTCTGCAAGCGCGGCAAACTTTAAGCGAGATCCATGGAGTGCAGAAGCAGTTAACGGAACTCAGTCAAAAATTACCGGACCGGCAGGATGCGCTCAAGAAAGAAATCGCGCAGCTGCAGGATGAGATCAAGAAAATTCTTGCAGGCGGTGGAGCTTCGACTGGAAGCATTGCCGGACTCGATCAAGCCAACACAGCATTGGGTCCTGCGCTCAGGGTTGTGCAGAGCAGCGATCGCACCGTGCCTTCTCAGGCCATTGAAGTTTTCCAGCAATCGCAGGAAGCTTTGAAAGCAGGCCAGGAGCAATGGAACCAACTCAAGAGCACCCGGCTGCCGCAATTGAATGAAAGATTGCGGCAAGCTAACCTGACGCCAATTGCTGCCCTGGCGTCACCGGAGGACGAGGAGTATTCAGATTCCGATTAAGAAAGCTGTCTACTCCTGGTTGACATCCTCGTCGCCGCCAGTGGGCGCCGTCTCTAAGTTGATCGGCGATAGGTTTGCGCCGCCCAACGCTTTGTTCAGCGCCGGAAGATCGGTTTTCTTCAACTCATCCCAGCGCCTGAGAACTCCGGAAGCATCTTGCTCGGCCTTTGCGGTTGCGGCGAGTTGAGCGGCGGTGGGGGCTGCGTCGGCTCTGTCGACGTCGTCGTACAGCGCGCTGGCAGCGCCGTTCACCCGACTGAGAGTAATTTCATCTTTACCGGTTGTTGGCATGGCAGAGCCGTTGAGCGCTTGCAGCTTTTTCTTGAAGTCCGCCAATGTTGTGGCTGTCGAGCCGCTGGCTTTGTCTGAGAGTTTGTCGAGTTGGTCTTTAATTGAACCAGATTGCAGCACCGCTTCGGAGGTCTTGGTGAGCAGGGAACTGAGCCGCATCTGCAGGGCGAACATCTGCTGGATTCCCGCGGCTGGCGTTTTCACTCGCGGGTCCATTTTGATGACCAGAGGTGCGGTCTGAGTTTTGCCGTTGACTGTGAGTCTTACCGTATACTGTCCCGGCAGAGCTCGTACTCCCTGTGGTATTTGTGGCGTGCGGTGAGGGACGGCAGAGATCGGGTATTGGTGCTCGGTGGCCACGGGTTTCGCGTAGTGCAGGTCCCAAACCCAGCGATGCATGCCGGCGTCGGTAGGAACCGGCTTTGGCATGCGGATCCAGTAAAGCGGGATCAGTTGTTTTTCGAGTTGCTCCCGGGTTGGTTCGAGTTTGTCGGTGCTGGAATAGCGGCGCACCACGCTGCCTTTTGCATCGAGAATTTCAATGGTCACCGGGCCGGATGCGGATTGTCCGAGGTAGTAATCAATGATTGCACCGTCGGGAGGATTCTCGGCGATCGGTTCATCTGGAGGAATCGGCGTGTCGGGATAGGTGCTGCGGCGAACGCGATACGCTGGAGCCGGTTTGAAAAGATGGGCATCGGATTTCGCGGTGGAATCGTTGACCTGGCGGAGCAAGCTCATGTCATCGAGAATCCAGAAGGAGCGGCCGTGGGTCGCCACGATCAGATCGTCATCGTGAATCCATAGATCGCGCATGGAAGTATGCGGCAGATTCAGCTGCAGCGATTGCCAGTGATCGCCGTCATCAAACGAAACCCAGACCGCGGTTTCAGTACCCGCGAACAGCATGCCTTTGCGAAGCGGATCTTCGCGGACTGTGTCCACGGGAGAATTGGGCAAGCCGTTCGTGATCGATTGCCAGGTTTTGCCGCCATCATGCGTGCGGTAGAGGTAGGGACGAAGATCATCGACACGAAAGCGGCTGACGGAAGCGTAAGCCGAATTCTCGTCGAAGTGTGAGGCTTCGATTTGGGTGACCTTGCTCCAGGGCGTCAATTCCGGCGGAGTGATGTTGTTCCAATTCTTGCCGCCGTCGCGGGTGCGCCAAATCCAGCCGTCGTCGGTCCCCGCCCAGAGCGTATTCACGTCATGGAATGACGGTGCAAGGGAGTAGATCACACCGCGCTGTTTGGCCGCGTTCGGGTTCTTGGAGAGCAGGGAACCGATGCTGGCGGGAACTCCGGGATCGGGGCGAGAGAGATCTTTGCTGATCGGCTGCCAGGAATTTCCGCCGTCGCTGGTTTTGAACAAAATGTTGGTCGCGTAGTAAAGAATGTGCGGATCAACCGGCGAAAAGCGAACCGGCTCGGTGCGATCGGCACGATATTTGCTGCTACGAACCGGAATCGGCGTGACGTTCTGAATCTGGGTCGTCGACCAGTGGAATTTCGAAACTTCCGTACGTCCGCCACCATAGACGACATCCGGATTGAGCGGGTCGGGCGCGGCATATCCATACTCGATGACACCCACCGGCTGCCAGTCACGTTCGGTGACTTCGCCATAATTGCCGCGGCTGGAGATGCAGACCGAGCCGCTTTCCTGCTGGCCGCTGCATACGCGATAAGGAAATTCGTTGGTGACCCCGACATGATAAAGCTGCGCCGTCGGCTGGTTGTACCAGGAGCCCCAGGTCTGGCCGCCATTGACGGTGACGATTGCGCCCTGGTCGCTGACCAGAAGAATAATGTTGGGATCATTGGGATTGATCCAGAGATTCTGATAATCGTCGCCGCCGGGCGCACCACGGAAACTCATCCAGGTTTTTCCGCCGTCGGTCGACTTGTGGGTGACGATGCTGGCGCTGTACAGAACGTCGGGATTCTTCGGATCGACACGTAGCACGGACAAATCACCGCCGCCGATGCGCATGGCCGGACGGCCGTCCTTGGTTGCCTGATACCAATTTTCACCGGCGTCATCAGAGCGGTAAACGCCGAGGCCTGCGCCGGAGCCGTAGGAACCGCGATCGGTGGTGCCGATCGAAATGTAGACACGCTTAGGATCGCTGGGAGCAATCGCCAGGTTGACTTGCACGATGTTTTTCGGCAGGCCGTTGGTTAGTTGCTTCCAGGTGTTGCCGCCGTCGGTGGACTTGAACAAGCCACCGCCGGTGCCGGGAAATTGATTGTTGTCCTCCCACGGGCCTTCACGGTTTTCCCACATGCAGGCATAAACCACGTCGGGATTGGCGGGATCGATTTCGACATCCGAGCCGCCGGTGTTTTCATCTTTCGACAAAACTTTTTGCCAGGTCACGCCGCCATCGGTCGAGCGATAGATGCCGCGCTCTTCGTTCGGGCCATAAGGGTGTCCGAGAACGGCCGCGAACACGCGATTCGGATCACGCGGATCGACGGCTAGAGCGGGAATCTGCTGGCCGTCCTGTAATCCGAGGTGACTCCAGGTTTTTCCCGCGTCGGTCGATTTGTAGATGCCGTTTCCTACGGAAAGATCGGGGCGATGCAAACCCTCGCCGCTGCCTGCATAAATGATGTTGGGATCGGAGGGAGCGATGGCGATGGAGCCGATGGATTGCGTCGGCTGCGAATCGAAGATCGGATTCCAGGTGCGCCCGAAGTCGTTAGACTTCCAGACACCGCCGTTGACCTGGGCCATGTAAAAGATGTTGGGCTGCGAGGGCACGCCCGCAGCAGCCTTGACGCGTCCGCCGCGGAATGGACCGATCATTCGCCAATGCAAGTCCTGATATGTGCTGAGAGGATATTGTTGGGCTTGAACAAGGAACAGACCGGAGAACGAGCAAAGCAGAAGAGCACACTTAATGGCGCTGTTAAATCGAATCAATGCTTCCCCCCTCGAGGAAAATGCCGCGCAGCAAAGCATAAATGAATTGACGAAGAAAAACGAATGGAGTTTGGCCGGATGGCTGGACCGCAGGTCGAAATCTGACGAAAACCTAATCCTGGCGTTGCGAAAGCTCTCGAATTCGCGCGTCAATCAGCTCAAGCACGCGGTCATTTTCTTTTTGCTCTTGAACGACGTCAGCGCTTCGTTTCTCTAGCTCGAAGGTTCCCTCAAACTCGGGCAGTTCGGATTGCAATGCCTCCAGCATCTCTTTCTGACTTGCCCACAGTCGGCCAATCAATTCCTGCTGATTCCGAAGCTGGTCATAAATCGTCCGCAAGTGTGACTTAAGAGCCTGTTCGTCCATTCCGAAACTGTACCAGAGTCGCGAAGGACGTTTTGGGGCATCAAGGATCAATGGGCGAAGCCTGATTAGCACTTTGGTGGAGGCGATAGCCCGGCGGTGCCATTTACGATTTTGGGTTGCGGAATTACATTGCTAATTGAGCAGTTCTGGGGGAGGGCTGTTCAGGCGTCCTGCGACTCAAACCGAGTCTGGGGCGCCTTTAAGTTTTTGTGGAGAACTTTGGGCTTTAAGGAATGATCGCAGCGGCGCCGTCGATGGAGTCGCTCTTCACTGCCAGCAAGGCCTCATTTGCCTGATCCAGCGAAAATTTGGTCACCTTGGGATGCAGGCCGATTTCAGAAGCCACGTGCAGAAAGTGCCGCGCATCTTCGCGCGTCATGTTGGCCACGCTACGAAGCTGACGTTCTCCCCAGAGCAAGCGGTCGTAGTCGAATTGGGGGATGCGGTCGAGGTGAATGGCGTTTATGGCGACCACTCCCGCTTTGCGCAGGCTGGAAAGTGCAGCGATGACGACATCGCCGCTGGGCGCGAAGGTGACGGCGCGATCGAGTTCGACCGGCGGCTTGTCGGTTTCGCCGCCGACCCAATCAGCGCCGAGAGAAGCAGCCAGCTTGCGATGGGACTCGCCGCGCGTTGATACGTAAACTTTGCACTTCCACGATTGCAAAACTGCAATGGCAAGATGAGCCGAGGCCCCGAAGCCGAATAATCCGACTCGCTCGCCGGGTTCGACTCCGGCAACTCGCAGGCTGCGGAAGCCAATAATTCCGGCGCACAGCAACGGTGCGGCGTGAAGGTCGTCGAGGGCCTCAGGAAGGGGAAAAACGAAATCTGCCCGTGCTAACGCAAATTCTGCGTAGCCGCCATTGACCGTATAACCGGTGAATGTCGGCGAGTCGCAGAGATTTTCCATTCGATGTTGACAGTACCAGCAGGTGCCGTCGATGCCGCCAATCCAGGAAACGCCGACGCGCGCGTGAACGGGAAGCTCGTTAGTAGCTCCGTCGACGATCTCGCCCACAATCTGATGGCCGGGAATCAAGCGCTCGCGGCGAACCGGCAACTCACCCTCGACAATGTGCAGGTCCGTGCGGCAAACTCCGCAGGCACGGACCTTGAGCAACACATGGCCAGGAATGAGATTTGGTTTGGGGACGTCGATGATTTGCAGCGGACGCTTGGCGATCGGATTCGGGGAAGAGAGAACGGCGGCTTTCATCAAAAAGTTCCTTGTTCCATCGTAAACGCGAAATAGGTTCCGTGCCGATTGTAACGAAAAGTTACTAGTGGCCGGCGCTGATGCCGCGTTTGCCTACGGCTTTCTTGAGCAGAAAGGTGACAGGGATGCAGAGAAAGCAGACCAACGCCATGTAGCGAAAATCGTCGACGTAGGACCAGAGCGTGGCTTGCGCGGCCAGCGTGCGGTCGGTCAGAGCCACGGCCCGATCCATGGCGGATACGGCGGAGGATCCCTGCGACATTAAGTAATGCTGCAATCCCTGGAGGTGGTTTTGGAGAACAGGATTGCCGGGGCTGAGCGAATGGGAGAGTTCGGTGCGATGTAACTGCGCGCGCCGGATGACCATGGTATTGACTACGGCGATGCCGATGCTGCCGCCAATGTTGCGCAGCAAGTTGTATAGGCCAGTGGCGTTGCCAATCTCTTCGTTGGGCAATCCGGCAACGGAGGTGGTGGAAAGCGGGACGAAGATGCAGCCGGAACCGAATCCGCTGATGAGGATGGCCCAGAGAAACGTCCATTGCGAAATGGCAAGATTGGCTTGGCCGAACCACAAGCTACTGATGCCGAATAATAGAAATCCGACGGCAATGAGCCAACGGTTGTCCATCCTCGCGGTGAGGATGCCGATGATCGGCATGGCCAGGATTGCTCCGATGCCACGTGGACTGACCGCCCAGCCGGCCGCGAACGCCGTATACCCCATCAATTCTTGATAGAACAGCGGGAGGAGCGTAACCAGGCCATAAATGGCGGCGCCGAAAAGTCCGATCAGGATACAGCCGAGCGCAAAATTGCGATGGCGAAACACGCGCAGATCGACCAGCGGTTTTTTGTGACGGAACTCGCGAACGAGAAACAGCACCAACGCGACAACCAGCGCGACCGTGGCCCAGCGAATCCAGGTAGCGCCAAACCAGTCGTCTTCCTGTCCTTTGTCGAGGATAATTTGCAGGCACGCCAGCCAGATGGCCAAAAGGCCTAAGCCAATGCCATCGAGTTTTCCTGGCTTCGCGTTTTTGATGTAGGGAGGATCCTCGACGAAGCGCGAGATCATGATGATGGCAAAGATTCCGATGGGGATGTTGATGTAAAACGCCCAGCGCCAAGTGTAGGTGTCGGTCAGCCAACCGCCGAGAGTCGGTCCAAGCACCGGAGCGACGACAACGCCCAAGGCAAAGACTGCCATGCCCAGGCCGCGTTTATCGGCAGGGAAACTTTCGAGCAGAATCGCCTGGGAGAGTGGTTGGAGCGCGCCGCCGCCCGCGCCTTGCACGGCGCGCGCAATCAGGATGAGTGCGAGACTGGTGGCCGCACCGCACATGAAAGACGAAATCGTAAAAATGATGATGCAAGTGATGAGAAAGCGCTTGCGCCCAAACTTCAGAGAGAACCAACTGCTGGCAGGAAGAACGATGGCATTGGCAACCAGATAGCTGGTCAAGACCCAGGTGGCTTCATCATTGGTGGCGGAAAGACTGCCCGCGATATAGGGCAGGGCGACGGCGGCGATGGAAGTATCGAGCACCTCCATGAACGTCGCCAGCATGACGGAAACTGCGATCAGCCACGGATTTTTACTCGCTTGTGCCGGCTCAGCCGCCATTCAAACCCTTTGCGAACCCCATCGCTTAAGTGGCACAGATTAACAGAAAGCGCGGCATCGCAGCCGCGCCGGAAGAATTCTTAGTTCGATCCAGAATGCGCTTGTACAGATGCCTGTGGCGGCGTATAGGTTTCAGACGGTTCGCGCAAAACGGTTGTTCTTGACAGACTCGGTGCGGCAACCGCAGAATTCGACCGTCGTTGAGATTAAGACTATGCGTTTTCTCTTGATGGTGTTGATCGTTGGCATGGTTTATCGGTCGGCCTTTGCGCAGGACCGTTCGCATGGGCGATCGATGGTGATTACACGCGAAGGAATTGTAGCGACAAGCTATGTGCAGGCGTCGGTTGCCGGAGCGCAGGTGCTGGCAAAGGGCGGTTCTGCGGTCGACGCGGCTATCGCGGCGAATGCGGTGCTCGGTGTCGCCGAACCAATGATGAACGGCATGGGCGGCGATCTGTTCGCGATTTATTGGGAAGCGAAAACCGGCAAGCTGTATGGCTTGAATGCGAGTGGTTGGGCTCCGCAAGGGCTGACCGTCGAACACTTGAGGGCGAAGGGCGCCAGTTCGATGCCCGAGTCGGGCATCGATACGGTGACGGTGCCGGGAGCGGTGGCGGGATGGAGCGCGCTGCATGCGCGATTTGGACGCTTGCCCTGGAAAGATCTGTTTCAGCCGGCAATTTTTTATGCCGGCCAGGGATATGCAGTTCCTGAGGTCATTCAGGCATATTGGCAAACTTCGGCCGACTGGATTGCCGGCGATCCGGAAAGCCGCCGCGTATTTCTTCCCAATGGTAGAGCTCCAGAAGTTGGACAAATTTTCCGCAACCCGGATTTGGCGAAGGCTTTGAGCGTAGTGGCGCAGGATGGGCCGGGTGCGTTCTACAAGGGCGAGATTGCAAAAGCGATTCTGAGCACCTCGCAATCGCTGGGGGGAACGATGTCGGCCGATGATCTCGCGCAATTCTCTCCTGAGTGGGTCGATCCGATTTCGACCACGTATCGCGGCTGGACGATCTACGAACTTCCGCCGAATGGTCAGGGCATGGCTGCGCTGGAGATGCTGAACATCATGGAGGCTTCGCCAGCGTCGCCGGATGGTCCGTCGAGCGTAGCGGAACTTCACAAGAAAATCGAAGCCATGAAGCTGGCGTACGCGGATTTGTATCGTTACAACGCCGATCCACGATTTGCCAGGGTTCCCGTGAAGGGAATTTTGTCGAAGGAATATGCGAAACAGCGTGCGGTGTTGATCAATCCCGACCGTGCGAATTGCGAAGTTGCGGCAGGGAATCCGCCGGGCAGCGATACGACATATCTTTCTGTGGTGGATCGTGAAGGGAACATCGTTTCGCTGATTCAAAGCAATTACGATGCGTTTGGATCGGGCATCACGGTGCGCGGCATGGGATTCGTTTTGCAAAGCCGTGGGGCATTGTTCTCGCTCGATCCGTCATCGCCGAACGTGCTAGCGCCCAGGAAGCGGCCTTTTCACACGATTATTCCGGCATTCATGGAGCGCGGCGACGTTCACATCGGCTTCGGAATCATGGGGGGACCGAATCAGCCAGTGGCACATGCGCAATTTGTCTCAAATGTGGTGGATTATGGGATGAACATTCAGGCTGCGCTCGATGCGGCGCGATTTACCGTTAGCCCGAAGCGCGGCTGTAATGTTGTGATCGAATCGCGCGTGAAGCCGGAGGTTCTGAAAAAGCTTAGCGCGATGGGGCACGAGTTCGAGGTTGAGCGGGAGTATTCGACGGCGATGGGACGAGGCCAAGCCGTGCTGCACGATTCCAAGGCGAAAGTGAATTATGGGGCTTCGGATCCGCGAGCCGATGGATCGGCTGAGCCGGAGCCGCTAGTAACCAAATCTCAAGTCAACTTTCACAACACCGAGGTAACCTTGGCCTGCCGTCGCGAATGGTAAGATTGTCCGCAGACTCGCCGAAGTGACGGTCCTACAGATCAGAGGAACACTGTCTTGATAAGTGGTTTTGTGTTGCCATGACCAGCGAAGAGATACGACTTGCCGAATCCCGAGATCGAATCAAGCACTGGAAACGTTGGGGGCCCTATCTAAGTGAAAGGGCCTGGGGTACGGTTCGCGAGGACTACAGCCCGAATGGCGACGCGTGGGGATTTTTTCCTCATGATCATGCGCGGTCCCGAGTCTATCGCTGGTCGGAAGACGGCATTGCCGGCATTTGTGACCGCCATCAGATGATTTGTTTTGCGTTGGCCCTGTGGAACGAGCGCGATGCCATCCTGAAAGAGCGTCTTTTCGGAGTAAGTGGCACGGAGGGGAACCATGGTGAGGATGTCAAAGAATGCTACTTCTACCTCGACAGCACCCCGACCCACTCCTACATGAAGTATCTGTACAAGTATCCGCAGGCGGTATTTCCTTATGAAGAACTGCTTGAAGAAAACCGCAAACGCCGCAAAGATCAACCGGAATATGAGCTCCTCGATACCGGCGTCTTCAAGGATGATCGTTATTTCGATGTATTTGTCGAATATGCGAAGGCGGACGTCGAAGACATTTTCATCAGAATCACGGTAGAAAATCGAGGTCCGGACCCCGCGCCCCTAAGGCTTCTGCCCACAATCTGGTTTCGCAACACCTGGTCCTGGAATACCGGAGAGCCGCGCCCGGAAGCGCAACTCCGTCGCAGGGGAAACGATCCGCAGGTTGAATTGAAGCATCCAGAATCCGGGGAGCGATGGCTCATATGTCAGGGATCCCCAGAGATTCTTTTCACCGAAAACGAAACCAACCGAAAACGGCTGTTCGGGGCGGAAAATGATTCGCCCTACGTCAAAGATGGCATTAACGACTACATCGTTCATGGCGACATCAGAGCGGTGAATCCGGAATCGCGCGGTACCAAGGCCGCTGCCCATTACAAACTTGAAATTGGCGCCGGTCAATCCGCCACAATTCAACTGCGGCTGACGAACAACTTTACCGTCGTTGCGACAAGCGATGCCTTTCAAGGATTCGATCAGCTTTTCGCCACGAGGCTGCGCGAGTGTAAGGATTTTTATGCAACCATTATTCCACAACACCTTTCGCCGGACGCGCAGAATGTGATGCGGCAAGGCTTTGCCGGCATGTTGTGGTCGAAGCAGTTTTATCACTATGTAATCCGCCAGTGGCTGGAGGGCGATCCCGGAAACCCAGCGCCACCACCAGATCGCCTCAAGGGCCGAAACACGGAATGGACGCACGTTTACAACGCCGACGTCATTTCCATGCCCGACAAGTGGGAATACCCCTGGTATGCCGCTTGGGACTTGGCATTTCATTGTGTCCCTCTGGCCCTTGTCGATGCCGATTTTGCCAAAGAGCAACTTGTTCTTTTGTTGCGCGAGTGGTACATGCACCCGAATGGTCAGCTTCCGGCTTATGAGTGGTCCTTTAGCGATGTGAACCCTCCGGTTCACGCCTGGGCGTCCTGGCGCGTCTACAAAATTGACAAGAAGAGGAATGGCAAGGGGGATCGTGCATTCCTGGAACGCGTGTTTCACAAGTTGTTGCTGAATTTTACCTGGTGGGTGAACCGTAAGGACACCGAAGGCATGAACATCTTCCAGGGAGGATTCCTGGGGCTAGACAACATTGGGGTGTTCGATCGCAGCGCTCCGCTTCCGACCGGCGGCTATATTGAGCAGTCGGATGGCACGAGTTGGATGGCACTCTACACTCTGAACTTGCTTGCTATCGCAATGGAATTAGCCCGAGAAGATCCGACTTACGAAGATGTAGCCAGCAAGTTTTGGGAGCATTTCATTTACATCGCTCGCGCCATGAATCATCGCGGCAACGACGGCATGGGTTTGTGGGATGAGACCGACGGTTTCTTCTATGACGTCCTGCGCTTTCCCGACGGCAGCAAGTATCCAATGCGGATTCGTTCCATCGTTGGCTTGATTCCGCTGTTTGCCGTGGAGACGCTCGAACCGGAAGTGCTGGACCGCTTGCCCGGCTTCAAGCGGCGGCTGGAGTGGTTTATCGACAATCGTCCGGATCTGACCAACAATGTGGCCTGCATGCGCACCAAAGGTGCCCAGGAGCGACGCTTGCTCTCGATTGTCGGCGCAGATCAGTTGCGGCGCGTTTTGCAGACCATGTTGCACGAGCAAGAGTTCCTTTCGCCCTACGGCATTCGAGCGTTATCGCAGTATCACCGCGACCATCCTTATGTGCTTTCGCTGAACGGCATGGAATACCGCGTCGCGTATGAACCGGCGGAGTCCAGCAGTGGCTTATTTGGCGGGAATTCGAATTGGCGCGGACCGGTTTGGTTTCCCATGAATTATCTGCTGATTGAATCTCTGCAGAAATTTCATTACTACCTGGGGGATGATTTCACCGTGGAATTTCCTACAGGCTCTGGCCGTATGCTGACTCTGTGGGACGTCGCCGCCGAATTGTCACGGCGATTGACAGGGATCTTCTTGCGGGATGAGGATGGCAAGCGTCCCGCTTTTGGCCACCAGGAAAAACTTCAGTCCGACCCACACTGGCGCGATCTTCTGCTTTTTCACGAATATTTTCACGGGGACAGCGGCATCGGCCTAGGGGCGGCGCACCAGACTGGTTGGACCGGACTGGTCACCAAACTATTGCAGCAGAGCGGGGAATCTCCCAAGCGACGCAAGAAAAAGAGAAAACAATCGTCTCCGCCGGTCGCGCTCATGCAGGAAATGGCGAGATAGACGGGCTCACAACTTGTTCAATCCGTCCAGCGCCGCGACCTTGTAGGCCTCCGCCAGAGTCGGGTAGTTGAAAACCGTATCGCGAAGGTATTCGATGGTTCCTCCCAAGGTCAGCACCGCCTGGCCAATGTGCACCAATTCTGCCGCTTGATCGCCAATAATGTGAACGCCCAGCAGTTTGAGAGAATCAGGATCAAAGATCAGTTTCAGCAGGCCTTGCTCGTCGCCTAACATTTGCCCTTTGGCAAGCTCGGCGTAGCGCGCCAGGCCGACCTCGTAAGGAATCTTCTCGCGCGTGAGTTGTTCTTCCGTATGTCCTACCATGGAAATTTCTGGAATGGTATAGATCCCATAAGGAATCAGATTGGCCGGCATGGTGCTCGGTTTGCCAAACATGGCGCAACTGGCCAGTCGGCCCTGCTCCATTGAGGTGCTGGCCAACGCTGGAAATCCAATCACATCTCCCGCCGCGTAAATGTGAGGCACATTGGTTTGGAAATGCTCGTTCACGATGAGCTTGCCGCGGCCATCGGCAGTGAGGCCCGCCGCTTCGATGTTAATTTTGTCGCTATTGGCCTGCCGTCCAATCGTGTACAGCAGCCCCTGGCCGTGAACTTTCTTGCCGCTTTCAAGCTTGGCGAAAACTCGATCGCGTTCCTGATCGAAACCTACCGCAACCACCTTTTCTCCGAGACGAAACACCGTGCCTAATTGGCGCAACTGGAAGCACAAACTCTCGATGATTTCGCGGTCTACGAAATCGAGCAGGATAGGTCGCTGGTCGAGCAACGTAACTTTCACTCCCACCGCGGCAAACATGGAGGCATATTCCAAACCGATAATGCCGGCGCCGACGATAATCAGGTCGCGAGGCACCTCCTCAAGGGTGTGAACCTGATCAGCATCGAAGATGCGCTGGCCATCGATGGGAATATCAGAACTATGCGCGGGCCGCGTTCCACAGGCAATAAGAACGTTGTTACCGTGAAGGACTTGCGACCCTTCTCCGTTCTTGACCTCGATCGTATGGGGATCAGAAAAGTGCGCTTCGCCCTCAAACATGTTCACGTAGTTTCGCCGCAACTGCGACTTGATCACCTCGACCTCGCGCGTCATCACAGCTTGCGCGCGAAAGATCAGGTCGGACATGGCGATTCGGTCTTTCAGAACGTATCCTCGGCCATAAAATGTGCGCTGGCGGAAGCCGCTGAGATACAAGACGGCTTCGCGGAGGGTCTTGCTTGGAATCGTCCCAGTGTGAACGCAAACGCCGCCGATCGTGCGTTGTCTCTCAACGATGGCGACCTTCTTGCGCATTTTGGCCGCGCAGATGGCGCCCTTCTGCCCCGCCGGCCCGCTTCCAATCACAACCAGATCGTACTCGTTCGCTTCCATGCGAGCGTTTCTCTCCCTGAGATTTCGTGGGTTCTGAGGGTATTAAGCTAACATTGATTGCAGAATAACAAAAGGTTCAGCGGTTGGATTTCGCACCGGTGGTAACGCGTTCCAGTAAATACTAAGAGTTATAAGAATCAATCAATTAACATCAGGCTTGGCGACGAACCCAGTCTTCAGGTGTAAGCTCTATCTGGTGACCTTCATCACCTCGGGCTGTGATTCGCACCACACCTTTCAGCGCGCGGGGTGTTAAGTTAGACATAGCAGTCCGGGTGAGGTTCCGATCAAATGAGCTTGCCGGCTGCCCAGGAGGGTTTATGGGTGAGGGTCTATTTCAACCGATGCACTTGCTGGTGATCGCGTTCATCGCGTTGCTGGTTTTTGGTCCAAAGCGGCTCCCGGAGTTGGGCAAAGGGCTCGGCGACGGCATTCGTGCCTTCAAAGACGGAATGAAGGACCCTGAAAACCAGAACAACGGCAGCTCTTCCGAAGCAAAGAAGTCGTAATTAGGACGATTTCCGCTTGAGTTTCGGCGGGTCGCAGAACGACTCCAGATGGCCGCGCGCCGCGTTGATGCCAGCCATGCGATGCCGTGATAGAGCGGTTTGATGGTCCATTGGCCCCATTGGCCCCATTTTGCCCGCATCTGTGGCACGATTAATACATGGCCATCGCCAGTATTAACCCCGCAACTAATCAGGTCCTGAAAACCTTCGAACCACTTTCCGACTCCCAGATCGAAGCGAAGCTGCAGCGAGCAGCACAAGCATTTCGGAAACATCGGAACCTGCCATTTGCCGAACGCGCCCGCATGATGGTGAAAGCCGCCGAGATTCTGGAAAACGAGAAGCAAGCCCACGCTAAGCTGATGACCACGGAAATGGGCAAGACTTTTCGTTCGGCGGTTGACGAGGCTGCCAAGTGCGCATTGGCTTGCCGCTACTATGCGCAAAATGCAGAGCGCTTTCTCGGGGATGAGATTGTCGAAACCGGGGTCAAACGCAGTTACATTCATTACCAGCCCATCGGTCCAATTCTCGCAGTGATGCCGTGGAATTTCCCCTTCTGGCAGGTAGTTCGCTTCGTGGCACCTGCGCTGATGGCCGGCAATGTCGGCTTATTGAAGCATGCTTCGAATGTGCCGCAATGTGCTCTCAAGCTGGAAGAAATTTTTCTACGCGCTGGTTTTGCCGAGGGCGTCTTCCAAACTCTTCTCATCGGCTCGCGACAGGTGGATGCAATTCTGAGTGACCCACGAATTGTCGCAGCCACCTTAACCGGAAGCGAGCAGGCGGGCGTGGAAGTCGGTGCCGGCGCGGCCAAGCGCATTAAGAAAGTCGTTCTTGAACTTGGCGGCAGCGATCCGTTCATCGTTATGCCGAGCGCTAATCTCGACCAGGCGGTTGAGACGGGTGTCAAAGCGAGAATTCTCAACAACGGTCAATCTTGCATCGCTGCCAAGCGCTTCATCGTCGCTGAGCCGATCGCTGACGAGTTCGAAAAGAAATTCGTGAGCAGGATGGAAGCGCTCAAAGTCGGAGATCCCTTCGAGGAAACTACTGACCTCGGACCGCTAGCGACACCGGATGGTGTAGACGATCTGGATCGAGATGTTCAGAAGACAATAGCCGAAGGTGCGCGAGTTCTCACCGGAGGGCAACGACTGGAGCGACCGGGAAATTTCTACGCGCCTACTGTGCTCGCGAATATTCCCAAGGCTTCTCCTGCGTACCGCGAAGAGTTGTTTGGTCCTGTGGCGTCAATCTTTCGCGTGAAGAACATCGATGAGGCCATCGCCGTGGCCAATGACAGCCGCTTTGGTTTGGGTGCAAGCGCCTGGACCAATGACGACAAGGAGCGCGATCGCTTCGTCAACGATCTCGAGGCGGGCATGGTGTTTATCAATCGCATGGTTGTCTCCGATCCGCGTCTTCCATTTGGTGGCGTCAAGCACTCGGGCTATGGCAGGGAATTGGGGCCATTCGGAATTCGCGAGTTTACCAACATTAAGACCGTGTCTGAATCCTGAAACCGTATTCGAGGCGCTGCCATCTCAAGCAGCAAGCCTCAGAAGGCGGGAAAATGGCGAATCTCGGATTTGTCGGTTTGGGGACGATGGGCGGGCAGATGGTCAGCCGGCTCCTGAGCAAAGGTCACGCTATCACCGGCTACAACCGCACCAAGTCAAAGGCGCAATGGCTGATCGATAAGGGTATGCGTTGGGCGGATTCGCCCGGCGCCGTCGCCGAGGCCGCGGATGTGATCTTCGCGATGGTCACCAACTCTGCGGCACTGACTAACATTATGGAAGGCCCCGACGGCCTGCTTGCGGGATTAAGCAAAGGCAAGGTCTTCTCCGACATCAGCACCGTGAGCCCCAATATCAGCCGCGCATTTGCCGAGCGCGTTCGCGCCAAAGGCGCAGACATGGTGGATTCGCCGGTCTCGGGTAGCGTCATCACCTTGCAAGAGGGCAAGCTCTCAGTGATGGTTGGCGGACGTCACGAGACCTTCGAGCTCATCAAACCAATCCTCCTCGACATTGGTCCAAACGTTACTTACGTGGGTGACAACGGACTGGCCCTGGTCTTGAAGATCGCGATAAATCTCAATCTCGCTGTTCAGATGATGGCGTTTTCTGAGGGCGTGCTGTTGGCTGAGAAAAGTGGAATCAGCCGTGAAACTGCAGTGGATGTTTTCACCCACAGTGCCGTGGCCTCTCCCATGATTCAATATCGCGGACCTTTCGTGATCAAGCAGCCGAGAGAGGCGTGGTTTGACGTCAACATGATGCAGAAAGACATGCTCCTGGCGATGGATCTCGGCCGCGAGCTTGACGTGCCGTTGCCCACAACCGCTGTCAGCAACGAATTTCTTACCGCCGCTCGCGGAATGGGCCTCGCCAAATTGGATTTTGCCTGCGTGTTCGATGTTCTAGCGCGAATGTCAGGGTTGAAATAACCGGCTTCGACCTAGTGGTGGTACAGATTATTTGAAGGTTTGCAGAACGCTGCTGTAATCATCCGTCCAGAGATCCTTCGATGTCCCCTTCACACTCCACCATGAGGGAAACTCGGGACGATTCAGTACTGAATCACTGCCTACCAAGATCCAGCTCGCGCGATAAATCTCTTGTGCCTCGTCGGGAGGGCTGTCGATCAGCACCGCACGGCGACCAAGAGTGGTCGCCGCCGCAGCTACGACTGGCTCGAGGTCCAAGTATTTGTTCGAGACGTGTACGGCGATAAGGCCTGTGGATTTGGTCTGACGGGCATAGAGTTGGAACGCCTCGCGGGTGAGCAAGTGAATTGGGATCGCATCGCTGGAAAACGCGTCTACGGCAAGCACGTCAAATTGCTGCGAAGGTCCTTTCTCGAGCGATAAGCGGGCATCGCCGAGCACCACGTTCACCTGCGCCCGGGATTGTCGAAGAAAGCTGAATTCATTATTCGCGACTTCGATCACCAACGGATTGATCTCGTAGAAGGTATAGTCGTCTCCGGGCCTGCCATAAGCCGCAATCGTACCCGCTCCGAGCCCGATGACGCCAACTTTCACCGGCCCCTGCTGTGCGACCGATTTGATCGCCAGCCCGACTCCAGAATTTCGCGCATAGTATGTCGTTGCCTCAAGCCGTCGTCCACCGGATAGAAATTGGATTCCATGCTCGATCGTGCCATTGATCAGATCGCGGTAGCGGGGATCGGCATCGAGCGGCTGAGGCTTATCTCCTTGGGTCAGGGCGACGCTGGTGGCGACCCGATCCTCAACCCGTAACGCGCCATAGAAGTTCCTCACGGAAACGCGTGCTCGCGCACCGCTTCGCTGAGCGCTAACGTATAGGCTGGCGCAGAACGCCGTGATGAGGACAGCGGCCGCTAGAAAAATCTGCTTGCGAAAGCGCGTGTGGGCAGCAAAGTCGGTGTCACGATAGAGCACGATGGGAATCAGAACTCCGCAAAAGCCAAGCGCAACCGGGAGTTCGTAGTATCCCGTGAAAATATGAGGAGCCAGCAGAGCGACAAATAAAGCGCCGACTGTGCCACCCAACGAGATAAGAAGATAAAAAGAGGTCAAATGCGACGGATCCGGCTTCAGCCGAGCCAGTTCTCCATGGCAAACCATGCAGCAGGCAAACAACCCAGTACAAAACAGGGGTACGAGAATGGTGGGAGGCAAATTGCCGTGTCCTGGAGCTAGTGCAAAAGCCATGCCTGCCAACGTTACGGCCAGCAGTTGCAAGAAAAGCCCTTGCCGGTAGAAACTGCGATCTGCAAAGCAGACGATGAAAGTTAGTAGATACAAGCTCAGTGGGATGATCCACAGGAGCGGAATCGCGGCAATATTCTGCGAAATGTGGTTGGTAATCGAGAGCAACAGCATGGAACCGCAGGCGGCTAACGCTACCCACCAAGCTCTGACTTCAACAGCGGGAGTGGGCGCTGAATCCATGGGGAGGGAGATTTCTCCGGAGGCATGGTTCGCAAATGTCAGCGTTGCCAACAGTGCGGCAACTCCGGCGTACGCCACCGACCAGCAAATCGCTTGGTGACGATTGGAAAGTCTCGGCTCGAAGAAAACCGGATAAGTCAGCAATCCTAACAACGAGCCCGCATTGGACAACGCGTAGAGACGATAGGGATCTCTTGCCGAAGCGGAACTCGCGACCCACGCCTGGAGTAGGGGGCTGGTGGAAGCCAGGAGAAAATACGGAAGCCCAATCGTTAGTGCGAGCACTAGCAAAACACGCAACGCCGGATCCTCGGTTCCATCAGGCTGTAGCGTTGCCCGCGGTACGATGGGCAGAACCAGAAGACTCGCAGCTAGAAGCGCGGCGTGTACCCAGCCTTGGGCGCGCGGCTGAAGCTTTTTGGTCAGCAGATGTGCATACAGATATCCGATGAGCAAGAAAGTTTGAAAGAACAACAAGCAAACCGACCAGACTGCTGCGGCACCTCCAAACCATGGGAGGATCAACTTGGTGATGATGGGTTGAACCTGAAATAGGAGAAAGGCGCTAGAAAAAATCGTGAAGCCGTAGGCAAGCCGAGAAACGACAGGATGAGCGCGCGCCCTAAGACTGACATTGCTCGATGGGGTGGCTGCCGCTGACATGTTCGCCTATTTGTCCCAAGCTAAACCAACGAAGTTTAAGGCTGTAATGGAAATTCGACATCCAGGAGATCACAGAGTTTCCACATGAAAACAGTGTTCATATCCGAACACTTGCTTCCCATGAATGAACAAATGGCGCGCTTTCTCTCTGGACACCCATGTGTAACCCCTTACAAATAATATGGTTAGCTGGCCGATCCTGTTGGTAGGCCTCGTGCCTTTTACATTGGAAATGGATATTGCTCGTCCAGATATATCGCGGAAAAAGCGCCGCCGACGAATCATTTATATCGCGCTCGGGATTGTCCTGCTGGTCCTCGTCACTATGGGGCTCTCGCGGCTGAAGCCAGCCGCGCCGAGCGTAGAACGCTCCACCGTTTGGATCGACACTGTTAAACGCGGATCCGTACTGAGGCAAGTGCGCGGCTTGGGCACGCTGGTGCCGATGGAAGGCTCCATCGAGTTCCTACCCGCCATCACCGAGGGCCGTGTTGAAAAAATTCTTGTTCTGCCCGGCGCACAAGTAAAGCCCGACACAATTCTCCTGGAAATGAGCAATCCACAATTGAGCCAGGAAGCGCTCGATGCCAGCTGGAAATTAAAAGCAGCCGAGGCGGACTACAAACAGCTCGAAACCGATCTCGCGAGCCAGGTGCTGGCGCAGAAAGCCGTCGCGGCGCAGGTGAATTCGGATTACAGCCAGGCAAAGATGCAAGCTGATATTGACACGCAACTTGCCAAGTTGGGCGTGATCTCCGAACTCAGCCAGAAAGTCTCCAGTCAGAAGGCGGCTGAACTGGCGACGCGGGACGAAATCGAAAAGCAGCGCCTGAAGAACAGCAATGAAGTCTTGATCGCGCAACTGCAGGCAAAGCAGGCGGAAGTGGAAGAGTTTCGAGCGCTGGCCAAGCTAAAGCAGGATCAACTGGATCGCCTGAAGGTGCGCGCGGGAATCGACGGTGTGTTGCAAGAGCTATCGCTGAGGATTGGCGAATATGTGACACCGGGGACGGTGCTGGCGAAGGTGGTTCAGCCACAGCGACTGAAGGCGGAATTGAAGATCGCGGAGACCCAGGCGAAAGATGTGCAGATTGGGCAGGCTGCGTCGATTGATACACACAATGGAATCATTTCGGGTCACGTTACCCGCATTGATCCGTCTGTACAGAACGGAACGGTGACGGTTGACGTCGCTCTCGACGGAACTCTGCCACAGGGGGCGAGGCCTGATCTCAGCGTGGACGGAACGGTTGATTTAGAGAAAATGGAAAACGTGATTTACGTCGGGCGGCCGGCGTTCGGGCAGGAACACAGCACGGTGGGTATGTTCCGGTTGGAGCCGGATGGCGTGACCGCGGTGCGGGTGCAGGTAAAACTGGGACGCAGTTCGGTGAATACGGTGGAAATCTTGCAAGGATTGCAGCCCGGCGATCAGGTCATCTTATCCGACATGTCACGCTGGGATAATTTCGACCGCGTTCGATTGGACTAATCGGTCTGAGCCCTCTGTGTTTAAGAAAAGTTGGAGGAAAGGAATAGCGATGGCGGCAGCCGCTAACGGAACGTTGATAAGGATGGAGAACATCACCAAGGTTTTCTACACCGACGAGATCGAGACGCATGCACTCTCCGGAATCCACATGGAGATTCGCAAGGGAGAGTATGTCTCGATTGCCGGTCCATCGGGTTCGGGCAAATCGACCTTGTTGGCCATTATTGGCCTGCTCGATTCGCCGACCGACGGCTCTTATGTCCTCAATGGGAACTCCGTTGCCAATCTCAACATCAGTGAGCGCTCCCGCATCCGTAATCGCGAAATCGGATTTATTTTTCAAAGTTTCAATCTGATCGGCGATCTAAATGTCTATGAAAATGTCGAGTTGCCGTTAACCTATCGCGGCATGCCGGCTGCCGAGCGCAAACAGCGAGTGCAAACCGCGCTGGAACGAGTGGGCATGAGCCACCGTACGAAGCATTATCCATCGCAGCTTTCTGGCGGTCAGCAGCAACGCGTTGCTGTAGCGCGAGCCTTGGCGGGATCTCCGTCCATTCTTCTCGCCGACGAGCCGACAGGGAATCTTGACTCGCGTAATGCGGAGGCGGTGATGGACTTGTTGCGCGATCTGCATCGCGAAGGCGCGACTATCTGCATGGTCACGCACGATCCCCGATTCGCCCGCCACGCCGACCGCCAGATTCACCTCTTCGATGGCCGCGTTGTCGAGGAGAGCGTTGAGGTGAGCTAGGTGGAGACCCTCCTGCAAGACGTGCGTTACGGCTGGCGAATGCTGCGCAACTCCCCCGGCTTCACGCTTGTCGCTGTGGTGACACTTGCCCTGGGAATCGGCGCCAACACGGCCATGTTTAGCGTGATCAACCGTGTGCTCCTGCGTTCGGTTCCGTTTCCCGATTCCAACCGGGTGATGATCGTTTGGAAAACCATGTCAAACGGAAGCCCGAATGCGTTTTCCACGCCGGCATTTCTTGAGTGGAAGCAGCAAGGTGGTTTCACCGAGCACCTGGGCGCGTTTACCGCCACTGGAAAGAATTTATCCACCAACAGCCTGCCTGAACGCGTTGCTGGAGGGAAGGCGAACTACGATTTGTTTCCGATCCTCGATGTTCAGCCGGCCTTGGGGCGCATGTTCCTGCCAGAAGAAGATCATCCCGGCGCGGGCTCTGTAGTCATCTTAAGTCACGCCCTTTGGAAGACGCGGTTTGGTTCGCGTCCCGACATATTGGGGACCTCGATCAGCTTGGACGGTGCGCCCTTTGTCGTAGTCGGGGTCATGCCAGCTGGTTTTCACGTTCTCTCGGATAAAGAGCTCTTCTGGATACCATTACAACTCGAATCCGCGAACGCGCAAGCCTCGGCTCGAAATCTTCACTGGTTGTTCGGCTTCATCCGATTGAAGCCTGGAATTGGCCAAGAACAAGCTCAGGCAATCTTGAACGGGATGGCGGCCCGATTGAAGGCGCAGGATCCGACAGGCGAAGGCGGATTTGGAACAACGTTGCAGCCGATGGCCGACTTCCTTTACGGCGACGTGAAGCCCGTGCTGTATTTGCTGCTCGGTGCGGTTGCCTTTGTACTGCTGATTGCGTGTTCGAACGTGGCGAATCTTCTGCTTGCGCGGGGCACTATGCGCCGCCGCGAAATTTCCATTCGTACAGCGCTCGGGGCTGCACGGATTCGCATGATCCGGCAGTTTCTGACAGAAAGCATTCTGTTATCAGTTGTCGGCGGAGTGGTGGGTATTGGCTTGGCCTGGGTTGCATTGAGAGTTCTACGAGCAATTCACCCCTCCAGCATTCCGTCAGTGGACGCGATCAGCATCGACGGCACAGTTCTCGCTTATACGGCTCTGCTCTGTGGCGTTGTGGGAGTCTTGTTCGGTGTCGCGCCCGCGCTGGATTACTCGCGAGTGAATGTCAGCGAAGCCCTCAAAGAAGGATCGCGAGGCAGCAGCGGTGGGTTGGGAAAGCATCGGGTTATGTTGGTTGTAACCGAGACTGCATTGGCGTCGATTTTGCTGATTGGCGCGGGGTTGTCTCTTAAGAGTTTGTGGCGGACGGAAAAGATCGACCCAGGATTCAATCCGAGCGGGGTAATGACGTTCCGCCTGGCTTCTCCGGCGCAGTTTACCGGAGATCGCATTCCGGTTTTTTACCAGCAAGTGATTGATCGCCTGCGCGCAGTACCAGGAGTGCAATCAGCGGTTTTGGCGCGCAATCTCCCGATGAGCGGCACCGATCCGTCACTCGCCATCAGCATTGAGGGAACGCCCCCTCCGCCTTCGCAAATTCCCATCGTCACCCGCCTTCGTGTCGTCGGGCCGGATTACTTCAACGGCCTGCAAATCGCAATGCTCAACGGACGCGAATTCAACGAGCACGACTCGGCAGCGTCGCCGAAAGTTGCAATTGTCAGCCAAAGCCTGGCGAAGCTTTACTGGCCGAACGAAAATGCGCTGGGCAAGCGACTCAAGCCCGAGATGCCGGGGGGAGAGTGGTGTACGGTTGTAGGCGTCGCCAGCGACGTTCGTCACTGGGCTGCGGATATCACCGATGTCGAGCCAACCGCCTACTATCCCTACGCTCAAATTCCTCCGTCGTTTTTACTCTTACTTGAAGGAAACATGAGCATCGCGGTGCGCAGTCAGAACTCTTCTGGTCTTCTGGGTTCGATCCGCACCGCAGTCGGCGAAATTGACAGTTCCGTTCCGCTTTATGACGTCAAGGGCATGGAAGAGATGGTCGCGGACTCTGGTTCGCTACGCCGCTTTGATATGTGGCTGATCGGCAGCTTTGCGGGCTTGGCCCTGGTCCTTGCCGGTGTCGGCATTTATGGCGTCATGGCATATTCCGTGGCGCAACGGACGCGCGAGATCGGTATCCGCGTGGCGTTAGGTGCTTCCGAGGGCAATGTGTTGCAACTGATCTTGCGACAAGGCGCGAAGTTGGCGCTGGCAGGCGTCGTGGTAGGGCTCGTGGGCGCTTTTGCCTTGACGCGGCTGATGCAAAGCCTGCTTTTTCAGGTTGGAGCACGGGATGTTTCCACTTTTACTTTCGTTCCTCCAATTGCACTGGCGATGATCTTGTTGGGCTGTTACATTCCGGCGCGCCGTGCCACGCGCCTTGATCCCGTAGACGCGTTGCGCGAGGAATGAGGCGGGAAGTGCGGTTGAGTTCAGATGGGGTGAGAGATGATTCAGCTTCGCAACATTGAGCGAACCTATAAAACCGGCGCTGGAGTGACGTATGTGTTGCGGCGCATCAATCTCGATATTCGCGAAGGCGAATTCCTGACGGTGATGGGACCATCGGGTTCGGGAAAATCGACACTGCTGAGCATCGTCGGCATGCTCGATGACAACTGGACAGGTGAATACTACCTCCTCGACCAGGCCGTGCATAAGCTGGATCGAAGGAAGCGTTCCGAACTGAACCGGAAATATATCGGATTCGTATTTCAGAGTTATCATCTGCTCGACAATCTCACGGTGTACGAGAACCTCGACGTTCCTCTTTCGTATCGCAGCATTTCTCGATCACAACGCCAAAGCATGGTCGGCGAAATTCTGGATCGCTTTCAGATCGTCGGCAAGAAAGATTTATTTCCCAGCCAGCTTTCCGGAGGGCAGCAACAACTTGTTGGTGTGGCGCGCGCGGTTGCGGGAAATCCGAAATTGATTCTAGCCGATGAGCCAACCGGCAATCTGCATTCCAGTCAGGCCAAGGGAATCATGGAGCTGTTCAAGCGGCTGAACGACGAGGGTACGACCATTATTCAAGTGACGCATTCTGAGGTCAACGCTTCGTACGGGCATCGCACGATTCAATTATTCGACGGATGGATCACCAGCGATCCGGCCAATCCGCAGGCAAATAGTCCTGCAGCAGTTGCGAGATAGTCATGGAAACCCTTCTTCAAGATCTTCGCTACGGCCTGCGCATGTTGCGCAAGAGCCCGGGGTTTACCTTCGTGGCGGTGTTAACGCTAGCGCTTGGCATCGGTGCCAACACGGCGATATTCAGCGTCGTGAATGCGGTGCTTATACGCGCGTTGCCCTATAGGAATCCACAGCAGCTTGTGCTGATCTGGAGCGATGAGCAAAAAGGCAGCGCTCGCGATCAACTTTCCTACACGGATATCGACGACTACCGCACTCAGAGCCATTCGTTCCAAAACGTAGTTGCCTTTGCCGACTGGAGCGCAACGTTTACCGGGAACGGCGATCCAGCGCGCATTCCAGGGGTGCAGGTAAGCGATGGGTACTTCAGTTTAATGGGGGCGCGGCCGGTGTTGGGCCGCGACTTTCTCCCGGAAGAACAAATTGAAGGTAAAGATCAAGTCATCATTCTTACCTACGGGTTATGGCAGAGCCGGTTTGGCGGCGATTCCCAGATTGTCGGTAAGCAGGTCAGCTTAAGCGGCAAGCAATACACGGTGGTTGGTGTTGCCGCGAAGAATTTTCCCATGCTGCCCTCAACCCT